>Ga0210386_10000135_pt1 | contig 59931 bp, 56 predicted proteins | sample IncBWH32OmetaG_FD_160091 | JGI IMG/M metagenome (GOLD analysis project Ga0210386, IMG submission 160091) | Forest soil microbial communities from Barre Woods Harvard Forest LTER site, Petersham, Massachusetts, United States - Inc-BW-H-32-O ...
TGAGAGCTGGAGGAAGCGAATCAGATCGCCGCCCTGCCCGCAGCCGTGGCAGTAGAAGACATCCTTGTGTGTGTTGACGTAGAACGAGGGCCGGCTCTCCTCATGCAGCGGACAGAGACCCACATACTCCCCATGGCCCGCAGGCCGGCCAGTCCAGTTCTGTTGCCGCAAGTACTCCAGCAGGGACATTCGCCGTCTGCGTGTCTCGACATCTTGGCTCACGCTTTTTTTCCGCCTCTGGAACCCAGTCTGGGACGACTCCTCTGCGGTTCCCAGGCAAGGATGGTGGGCGAGCGGATTTTTTATACGCGCATGGGCCAGAGGACTTCGAGAGCCGAAATGATCCAGGGCAACGGTGCTGCTTTCAGAGCACCACGCTCCAGCCAGTGAGCCACGCGAGCTAAAGTGTGGGGCAGAAACGAAAGTGCCGGCTGAGAACCGTCCAGACCCTTCGACCAGCGGCGAACGGTCGAGGAATCCGGCACGCGATCCGCATCCTTGAATTTCGACACTGCTCTTTCCCACGAACACTGCTCCACCAAGCGCCGCAGCAATGTGTGGCAGCGCGCCACCAAACTGTAATGGGTGTAAGGGAGTGAGTACACCGGCAGGAAGGTGAAGGTCCTCCCGCACTTGATGCAGCGGCCCCGACGAATCCCGATCCAGTCGTGATGCTCGTCGTGTGCCTGCTTGCGGCGGTGCCCGTGACCGATGATCGTATCGCCCTCACAAACCGGACAATGGCGTAAGATGATTTCGTCGCAGTCTTCCGCCCAGCCGGCTGCAGCCTCGTCCAGCGAGACGGAAACTGGGACAAAGAGGATCGTTACCTCACAGGGGTTCTGCTCCAGGCGTGACCCGACAAGATCTCAGCTGGAAACGGAGCCCCTCCTCCTGAAGAAATCCAACTGAAAGAAAATATAGCTTCTTATAAACAGCTCTTAAGAGTTGATTCAGATTTTTGGCCGGTTATCTCCGCCAAAGCACGCATCGAGAGATTTTCGATCCATTGAAAGGCGCCTTTCTTGGGTTGCGGGAGGATCGCCGCCCACCCGGCAATTACCACTTGATCAATAGCTTACGGGCGGAAAATGCAAGATTGCTCCCCTTGAGTCGGCTAGTGTTTTGGGATTTTCCGCAGCGCGAACTGTCAACTGTCGCCAACCTGCCAAATCTCGTTGAGGCACACGATGCTGATCATCCTTTATGTCCGAGTTGCAGACCGTCTCAAACACTCACGCGGTGGCGGAGTCATGGCGTTCGTCATGCGGCGCTCCTCCGTCTGCGCTCAGGAGGATGAAGATGCCCACGCCGATTCCCATCAGGACAGCTGTGACCATCGATCAATCAACGGGAGCAAGACGATAGCTTTCCTCCCAGACGTAGTCCTTCTCACCTTGACATTCTACTAGAGGCAGTCCTATGCTTCGCCTAGGCTGTCTACCAAAGAAAAAGAACAGATCCAGCTGTTGCAGGGCACCCTGGACCTGCTGATTCTCCGGACCCTGGTGCTGGGACCGGTGCACGGTCACGCCATCGCCAAGACGATCGAGTTTAACTCCGACGAGGTGTTGCAGGTCGAACAGGGATCCCTGTACCCGGCGTTGCATCGGCTTATCAAACGGGGATGGATTTGGTTCGAAGAAGGCATTTCGGAAAACAATCGCCGCGCCAAGTTCTACCGGTTGACCGCGAAGGGAAGGCGGCAACTGGCAGTCGAGACCAGCAAATGGAACAGGCTGGCGGGAGCGATCGCGCAGATTCTCCGACCTGTGGAGCAGGAGGGTCAATCATGAGCCGTCGCAAGCGCATGCTGGAGGATCTCGACCAGGACATCCGCGACCACATCGCAATAGAGACGCAGGACAATACCGATCGCGCCATGACACCAGACCAGGCCCGTCTTGCGGCGTTACGCAAATTCGGCAATGTGACCAGGATCAAAGAAGAGACCTGGGAGGTGTGGAGTTTCCCCTGGCTCGAACAGCTCTTCAGGGATGTCTGCTTTGGCGCCCGGACGCTATGGAGAAATCCCGGGTTTACGATTGTCGCCGTGTTGACGCTGACTCTCGGCATCGGCGCCAATACAGCCATCTTCAGCGTCGTACAAGGTGTTGTTCTGGCTGCGTTGCCTTTACCCCGAGCCGGACCGGCTAGTGATCGTGGAGGAGAACCGTCCGAACCTTAAACAATTGGGCATCTCATACCCTGATTTTCTGGATTGGCAGCGCAATACACGCTCGTTCGAACAGATGGACGCGCTCACATGGCGCAACTACGATGTAACAGGCTCGGGGGCACCGCAGCACCTGGACGGCATGACGGTCTCTTCCGGCTTTTTCGCTACTCTGGGCGTCAAGCTGGCCTCAGGCCGTGATTTCTCCCCATCCGAGGACCAGCCGCACGGAGCCTTGGCCGTCATCATCAGCGATCGGTTGTGGAAAGATCGGTTCGCATCGAGTCCGCAGGCGCTTGGCAAGACCATGATTCTGGACGGCATGGACAGCACGATCATCGGCATTCTTCCTCCCGGATTTCCCTTCCTGACCAATGCCGATGTATATACGCCCCTGGCGCAGAGCGAGCCTCTACTCTACAACGATCGTACGATCCGTGGGATTGCCAGTATTGCCCGCCTGAAGCCAAATGTGAGCATCGGTCAGGCTCAGGCTGAGACAGGGGCCGTCCAGGATAACCTGGATCGTCTTTATCCCGCCGCGGATGGGAACCTGGGGGTCGATGTCACACCGCTGAAACAAGCGATTGTCGGCGACGCAGGCGGGACACTTTTTTTGCTGTTGGGAGCGGTGGGGATTCTTCTACTGATCGTCTGTACGAATGTTGCGAACCTTCTGCTGGCGTGAGCTGCGGCGAGGACCCGCGAGTTTGCCATTCGCTCGGCAATGGGGGCGAGCCGCTCGCGCATGGTAAGGCAATTGTTGACGGAAAGCGTGCTTCTCGCGCTCCTGGGCGGACTGCTCGGCTTGATCGTCCCCAAAATCGGAGTCAGCGTGGTGCTGGCGATGTTCACGGCTAACCTGCCGCGTGCTGAGAACGTCGGTGTGAATCTTCCTGTCCTGCTTTTCGCCGTTGGCATTTCCATCGCGGTCGGGATTCTGTTCGGTCTCGCACCTGCCCTCAAGAGTTCGCGCACCGATGTGCAAGGTTCGCTCAAAGCGGGAGCGCGCGGTTCTACTCGTGCCCATCCTCGCGCTCAAAGCGCTCTGATGATCGTTCAAATGGCGCTGACACTGGTGTTGCTGGTGGGCGCCGGTCTGCTCCTGCGCACCATCCGCCACTTGTGGAACGTAAATCCGGACTTCAATACGCAGCATGTGATTACCTTCCAGATCGGGCTCTCGCCTTCGCTGATGAAAACAGCATCAACTGTTCGAATTGCCTATCAGCAGTTACTGGAACGCATTCGCCAGATCCCCGGCGTACAGGCAGCGGATTTCACCAATATTGTTCCGTTGGGTGGGCAGGACAATGGCGGCCCCTTCTGGGTCGGCTCGCGGGAGTCCACCTCCATGCAGGACGCGCCGCACGCGCTCTATTTTGAGACGGGTCCGGAATATCTTCAGACAATGGAAATTCCACTGCTTCGAGGCCGCTCTTTCACCGCGGCAGACACCTCCGAGTCCGAGCCGGTAGTCGTCATCGACAGCGTTCTCGCACACACCTATTTCCCAGGCAAAGATCCCGTGGGTCAGACCATAACCGTTGCACACTGGCGCACGGCTCGGGTTATCGGCGTGGTGGGCCACGTTCGGCACTGGGGGTTGGGCGACCCCGGAACGTACAATCCAAGCCAGATCTACATTTCCTTTTATCAGCTTTCCGACGCGTGGGTGCCGAGGTTTGCCAGGTCGTTGTCAGTAGCCGTTCGCACCCCGCTCGACGTCGCCGGCATAATGCCTGCGATCAAGAATGTGACTTATGGTATCGCGAAGGACCAGCCTGTCTATGATATCCAAACCATGGATCAAGTTGTTTCGGCCTCGATGGCGGCACAGCGCCTTCCAATGACGCTACTAGGCGTGTTTTCCGGCTTGGCCTGACTGCTGGCATCCGTCGGAATCTACGGCGTGATTTCGTATTCAGTAACCCAGCGCGCGCAGGAGATTGGAATTCGTATGGCGCTCGGCGCAAAGCGTGGGGATGCTCTGCGGATGGTACTCGGCCAGGGGCTTCGGCTGGCAGCGATAGGATTAATGGCGGGCGCCGTCACCGCTCTTGTGCTGGGCCGACTGCTCTCCAGTTTTTCGCATTTGCTCTATGGAGTGGGAGCCAGTGATCCGGCCACGCTGCTCATAGTGTCCGCCTTACTCCTCGGAGTAGCTGCCGTCGCCTGCGCTATTCCGGCCCGCCGGGCCATGAGGGTCGACCCAATCGTTGCTCTACGATGTGAGTGACCGGAAAATCGCGCGACATGCGATCAGGGCCATTCGCTGCGTTGGCCAGGAGGGACGATGCAATTCGAGCAGTTCCTTAATCCGACGGACGTCTCGCGCGCGATAAGGATGCTCCGCAAGCTGGGGGCTCATGACATTACAGGCTGGGCGTTGACAGGCGGCCTGGCTATCGAGATTCATATCCTGCTTCGCGGCGGACCGACTGCGATGCGTCTACTTCATGACATCGACTTTCTAGCGGCCTCCTTCGACCGCATTCACGAGAGCCTGGGAAACGAGCTGCTGCTGCGCCATGTCCATCCTTCTGATCCGCCCGGCAAGACGCTGCTGCAGGCGGTCGATGAGGAATTGGCAATACGCGTAGACGTGATCCGCGCATACGGATCTGAAATGGAGCGCGTGTCGGAGATCGAGGTGAGCGGGATTCCCCTGAAGATAGTGTCTCTGGAGGATGTGGAGGCGGCGCATGCCCTGGTTTGCTGGGACTTGATGCTGGGCAAGAAGGTCGATCCGAAATACGCGAGGGACTTTTTACGGATGCTGGCGCTGGTGAAGACCGACGAGATGGAAGGCGTATGGCAGGAACACAAGAGGCCGCAATGCCCAGAGAGTTTTGCCGAGACAGCGAGGGAGTTGCATAACGCGATCCCAGCGAAGCCCGAACTGCTCGCGCCGGTTGCTCGCTTGATCGATGTCAACGCCGAGTGTCCACGATGCCAGGGGACGGAAATGCTCCCGCTGGCTGACGCGGGCCGCGTTCTTTCCATTCTGGGTTATTGCTGATTCTTCGTGTGCGATGATGGGCGCACGGATGTGGAGCGTATGCTTTGTGGATGATTCGCAACCTGCGCTCACGCACTCTTCTGTTTTCCCTTGCTTCTCTCGCTATTGCCAGCGTGGCTGCCCGCGGACAGCAGTCTGGGGTTGAGCCTCCGCTACACACCAATGGTCACGAGATTGTGGACGCCGATGGTCACAATGTCCGGCTGACTTCGGTGAACTGGTATGGGTTCGACCAGAAGGAATATGTGGCAGGCGGGCTCGATCACGCTCCGCTGGCCACGATCGTAGGCGAGATTGTCGCGCTGGGCGTGAACTCGGTGCGGCTGCCGTGGGCGAATGAGACGCTGGAGCGCGATCCGGTCGTGCCGGATTACGCGGTCAAGGCGAATCGCCAGTTCAAAGGCAAGCGGGCAATGGAGATCATGGATGCGGTCGTCGATGCGCTGGCCAATGCGCACATCATGGTCATCCTCGACAATCATATGAGCCGCGCGGACTGGTGCTGCGATGAGAAGGACGGCAACGGGCTTTGGTACAACGACGAGTATCCGGAGAGCAAGTGGCTGGCGGACTGGCGGACGATTACGGCCCGCTATAAGCACGAGCGATGGGTGATTGGCGCGGATTTGCGCAACGAACTGCGCAGCGGGGCAGCGTGGGGCGGAAGCGATCCAAAGCTCGACTGGCATGCGGCTGCGGAGCGCGGCGGGGATGCGGTGCTGGCGGTGAATCCGCGGCTGCTGATTATGGTGGAGAGCCCGGAGTATTCAACGAACTTTGCCGGGTTTGACAAGCTGCCGGTGCAGCTGAAAGTGGCCGATCGGCTGGTGTATTCGCCGCACGCGTATGCTCCGGCGGACCACGTGTTCGCGAGCTACGAGGAATTGCAGCAGGTCTATGATGCGCGGGCGGGGTTTCTTCGGCATGTGGAGCCGGGCGTGCCGCTGTGGGTGGGCGAGTTCGGGACGTGCCAGACGCTGGATTGCGGGGCCAACTCGGATTGGTTCAGGCTGTTTGTGCGCTATTTGAAAGAGAACAACCTGGCGTGGAGCTACTGGCCGCTGAACGGGACGCAATCCAGCGGCGTGGGCCGGAAATACGATACGGTCGAGACGTTTGGCCTGCTGTCGACCGACTACCAGCATGTTGCGGCCGCGAAGATTGTCGAGCTGTTGCGCACGATTGAGGGTCAGCCGCCGCGCTGAGAGCTTCCCACCTTAGCTTCGCGGGAGTTTTTCGCGGAGACAGTCGTCGAGGTCGCAGAGCTTGTCAGTGACCAGATTGAGTTTGCGGGATAGGTTCTGGATCTCCGCTTCGGCGCGGCGGTTTACGTCGAAGTCCAGCTCGCTGCGCAGGCGGTCCTTCTTGTCCTGGCGGTTCTGGCTCATCATGATGACTGGCGCTTGGACGGCGGTGAGCATGTTCAGGAAAAGGTTAAGCAGAATGAACGGGTAAGGGTCCCACGCTCTGCCTTTCAGCGCGACGTTGACCAGCGTGTAGATGGTGAGCGCGAATCCGATGAGAATGATGAAGGTCCACGAGCCTCCGAAGGTGGCGACAGCGTCGGCAATGCGCTCGGCGAAGGTGTACTCCTCTTCAATCACATCGTTGGGGTTGCGGCTGGCGCGCAGGCGCACCAGATGCTGCGAGGCGTGGAACTGGCGGCCTACGGCAGCCAGCATGTCCATCCCAGCCATGGGTTTCTTCTGCAACAGGACGGCAATGTCATGGCGGCTGATCTCGACGCACTCCGTTTCTTCGACGGCCAGGGCGGTGGTCTGATGGGGCGTTTGATCGAGCATGGAGGCGAAGCCGAAGAACTCACCGTGTCCGGGCTGGTCGACCAGAACCTCCTGGTTGTCCTCATCGACAGTGGTGACCTGCACCTGGCCGGACATCAGGATGTAGGCATGTTTGCTGGGGTCGCCGAGCTTGTAGATGCGTTGACGGGGTGCGAATTTCTTCAGCTCAACCTGGGCGGCCAAAAAGCTCAGTTCGTCATCATCGAGAAGGGCAAAGAGCGGGACGTGTTTCAACTCGTGCGGGTTGCAGGGCATGGGTCACCTCGATGGTGGTTTGTGTTCTGAGACGAACTGCGAGAGACGATAACAGACGATGAATACTCGTTGAAGATGATTTTCTGGTTACCGAGCCGGAAAGGCCGAGCGCCGCGCCGGAGTTCTTTCGTCTGCGTTCGTTTATCCTCGATATATGCGTTTCTTTTCTGTTCTTTTTGCCGGTGGCGTGATTGCGTCCCTGAGTCTTTCTTCTTTTGCCCAGACGGCGGATTTCGGCGCTCCGGCTCCACAACCGCAGGCCAGTCCGGCTCCACAACCGCAGACGGCTCCACAGCCGCAGACGGCTCCGCCTGCTGCGCAGGCACCGGTGGCTCCGTTGAAGCTGGAGAATCTACCGCCCGATCCGCACACGCCAACTCAGGAAGAACGGGCGGCCGAGGCAGCAGCCCAGATCCGGATGCAGGTTTCGCGTCTCGCCCAGTCTCAAGCCAACTGGGGACCGAAGGCGTCGTCACCGGGCATGGCGCTGACCATGAAGGAGGTGGGTCGCGCGAAAACGCCTTCGGGAACGCAGATAACCTACAGGCTCACTGGAACGGGTTTCCCTCCGGGTACCAGATTAACGCTGGTGCGCTGGGCGCTGAACCGCAATGACTTGACTCCTCTGATGAATGGGATCGTGATCGACACCTCTGGCAATGCTGTGTGCGGTGAGTCCTCGCCTGCACCGAGTACGAAGACGGATGCGCCTGCAACTCCGCCCGCGAAGGCGGCTGCAGTCGAGTGTTCGAAGACGATGGCGGCGAATGCTCCGGTGGAGATAACTACTACGGCGGCCAAGGGCGAGGCAGTGCGCGTGGCACTTGTGGCGGATGACAAGAAGGGCGGAGCGGCGACGAGCGCTGTTCCCTTCCCGCTGGAGTCGGAAGACAGAGGCTGCAAGCTGCAGGTGCTGCTGGGGTCAAAGGACGCCGAGCTGGTGCTGATCGAGGGAGATGGGGTCAAGGCGAGTGACAACTTCACGCTGGGGGCGGAAACATTCGGCCAGAAGACTACGCTAGGGGCCAAGCCGGATGCGCAAGGGCACCTTGTAGCGGCGATGACTCCGTACGTGCAGGGGCACGACAGCGGCGACACGGTGATCTTTTACCAGAGCGACGCGTGTACGCCGACGCTTTCATTCCACTGGGGCAAGGGGAGCTACAAGGTGGAATGACGCTCTCGCTACCTGGGCGAGAGTGTAATGTCCATCTGGGCGCGGCGGCGGCCACCTGCTGGTAGTGACGGAGGCGAGACAGGGACGGCACGGCCAATTCTTATCTTTCTTTCGAGATGGGTCCCGGCTATAATTGATCGTGCCCGCCAGGTACGCCAATCAAAAACAATTTAAGAAGGTGAAGCCGAAATGTCCTCCAAGTACATTTTTGTGACGGGCGGAGTTGTGTCCAGTCTGGGTAAGGGGCTGGCCGCGGCTTCGATCGGCTGTTTGCTCGAGAGCCGGGGGTTGAAGGTCAACCTGATGAAGTTCGACCCGTACCTGAATGTCGATCCAGGGACGATGTCGCCGTTCCAGCACGGCGAGGTTTTTGTGACCGATGACGGCGCGGAGACCGATCTCGATCTAGGACACTATGAACGCTTCACGCACGCGCATCTGACCCGCGATAACAACCTGACGACGGGGCGCATCTACGAACAGATCATCACCAAGGAGCGGCGCGGGGACTACCTGGGCAAGACGGTCCAGGTAATTCCGCATGTGACGAACGAGATCAAGAATGCGATGCGCAAGGTCGCGGGCACGAGCGATGTGACCATTGTCGAAATCGGCGGGACGGTGGGCGATATCGAGTCGCTGCCGTTTTTGGAAGCGATCCGGCAGATGCGGCAAGAGCTGGGGCGCGATAACACGGTTTTCGTGCATGTGACGCTGGTTCCGTGGATCAGCGCGGCGCAGGAGCTGAAGACCAAGCCGACGCAGCATTCAGTAAAGGAGATGCTGTCGATCGGGATTCAGCCAGACATTCTGTTGTGCCGAACGGACCGATTTCTATCGCGCGAGATCAAGAGCAAGATTGCGTTGTTCTGCAACCTGGAAGATCAGGCGGTGATCACGGCAAAGGATGTCGAGTCGATCTATGAGGTTCCGCTGACGTTTGCGCGGGAGGGCGTTGATTCGCTTTTGCTGCGGTATCTGCGGATTGAAACCAAAGAGCCCGACCTGAGCCGCTGGGAGGAGATCGTGCGGCGTTCTTACAACCCACAGGATGAGATTTCGATCGGCATCGTGGGCAAGTATGTGGAATACGAGGACAGCTACAAGTCGCTCAAGGAAGCGCTGGTGCACGGGGCGCTGGCGCACAATCTGAAGCTACGCGTCACGTGGATTGAGGCCGAGGGGCTTGAGGTTCCGGGATTTGAATCGCAGCTGGCCGGATTCGACGGCATCCTGGTTCCGGGCGGTTTCGGCAAGCGCGGGATCGAAGGCATGCTGAACGCGATCCGCTATGCGCGCGAGAACAAGGTTCCATACTTTGGCATTTGCCTGGGCATGCAGACGGCGTGCATCGAGTTTGCTCGCAATGTGTGCCAGCTGCATGGGGCGAATTCGAGCGAATTCGATCCGGCGACGGCGCATCGCGTGATCTACAAGCTGAGAGAACTGACGGGCGTGGAAGAAATGGGCGGAACGATGCGGCTGGGCGCATGGGCCTGCATGCTCGAGTCGGACTCACTGGCCTACAGGGCTTACGGCGTACCGGAAATCAGCGAACGTCACCGTCACCGTTACGAATTCAATCGCGAGTACGAGGCGCTGCTGACGGGCGCGGGGCTGCGGATTACGGGGACGACTCCCGATGCGACGTATGTGGAGATTGTGGAGCTGAGGGATCATCCCTTCTTTCTGGGATGCCAGTTCCATCCGGAATTCAAGTCAAAGCCGCTTGAGCCGCATCCGCTGTTCAGCGCCTTTGTGAAGGCGAGCTACGGGAATCGGGTGAAGGTGCTAACGGAATCTGCCGTTAGTGTGGAAGTGGCTCGGGCTTAGGGGCGATTTTCTAGGGACGCGATCGCCTGAAAATGACAGCGGTTCAACGTGGCGAGCGGCGAATCAGGGGCGGTCTTCCCAGTCCCGGTCAATTAAATCAGTGCGGGAGTGAGTGCTAAGGTTATTGACTGCTGCGGCCTGTATGGCGAGGAGCGTCTCGAGAACTCCCTTTAAATCTTTCAAATTCAGGGCGTTGGCACCGTCGGACTTGGCTTCGGCAGGGTTCTCGTGGACTTCGAGAAAGACTCCATCGACTCCGGCGGCGACGGCGGCCCGTGTGAGCAGCGGGATGAATTCCGGCTGGCCTCCTGAGACTCCGTTGGCCGCTGAGGGCGTCTGGACGGAGTGGGTTCCGTCGAAGACGACGGGAGCGAGTCGGCGCATGACGGCCAGCGAGCGCATGTCGACGACGAGGTTGTTGTAGCCGAAGGTGGTTCCGCGCTCGGTGAGGAAGACACGGGTGTTTCCGGAGGAGGTTACCTTCTCGACGGTGTGGTTCATGTCCCAGGGAGCGACGAACTGGCCCTTCTTGACGTTGATGGCGCGGCCGGTTTTGGCGGCAGAAACAAGGAGATCGGTCTGACGGCAGAGGAAGGCCGGGATCTGGAGCACGTCGACCCCCTCGGCGGCGATGGCACAATGAGCGGGCTCGTGAACATCGGTGAGGACGGGGAGACCGGTGGATTCGGCGAGACGGCGCAGGATGGCGATACCTTCCGTCAGGCCGGGGCCTCGGAAGCTCTTGACCGACGTGCGGTTGGCCTTGTCGTAGGACGCCTTAAAGATGTAGGGCACGCCGAGATCAGAGGTAATGCGCTGGATGGACTCGGCCATCCTGCGAACATGCGCTTCGCTCTCGATGACGCAGGGTCCGGCGATGAGAAAGAGCTTGCCCGCGCCGACGCGGACCGGGCCGATGTCGAATCCTTCACTCACAAGAAGTATTCAATCACACTGGGCACAAACCGATCGAAGGCGGTCATGCCGGGGGATCACGAGGGCAAGATGGTAAACGGCTCCCCCTCGCCAGGGGGAACAGGCCTACGAAACGAAAGCGCTTGCTGAGCCCTCTTCCATCCCTTCCCAACTTTGGCGGAGGCCATGAAAATCCGCCCCGCCGTGAGCGATCCGACGACGGGATGACGTCCCACGACGGCAAGACCCATCGAAGCGATGCAGCCACACTGCTCGCAGTCGGGATCCCCTCCGAACTGGCAGGGTGTGATCTTCGTCTTCAGGTCCGCCGATAACGTATGTGTTGTCTGCGCGAAGATGCACTCCTTGGGATTTTTTGGAGGCGTCGCAATTTCGCGAATCAGCTCCTCAGGCATCTCAAGGATCGGGTAGAGCCGCCGGAGGCGCAGCAACTCTTCCATCACGAAGATCCGCTGGGCGGGGGTAAGGATCTCCGGGTCGGTTGCGCCTCGCTGGGGAGTGAAGAGGCTGAACCAGATTCTCGCAATTTCGGGACGGTCGCTCCAGAAGCGAACAAACTCTTCAAGGTAGCCGGGCCGCGATGCGAAGTTGCTGGTAATCGTGCTGTGGATGGTCACGCGCGATTGGGAAATGTTTTTCAGGATTCGTTCGTAGGTTGCCGGTTTGCGTCGTTCATCGTGCTCCGGCTGCAGGCCGTCGATGGAAACCACAACGTACACAGACTTGAACTTCGCCCAGTCCGGCGGGATGACACGGAAAGCGCTCGTGACAATCTGGGTGTGGATGCCGCGCGCTTCCAGTTGCGGTAGCAGAATCTCCAACTCCCGGTATCGAACCAGCGGATCTCCGCCGACCAGAGACAGGTGGAGCGGCTTGTACTCATCGACCAGCGCGAGAATCCTTTGCACCAGTTCGTCGCCGCGGTAGTCGGAGAGCTGTCGTAATTTGGTTTCGCCGCCCAGGTGCGCCGCGTCGAAGGCGTAGCAGCCCGGACAGCGAAGCGGGCACTCTTTTGTGATCTCAATTGAAAGCGATGGAAATTGGCCTGTGAGAATCCTTCCCCAGGCTTGCAGGACTTGCACCTTCTTCATCTATTCCTCATTCGCTGCACTCCGTTTGCGAGTTCCATGGATACCAAAGATGAGTGACGCATACTCGGAACGGTGGGTCTCAGGACGATCGATCGATTACCCAGATTTCGGCACAAAGAGGCGCGAAGCAGACAAAGCCGTGGGGCCAGGAGCCTTTTCGCGGAAAATTCAAGAGCCTCAGTTCTATTCACATTCGCCTTCATCATGATCGGTCGGTCACTCCGGCCTCGCATGAAGCGCTTGAAGATAGGATACAGGGCCAGGCCCAAAGGTCGCGCCCTAGCTGACCTGAACCTGTTCGAATCCGAAGCTGAGGAGCAGTTTGGTAAGCGTGGAGGCAGCGTTCTTGCGAGCAGTATCAAGGATGCCAGCGGTCTGGGCAGAGTCGTAAAGGTCTTTTTCGGCTTTGGCGCGAACTTCCGATTCGAGGTTGGGATCGGCGGCGACGAAGAGGCCAGTGCTGCGAGAGTAAACGCGGGTTTTACTGCTATCCAACGCGGAAACGAAAATTTGCGCAGGTGGCAGGTGAACCAGGACCGATTTACCGCTAACGGTGACATCCGAGGATTTCAACTGGCCGAGATCGACGCCTGCAATCGCCTGCCCGTGGACGGTGAGGAGGAGCTTGTCGCCAACCAGGAAGTCGGGCAGGATGTCGCTGGTGCGATCGCCTTCGACGACCTTGTCCATGGTGTAGGTGACGGTTTCGAGGCGCTCGAGGCGCTGGATCTTGTCGACCACCGTGGGCTGAGAAACATCGATCTCGAGCGCGCGGCCTGAAACTTTGGTGGCAAGTCTGTCCCAGATGCCATAGGCGGCTTCATGCAGGAAGACGACAAGGGCTCCGGCGCCGATGAGAAGGCCGAGAATGACAGCCGCCAAAATTGTGAGCACGCGGGTGCCTGAGCGTCTCGGCTCCGTGACTGTGGGGGCAGGGTTCACCTTGAGATAGATGGTATCGAAGCCGGGATGGATGGCGCGAAAATTCTTTGCCCCTACTCTTCCCATAGACGATCGAGTGGTGTAGACTATGTTTCCCATAGAAGATCGAGTGGAAGGGATGGCTACGGATGGGACGCGGCAAACAAGTTGATAAGAGTGGAGAGATGCTGCAGGGGACGCTGGACATGCTGGTGTTGCGGACGCTGGTGACGGGCGATGCTCACGGGCACACGATTGCGAAGGTGATCGAGCGGACGTCGGAGGATGTACTCGAAGTCGAGCAGGGGTCGCTGTATCCGGCACTGCACCGCTTGGAGGATCGCGGCTGGGTTTCGTCGTACTGGGGCGCGAGCGAGAACAATCGCAAAGCAAAATTTTACCGGCTGACGGCGGCGGGCAGAAAACAACTGGTCGCGGAAACCAGCCGTTGGCGGCAGATGGCACGAGCCATCGGTCTGGTGATGGGCGAGGACTCGCCGTCCGGGCAATAGGGACTGCGCGTCCAGCGGTACGTTCCTTCGGCGGGAATGCGCGTCCAGCGACACGCGCCTTCGGCACAGAAGCGAATTGCATGAGGTCCAGAATGAACTGGCGTAAATATTTTCGGCGGCGGCATTGGGATGCGGAGCGTGTGCAGGAATTTGAGGCGCACATCCAGAACGAAATTGACGAAAACCTGGGGCGCGGTATGTCGGGGGAAGAGGCGCGGCGGCAGGCGTATCTCAAGTTTGGTAATCCGGCGCGGGTGCGCGAGGAGATCTGGAAAATGAACAGCATAGCTCCCCTTGAAAATCTTTTGCGCGATGTGCGCTACGCGTGGCGGACGTTGCTCCGCAATCCCGGCTATGCGCTGGTTGCGGTGTTGACACTGGGTCTGGGCATCGGCGCGAACACGGCCATCTTCACGGTTATCAATGGCGTGCTGCTGCGGCCGCTGCCGTATGCGGAGTCGAGGGAAATTCTGCATCTGGATCAGGCGGCTGCGCGGCTGGGTCCGGACCCGCTCGGATTTTCCGTGCAGGAGATACGGGATTACCGCGAGCAGAACCACGTCTTCTCCGATCTGGCGGAATATCATTCGATGACCTTCACGCTGCTGGGTACAAAAAATCCGGAGCGCGTGGCGACAGGGGTAGTGTCGGCAAATTACTTCGATGTTCTGGGCGTGAAGCCAGTGCTTGGCCGGCTGATTACGCCTGCAGATGAGAGCCTGAATGCGCCTCCGGTGCTCGTGCTCAGTCATGCGTACTGGATGAAGGAGTTCGGCGGCGACCGGAAGATTCTGGGGCGGCCGTTTGAAATGAACGACCGCGTGCATACGGTGGTTGGCGTGTTGCCTCCGCTGCCGGAGTATCCGGATGCAGATGACGTGTACATGCCGACGACGTCATGCCCGTACCGCTCGGACCCCAAGATGATCGCTAACCGCGACATGCGGATGATGACAACCTTTGCGCGGCTGAAGCCGGGAGTGACACCAGCGCAGGCGCGGGCCGATCTCGCGGCCATTCAGAGCCGACTGGCGATCGCGTATCCGAAGTCGTATCCGGCCAGCGCGGCCACTGCGGCGCTGGTCGCGCCCGTCGAGCAGGAGCTGACGCATGCGGCACGACCAACGTTCCTGACTCTGCTGGGGGCTGCGGGCCTGGTTTTACTGCTGGCTTGCGCGAACCTCGCCAACCTCGCGCTTTCGCGTCAGATGCGGCGCTCGCGAGAGATGGCCATTCGCATGGCAACGGGTGCAAGCCAGTGGAATATCTTCCGCCAGTTGCTGACCGAAAGCATGATGGTGGCACTCGGGGGCGGGGTGTTGGGCATGGGCATTGCTGCCTCTGGATCAAGGGTGCTGATTTCTCAAGCGGCGCGCATGACTCCGTTGTCGGGAGAGATTCGGCTGGATGGCTGGGTGCTGCTCTTTGGGTTGGGCATTTCGCTGCTGGCCGGCCTGTTGTTTGGGACTCTACCGGGATTTGTTGCGAGCCGTGTTCGTATCACGAGCCTTGCGGACGCTGGCGAGAGAAACGTTGGCAGCGAAGCCGGAACGAAGGCCCGCAATGCGCTGGTTGCCGCGCAGGTGATGTTCTCGTTCGTGCTGTTGATGTGCGCGGGATTGATGCTGCGCAGCCTCTATAACCTGCTGTCGGTCGATCCGGGATTTAAAGCATCCAACGTGCTCTCGATGCAGACCAGCCTGAACTGGACAAAGTACAAGAAGGACGAGGACAAGCGAAATTTCTTCCACCAGGTGCTGGAACGGGCCGGGGCGCTGCCGGGAGTTGAGGCCGCTGCAGTGAGTATGACCGTTCCCCTGAACAGCGATATGGGACCGATGAGCGGCGGCGTAATCGTCGAGGGGCAGCCGGTGCATCCGGGCGAACCGGCGCCGCAGGTGGACTATGAAGTGGCGAGTCCGGATTATTTTCGCGTGCTGGGCGTGCAGGTGCTTTCAGGGCGAAGCTTTTTCGACAGCGATACTGCGCAGGCCCCAGCGGTGGCGGTCGTGAATGAGCGAATGGCGAACCACTATTGGCCAAAGCAGAGCGCCGTGGGGCATCGCATCTCCGTGGACAACGGTAAGGCGTGGACCACAGTTGTAGGGGTGGTGAGCAATGTCCGGCAACACGGGCTGGATAAGGAGTCGGCCGATTCCATCTATTTCCCGCTGTATCAGGTGGGTCTGACGGGCGCCCATTTGCTGGTGCGCACCCGCTCCGATCCGATGCGAATGGCGAACCAGGTAACGGGTATTATTCACAATGTCGATCCGCAGCAGCCAGTGACGCAGATTCGGACTCTGGATGAGTTGCGCAGCGCGCAGCTGGGCACGCCGAAGGTGACGGCGACTCTGCTGGGTTTGTTCGCTGTGGTCGCGCTATTCATCACCATTGTCGGGGTGAGCGGAACGCTGGCGCTCTCCGTAGCTCGCAGGTCGAAGGAGATCGGAATTCGAATCGCGCTCGGCGCGACCAAGGAAAAAATCCTGGGTAACGTGCTGGCGAGAGGAATGGCCCCGGTGCTGGCTGGCCTTGCAGTGGGTGTGGTGGCGGCGATCTTTGCGACGCGCGTGCTGGCCAACCTGCTGTTCGCGGTCGGGCCGGATGATCCGCTGACCTTTGCGGGCATTGCGGCGCTGCTTTTGGTGGTTGCTCTGGTTGGGTGCGTGATTCCTGCAAAGCGGGCGGTCAGCGTGGACCCGATGAAGGCACTGCGGACTGAGTGAGGAACTGCGCGTCCAGCGACACGCGCCTTCGGCACAAGAGTCGAGTGGGAAACGAAAATGAGCTTACCCAAATTTTTGAGTCGTAGCCGTCGCGATGCCGAGCTCGCGCGGAATTCTTCAAGTCCGTGCCCGCCAAGATCAAGACGACGCAAGCGCATCTGGCCTCCAGTCGCTTGGTATCATCAGACTAATCTTGTCCTGGATACGGAAACCAAAGCAGAAATGTCAGCCCGGCCTCGTTATGCTCGGGGTCGCAGCCGCTGCATTCCTCGCTCTTGGATGCCGCCCTCCGCTCCCACCTTCGAAGCCCTTGAGCGAACTCACTCCGCAGGAAGCAGCCGGACACCAGGTCTACGCAACGCATTGTGCCCGCTGTCACTACGCCAACAATCAGAGATCGCTGCACGGGCCGGGTCTGCAAGGCCTGTATAAGCAGAAATACTTACCCAGCGGCGCGACCGCAAACGATGATCGCGTCACGGCGGTGATTCTGCGCGGACGCAACATGATGCCGGCCTTTGGCAATAGTATGGATCAGCAGCAGCTCGACGATCTGCTGGCCTATCTGCATACGCTGTAGCCTTAAGCCAACATCGAATATGACCGACCCGCAAATATCAGCCCCGCAACCCGCAAAACCCGTCGGCCTGCTGCCCGGAATGGCCGTCATCTGCATCTGGATGCTTGCTTTGTGCGGCCTCGGTCTCATCGGAGTCATTACGCACAACATGCCGCCTTCGGTCATGATCGTCTGCCTCTTTTATGCCATCGCCGCCAATGGTCTGCTCAAATTGCGCCGCTGGGGCTGGGCGCTGACGCTGGCCGCAGCGTTTCTGTCGCTCTGCTACGGCGTGTATATGCTCTTTCGCTTCCACCAGGGACCGATGATCGTCATGATCGTGGTCAACCTGATCTTCTTCCTCTACCTCGTTCGGCCCGAAGTGCTGGAGCGGGTGAAGTAAAAAAGCACAAGCTCGAAGGCCATTGATACTTCACGAATTGTGAAGTATGATTTAAGCTAGTGCACATCGTGACGCGCAGACATCTGAGCGAAGCAATTGGTCGATACCCGGATGCAGCCAACGAGATGAAATCATGGAGAGCGATCGTCGAGGCCGTACAGTGGCACAATTTCGCTGAAGTCAGCGCGCTGTTCAAAGATGCCGATTCCATAGATGGTTATGTCGTCTTCAACATCAGGCAGAACAGGTCCAGGCTCATCACAGTCATCCACTATGCAAAGACGAACAAAGAAATACGGACTCAAGGCCATGTGTATATCCGTTCTTTCCTGACGCACAAGCAGTACGACAGTTGCAGTAATTGGGATAAAAGTTTGGTAGAAAATGAGCACAGTCCTGGCCAATCCAGCAAAAATGATCGCCCGCGGCGCGCCCCGCGTCATCCACAATGACGGGGAGCTCGAAACATACACGGCAGCTCTCTTTGAGCTAACGGCCCTTGAGAATCCATCGCCCTCGGAACTTGAAGCAATCGAACTTCTGACCCTGCTGGTCGAGCGCTACGAACAGGATCGCTACCCGCTCCCTGCCGCGGATGCCGCTTCCATCGTGCGCTCCCTTATAAAAAGCCAGAACCTCATGCAGCGCGATCTGATCTCGGAATTCGGTTCCGAAAGCGCAGTCTCGATGTTCCTGTCAGGACAGCGCAAGCTCACGCTGGATCAGGTGAGAAGACTAAGCGCACGCTTCAAACTGCCCGCCGATGTCTTCATCGAAAGGGCGTAGAGAAGTGAGCTGCACATCACTGACCGTTTTTAGCTGCCCGCTTCACCAGCTACAATAAAACTTCATGGCCACTGCTCCAAACCCGATCCAGACGGACCTCATCCAGATCGACCTCGCGCCTAAACGGCCGGTCTCCAAGCCCGACTGGCTCAAGGCGCGCGCGCCGGTCGGAGACAATTACCACAATCTTAAGAAGCTGGCCCGCGAACTGAACCTGCACACGGTTTGCGAGTCCGCGCATTGCCCCAACATCGGGGAGTGCTGGAACCACAAGACGGCTACTTTCATGATGCTCGGCAACCTGTGTACACGCCGCTGCGGTTTCTGCGCCGTCCCTAAGGGCCGCCCCGACGCAATCGACTTCGACGAACCGCGTCGCGTCGCCGAAGCCGTCGCCTCACTCGGCCTCAAGTTCGCGGTCATCACCAGTGTCAATCGCGACGATGATATCCTCGGCGGAGCCCGCGCCTTCGCGATGGTCATCGATGAGATTCGCCGCCAAGCCCCTGGCTGCCAGGTTGAGGTGCTCATCCCTGACTTCCAGGGCAACGAAGAAGCCATCCGCATCGTCGTAGACGCACACCCCGAGATCCTCAACCACAACATCGAATCCGTCCCACGCCTTTACCGCGCTGTGCGCTCTGGCGCGCGCTATGAACGAACATTGCGGCTCCTGGAGTTCTCGAAGCAGGTCGCTTCCACCGTCGTCACCAAGTCAGGCGTCATGGTCGGTCTCGGCGAGGAGATGCACGAGCTTCTCGATGTCTACAACGATCTCGCCAACGTCGGCGTGGACGTGCTGACCATTGGCCAGTACCTTCGTCCCTCACGTGACCACCTGCCGATGGCGCGCTACTACACGCCCGAGGAATTTGAGTTCATGAAGCACGAGGCGCTCCGAATGGGCTTCCGCCATGTAGAGTCCGGCCCGCTGGTCCGCTCCTCGTACCACGCGCACGAACAAGCCGATGCGGCTGGGAGCGTTCGGATGTTGGTCTAGACTCCGCCCTCACGATTACAATACAAAGCTTGAAGACCGAACCCGAAGGAAGAACCCATGGCAGTCTCCGTAATGGCGGGCATCCCCGCGCTCAAAGATAGTTACCAGCAATTAAAGTCGCGTATGGACAAGGCCGTGCAGGATTTCCAGGCCAATCTCGCCTCCACGCGCACCGGCCGCGCTTCGATTCAGATGCTCGACCACGTGAAGGTCGACTACTATGGCACGCCTACACCGCTGAATCAGGTTGGCCAGCTCACTACGCCCGACGCCAACCTGATCGTCATTCAACCCTGGGATCCCGGCATCATCGTGGAGATCGAAAAGGCCTTACGTACCTCCGACCTGGGCTTCAATCCTCAGAATGATGGCAAAATCGTTCGCGTGCCTGTGCCGCCCATGACCGAGGAGCGCCGCCGCGATGTCGTCAAGCACCTGAACAAGGTTCTCGAGGAACATCGCACCGCCGTACGCAACATCCGCCGCGATGGCAATGACGCCATTAAGAAAGCTGCCAAGGAGAAGAAAATCTCCGAGGATGAGGAGAAACGCGCTCTCGAGGAGATGCAGAAGCTTACTGACGACGAAATCCGGCGCATGGAGGAGATGAGCACACGGAAAGAAGCCGAGGTCATGCACGTTTAGCGGCGTGCCTCGCTATTGTGGGCCCTTTTAGGCTACTTTAGGCGCGCCGCCCAGCAGCGCCGCTGCGGACCATTCCGCCGGACCCGACCATTCCGGCACATTGAAGAGCTTTTGCGGATGCGCTGACGGCCCATCCGCTGTCACATGGTGATTCGCCAGAACCTGCATAACCATTGCGACGGCTTCTTCGCGCTCCGATTGCGATGGTCGTTCGAAGTACAGCTTGTATTTTTCTCCGCAAACCTTGCAAACTATGTCATCGCACTCTTCGGTGGCCACGCACAAAACCTGCAATTTTCTTACCCCTCAGGAAACATTGAATAAACAGAAGCAAGGTAGCCGCGCGAGCGTGCCATTGAACATGCTGCTTCCGCTGAAGTGAGATGCAACTTATGAGTCTTGCGTCACCCAAACAGGTTAGAAGCGATTCCGGCGATCCGCTTAGTTGGATGGTGACATATCGTTTGCGGCCTTCTGGCGTTCTTTCTCAATCTGCTTCCTGGCGTGCGGAAGCCATCGCCGATACATATCGGATTTCTCCTCGCGTAAGGAGTCGGTCAATGCCCTTCGGTACCCTCCGGAGTAGATTGCATACAACACGGCCAGCGCGCAGCCCCCTCCAAAGAAGAAGCCAAAGAAGAAGCCGAGAATAGTGCCGGAGAGAATGCTCATCGATCATTCGTCGCTTTCCTGAGCCTACTCCAGCTGTACGCGGCATGCTCGACTCAGTGGAGAACGGGGTTGCTGGCAGATATTCCCGATTTGAAGCCACGCGTTTCATTGTGGAGCAGGCGAACAATCGTCGTCACGATTCGCGGTTCAGAAACCGGCGATCCAAAGCAAAATGCCTTCACTGGGGTCGCTGATATGAGCCGCGAGCAGCTTCGAGCGTGCGTAGAGATCGGCGGAGGCATCCTCCTCCTCTCGCCATGCCTGCTCTTCTTTTTTCCTTTTGGATAGCGCGCTGGTCAATCCCCGGTCACTTCCAGCGCGGGAGACTTCCACGGAGCCGCCGCCACTTGACGCTCGCACTCTTTTATCTGGGCGAGCGCGTCGCGCAGCGTGGTGACCACCAGGTACGGACGCGCCTGGCCAAATCGCTCGCGAAGCTTGTCTTTGTCGCCGCTCGTGTTCCACAAGCCCACCATGATGCGGTTCTCAGGCACGCTCTGTCTTAGCCGTAACGCAAGGGTTCGAGCGTGCGCGAAAGCAAACGGGGGCACGGCCGAAATACACAGGATCGTGCCTGCCTCTTCGGCCAGCCGGGACAGAATCTCCGGAGACACCGCCGCGGACGGCAGCATCAGCGTCTTGTGACCGCACTGCTCCAGCAACTGCGCCAGCATGGTCGCGGCAATCTCATCGGCCTGATCACTGGCTGGAATGCAGATAACTGGATTCGTCCGTGCGGCTGTCTCTGGATCGCAGGCTGGGTCCAGCGGAGACCGATAATCGGTGAGCTCGGCAACCAGTTCCGTCGCGCTCTGGAAGAGGTAGGAACTCCGGACCTCATCCAGAACCCCTTTGTGCCTGTCTTGTTCGGTCATGATGAGCGCCGGCATCACGACTTCGTCATAGAGGTCTACCAGGCCCCGTGTTTCGAGAAAGCGGTCCGCAACGTTATGCGCTTCCGTCTGATCCATGGCTAGCAGGCGCTCGTAGAAATGCGCCTCTGGAGCCAGCTCCGCCTCCTCCCCGAGGAGGATGTGAAGGAAGGACATTTGCGGCACATACCGGCCGAACACAATCAGGCAGACCGTGAGAGGCGTCGAGACGATAAGACCGGCCCATCCCCATAGCAGCGTCCAGACAATGGCCATGGCCACAAGCGCCAGCGCGGAGATACCGGTGTGGCTGCCGTAGAGATACGGTTCCACGAAATTGCTGACGGCCATTTCCAGCACCAGGAACAGAAGAAACACCCAGAAAGGATGCCACCACGTGGGGAACATCGCCATCGTATACCCGACCGTCGACGCTCCGGCAATCAGCGATCCAGCGTAGGGCACTAAGCGCAGGATGGCAAACAGCGCGCCCCAGAGCGTGGCATTGGGTACGTGCAGCAGGTAGAGCCCAATCGCAACGACCACTCCGCAACCTGCGTTCACTAGCACGTTCATCACCAGGTACCGGCTGATGCGTTCCGCCGCCTCGTTTAGCGCTTGCGTCATCAGATTGAGTCGTCCGATTCCGGCCAGCAGCAACAGCCGGTTCCGCAGGTCCTCCCGCTTGAGCAGCATGTAGATCGTAAAGATGAGCACCATCCCCAGAGTGCCCAGCGGCTTCAGCACCGGCATCAACAACTCGCCGAGATATTGAGTGGTCGATTCCGGCGGAGTCATCACCACCACCGGCGTTGGCTGGGTTGGCTGAGGATTCGCCGTTACATGCGGGGTCATCTGCTCTTTCGCGCGGCGGCCACTCTGCTCAGCGGTCGGATTGGCCGTTTCCGTGGGAACGGAAGGCTGTTTGCCAGTGATGATATCCCAGAGTTCCTGGACACTTTTCTCTGTCTGACCCAGTTGACCCGTGCGCGGGGATTGGAGTTCACCAAGCCTGGAGCTGATATTGCTCCGGTGGTGCGGCAAATCGTTCACTACTTCAATCAACTGCCGGGTCACGACAAAGCCCACACCGCCAACCAGCACCGAAGCCATGAAGACGACCAGCACAACGGCGGAAACCCGCCGCAGGCGCATTCGCTCGAACACGATTACAGCCGGAGCAAGAAGAAAATTGAGGGTCACCGCCATGGCCAGTGGGATAAGGACCTCCCGGGCAAAGTACAGCGCGAGCAGCACCAGCGCGAGCAGCAGGATCGGCTCGTCGGTCAGCAGGCCGCGGCGGGGGCGGGTTATTGATGAAGAAGCCATGCGGTTAACTATTCTTTGTCCAATGTAACTTCAGACTGAACCACCATAACGCGAATGAAAAACACTTGGCCAGAAAGATGAACGGACACTCGAAAATTTGCGTATTCTTTTTCAGCAACGTATTTCAGCAATTGGACCGCAGGCAAACAAGCCGCAAACACGGTCGAAAGGAGTTCCAATGATCGTCGCAAGCCCGGTAATGACGGCCAGTTGGAACGATCAGCAACGCGCAGTCTTTCAGGCGCAGATGTCCGCCTGGCAAAAGGACGAGGTCGTCGGCGTCCTGCTGGCGCTGTTTTTGGGGACCTTTGGGGCGCACCAGTTTTACCTCCGTCGGCCTGGATTGGGCATCCTCTACATCGTCTTTTGCTGGACGGGTATTCCCACCATTGTCAGCTTCGTGGAGTGCTTCTTCATGCCCGGTCGAGTCCGCCAGTTCAACCTGGCGCTGGCAACTTATTTCGCAGCGCAACTCGGCCCTGCGGGTCCCGTCGCAACTCCGGAGCCTCCCGCGGTCTCCCAGGTCTGCGCCGCCTGCGGATCATCGATCCCCGCCGGATCGAACTTCTGTGGCCGCTGCGGGGCGAGGACTCAACCTCAGCCATCAGGGATTAGCCAAAAGCCATCAGGGATCGGCAATTAGGCAGCAATTGCCATTTTTACGATCCGGCAATTACCCGAAATAAGCACATCAAAAGCTAATGGCTAATTCCTATTGGCTGCATTACATATTCGTGTGGCCGTGCCGCATTTCCTCGTTGAACTCCGGCTTGGTTGCTGCCAGAGCATCGGCGAGCTTCGCATGGTATTGCTCTGCGCGAGCCAGCAACGTCGGCGTGGTCTTAGCTGTGTCTCCCGTGAGGCTCAGCAGACCCTGCCGCGACAGATCAGCCGCCATGCGCGCCAATTCGTCCGGTGTCGTGTTGAGATATTGCGCGTCGCGCGGATCGCCGATCCAGACCGGCTGGTTGCCTCCCAGCACCCCGGACAGCCAGTAGACCTTCAGGGTCAGGAAGTCCATCCGGCTCTCGTCCGTCGTGTCTGCGAAGAAAAACTTCTTCTGCCAGCGCGAATAGTAGCGCGTTGTTACCGGAACCGGCTGACGGTTGCCGCTCTTCAGCATTTCCAACTGGCCCTGGTCGAGTGTCTTGCGAATGGCATTGTAGATAAACGACTCGGCGTAGGGCTGCTCGGGCGCGGCCACGATCTCGGCAAAAGTCACCGTCATGCTGGCCGAGACCTTGGCGTGGAGTGGCGAGCTTGCTCCGTCGGCCAGACGCACCGCACCGTGAACGATATAGGTATCCGCGCCCGAGTTCGAGCGGTGGAAGGGCCAGCCAAAGCCGCCGAAGCTTACCGGCAGTCCAGCGAGCGTGACATAGGCATCGGGCCGCGGATTCCCCAGTCGGCGTGCCGCCTCGCGCAGGTGCGAAGTCATTTCCGGGAGCAGGTCGGGCTTTTGGAAGTCGAAGGCCTCGCTCAACTCCAGCTGCAAAGCCTTCTCCGGACTGGCATCCGGCGTAAGTGCCAGGCGAAATCGGGCCGTGGGATGGTTGTTGAAGTCGCTTCCGGCCTCGGCCGCCAGCACGACAAGGGCCGCCTCGCGGGCAGCCTTTTCGAGCATCGCAGTCAAAGCATTCTCAAATCGTGTAGGCATAGAGTCTTTCCAAAGGGGTATCACTCTATTTTACTGCCCCTCATGGATTTAGGGCTGATATTCAGACCGCGCGTCCGGCCGCTGCCCCCGAAGCCCAAGCCCACTGAAAATTGAATCCGCCCAGGTGACCCGTAACATCAACGATCTCGCCAATAAAGAAGAGCCCCCGCACCCGGCTCTCCATGGTATTTGCCGAGAGTTCGGCGGTGTCGACTCCTCCTACCGTTACCTCAGCCTTCGCATACCCCTCCGTCGTCTCCGGAGTGATCCGCCAATTGTGCCAGCGCTTCTCCCAGACTTCGAGCACCTGATTGCTCCATGCGTCAGGTGGTTCGAGCTCAAGCATGCGGTCAGCAAACCGCTGCGGAAGAATCGTGCGCAGATGCGCGCGCAGAGTGTTGAGATCGCGACGGCTTGCGGACGAATCAACAACCGCAGCCAGCCTCTGTTGCGGCGCGATGTCCAGGTGAACGGCCTCGCCAACCCGCCAATAAGAGGAAATCTGCAGAATGGCCGGACCGCTGAAGCCGCGATGAGTAATCAGCAGGTTTTCCGGAAAGCGTTGGCGGCCGATCGAAGCGACCACCGCGGTTGAAACGCCGGAGAGATCGCACAGCCGCTCTTGATCTTCAGAGGCAAGCACAAACGGAACCAGCGCAGGACGGGGTTCTACGATCCCGATGCCGAACTGGCGCGCAATCTCATACCCGAAACCGGTCGCGCCCATCTTTGGAATCGACAATCCCCCTGTAGCGACAACCAGGGCCGAAGCACGAAATTCGCCGCTCTCCGAGCGCACATGGAACTCGTCGTCCCTGCGAACGTCGACGATCTGCGTATTGCACAGCAGAACGACGCCGACCTCCGTCGCTTCTGCCAGCAGCATGTTGAGAATGTCGCTTGACGCATGATCGCAGAAAAGCTGTCCCAGCTTCTTCTCGTGCCACGGAATGTGATGTTTTTCGACCAGGGCGAGAAAATCCGCTGGCGTATACCGCGCAAGGGCCGATTTCGCGAAATGCGGATTCTCCGAGAGGAAGTTCTCCGGCCGGCAATGCAGGTTGGTAAAGTTGCAGCGCCCTCCACCGGAGATGAGGATTTTTTTGCCCGGCCGTTCTGCCCGTTCCAGAACGGCAACGTGCCGTCCCCGTCTGCCGGCTTCAATGGCGCACATCAGTCCGGCCGCCCCAGCACCCAGCACCAGCACATCAAAGCGCCGATTCGTATCTTGGCTCACCTCGAGTCATTCCAGGCCATGCTCAGCGGATTTCGGCCACCGCCCTCAACAAATGGACGCACACCATCCGCCAGCAGACCATCGTAAATCTGGTCGACGTACGAGAAGTTGTAGACGGGATTGCCCTGCGCGTCCTCGTCGCAGACCCCGAGTTCATCATGGAAGATCGCGTGGAAGCGGACATATTTGAAATCCGTTATTTTCTTGACCGCAACCATATCGTCGCGGTAGCTCTGACCCATCGACAGAACCGCGCGCCCCGAACCGAACATCTGCTCCCAGAAATGAGGAAAGGGCGTCGCCGCGCCCTTGGCATCGATCGTGACGTGTTCATCGGTTTGCTGCGCGAACAGGGCTGGTATGAAAGCGAAAGTGAGTGCGAGTAAGAGACAGGTTCGACGGAGCATAGGTCTTCTCCAGCAATGTATGAGTGTACTTTGCTGCAGGTGTCGTGCAGAGCTGAACCCGAAGATTAGCTCACCCCTGAATGATTCGCGCCGGACCGGGCTTTGCTCCCAGCACCTTGATGCGGCGGGCAAGTCCGAGAAGACCGAGCAGGCGGATGCCAAGGTAGTTCACGTCGATTTCATACCATGCCATGCCGTGGCGGGCGGAGACAGGATGCGCATGGTGATTGTTGTGCCAGCCCTCGCCGCCAGTGAGCAGGGCGACCCACCAGTTGTTGCGCGAGTCATCCCGCGTGTCGAAGCGGCGTGATCCCCAGATGTGGGTTGCGGAGTTGACCAGCCACGTAACGTGCAATCCGAGGGTCACGCGCAGGAAGACTCCCCACAGCACCCAGGACCAGCCGCCTGCAAAATACAGGCCGATGCCGATTGCAGTGACGGGCACCCAGTGATAGCGGCTGAGCCAGACGTAGAAGCGGTCACGCGTAAGGTCTGGGGCGTAACGCGTCAACAGGGCATTGCGGTTGCGCAGCGTGCCCTGAAGAATCCAGCCGGTGTGGGACCACCATTTACCGTCGCGCGGCGAGTGCGGATCGCCGGGGCGATCGGTGAGCTGGTGATGGAGACGGTGCACGGCGACCCAATAGATTGGCCCGCCCTGCAGGGCAAGCGTGCCGCAGACCGCCATCATGTACTCAACCCATTTGGGGGTCGTGTATCCACGATGCGTAAGCAGGCGGTGATAGCTCATGCCGATGCCGACGTTCTGCCCGAGCACCCACAGCACCGCTGCGACGGCGACCGCCGACCAGCTAAAGAAGAAGAACGCGGCGATTGCGCCGATGTGGAAAGCAGCGATCCAGAAGCCGAAGTTCCAGTTGAAGCGGGCCGAGCGGCTCTGCATGAGAGACCGTGAGTCGGCCTCAAGCGTTTCAGTGGAAAGAACCTCGGTTGAGGGTGCGATTTCTGCCAGCGTCTTCATCCCGAATCACGACTCCCTGCTTCTAACCTAAGCGAATCGTGACAGATAAGGATGTAAGACTTCGGTAATAATTCGTTGGGTCGCCTTTTTTGGAAATGCAGCCACGAGAGCACGCCTAGTTTGCGATCTCAATTCCGCGCGTGGCCTCCATACGGCCTGGCTCGTCGATCTTCCCAAAGATCATCTTGCCGGAGGCCGTCTGCAGAACTGACGTCACCGAAATCTCCACCGAACGTCCGATCATGCGGCGGGCATGATCGACCACAACCATCGTGCCATCATCCAGATACCCGACGCCTTGGTTGTATTCCTTGCCTTCCTTGAGGATGACAATGTTCATTTTCTCGCCCGGTAGCACAACCGGTTTGAGCGAGTTGGCCAGATCATTGATGTTCAGCACCGCGACGTTATGCAGATGCGCAACCTTGTTCAGGTTGAAGTCGTTCGTGACGATTTTTGCGTCGATATCCTTCGCCAGTTCGATCAGTTTCAGATCGACTTCACGGATCTTCGGATAATCGTCCTGAATAATCTGAATGGTCAGCAGGGAATTGCCCTGCATGCGTTGCAGCACGTCGAGTCCGCGCCGCCCTCTCTGCCGTTTGGAGCCGTCCTGGGAGTCGGCCACCATTTGCAACTCGCGAAGCACGAACTCCGGAACAACCAGCGAGCCTTCAAGGAAGCCCGTTTCAGCCATATCGGCGATGCGGCCGTCGATAATGGCGCTGGTGTCCAGGACCTTCAGGTTGCGCTTGCCGGTGTTGCGCTCGGCGTTGAATAGATCGCCCAGCGCGCCTGGATTAAGCAGCTCGCCCTTGCTCGTCCCGATCACCAACCCAATATAGGCCATCAGCAGCAGCACAAAGATCTGCAGCACGCTCTGGGTGGGCCCTGCCGGCAGGCTGTTGCGGAGCACCAGCGAGAAGAGAAAGGCTCCGAAGATGCCCAGGATGCTTCCCGCCACGGCTCCCAGGAGCCGTCGAAGGCTGAGCGCACGTACGCGCAGCTCAAAAACAATGACCAGGGTCGACCCTACAGCACCGGCCGCGGCGGAAACCCAGGGGTTGAGGCCGAAAGGCCGGAGAAAATAGCAGACAACGGAAAGAACCAGGAAAAAAGCAATCCGAACAATAATGAGATCCATAAACGCACGTGCCTTCCCCGTGCATGGGGAGTATACGCACACTCAGGAACAACCGGCAAAGGATCGCTGGGGCAAATAAAAAGCGGTACACCTTTCGATGCACCGCCCTAGATTAAGATCAACTCGGATCAGTACTTTGCGACCTTCGGATCGACTTCCGTGGACCATGCGTTGATGCCGCCCGCCAGGTTGTGCAGTTTCTTGAATCCGCTCTGAGCCAGGAACTCCGCGGCTTTCTGGCTGCGGCCGCCGCTCTTGCAATGGACAACGATCTCGCGGCTGCTGTTGAGCTCGTTGACGCGCGCCGGCAGGTCGCCCAGCGGAATGAGCTTCGCGCCGAGGTTGGCGATCTGGTATTCATGCGGCTCGCGTACGTCAAGCACGAAGAGGTCTTCGCCCGCGTCGAGCCTGCGTTTGAGTTCGATAGGGCTGATCTGCGAGATACCGTTCTGTATCTGCGCAGGGGCTGCCTGCGGAACAATGCCGCAGAACTGGTCGTAGTCGATAAGCTTGGTCACAGTAGGATTCTTTCCGCACACAGGGCAGTCTGGATTCTTCCGCAGCTTCAATTCACGGAAGTGCATGTTGAGGGAATCGACCAGCAGCAGCCGGCCAATCAGCGGCTCCCCCTTGCCGAGGATGAACTTGATGACTTCGGTTGCTTGGATCACGCCGACGAGTCCGGGAAGAATGCCCAGCACTCCGCCCTCCGCGCATGACGGAACCAGTCCCGGCGGCGGCGGCTCGGGGTAGAGGCAGCGATAGCAGGGGCCCTCTTTCGTCGCGAAGACGCTGGCCTGGCCCTCGAATCTGAAAATCGACCCGTAGGCATTCGGCTTACCCGTGAGTACGCAGGCATCGTTCACCAGGTAGCGGGTGGGGAAGTTATCCGTCCCGTCGGCGACAATGTCGTAATCGCGAATGATCTCGAGAGCGTTGGCGCTGGTTAGCATTGTCTCGTGCTTTACGACGTTCAGGTACGGATTGAGCGCCTTCAGCTTCTCGGCTGCCGAATCGATCTTGGGGCGGCCGACATCGGCGGTCGAGTGGATGATCTGGCGTTGCAGGTTGCTTGAATCGACGGTGTCGAAATCGACCAGTCCCAGCGTTCCCACGCCGGCCGCAGCGAGGTAGAGCACCAGCGGCGAGCCCAGCCCGCCGGTGCCCACGCACAGCACCTTCGCTGCCTTCAGTTTCTGCTGCCCTTCCAGGCCTACTTCGGGCAAAAGCAGATGGCGCGAGTAGCGCCCGATCTCGTCATTGCTTAGCTGCGGCAGTGCTGCCGGGTGTTCCAGTATGGTTGCCATTCGTTTCTCGTTTCTTAGGCTCGATCTAGTTTTGGGCCGAAGGCGCGTCCGCCCGTGTGGCTAGCACCCGCCGGCGATAGAGGGAATGATGGACAGCGCATCGTTGCCATTCACTTTCGTCGCTTCCTTTTCCGGCAGATAACGGATGTCTTCGTCGTTCAGATACACGTTGACGAAAGCCCTCAGCTTGCCCTCTTCCGAGTACAGATGCTTCTTGAGGTCGGGATGCTTGGCCGTCAGCGCATCGAGTGCCTGCCCTACCGTCGATGCTTCCACACCGACCGTGTCCTGTTTGTCTGTATACACGCGCAAAGGCGTTGGGATATGGATTTTCATTGCGAAATCGTCCTTGGAATTTCTGGGTGGATTCCGGTCTCAAGAACCGGAATCGTCAGGGGAAATCGGGCTTTGCCCGAAGCAGTAGCGAGTCAGCTTGCTATCGACATCGCTCGGCTTCAAGTGCCTCGACTTCCATCCGCTCATTCTCGAACGACTTGTTCTCTTCACTCTTTCCCGTCAGCAGAAACGAATTTGTCTGCCGCGCCGCGCCCTTTTCAACGGCGGTAATCACATACGAGCAGCCCAGCCAGTGAGCCTCGGCAAAATCGGTCATGGACCACTGCGCCGGGTGATCCGGATGCGAGTGATAAAAGCCGACAATGTCCAGGCCGCGCTCGCGGCCCAGGCGCTGGATCTTCACCAGCTCCTGCGGAGCGATCTGGTAGCGATTGTGCGCGGAGTCCGTCCGGGCGTTGCCTGCGCGCACCGCCTCCTCAACCTCATTCACTCCGTCTTCGGAGCGTCCGAGCAGCACGCCGCAACACTCATGGGGATAAGTCTCCTCGCCATGGCGTCGAATCGTGTCATAGACCTGCTCGGTCAGCTTCAGCATTTGCCCTACTCCTAGCTCTTACTATTCTTCCCAGAACCGTTCGCTCAGATACTTATCTGCGGAGTCACACAAAATTGTAACAATCACCGCTTCTTTTCCTCTGGCGGCTTCTTCTTCGGCAATGCGCAGGCAAGCGGCCACCGCGGCCGCGGCGGAAACCCCCACCAGCAAGCCCTCGCTCCGCCCGAGGCGTTTGGCCATGATGTAGGCAGCCTCAGTTTCAATCTCGACATTGCGATCCGCAAGTGAGGCGTCATAGATCGGCGGAACGATGGCCGTAGCCATGTGCTTCAATCCCTCAAGGCCATTGAAAGGCGAATCCGGCTGCATCGATATGCACCGGATATCCGGATTTAACTCCTTCAGGCGGCGTGTCGTTCCCACAAACGTCCCGCTGGTGCCGAGTCCCGCGATGAAGTGTGTAATCTGTCCCGCTGTCTGCTCCCAGATCTCATTCGCCGTGCCCAGGTAGTGCGCGCGCCAGTTGGCGTCGTTGCCGTACTGGTTGGCATAGAAAAATTTGTCCGGCTCGTTGGCCGCAAGCTCGCGTGCCTTGCGAATCGCCCCGTCCGAACCATCGGCGGGATCGGTCCAGACCACCTGCGCTCCATAGGCCTGCAAGATGCGCTTGCGCTCCAGCGATACATTTGACGGCACGCAAAGCGTCACCGGAAATCCCATCGCCGCGCCGAGCATGGCATAAGCGATGCCCGTGTTTCCGCTGGTGGCGTCGAGGAGATGCTTCCCAGGCTTAAGAAGGCCCCTCTGCTGCGCGTCGGCGACGATAGCCGAGGCCGCACGGTCCTTAACCGAGCCGCCCGGATTGGCCCACTCCGCTTTGCCGAGAATCTGGATCCCCGGCAGGTGCGCAGTAATACTCTCCAGCCGAACTAGTGGCGTGTTGCCGATCCGATCCTGCAGCGGCGTCCCCAAAAGGATCGTCCTCGTGCTCGCAGGCGAGTTGGTGAGAGTAGCCATGAATCTTTTAGACCGCGTTGCAGGGCCAGCCCCGATATGCGACAGTGAAGTGTGCCGATTGCGCTAGCCTTCAGTGTAACTTTGGCGCGCAAACATCACAATCGCAAGCCTAAAATCGAGCTAGAGACCAGGCCGCCATGCCACAGAAGACCAAACCGCTTACCTTCGATGAAGCGATCAGCAAACTTCGCAACCTCAAGTTTGATGTTCGAGAGGCCCCAGGCGTCGCAAAGAGCTTCATGGTCTCGAAATACGGGGCAGCCGCCGTCATCGCTCCCGCCAGAAACGGCAAGGGGATCGTGATGGTGACCAAGCCTGGCGTGCTTTTCGGCGGAGAGGTCGCCCATCTCCTCGACCGCGGCTTTCAGAAGTTCTTTAAAACCAGCAAGGTCGAAATCCCCGCAACCGCCGACGGCCTCAAAGCCGAGCATCACTTCGCCGAGGAACTCCGCGAAGTGCTCGGCGAGGCCACCCTCTACAACGAGGCCCTCGGCTCGGTAAGTGATGAGTACATGTACGACCGGGTGAAGGGCCGCGACCACGATGCCCCGCCCAAGGGCCTGGCACCATGGGAACTTGCGACTGGCGCAAACGACGGCCACTGACCTGGAATCCTTGAGAACTTCCAGCGCGTCTTAAGCAAGTGGGGAATGTTTTCCGTCTAGTTCGTTTTGAGGATGCGTTTATGCTCCGAAAAATATTACTTTGCATCGCCGCGGCAGTAGTTCTTGGCGTCCTGACGCCCATGACCGTGGTTCGGGCGAATCCCGATGCTTTGCCCATGCCCGCCGATCGCGCCGCCGAGTCTTACGCCATCTATTCAATGCTCATGCCGGGTGCTCCATTCGACACGATGTCCCCGCAGCAGAACCAGCGCTGGGCGATTGCCGATACCACCGTCAATATTGCTGACATGAATCCTGCCGTCCCGCCGGAGGGCCAGCTCAAGGCCCCGGATGACCACCCGAAACGCTTTCAAGAGGCCGTCCGCGACTACGAAGCGCACAAATATGAGCGCATCCAGCTGACCAGCCAATTTCAACTGAGTCTGCCCTACCAGCTGATGACCGCCGATCAGGTGGCCGAACTGCGCAGGGCGCGAACCACGGTCGATCCCGGCTCCGACCTGTCGTCGAAGTACGCTGGCTACCCTGGAGTCACCTTTTTCAGCCAGGTCTACTTCAACGCCGGCCACACAGGCGCCCTCGTCTACATGAACAACTGGTGCGCCAACCTCTGCGCGGCCGGCCAGTGGGTCTATCTCGAGAAGCGCGACTCGACATGGGTTCGGCGGTCCGGCATCACGTCCAGGATTTCGTAGGCCCGCGGGCTGGCCGAGATAGCTTATTCGTCTGATGCATGGTCGTCTTTCCACTTTGCGACGGCTTACACTGTAAGCATGAGTACCGCAACTCTCGAGACGACCGCCCTCACCCACGATCAGAAGCTCGACCGCCTCGCCGAAGTCGCCATCCGCGTAGGCCTCGGTCTCGCGCCCGGCCAGGAGCTGGTGATGACCGCCACACTGGACACACTGCCCCTGGTGCGCCGCATCACTGAGCAGGCCTACAAGGCTGGAGCCTCGCTCGTGACCACCCTTCTCGCCGACGAAGACGCCATGCTGCTCCGCTACCGCTACGCGTCGAACGATAGCTTTGACTACGCCGCGGGTTGGCTCTATGAAGGCATGGCTAACGCCTTTCGCAATGGAGCCGCCCGCCTCGCCGTAGCCGGGGGGAATCCCTCGCTGTTATCGAAAGAAGACCCCGAGAAAGTCGGTCGCGCCAATCGCGCCGTCTCCAAAGCCTATCGCCCCGCGCTCGAGCTCATCACCCGGCATGACATCAACTGGACCATCATCGCCGCGGCCACGCCCGCCTGGGCCGCGACCGTTTTTCCGGACCTTCCAGCGGAGGAGGCCCTCGCTCGCCTCTGGAACGCCATCTTCGCCGCCTCCCGCGTGGACACCCCCGATCCCGTCGCCGCCTGGAAGGCTCACGACTCCGGCCTCCATCGCCGGGCAAAGCTGCTCAACGACAAGTGCTACGCCGCTCTGCACTTCCGCGCGCCGGGTACCGACCTCCGCGTCGGCCTCGCCGACGATCACCTCTGGCTGGGCGGAGGCACCACCGCCAACAACGGGCGCTACTGCATCCCCAACATGCCGACCGAAGAGGTCTTCACCACGCCGCACAAGGATCGCGTGGAGGGCACCGTCACCAGCACCAAGCCGCTCTCCCACCAGGGAACCATGATCGAGAAGATCGCGGTCCGCTTTGAAGCCGGACGCGTTGTCGAAGCCAACGCTGCCCGGGGGCTGGAAGTCCTGCAACGCATGATCGACACCGACGATGGAGCCCGTCGCCTTGGCGAGGTGGCACTCGTGCCGCATTCCTCGCCCATCGCACACAGCGGCCTGCTCTTCTCGAACACGCTCTTCGACGAAAACGCCGCTTGTCACATCGCACTCGGCCAGGCCTATAGCACCTGCCTCAAAGATGGAGACAAACTCACGCCGGAGAAACTCGCCGCGCGCGGAGCGAACGACAGCCTCATCCACGTCGACTGGATGATCGGTTCGGGCAGGATGGACGTGGACGGCATCAACGCAAACGGCAACGCCGAACCGCTCATGCGCCAAGGCGAATGGGTATAAGCTTAGAGCGTTCCACTCCTCATTTCCGTCCAAAGGTCAGAGGACAGTCTTATGCCTAAAGTTGTTCGCTTTCATCAGCTTGGTGGACCGGAAAATCTGAAGATCGAAGATCTCCCTTTGCGGCAGCTCGGCAAAGGTGAGGTAAAGCTCAGCGTCCAAGCGGTTGGCCTCAATCGCGCCGAGTCGATGTTCTTTCACGGCATTTATCTCGAACAGGCAGAGCTGCCATCGACCCTTGGATACGAGGCGGCCGGCGTGGTCGAGGCGGTTGGCCCGGACGTGGACGCGGACTGGTTGGGAAAAGCTGTAGCCACGATACCGGCCTTTCTTTTAACCCAGTACGGCATGCTGGGCGAAGAGGTGATTGCTCCGGTGGGGGTTCTCGGTGAATATCCTCCGAACCTCTCGCCCGTGGAAGGCGCGGCGATCTGGATGCAGTACCTGACGGCCTATGGGGCCCTCATCGAGTACGGTCATCTCGCTGCCGGAGACTTCGTTCTCATCACAGCGGCTTCCAGCAGCGTGGGTCTCGCCGCCATTCAGATCGTGAAAGACTGCGGCGCCATTGCCATCGCCGCGACACGCACCTCGAAAAAACGCGAAGAACTGATTACACTCGGCGCCGATCATGTCATCGCCACCGACGAAGAAGACCTCGTCGCCAAAGTGAAGGAAATCACTGGAGGCAAGGGCGCTCGCATCATCTTCGATCCCGTCGCGGGGCCCCTTGTCGACAAACTCGCCGAGGCCACCGCGCCTCACGCCATCATCTTCGAATACGGCGCTCTCTCGCTGCAGCCCACACCATTCCCGCTCTATGCTGCGCTCGCCAAAGGTCTCACCGTTCGCGGGTATACCCTGCGCGAGATCACCACCGACCCACACATTCTGCCGGTCGCGAAGGAATATATCTACGATCGCCTCGCCGACGGCCGCTTCGTGCCAAAGATCGCGAAGACGTTTCCCTTCGCGCAGACCGCCGAAGCCTATCAATACCTCGAATCGAACACGCAGATCGGCAAGGTCGTCATCACCGTGCCGTAGTCAACAACTCAAAAAGACAAAAGCCCCGCGGGGATTTCTCCTCGCAGGGCTTTCTTGTGAGCTGTCCGCGTAGGACGGTTTGTTACACCTCTACGCCTCTCCCAGCTACTTCAAACTTCAGCTGGTTGTTTAGCGGATCGGCGTCGATCTTCACATGATCCCCGGACAGAATCTCTCCGTCGAGAATCTTGATCGCCAGCGGATCCTGAATGAGGCGCTGAATCGCCCGCTTGAGCGGCCGTGCGCCATACGCCCGGTCGTAGCCCGACATCAATACCTGATGACGCGCCTCAACCAACAGCTCGATGGTGATTTTGCGATCGGCCAGCAGCCGCTCCAGGTCCTTGAGCCGCAGATCGACAATATGCACCAGCTGCTCCTCGCCCAGCGGACGGAAGATTACGATGTCATCGACCCGGTTCAAAAATTCCGGACGGAAGCTCTGCTTAAGAATATCCATGACTTCATCCCGTGCCCGATCGAAGGCTGCCTCGCTGGTTAGCGACTCGCCCTGCAGTGCCTGTGATCCGAGGTTCGAGGTCATAATCAGCACTGTGTTTTTGAAGTCGACCGTGCGTCCTTGCGAATCAGTCAGGCGGCCGTCGTCCAATACCTGCAGCAGCACATTGAAGACATCCGGATGCGCCTTCTCAATCTCGTCGAAGAGCACCACCGAGTAGGGCCTGCGCCGGACTGCCTCCGTAAGCTGACCGCCCTCGTCGAAGCCAACATAACCCGGAGGAGCGCCAATGAGCCGCGACACCGCATGTTTTTCCATGTATTCCGACATGTCGATGCGCACCATTGCCTGCTCGTCGTCGAACATGAATTCCGCAAGCGCCCGTGCAGTTTCTGTTTTGCCCACGCCCGTCGGTCCAAGGAAGATGAACGAACCGATCGGCCGCTTCGGATCGCTCAGGCCCGCCCGCGAACGCCGGATGGCGTTGGCGACAGTCCGTAACGCGTCGTCTTGTCCGACCACCCGTTCGCGCAGCCGGTTCTCCATCTCCACCAGCTTCTTCACCTCGCCCTCGAGCATCTTCGAGACCGGGATGCCGGTCCACTTGCTCACAATCTTGGCGATGTCCTCTTCATCCACTTCCTCCTTCAGCATGCGAGGGCCGGAATCGGCGTCCTGCATAGCCGTCAACTGCTTCAGCTCGGCATCCAGCCTGGGCAGCTCGCCATACTGGATCTGCGCCGAGCGTTCCAGGTTGCCGCGCCGGGTCTGCTCCTCGGCCTCGAAGCGCAGATCCTCGATTTTCTTCTTGAGCTCGCTCATGCGGGTGATGGCCTCGCGCTCTTTCTGCCAGCGGGCGCGGAGTCCGATCGCCTCTTCCTTGAGTGTTGCGAGCCGGCGCTCCACCTGCTCGAGGCGTTCCTTCGAGGCGCGGTCGGTCTCGCGTTTCAGCGCTGCCTTCTCGATCTCAAGGGACGTCGCCTCGCGCTCAATCTGATCGATCTCCGTCGGCACCGATCCAATCTGAATCGCGAGGGAAGCCGCGGCTTCATCCACCAGGTCGATCGCCTTGTCCGGCAGGAAGCGGTCTGAAATATAACGATGCGACAGCGTGGCCGCCGCGACGATCGCCGAATCCTTGATGCGAACCTTGTGGTGTGCCTCGTAGCGCTCCTTCAGGCCGCGCAGAATCGCGATCGTGTCTTCCACGTTCGGCTCGCCCACATACACAATCTGGAAACGCCGCTCGAGGGCCGCATCTTTCTCGATGTGCTTGCGATACTCGCTCAGCGTGGTTGCGCCGATGGCCCGCAGCTCGCCGCGCGCCAGCGCCGGCTTGAGCATGTTCGAAGCGTCGATTGCTCCCTCGGCTGCCCCTGCGCCCACCAGCGTATGCAGCTCATCGATGAACAGAATGATCTGTCCCTGCGAATCTTCAATTTCCTTCAGAATGGCCTTGAGTCTGTCCTCGAACTCGCCGCGATACTTCGCGCCCGCAAGCATCGATCCCAGGTCGAGCGCGATCACCCGCTTGTCGCGTAGTATTTCGGGAACGTCGCCGTTCATAATACGCCGCGCTAGCCCTTCGACGATCGCGGTTTTGCCTACCCCTGGCTCGCCAATTAGCACTGGATTGTTTTTTGTCCGCCGCGAGAGCACCTGGATCACCCGGCGAATCTCTTCATCGCGTCCAATCACCGGATCGAGCTTGCCGCGCCGTGCCAGCTCGGTCAAATCCTTTCCATATTTCTCCAGCGCCTGATATTTCGCCTCGGGATTCTGGTCCGTCACCCTCTGCGTCCCTCGCACCGTGGTCAGGCCCTTCAGGATCGCATCATGCGTCGCGCCAAGCGAGGCTAGCAACAGCTGTGCGCCGTCGTTTTTCTGATCCGCGAGCGCGAGCAGCAGATGTTCAGTCGAGACGTACTCGTCCTTGAACTGCTCCGCTTCCTTGAAGGCCCGCTCAAAAACCTTGTTGAGCGCTGCGGAGGAATTAGACTGCGCCGCGCTGCCGCTCACCTTGGGTAGCTTGCCCAGCGTCTCTTGTGTTTTGGCGCGCAGCTGCGCCGTGGGCACCCCCACTTTTTCGAGGACCGGAACAATAATGCCATCCTTGTCCTCCACCAGGGCGGCCAGAAGATGCAACGGCAGCACTTCCGGATTGCCATTTTCCGCTGCCAGTTGGCTTGCCGCCTGCACCGCCTCCTGGGACTTCACCGTAAATTTATCCCAACGAATTGCCATAAATTTTTCTCGATTACTTTTCTTAAATTCTGTCTACAAAACAGATTGGGAGGAGAAGGGTCGTCTCAGCCCGGATTCCTCCTCCCATAGACGCTAGCGCCGAACGACGCTGGTCGATTCTTATTTGACCGCTTCTCAGCTTCCTTACGCGGCCGGCTTAGCCGCCTCTACCAGTTTGTTTGCCGCGCCTATGTGCACCTTGATCTGCCTGGGCTTGGCCTCCGCACGCTTCACGAGCTCGACGCGCAGTACGCCAGCATCATAATCCGCTTTCACATTGTCTTTATCCACGGTGTTCGGCACCGTGAAGGCACGGAAAAAGCTTCCATAGCGCCGCTCGATACGGTGGAAGTTCTCTTCCTTCTCATCCTTCTCGAATTTGCGCTCGCCGCGAATCGTGAGCGTATTGTTCTCCAGCTGAATATCCAGGTCTTCCTGTTTCATTCCCGGCACTTCCAGCTTCAGGACGATCTTGTGCTCGTCCTCGTAGATGTCCACCGCCGGAACGAAGGCTGCCGTCGCGACCGGATCATTCTCATTCTGCGCGCGGTTGAAGTCCTGAAAGAGCGAATTCATGCGGTTCTGCAAAGCCACAACATCACGAAAGGGATCCCAACGAGTAATAGCCATTCCATACCTCCAGAGTTTCATTTTGAGAGATCGGCTGCCCAACCGGATCAGCCGGCAACTATCTGATGAATACTATAGCATAAGAGATTCATAAAATATGAGCGTATCTTAATCATATTGTGGAAAGATCGTTTAAGTTATTGATTGCAAATTGATTGATCCGATGGAGAAGCTTCGATTCAAGCTACTCGAAGCACTTATAGCGGGTCGACCGACAGCGCGAGCATTGAAACCAGAACGCCCGTCACGTCACAGCCCAGCAAGTGAGCAACAAGCGCATGGAATCGCCTCCGCTTCCTGGCAGGCAGTCCGGAAAATTCCGTCGCTAACACAGGCACAATCAGAAGACTTGAGAATGCGCCATTCTATTTCACTTGATCAAGACCCGGCGCAGCGCCGGCCCGTCTTCCTGATACCCTGAGATACATGATTAAAGGCATTACGCTTGTCCGCTCTGCGGGCTCTCCAGCCGTCTACGACACGCTGGTCTGCTTCTTTTCGCTGCTGGGCTTTGAAGACGGTAAGAGCTGGGAGGACGAGGCCAGCCGTGGCCGCCCGTTCGTCGCCCCGTTGGGCAATCTTGAGTTCGTTGATGGTGTGAAAGACGGGGGCATGAAGCGTGCCGACACCGACACCTTCATCGAGGTCACTCAGCTCGACGCCGTCCGGCAGATCGTAGAGCACTGGCTGGCCACGAACTTAAGCGCGTCCGAAGCCCCAAAACGCATCTCCGAGACCGCCGAAACGCACTGGAAGTCGCGTGTCTTCACCGTCGAGCCGGTTCCCGGCGTCACCTTCGCTTTCTGGGAATGGCTTGACCCTCTTCGTGGCAAACCAGTCGCGCTTGCCGGCGACCTCACTGCCGAAGGAATGAAATTCGCCATCATCATCGCCCGCTGGAACGCCGTCATCACCGACCGGCTGCTCGAAGGCGCGCTCGACTGCCTTTACCGCAGCGGCGTCAGGAAAGACGAGGTCAACATCCTTCGTGTACCCGGCGCGTGGGAGATCCCCTCCGCCGCCCGCAAGGTCGCCGAGACAAAGTTAGTCGACGGGATCATTACGATCGGCTGCCTCCTGCGCGGCGAAACTGCGCACTACGAAGCCATCTACAACGAGGTCTCTCGCGGCATCGGCCAGTCTCAGCAGGAGACGGGCATCCCCCACGCCTTCGGCGTTCTTACCTGCGATACCTTGGAGCAAGCTCTCGACCGCGCCGGCCTCAAGGCCGGCAACAAGGGCTTCGAAGCGGCCTCGGCTGCGATTGAGATGGTCTCTCTGCATCGCAAAATCACCGGGAAGGCTCGGTAGGTCCACCCGTGACCCTCACCGGCAAGCGGCGCAAGTCCCGCGAACTCGCCATGCAGATGCTCTTCCAGGCCGACGTCGGCAAGCAGAATCCCGACGAGGTCCGCAAGACCTTCTGGCCGGCTCGCGAAGATGTTGAAGACGACACCCGAGGCTTCACCGAGGACATCTTCCGAGTAGCCACTGCCCGGGAGGCCGAGATCGACGCGATGATCGAGCAGCACTCCGCCAATTGGAAGCTCACCCGCATGTCCGCCGTCGATCGCAACGTGCTGCGCACCGCCGTCGCGGAGCTGATCGGATTCCCCGGCACGCCCGCGCCCATTGTCATCAACGAAGCTCTCGAGATCGCCCGCCGCTACTCCGCCCCCGAGTCCATCAACTTCCTCAACGGTGTCCTCGACGCCATCGCCAAAGCCCGCCTGAACGCCTGAACGTCAAAAAGACACCTGCGCCGGCTGCGTCACGCACAGCACTGATTGGTCGCCCGTCTTCTTCTTCCATGCCGTGCGGATGGCCTCGATCTTCGCCCCATTCTCCGCCGTATCCGGATAATCGATCATCAGCAGCTTCGACCGCAGGCGTTCGGGCTGGCTCATCGTCTTCCCCTGCCACTGGCCGTAGACGTCAATCACGCTCAGCCCATCGGGAAAACGCGGCGTCACTTCCTTATCCAGAAAATCCAACCATCCCGCCTCGGTCACGCGCGCTTCCGATTGGCCAGCTCCAGACTCTGTTCCGGACTCAAACCTCCCCAACCCAAAATAGAGTTTTGTATCCACCCAGCCCTGCGCGTGCGCCGGATGCGCCGGGTCGCCTTTGAGAGTGGAGCTCTGCGCTGCCGCGAAACCCACCGGGAAAACCCCGAGCAGAAGCCATGCGAGAAAGTGAAGCCGTCGATGTTTCATGCCTTCAGCATAAACAGGGCGTCGTCTCTGCATGCGAGACAGGGTCGGATTCGCTTAGACAGTTCGCGTCCTAGAAATTATGATGGCCTCCGTCATGTCAACCTCACGCCGAGACTTCCTACGCAACAGCGCCATCACTACCGCCGCCCTGGCCTCGACCTCAGTGAATCCCGTCTTCGCTGCAGCCCAGCAATCCACAACCCTCTCCACAAATCAGGTCACGGCCCAGTCCACATCCAAACCGTCGCCCATAAAGCTCGGCATGGCCAGCTACACCTTCCGCGAATTCGACCGCGCCCACGTGATCGACTTCATGAAGGAGTTGAAGCTCGACCACCTCAACGCCAAGGATGTCAAAGATCATCTCCCCATCTCTCCGCCCGAGGCCACCGCGCAGGCCGTCGCCGCCTACGCCGCCGCCGGCATCAAGCTCACCGCTGTCGGCACCGTCTATTTTCCGAAAGACGAAGACGACGACATCCGCTCGAAGTTCGAATACGCCAAGCGCGCCGGCGTCAACGTCATCGTCGCCGGAGACCCCGCGCCCACCACCCTCCCGCGCATCGAAAAGTTCGTCAAGGAATACGACATCCGCTTCGCCATCCACAACCACGGCCCCGAAGACAAGGTCTGGCCCTCCCCGCTCGACGTTCTCAAGGTCGTCGGCAGCATGGACCCGCGCATGGGCTGCTGCATCGACATCGGCCACTGCGAACGCGCCGGCACCGACGTGGTCACCGCCATCAAGACGGTCGGCCCGCGCCTCTTCGACATGCACATGAAGGACCTTACTGACTTCCACAGCAAGGAGAGTCAGGTCGCCGTGGGAGACGGCATCCTGCCCATCCACGCTATCTTCGAGACGCTCATCGCCATCAACTACCAGGGCTACGTCGATCTGGAATACGAGGTCCACGGCGACGACCCCATGCCCGGAGTCACCAAGAGCTTCGCCTACATGCGCGGCGTGCTGGCAGGGATGGGGTATCAGGCCTAGTTGAAGGACCGTGCGAAGAAGAATAGGGCGATAACTGTCATCCAACCGGACCACGAGAGCGAAACGTCCGGGATGGATTCGAGATTGAACATGTGCGACACCTAAGCTAATCCCGACCGTTTCTCGAATCACGGAAAGTCTGTGCCTTCTTCGATCGCTCTAACCACATTTGCCACTTCTTCAGAAATGTCGGATCTCGTCATCTGCCTAGCAACTGCAGGCGGCCCAAACGCGACCCCAAAACCCCAAAATCTTTTTGAGTCCATTCAGACAGTTTTCCCAGGAGGTATTTTTCCGAAACAATCGTTGCTCTATCCTTCTCATTTCGCCAAATTTCGTGAACCCGTTTACGCGCGCTCTTATTAGCAGAAATGACCTCAAGCTTGCGATTCGCTTGCATTATTGCTGGTGCGAAGCCATCTTCTACCGAGCTGCGCTGCTCTTCACAGATCTCAAGAATTTTAATTAGTAGGTCCGCTTCATTAGGCGCGCCATTACCCTTGACGCGGGATGCAAGGACCCGGAGGATTGCTTTAGGGTGAACCAAAAAGTTTTCGATCTCCTTTCGGCCCCAAACGTGCAAATTGACCCCTCGATCTATGGCCTCTAAGTAGCGTTCGCGAATCTCATCCTCAGTGTGGTAGTCGGAGTCCAAATGCAATGAGTGACAATCTGCTCTCCCCTAGAATTCCGCAATGCCATCGAAGATCCCATAGCATACTGCACCCAGCTCACCCGCCAATTGGTAGGGTCAGAATTGCATCAAGCGGCAACTCCGCATTGGGCTAAAGAACTGAATGAAACCGCTTCAACAAGCTAATGTCCTTACCCTCTACCAACAAGAACTTGCGTGCGCTCCACAACCTTGCCAAATGAATGTTGTGCACACCCATTTGATCAATCAGTAATTGCACGGCAGGCTCATTATTTGCGGATCTGGACCGTTTCTCTTTTTATCAATGATCAAGATATTGCTTGGTTCAGGTTCGCCCATTATTTCAACAGAGTGGGTCGCAATGATGCATTGCGCAAATCGATCCCGTGTTAGCCTGATCAGCTTGCGTTGCAGATCAGGGTGCATGTAGACGTCTGGTTCATCGAGGACAACAGTGTGAGTAGACGGAATTCGTGAAAGGAACCATATAGTCTGCAACCACATTTGGAGTCCGTGCCCCATCCAGCCACCTCTGCGACAAAGTCGCCATCCCGAATTGGGAGCGACAACAGACGACCTTCTCTGGTCGCTTCTTCTTGAATGACATCAACGCTGAGTCCATGCCACGTTTCCTCAGCGAGATGTTTAAATTCATGGAATTCTTCTTCCATGCGAAACTGGTTGCGGAAGTGTCGCGATGCTAGCCGCGAGGTCAGGTTAGCAACTATCCGTTCATCGGTCAGACGATACTCTTCCCTTAGTAAGGGACCTATTTGAGGAAGGATGCTGATCCAAGGCAATTCCATGCCAACAAACTTTGCAGACGTCTTTACCCAGTCGTTGCTGTCTCGGACCGTTGCAAAAATCGTCTCGTCCTTGCCCAGATAAACTGTCACATCCGCGCCTTCCTTGAAGCTCGCTGTGATTATGGCAGGCGGATCCCCGTAGCGGTGAAAGATAGCATTCAGGTTGAGACCGAGGTGTGTAATACGCGGCGCAATTCCGACACTCGGAATCTAGAAAAATCCCGCCATCCCGGAGTTCCTACGAAATTGACCTGCCTGCGATTTACAACGGCAGAGACTAAACGCCAGGTCTCAATTACAGAAGATTTTCCCGCGTTGTTCTTGCCTACTACTACAGTGTTTGATTCGAAAGTAATGGTGTGGTCGTCAAAGCAGCGAAAGTTTTGCAAATGGAGTTGGCGAAGCATTTTTTGTCGAGCTGTATCTGCTAAGTCTACCTGTTTCGCTCCCACCCCACGTCTCATGCTATCCTCACCCGTTCACCATGCCCTACGAAAACATTCTCGTCGAACTCCGCGAGCCCATCGCCGTCCTCACCCTCAACCGCCCAAAGGTGCTCAACGCGCTCAACGCTGCCACCTTCCGTGAGCTGAGCGCTGCCCTCGAAGAGCTCGTCTCGAACCCCGCCGTCCGCGTCATTCTGCTCACGGGCGCCGGAGAGAAGGCCTTCGCCGCCGGAGCCGACATACAGGAGCTCGCCCAGGTCTCCGCCATCGAAGGCCAGGCGCTCGCCGGGTGCGGCCAGCGCCTCTTCGATCGCATCGAGAACTGCGGAAAGCCCGTCATCGCCTGCGTCAACGGATTCGCCCTCGGCGGCGGCTGCGAACTCGCCCTCGCGTGCACCTTCCGCATTGCCAGCGAGGCGGCAAAATTCGGCCAGCCCGAAGTCAAGCTCGGCCTCATCCCTGGCTACGGAGGCAGCCAGCGCCTCCCGCGCCTCGTTGGCAAGGGCGCCGCGCTCAAACTGCTCCTCACCGGCGACATCATCCCCGCCGCCGAAGCCCTCCGCATCGGACTCGTCGAAGAAGTCGTCCCACCCGCCGACCTGCTGCCGCGCGCCGAGCAGATCGCCAAAACCATTGCCGCCCAGGCCCCGTTGGCCATCGAAAAATGCCTCGAAGCCGTCCACGCCGGATACGACCTGCCCCTGCGCCAGGCTCTCGCCCACGAAGCCGCCCTCTTCGGCCTCTGTTGCGGTACCGCCGACAAGACCGAGGGCACGCGTGCTTTTCTGGAAAAGCGTGTTCCAGTCTGGAAAGGGAACTGAGCCGCCAATGGGATTTACCTCTAACCATCGTTAATCCTTGATATGCTGAGGCTGCCCGGCGCTCTCCGCACCTGCACCATGAACCGTTTCCGTCTGCTTGCCATCACGCTCGCGTTCGCCGGCGCGCTCAGCGCCTGCTCGTCCGGAGGCCACCCGTCCTCGGAGGTCGTCAAGCCCGCGCCCGACCAGGCTAAAGCCGCCGCCCAGGAGCGCGACACCGACCGGCAGCAGCTGGATCAGATTCCCCCGCCCGCGAAGAGCCGCTACATGGCCATCCACACCCGCGAAAGCTGGGGGAATCCCTTCCTGATTGTCGGAAAAAAGACCGTTACCCTCCGGATCATGAAGCCCGAGCCGCCCCACAGCGACCTTGTGCCCGGCACCCTCATGCAGCCCGCCGGAGCCCGCAAGCAGGAACTCACTCTTCGTCTCTCCGAACTCCCCGAAGCGCTCGCTGCTCTGCCTGAGGAAGCGTGGCCCTATGGGCGCGTCATCGCCGTCGAAGAAGACCCGGTTGCCGTCCGCGCCGACCGCATTCCGGTGCGCCGCAATGTCGAAACCACTATCCAGGTCCTCAACGACCTCGGCGTCGTCGTCTACGAGTGGCCCGGCACCGGCCTGCTTCGTTAGCGCCAGCGCTGATAAGATAGGCTCCACCGGACACTATGGCCTCTTACCCGCACGCTGTCGCAATCGCAGTATTCTGCGTCTGTTTTCTGCTGGTCACGGTTGCCGGATTCTTCGCCGCGCGCTGGAAGCGCGCTGACCTCGACAGCCTCGAAGAATGGGGACTAGCTGGACGCCGTTTCGGCACTCTGATCACCTGGTTCCTCATCGGCGGCGATTTTTACACGGCTTACACGGTGATCGCCGTACCCGCCGCGCTCTATGGCACCGGAGCACCCGGCTTTTTCGCCATCCCCTATTGCATCATGTTGTACCCCTACATGATGCTCGTGCTGCCGCGTCTCTGGAATGTATGTCAGCGTCACGGTTACGTAACCCTCGCCGACTTCGCTCGAGGCCGTCACGGCACCCGCGCTCTCTCGATGGCTCTAGCCTTTACCGGCATCCTTGCCACCATGCCCTACATTGCCCTGCAACTGGTCGGTCTGCGCGAGGTCATCGCCGCGCTCGGCATCCATGGTGAAGTGCCGCTGATTGTTGCCTTCATCATCCTGGCCGCTTACACCTACACCAGCGGCCTGCGCGCCCCCGCCGCCATCGCCATCGTCAAGGACGTGATGCTCTACATCATGGTCCTCGCCGCCATCATCCTGCTTCCCGCTAAACTCGGCGGCTACTCACACATCTTCTCCGCTGCCGGAACCGCGCTCGCGGCGCACAAGCCCCCGGCATCGCTCATCCTCAAGCCGCCGCAATATCTCAGCTACGCCACCCTGGCCTTCGGATCGGCCATCGCCATCATCCTCTACCCCCACACTGCCACCGGAGTCCTCAGCGCCGGCAGCGGACGCATCATTCGTCGCAACGCCGCGCTCATGCCGGCCTATAACTTCCTGCTCGCGCTCATCGCGCTGCTGGGATACGTGGCCATCGCCGCCGGCATCCATACGTCGAATACATCGAGCGCCGTCCCCCTGCTCTTCGTGACGATGTTTCCCAGCTGGTTCGCCGGTTTCTGCCTCGCCGCCATCGGCATCGGAGCCCTGGTTCCCGCAGCCATCATGTCGATCGCCGCCTCCAATCTCTTCACCCGCAATCTCTACGGCGAACTGCGCCGCACCCCCATGACCCACGCCCAGGAATCGAACCATGCCAAAATAGTTTCCCTGTTCATCAAGGTCGGCGCGCTAGTCTTTGTCCTTTTCGTGCAGACGCAATACGCCATCGAGCTGCAGCTTCTCGGCGGCATCTGGATCGCTCAGCTCTTTCCCGCCGTCGTCCTCGGCGTCTACACCCGCTGGTTTCACGGCCGCGCATTGCTCTGGGGATGGGCCGCCGGCATGGCCACCGGCACTGGTCTCGCCCTGGCGCGCGACCTCAAAAGCTCCGTCTTCCCCTTTCAATTCGGAAGCCACGTCTACGTCGTCTACGCCGCCATCCCCGCCCTGTTGGCCAATCTTCTCGTCTCCGTCGCTGTCACCTGGCTGCTCGACGCGATGGGCCGTGAACGCCCCATTGACCAAACCCAGCCCAGCGACTATCTTTCGCTCGAAGCCTGAGCCATGCCGTCGCCCTTTCCCATACTCGACAACGCCCGCCCACACGAAACCTTCAGTGCCGCCCGCGAACTCGAGGCCAGACTGCAATCCGTCATCCGCGGAGACGTCCGCTTCGACTCCGGCAGCCGCGCCATCTACGCAACCGACGCCTCCAACTACCGCCAGGTTCCCGTCGGCGTCGTTCTCCCGCGCGACATTGCCGATGTCCAGGGCACCTTCGCCGCCTGCCGCGAACTGGGAGCGCCGATTCTCGCTCGCGGAGCAGGTACCAGCCTCTCCGGACAATGCTGCAACGTCGCTGTCGTGCTCGATTTCTCCCACTACATGCGCTCCATCCTTTCGCTCGACCCGCAGACGCGCCTCGCTGTTGTCGAGCCTGGTATCGTCCTCGACCGCGTGCGTGAGGCCGCCGAGCTTCATCAACTCACTTTCGCGCCCGATCCCGCCACGCACTCCCGCTGCACCCTCGGCGGCATGATCGGCAACAACTCCTGCGGAACGCACGCCCTTATGGGCGGCAAAACCGTCGACAATGTCCGAGCGCTCGATATCCTCCTCTACGACGGCACGCGCATGACCGTCGGCGCCACCAGCGACGAAGAATTCCAGCGCATTCTCGCTGCCGGAGGCCGTTCCGCCCAGATTTACGCGGGCCTTGCGCGTATTCGTGACAAATACCAGCACTTAATTCGCGAGCGCTTTCCGCGCATCCCCCGCCGCGTCTCCGGATACAACCTCGACGAACTGCTGCCGGAATACGGCTTCCACGTTGCCCGGTCCCTGGTCGGCAGCGAAGGCACCTGTGTCACCGTCCTCGGCGCGACACTCGATCTCAAGCACAGCCCTCCCTGCCGCCGTCTTGTCGTCGTCGGATTCGCCGACGCCTTCATCGCCGCAGATCACGTCCCCTTCATCCTTGAATACCACCCCATCGGCCTCGAAGGCATTGACGCCATGCTCATCGGCTTCATGCTCCGAAAAGGCCTGGCCGTCGACGACATCACGCTGCTCCCATCCGGCAGTTCCTTCCTTCTCGTCGAGTTCGGCGCGTCCAGCGAACAAGAAGTTCTCGCCCAGGCCAACCGCTTCCTCGAAGACATCCAGACCCAACCCTCGCGTCCCTCCGTCCGCCTGTACTCGACTGCGGACGCCGCCCGCATCTGGCATGTTCGCGAATCCGCCCTTGGAGCAACCGTCTTCGTGCCCGGAGAGCCGCACGGCTGGGAGGGATGGGAAGATGCCGCTGTGCCGCCCGAAAAACTCGGCTCCTATCTGCGCCAGCTTTTCGCGCTTATGGGCAAATACGGCTACCGCAGCCCTATGTACGGACATTTTGGCCAGGGCTGCGTCCACCTGCGCATCAACTTCGACCTCGAGAGCGCCACTGGCATCCGCAACTTCCGCGAGTTCATCGACCGCGCCACGGACATCGTCATCGCCCACGGTGGGTCCATATCCGGAGAGCACGGCGACGGCAAGGCTCGCTCAGCCCTATTGCCAAAGATGTTTGGCCCCGAGTTGATCCAGGCCTTTCTCGAATTCAAGGCCCTTTGGGACCCGAACAACCGGATGAATCCCGGCCACGTGGTCGATCCAGTCGCCGTCTACGATCCGGTCGAAAAGTTACGCCTCGGTGACGGTTACAAATCCCACCGTCAGGAGACCTTCTTCCAGTTTCCCGACGACCAGGGCTCGCTCTCCGAGGCTACGCTGCGCTGCGTCGGCGTCGGAGCCTGCCGCAAACAGGGCCCCGGAACCATGTGCCCAAGCTACATGGCCACGCAGGACGAGAAGCACTCAACGCGCGGCCGCGCTCACCTTCTCTGGGAGATGCTGGAAGGCGATATTCTTAATCGCGACTGGCAGAACGAGGACGTTCACGAAGCACTCGACCTGTGCCTGTCCTGCAAGGCCTGCAAAACCGAGTGCCCCGTCAATGTCGATGTTGCCACCTACAAGGCTGAATTCCTCGCCCACTACTATCAGGGCCATCGTCGTCCCCTGCGTCAATACGCCTTCGGCTTCATGGACAAATGGGCGCACCTGGCGTCCCTGGTTCCCGGAATCACCCCGAATCTTGCCAATCTTCCACTCCGCGTGCCCGGCCTGAGCCACGCAGTCCGGGCCCTTCTCGGCATCGCGCCCCAGCGCACACTGCCCTGCTTTTCCCCTCGCAGCTTTCAAAGCAGCTACAGGCCCCAACCATCCTCACAGGACCGGACCACAGTTCTCCTCTGGCCCGACACCTGGAACAACTACTTCCGCCCGCAAACCCTCACCGCTGCCCATGATGTCCTCGCGAACGCCGGATTTCATGTTCAGATCCCCCGAGGCCACCTCTGCTGCGGCCGCCCGCTCTACGATTTCGGATTTCTCACGGAAGCCCGTGCCTATCTCGAACGCACCATGGATCGTCTCGCCCCCGAAATCGACCCCGGCCTGCCCATCGTCTTTCTCGAACCCTCCTGCGCCAGTGTCTTTCGCGACGAACTCCGCAATTTCTTCCCAGACCATCCCCGAGCCCGGAGCCTGCGCGAGCAATCCTTCCTGCTCAGCGATTTCCTCCTCCTCCACGCGCCAAATTACCGACCGCCCTCGCTGGCCGGCCGCTCTGTCGTTCTACACGGCCACTGCCACCAGAAATCGCTCACGAAGATGAAATCCGAGATCCAGCTACTTGAGCGTACCGGCGCCCAGGTCACCCTCCTGGACTCCGGATGCTGCGGCATGGCCGGGCCCTTTGGCTTTGAAAAAGAGAAGTTCGCCATCTCCCAAACTCTGGCCGAACGCGTTCTGCTCCCCGCCGTCCGAGCAGCCGCGCCGGGTAACATCCTCATCAGTGACGGATTCAGCTGCCGCGAGCAAATCTCCCAGAACTCGCCGCGTCGAGCCCTGCACCTCGCCGAGCTCCTGCGTGGCGAATTAGAGAACTGAGACCAGTTCGAAACGCCTCCAGACCACGCATTTTTTTCCTCCCTGAACGGGAGAAAGCGTTAACTGGGTGTTTTTTACATGGGCGGTTTTCTTCGCAGAATTGTTTCAACCTGAGAAAAGCCTTATATTTGAACCATTTAACGCGATGCCGACGGGTCGCAGAGGTTTGGCAAACCGAATGCAATATAGAAATCTGTCCAGGATGCTGCGCAGCCTTCCTAAGTGTGTTCTCCAGACCATGCCAAGGAATGCAAAATGACTGACAAGATTTATATGAAGAGAACTTTCACACCGTCGGCGATTTCGGCGCTGCTCGTTGCAGCCAGCTTGGGGTATCCGGCAGTTGCGCAAACTAGTCCATCCACCCCCGCTCAGGTGCAAACTGGGGCGGTTGCCAACGGCCAGTCCAATCCTTCAAGCACAGCCCCGGCACCACAACCCAACCCGAACGACAACAGCACCTACGCCACAGGCCAGCCCCTTCCGGTCAAGTCGAATGAGGGCTTCTGGGGTCATATGAACCCCTTCGCCCGCAAGAAGTGGGTGAATCGGCAGCTCGACCCTGTCAAGGATCGCCTCAACGAGCTCGACCAGCTCCAGGCCAAGAACGCCAACGACATTAAGGACGTAGACTCGCGCGCTCAGGCCGGTATCCATCAGGCTCAGTCCACTGCGGACCAGGCCAGCCAGACCGCCACCTCCGCCAACAATACGGCGACCCAGGCGCAAGTGACCGCACACCAGGCGAGCACGCAAACCACCCAGACCGCCACCACCGTTTCGGGTCTAGACCAATATCAGAAAGTGAATGACATTGAGATTCGCTTCCGTCCCGGACAGACGGTGTTGAATGACCGCGCCAAGATCGCGCTCGATCAGGTTGCCGCCCAGATGCGCGGCCGCAAAGGCTACATCGTTGAGATCGAGGGTTACTCCCACGCTCGCGGTCAGGCGGGTATCCAGAATTCACAGCATATGGCCGATGCCGTCGTTCGGTATCTGGCTGAAGCCCAGATTCCCGTCTATCGCATTCACCAGGTCGCGATGGGCAACGCCAAAATCGACGATTCCGACACCACTACGCACGGCAGTGTAGTGCGCGTTAGTTTGATGCAAAACAGTTTAGCGGCCTTGAACTCGTCGCCCTCGGGCGCCGGTTCGCCGATTGGTGCGACGCAGTAGTCTTCCGCGCAACCCTCCCCTCAGGGTACTGCGTCGCAACCAGCGGTTCCACAAAAACAATAACCAGCAAGGTCCGCAACCAAGCTCTCACACAACGAGAGAACCAAGGCAGATTGGCCCCTCACCTGAGGGGCCGTTTTTTTTGCTTTGCCCCCGAATGGTTCGCCCCGCATAATCGACGTGTCCAGCAATGCCGTGTTTCCGCAAGAAGATGGAGAGCCTCGCCGATGAAGAATCGCCTGTTGCTTGTCTGCCTTTTGCCGATTGTTTTTCTGCCTCCCAGTCTTCTCTCGCAGAGCTTTACCCTGGAGCAGGTGATGAGCGCTCCTTTCCAGTCAAAACTTACCGCGTCGCCCGCAGGAAACAGCTTCGTATGGATCGCCAACCAGCAGGGGCGGAGAAACCTATGGCTCGCCGACACGGCCGCAGGCGCCGGAGCGCGAGAACTCACCCACTACGACAGCGATGACGGCATTGAGATCGGCGACATTGCGTGGACGCCCGATGGAGAGCAGATCGTCTACGTCCGCGGCGGCGATTTCGAGTTCCCTGAGAAGCCCGCGCCCAATCCCGCATTGCTGCCACAAGGCGTCGAGCAAGAGATCTGGGTCGTCTCCGTTCATGGCGGTGAGTTGCGCAAGATTGCCTCCGGACAGGATCCGGTCGTCTCCGCCGATGGCAGCAATCTGGCGTATCTGCTTAAAGATCAAATCTGGACCATCGACTTCAAGAATCCCGACGCGAAGCCAGCGCAGCTTCTCCATACGCGCGGCAACCCGACCTCGCTCACCTGGTCGCCGGATGGCAAGTCGCTGGCCTTCGTGAGCCATCGCAGCGATCACAGCTTCATCGGCGTCTATTCCTTCTCGGCAAAGACCCTTCGCTATCTTGACCCCGGCACAGAGAAAGACATCGAACCGGCATGGTCGCCCGACAGCCTAAACGTGGCCTTCATTCGTGTCCCTCCGGATACCACCGGCATCGACTTCAAGCCGCGCCGCAATGCCCAGCCCTGGTCGATCCGCACCGTGGATCTGGCAAGTGGTAATGGCCGCGAAATATGGCGCGCCCACGACGGCCCGGGCAGTGTATTTCACGAGGCGGACACTGACAATCAGCTTCTGTGGGCAGATGGCAACCGCATCGTCTTCCCCTGGGAGGGCGACGAATGGCTCCATCTCTATTGCGTCAGCGCGGCAGGCGGTTCGGCCAAGCCATTGACTCCCGGCGACTTTGAGATACAAAACGTAGCGCTCGCCCCTGACCGAAAAACGCTCTTCTACACCTCGAATCAGGGCGACATCGATCGCCGTCACCTGTGGCAGGTAAGCGTTGCCGGTGGTGAAGCAAAGGAACTCACCCGCGGCAAAGGCATCGAGGTCGCACCTGTCGTGACGAAAAACGGAACCGTCGCCCTGCTGCACTCCGACGCGCGCATTCCCATCCGTCCCGCAATCGTCGCCGCAAACGGAGAACTACGCGATCTCGCGCCCGAGCTCATCCCGTCCGAATTTCCCGCGGCGAAGCTGATCATGCCGCAGAAAGTCATCTTCAATGCCGCAGACGGATTGCAGATTCACGGGCAGCTCTTTCTGCCGCCATTGGCACATGATGGACAGAGACATCCGGCTGTCGTCTTCTTTCACGGCGGATCGCGCCGCCAGATGCTCCTCGGCTGGCACTACATGGAGTACTACTCCAACGCCTACGCCATGAACCAATATCTCGCCAGCCTCGGTTACATCGTGCTATCCGTGAATTACCGCAGCGGCATCGGCTATGGCATGAACTTCCGCGAGGCGCTCAATTACGGAGCGGCCGGTGCAAGCGAATTCAATGACGTGCTCGGGGCCGGCCTCTATCTGCGCACCCGTGCCGATGTGGACGGTGCGCACATTGGCGTTTGGGGCGGCAGCTATGGAGGCTACCTTACCGCGCTCGCACTGGCGCGTGCCTCCGACCTGTTTGCCGCAGGCGTAGACCTGCATGGCGTCCACGACTGGAATCTTGAGCTGAATATCTGGCAGCCTGCCTACGATCCTAACGCCGATCCCCAGGCTGCGCGGCTCGCGTGGGAGTCGTCGCCGCTGGCATCGGTGAAGGGCTGGCATTCTCCGGTGCTGCTCATGCAGGGCGACGACGACCGTAATGTACAGTTCTCACAAACCGTGCATCTGGGCGCAGCGCTGCGCGCGCAGGGCACTCCCTTTGAAGAGCATGTCTTTCCCGACGAAATTCACGACTTCCTGCTCCACCGTACCTGGCTCTCTGCCTATCAATATGGAGCGGAATTCTTCAACCGCTATTTGAAGCTCGAAAAACCCGGCAAATAAGCCGACTCCCCTCACTCCGTTCGCTACGCCTGCCTCGGAGAGCTCGTCTGCCTGAGGGCAATTGAGGATCTACAACGGCCTGATGGCTCTGCCTGAATCGTTTGGTCAACTGAGGCAGTTGCGGCAGCTGCACGCGATGAACAACCGGCTGGCTTCCTTGCCGTCTCGCTGAGTGGCTTGCACAAATTGCGCGAGCTTCGTCTGCAGGACAACCAGGTCGAGAGCCTGCCGGAATCAATCGGCGAGCTGGCTTCACTGAGAATCCTTGTCCAGATTTGAGAAACAACAAGCTTCTATCGATTCCGGAATCACTCGGCGGTCTGTCGAGCCTTACGCACGTGGATCTTCGAGCGAATCGTCTGATGGGCATACCAGATTCGCTTCAGTTTCTTCCAAACTTGGAGAAGCTCGATCTTGGCTGGAACTCACTTAGAAATTTGCCGGCCTGGCCAGACGGTCTTGAGGAGCACGGCCCCGCAGTGCTCCTGTAGAACGAAGCTAATTCGCTGCGGCGATGGCTGCGACGATCTTGTCGATCGCCTGGCGCGCGGCCTCGCCTGTGGGGTTGTGGTTGTTGCATAGGATGGAAAATGCCACCGTCTTTCCGCTGGCTGCGATGAGATATCCGCTGAGCGAGTTCACTTCGGAGAGCGTTCCCGTCTTGGCGAAGACCTTTCCCTTAAGCGCTGGTTCGGCAAAACGGCCCGCCAAGGAACCGTCTACGCCGCCAACGGGGAGGCTTGCGCGCCAGGCTGCTCCCCAGCTTTGGCGGCTGGCATAGGTCAGCAGCCGGGCGATGGCGCGCGGCGTAATCAGGTCCTGCGACGATAGTCCCGAGCCGTCGTAAAAGATGAAGTCGCCAGCGTCGACGCCCGCACCAATCAGAAACTGGCGAACTACGCGGACTCCCTGGGCAATCGATCCATCGCCAGCTTCGAGGCGACCCAGCACGCGGAGAAGGAGTTCGGCGTGGAGGTTCTGGCTGACCTTGTTAATGACGACGATGTCCTGCTCGAAGGGCGGCGAGACATGGGTTGCCAAGATTCGCATGCCGCTCACGGGCGGTTGAATTGTGCTAAGGGTAAGCGGATGCAGGACAAGCGGCTGGTCCACCTCGGCGCGGAAATCTTGCGTGTCAGTTGAGGAACGGTGATGCGCGCGGGCGGTGCCCTTTACCTCAATGCCGTGTGCGAGGAGCATCTGGTGAAGGGCGATGGCGGCGTATTCGGCGGGGTCCTCGATGGCCAAGGCGACATGCAGGCCGCTCTGATTCGTTGTTCCATAGACGCGAACGTTCTTAGAGCCCGGTTGGCGGTCGATGCCGGGGCTTGCCGGTTGCGTGCCGGGCAGCGTGGTCAGCGAACTCTGAAGGGTGTAGTAGGGAGTATCGGGATTCCAGGGCGAAGGCTGTCCGTTGGGCGGCAGATTGAGGTAGACGACGTTGTCATTCACAGTGAGCGCGGAGACGGGAGCGCCGTAGCTCCACTCCAGATCGTCCCATCCCCAGCCCGATCCGTAGCGCTCCCAGAGAAACCATGTGTCGTCGCCGACGATGTCTCCGTCGATCGACTTTACGCCGCTGGCCTCGATCTGGTCGGCGATGCTTTGCAGCGCCATCAGCGGCGGATTGGGGCGCTGGGTCTTCTCCTGGAAAGGGTAGCTGCGGCCGGACATGGTGGGGTCGCCGGCTCCCAGGATGGACAGGTCGCCATGCAGGCGTCCGGCGCGGTCGATCTCGCTTCGCGTAACGGCGGCTGTGGTCCAGGTGGTGTTCGGCGGCAACAGGGCAAGCGCGGCAGCGGTGGTCAGCAGCTTTGCGTTCGACGCGGGCTCGAAGAACTGGCCCTCGTTGAGCGTATAGATGGGTGAGCCTTCGAGAGTGACGAGGGAGACTCCCCAGTGCGCTCGCGAAACGGCAGGCTCGGAGATGATGGCGCTGATCGTGGCAGCAAGCCCCGATGACTTTCCTTTGCGCGCGGCCGGCTGCCGATGCTGCTGGGCCACGAGGGGCGTGGATGCGAGCAGAAGAATGCTCAGGAGCCAGGCGCGCTGAGAGTGGGTTTTCATCCTTGGGCGGAGTGTAGCATTGAAGGCGCTATGGCCTTTGCACGTCGCGATGAATTCGTATGGCAGCTCCGGACGCGCAGCCTGGAGCTGGGCAAGCGCACGCTGTTGATGGGCGTGCTGAATGTGACGCCGGATTCGTTTTCGGACGGCAATCTATTTCTTGATCTGGAAGCGGCGACGGCGCGGGCACTGCGCATGCTGGACGACGGCGCAGACATCGTGGACATCGGCGGCGAGTCTACAAGACCGGGCAGATATGTGCCGGTGACCGCCGAGGAAGAGCAGCGCCGGGTGCTTCCGGTGATCGAAGCGGTGTTGAAGGGGCGGCCGGGCTCGGTGCTGTCGATCGATACCTATAAGGCTTCTACGGCTGCGCTGGCGGTGGAGGCCGGCGCGGAGATCGTCAACGACATTAGCGCGCTGAGCTGGGACACGGAGATGGCGTCGACCTGCGCCCGGTTCGGCTGTGGTCTAGTGATGATGCATACGCGGGGAAAATCAGCCGAGTGGCGCAATCTGCCCCGGCTCGCTCCGCATGAGGCTCTTCCACTAGTGAAGCACGAGCTTGCCCTGAGTATGCGGACGGCTCTGGAGGCGAGGATTGATCGAAGCCGGATTGTGCTGGATCCGGGCTATGGCTTCGGGAAGTCCTTCGACGAGAACTATCCTCTGCTGGCGCATCAGGACGAACTCGAGAGCCTGGGTCAGCCGATTCTGGCGGGTGTTTCGCGGAAGTCTTTTCTGGCCAGGAAGCTCGCCGAATTCCACGGTGGGGCCGATGCTCCTATGGCGGCACGCAGTAATGCCACGATTGCCGCGACGGTGGCGGCGATTCTGGCCGGAGCCCATATCGTGCGGGTTCACGAGGTGCGCCCGGCGATAGAAGCGGCTCGCATCGCGGACGCGATCCTGACTGCCGTATGATGTCGGCACTATGAGAAAGACGTTTTTGCCTGCTTTCGTTGTCGTCGCCATGCTGGCTGGCGGCGCGGCTCTGCTTTCAGCCGAACCGACGCATTCCCGCGCAGCGAGCGCCGTTTATCCGATCGAGGAAGGCTACGTGGATGCGCACGGCGTGCTGATCTACTACACGACGGTGGGACGCGGCGAACCCCTGGTAATCCTGCACGGTGGACCGGGTGCCTCGCACGACTACTTCCTGCCTTACCTTTTGCCGCTCGCCCGGACGAACAAGCTGATCTTCATCGACGAACGCGGATCGGGGCGGTCGGAAAAGCTTGAAGACGTGAAACAGTACACGGTCGAAAATATGGCGGCAGATGTCGAGGCCGTGCGCGTGGCGTTGGGACTTGGGAAGATCAGCCTGCTGGGCCATTCTTACGGCGGCGTGCTGGCCGAGGCGTATGCGCTGAAGTATCAGGAGCACCTGTCACACCTGGTGCTGGCCAGTACGTTCGCGAGCACCAAAGAGATGAACCAGGTGCTGTTACGAATCAAGAACCAGATGCCAAGGGATAAGCTGGCTCTGACCAATGCCATCGAGAGAGCCGGTCTCTACGGCAAAGGGCAGGCATGGGAGCGTGGCCGCTATCCGTCGGAATACGCCACTTTGGCCTGGGGTGACGGATATTTTCCGCGACTCTACGGAGCACGGCCCGACCCGAACTACGATCCGCAGGCGCAGAACACATCGACGGCGTGGGACCTGTATCGCGAGATGTGGGGATCGCACGGCGAGTTTGTCATCGATGGCAATCTGACCAGCGTGGAGTACCTGGACCAACTTCCGACGATCAAGGTCCCGACGCTGATTCTGGTGGGCGATCACGACGAGTGTGACCCGTCTTTGTCCAAAGAGATGAATGCGAAGATTGCCGGATCGAGGTTGGTTATCCTGCCAAACAGCGGACACATGGCTTTCGTGGATGAGCCGATCCTTTGGAACAGGAACGTGGAGGTGTTCCTGAACGGGAAGTAGGATCAGATTTAGGCTTTCGCTGGCTTTGCGGTGCCCAGAAATGCGTGTTTCGCCGCCTTGCCTGACGCCTTCCAGCGTTTCACAATTTCGTACACGATGACGGTGGCCCAGGTGACGGCGATCCAGACGAAGACCTCTTCGATGGGGAGCCCCGCCCAGGCGGTGATTCGCAGGCCGAGCATCGCGTCGTCCTGGAAGTTCCACCATCCGTAGGGGAGGGCCAGCGTCACCTCCCAGAGCAGGCTGATGAGCAGGATCATAAACATGGTGATGCTGAGGGCTCTCCAGTTGATGACGGGACGGGTGCTGGGAAAGAGCATCGCCGAAGGTAAGAGTGCTCCGAGTACCAGAAATGTGAAGTAGCCCGGGAAGCCGGAGGCATCGAAGGCGATATATCTGCGATACAGAACAGCCCCGACAATTAGAACTATCGCCAGGGTGAGCGATGCCGGATGAAGCCGCAGGAGCCGGTCAAAGCTGCTTCGGTCCGCCGCGGTCTGGGGCACGCTGTAAGCAGAAAGCCAGTATTCGTCGAACCAGATGTAAAGTAGGAGAACTGCGACGAAGCCGGTGAAGTAGAAAACATATTCCTCGACCGGCACCCAGTTTCCCAGGGCGGGAGCCTTGATTCCGAGCGTCGCGCCGGGGTTCGGGAAGCGGAAGAACCGGTTGGCAAAGAGAAAATCCAGGAGCGCGCCGAGCGGAAAGAGGAGCCCGATGGTCCACCAGAACGCCTTCCGAGAGACCTTCAGCTCTTCCTGCGGGACGAACCAGAAGGCGATGACGGCGATCGGGACGATGAACAGCAGAAGGCTAACGGAGTATCCGTAAGGCGACGGGTCGGGCGAGATCCCGATGGCCGGTGAAGATACGCAGACCGTATGCAGCGTGAAATACGCCGGCACGGCGATCATGCCCAGCATCGCCGCGACGAGCCAGGAACTCAGGCGGGGCGATGGAGGGCGCGATGACGATGAGTTAGGGCGGCGAGGCATGGCCGCTACTCTCTGGCTCTCGGACAATGTCAGATGGTACGCCCAAAGTGAAAGGAGCGCGATTGCTCGCGCTCCTGTGCTTCTAAATTCGCCTGAACTTAAGCTGCGGCGGAGTTGCCAAGGGCGGCTTTCGCCTGCCCTACGAGAGCCAAGAAACCCGGGGCGTCGTTTACGGCGATGTCGGCCAGCATCTTACGATCGAGCTCGATTCCGGCGGTCTTGAGACCGTGGATGAGCTGCGAATAGCTGATGTTGTTGATCTTGGCCGCGGCATTGATGCGCACGATCCAGAGCGAGCGGTATTGGCGCTTCTTCTGTTTGCGTCCGCTGTAGGCGAACTTCAGTCCGCGCTCGACGGCTTCCTGCGCTGCCTGGTAGAGCTTCGACTTAGTAAGGAAATAACCGCTTGCGCGCTTGAGGATCTTCTTGCGGCGGTCGTTACGTTTTGTTCCACGTTTTACGCGGGGCATTGTTTGGTTCTCCTTTTAGTGCTTCGTTGTGCGGCTGGAGGCAGGATGCGTTATGCACAGTAACCTCTTCACTCGCTTGCTTCCTGATCGCTCGGCTTTGAAGCCGGGGGCCTTATGGCCCTTGCACTCTAGAGTGCAGATCAGGCGTAGGGAATCATGCGCGCAACCTTCGCGTGGTCGGCGTCCGAAACCAGCGTGCTGTGTGCCAGCTTGCGCTTGGTCTTGGTCTCCTTCGACGTAAGGATGTGGCGCATCTTCGACTGGCCACGCATGATTTTGCCAGTGCCAGTCTTCTTAAAGCGCTTGGCTGCGCCTTTGTGTGTCTTTAGTTTGGGCATGGGTTTCCTGCTTGAAACTGCGTCTTTACAGCATTTTTAAGTATACGGGAATGAGTGGCTCTTGGCCAGCGTGAAGACTCAGGCATAAAAACATGGCTCGCTCGCGGCCGCGCCGTGCTATCCTCGGCTCGCCAATGACAGACTCAACCACAAGTGCCGATCCCACAGAAGTTACACTCGTGCGGCTCGAGGACCAGGCCCGCTGGTACAGCCGCAGGAGCAAGCGGGCGTGGTTCCTTTACAAGGGCATCAAAATCGTTGAAATCGTGGCGGCAGCGCTGATTCCATTTTTTACGGGGCTGAAGTTCCCGCATTTCGAGTTAGTCGTCGGCGGCCTCGGAGTGATGATCACCATACTTGAAGGCATCCTGCAACTGAACCAGTATCAGCAGATCTGGACGATGTATCGGGCGACCTCGGAGGCGCTTACGCACGAAAAGTATCTCTTCTTGGCGATTGCCGGGCCATATGCTGCCGCGGGAGTAAATCCTTCCGTGCTGCTGGCCGAGCGTATCGAGATTATCATGTCGCAAGAAAACACTAAGTGGGTTTCTGTTCAGGAGCAGAGCGGCAAATCCAAGGACACTAAGGCCCTCTAGGGCTGGCGCGCGAAGATGTATTTGAAGTCGTTGCTGTGCGGCTTGGAGTTTGCATCGGGCCAGAAGGTGTTTCTTACCTGCACGCTGAGGTTTTCACCGAGCGGTTGCAGCGTCGGGGTGACGGTTCTCTTTTGACTGATTTCCTGGGGTGTGTTTTGCAGCGTCCCCACGCCGGTTGCCTGATCGCCGTTGAGAATCGTGCGTGAGCTCCAACTACACTGGCCCTGCGTTCCGGATAGACCGATTGCGAAAATGCTTTAGCCGGAGTCGCTGATTTTCGGCAATGCCTTACATCCAGATAGGGCGAGTCGCAATCGGGTAGGAGGCGGGATTACTCCCGCCGTCCTCCCACACCACATTTCTTGACTTCGCTGAGTCGGAAGTAGGCCATCCAGCCCCTCAGGACCGGATTAAGTCTCTCCATGACTGGCTGCATGCTCTGCCCGCCGCCGCGGCGAAACGCGAGACGGATTTTCTCTGCCAGGCGCTGGCGACTCTGCGATGCGATCTTGAGCTTTGCTTTCTTGTGCCACGTCATGCTGTAGCCCAGCAACTTCCCCTCCCACGGTCGTGCCACTGCGCTCTTGGC
>Ga0210386_10000138_pt1 | contig 59735 bp, 47 predicted proteins | sample IncBWH32OmetaG_FD_160091 | JGI IMG/M metagenome (GOLD analysis project Ga0210386, IMG submission 160091) | Forest soil microbial communities from Barre Woods Harvard Forest LTER site, Petersham, Massachusetts, United States - Inc-BW-H-32-O ...
CGACCACGTTCTTGGCTTCTTCAGGTGTGATGTCGCCAATCACTACAATCGTTGTGAGGTCCGGGCGCACTGCCTTGGCGTAGTATTCCTTCACGTCATCGAGGGTCAGTGATGAAACCGTCTGTGGCGTCGTTTCTCGAAGCGCGGGATCGCCGATGGGAAGCAAGGCGGTGTTTAGAGCACGCCCTGCGCGATATCCAGGGCTCTTCATTCTGCCGGCAACAAATTGCGCGGTCTCCGGCTTGGTCACATCGAATGCCTCACTGGGGAGTGCAGGATTCAGCTCATTGTCCGCCAGCAATTGCACGCCGCGAGAAAAGTCCGGTTTCAAGACCTGCAAGGAAAAATTAAAACCTGCGGATTCGTCGGCGGCAATATCATCGAGCGCCTTCTGAAACGCCAATCTGTCCAGATTTTTCGTGCCGTAAGAAAATAAATTATCCAGTACGTCGCTGACGCCGTCCTTACCGGGAGCGGCCTCCAGTTGGGGATCGTGGCGAATTCCCCCGAGCACTGTAATTGTGGGAGTAACTTTCAGAGTTCTCACAATGAGATGAATGCCATTGGACAATGTCATGTCAGTGGCAGGAGTGGAAGCAGGTGGCAACTCGACTGTCAATAGTCGGGAACCTGCCCACGAAGGCAAAGCCACCGGCTTCGTGGGAGCGGATGTCAGCTGTTCCGCGCCTCCAAATCCTTTGGAAGCCACAGCCTCACCCGTCGGTACTGGTTTCAGTTCCGCCGAAATCGAATTTTGTTCGACAAGAAATTCTTTCGCCACCCTGTTTACATCCGCCAGCGTGACTCGTTTCATCGCTTCGACATCTTCATCGGGGGAGTTTCGTCCCTCCGCCGCCAACGCGTTGGACCATTCTTCGGCCAGGCCGGGTATGGAATTGCGCCGAAACTCTTCGCCTGCAATTTCTCGGCGCTTGGCAGCTTCCACCAATTCCGCGGGCAAGCCATTAGCTGCATAATCAGCTAAAATCTTGCGCATCTCCGCGATCACAGGAGCGGCATTCCCGCCAGCAGGCAAAACCGCGGCTGAATAAGCAACGCTGGACTTGGTGTAGGACTCAGCAAAACCAAATTCCGTTTGCAAGGCTTTTCCCTGCGGGACCATTGCAAACAAGTTTCCTCGCTGGCTCGACAGAACATCGCCCAAAATTTGTGACGCTGCGAAATCCGGACTGTCGGTTCCGGGCATTCGAAAAGCGACAAATGCCAGAAGATACGGAAGATTGCTGTCGAGCGTGAAAGACTCCGGTTTTACGGGGTTGAGTTTGACTTCAGGGCGCGGGGGCAAGGTTTTCTTTGGGATGCTTCCATAGAATTCTTTGACCTTTGCCAGCACGGCGCCCGAATCCACATCTCCGGCAATCACGAGTATCGCATTATTGGGGGCGTACCATTTCTTGTAAAAGTCTTTGAGCATTTCCCCGGTCGTCGCGTCGAATGATTCCTTGGTTCCCAATGGATCGTGGCTATAGACCGTGCCGGCGAACATATCTTCATTTAAACGCGTCATGAATTTATAAGTGGGGTTCGATAAATCACGAGCAACTTCCTGCTCGATGGCCGGCCTCTCCTGATCCCATTCGCTCTGGGCGTCTTGAATGTCGCGCATGCAATCCGCATCAACACGCAGGGCGATATCGAGATCCGCGGCGGGAACCGTGGAAAAATATTGCGTGATGTTCTGCTGCGTGTCGGCGTTGCCATCGCCACCCAGTTGGGCGAAGATCGCGGAAGTCTGGTCGGCCGTTATCGAAGAACACCCACGGAACGCCATGTGTTCTTGCGCATGGGCCATGCCGGGAAATCCATTCGGAGTCTCGTCGCCTCCCACAATATAGTTTTGCTCAACGGTGACAACCGGAGCGAGCGGATCGCGAACAATCACCACGCGTAATCCGTTGTCGAGCGTCGCGCGAGTTACTTCGGTATTTCCCGTCGACTTGTCTTGCGCGAACAGCAAAGTAACTGCAATAAATATGATCGCTAATACTTTAAGCGTCGAAGACACCTGTATCCCTCCAGCAATTGGCGATTTGCAATGACGGATCTTGGTCTCTGGCTCGTCATGGCCCACTCGGTGTGCCATCTCAAGCGCGCGTATAGGACCGATCGGCAAATCACCCTCACTCATTTTTCGACGCTCCGTGGCTGCAGCATGTTGCACAATTTCTGCATAGACGCCGATTCAGCCAATGAGATCCCGCAACCATCGTTGCTCCGGAGGCCTGCAGATAGTGCATCGTGGCAGAACCTTTCAGCAGGCAGATTGCAGTCATAATGGCAAGGATGCCCGCTACCGCGACACCCACGGGTAGACAACTCCTGTGTAGTGCGATGCCCCCTCGGTGTGCTCGAAGGGCGATAACCGCGGCTACCACTACCATCGTCCAGTCAACCCATGCTGAATCGAGCCATGCTAGCCCCAAAGCAGGCAGTGCCATCAGCACCAACGGCAACGCGGCACAGTGCACCGCGCACGCAATCGAGGCTGTCATCCCAGCTCGATCTAAAACCTCTGTTGACTTTGCTTCACTGAGTTCCATTCTCTCCCTTTCCTCTGTCGATTTATGTCCAGCCAAATATTGAAATGCAATGTTCACTACACCCGAACAACGAACCTGCGCTGCACTCCCGTCGACCGGAAGATCAGACATCGCGTGTCATCGTGGAAGTGGGCAAATGGCGTCGTCTCCGAATGCCGAGAGCTGTTCGGAATCACGATGTATAATCATCGGTCGCCGTCGCTCGTCTCAATTACCGAATCGTAAGATTCGAGCGCTATTGGCAACCACGCCGAAGACAGCCAAGCTCTGAGCCAATGCACCTGTGAGCGGGTCCAGAATTCCTCGTGCTGCCAGCGCAATGAGCATCACCGAGAGCCCAAACGCAAGCCATACATTCTGGCCGATGATGCGGCGCGTGGTGTCGGCCAAGCCGATGAGCTTAGGAAGCCGCCCAAGATCCGTCCCCAGAAGCGCAACGTCGGCACCGCCGAGAGCGACTTCGTTAAGTTCGGCGCCGATAGCTACACCCACGTCTGCTCCGCCGAGGGCAGGCGCGTCATTCACACCATCTCCCACCATCATTACGGTTCGTCCTGCTGCTTGCTCAGCTCGGACCATATCGAGTTTTTGAGCAGGAAGGACTTCAGCGACGACTTCGTCCATGCCGAGGATCTCGCCCACTTCTCTAGCCGCCGCCGCGCGATCTCCCGTAAGTAGCACCAGGCGATTGATTCCTAATGCCCTCATGGCGTCAAGCGCTTCACGCGCTTCTGCACGTGGCTTGTCGCGAAGCATAAAGCGGCCAAGGCATCGCCCCCCGTAGGCGACCCAAACCTGCGATATATCTTCGTCGGCTTCCGTTCCGACGTTTATGCCTAGCTCCTCGAGCAGGGCTCGGCGTCCTAGGACCGCTTTGTGACCATCGACCGTGGCGACTACCCCAAGCCCGGGCCTTTCCTGGAGATCCTTCGGAGGCGCGCTGACGATTCCGCGAGCAAGCGCTTCCGCCACAACTGCACGCGAAACAGGATGCAGGGAACCAAATCCGCATGTCGCAGCAACGGCGAGCAGCCTCTCCTCAGATTCGCCCTTTGCGGGTTGGATATGGGTGACGGCAGGCGCACCGACCGTAACAGTCCCGGTCTTGTCGAGAATCAACGTGTCAACGTCGGAAGCGCGCTCGAGGAAATCCGCGCTCTTAATAAGGATTCGAAGTCGCGTCGCCACGGTCATTGCAGCCACCACCGCAGCCGGACCAGCAACCACAAGTGCTGTCGGAGTTGCCACGACCAGAACGGCAATAGCCCGCGAAAGTTCATTCGTGAAAAAAAGTGTAGTCGCAGCCACGGTAAGTACCAGCGGCAGCCAGACTCCTGCACGACGCTCGAAAAGCCGGAGCAAAGGAACCGAAGTCCGCTCGACATCGGCAAGGATCTGGACCACTCTTCCGAGAACAGTATCCGCACCCGCCCCGCGCACTCGAATCTTAAGCAGCCCATCGATGGCCACGGTTCCGGCAAAAACAGGGCTGCCCTGCCCCACATCCTCATGGAGTGACTCTCCCGTAATGGCAGATTGATCGACGGCAGCCCGCCCCTCAATTACTATTCCATCCACTGCGATTCTCTCCCCCGGTCTGACGAGGATCTCGTCTCCCGGCACAAGACTGTTCGGATCGACGCGCTCCTCTATACCCTTGTGCCACTTCACTGCCTGATGCGCAGCGAGTGCCCGTATTCCATCGATAGCAGCTCTCGCACCGAGTGAGCTCCTCTCTTCAAAGAGGCGTCCCATTTCGAGAAAGAGCGGAATTAGAGTGGCAGTTGCGAAGGCGCCGCTCGCGGCCGCTGCAAGGACAGCGATGGCAACGAGCTGGTCCGTGGCCCGACGCGTGTCTCCTGTAACGATGCCGCGAAGGCCCGAGACAAGCGTCGGGATTCCTACGACGGCGGCCGCCAAACCTCGACAGAGTTCCCCGACCTGCTGCTGGTCGGGCATCAGACGCACCAAAAGTGTCCCGAGGGCGAGAAGCCCGATTCCAACAAGTCCTGCGCTCAGCCTTGTGCTGATGCGGCGGCGCTCCTCGGGATTGAGGCTCGCGGGAACGCCGTTGCCGTTCGAACTGATTAGGTCAAGCGCAACATCGCTCATGCCTGACAAACTCCCTTCGGGGCGTTATCAACAAGTGGATTAACCGCCACCCGGTGGTCCAACAGTGATACGCATGCCGTGGTAACTCCGGCCTACGGGTGGCGGCACCCATCGAACTTTGCTGGCATTGTTGAGAGCTTGGTCCACGGCATCTCGATACAGTCGCTCGCGAACAACTCCAGGATTGGTGCGATATTCCCGGTCAAGAGCTCGAAAGGCCTCGGCTTCACCTTTCGCGATAGCTAGATCGTTGGCACTGGTGCCACGTGCAGCTTGCAGCAAGGCGTCCGCTGCGGAATGAGCAGTGGGAACAACGCTCTCGGCATATGCCTGAGCATCTTTCTTGCTCGTTTCCGCACCGATGAAGGAGCTCTGCACGGCATCAAAATCTTCTGCTAAAGCAAAAGGCGGGCTCAAGCGAGTAAGCTCAAGTGAGGATAACTCCAGACCCGAATGAGAAGCATCCAGCCCAGCTTGGGCGCGGCGCGCAGCGGTCGCGATGAGGTCCTTTCGGCCATCCGAGAGCACGCGGTCGACGCCCATCTCGCCCAGCGACCGAACCATTGCGGCCGATACTTCGACTCGTAGCACATCTTCAGATTTGGGACCGTAAAGCGCCCATTCGGCTGGGTCGCGCACCCGGTAACGGGCCATCATCTCGACATGAACGATATTCTCGTCCCCGGTGAGCGCGTAGCCTTGTGTTAGCGGATCGAGAGTTTCTGCCCCGATTGGGGTTGCGCCGCCTTCTTCCTCATCGTCTTCGCCAGGAACCGGTCCTTGTCCAGGGACCACACGGCTCGGCGCGGAGTACGAGCCCGAGGCGAGGGTCGTTACGGGAACCTCCCAAACGCGCTTCACTTGTACGCGCACCACTTCGTCCACAGGTCGCGGAAAGGCAAACAGCAGGCCAGGTCCATGTTGCTGCAATGCGGGTATTTCACCGACCAGATGCCCCCAGCGCAGCACGACTGCGACTTCATCCGACCTGACAACAGTAATACCAGACAGTAGATAAAGGACTGCCATGGTACCGACCCACCAATGCATTCGCTGCCACGCTGCATCCAGAAAACGAGAAAGAGGCGCGACGAACTGGCCAATCTCCGAGGGTGATTTTCGTCTTCTCACTTTCCTTCCTTGTTCTGCAGAAGAGAAAACGGTTCGGAGTCGGTACGAAGGATAAGTGACGTGCCTCCGTTAACGAGTTTGTCGAGCGAATCAAGTGAGCGCGTGAAGCGGTAAAGTTCCGGATCGGTGCGGTGGGCGTCCGCATAAATCTTTGCCACCTGCGCCGCGGATTGCCCGAGAATGCGCGCCTGTTCTTCAGCGCTTTTGGCACGGATTTGGGCGGCTTCGAGGTCGGCCTCTGACCGAATTTTGCTGGCTTCGCGTTGGCCTTCGGCATCGAACTTTGCGGCAAATTGACGCCGCTCGGCGCGCATCTGCTGGAATACTGCCGTCACGTTCTCCTCAGGCAACGCGAGCCGCTCGAGTCGAATTTGCTCGACAGCCACGCCGTAGTTGCGTAGAGCCATTGGCGCCGTTGACGCAAGCAACTCGGATTCAATCTGATCCACTTGCAGATCGCTGGGATTCGTAGACACTAATGCTGACAGGTCATGTCCTCCCAACGTCCCGATGGCTGCGTTGGTCATCAAGCCATCAAGCTTGCCTTCGGCAGCGCCCTCGTTACCTATGGCTTGCGTGAACGTAAGCGGGTCCCCAATCCTCCAGACTACAAATGTACGTGCGATGATGTTTTTTTTGTCTCGCGTGAGCATCTCCGTCTGACCTGTCTCGTACACGCGCCTCCGCATATCGAGCGATAACTGGGCATCAATGGGCCACGGCAACTTCCAGTGGAGACCCGCTTGGGTGGCCGCACGCAAAGGACGTCCGAAACGTGTAATCAGCACGGCCTGTCCCTCTTTCACCACCACCGCGGTTGCGCTAAAAACGATTGCTACGAGTGCCAATGTGCCAACGACCGCTCGCAGCCATCGTTGTGTTGTCATTGCGTCAACCAAAGCTCACCTCCATCGCGCTGAAAGCGCGAATCGATCACCGTAAAATGTTTACCGGCGAGGCCCTTCTCAAGCGTCTCGAGACGTCGACGGAAAAAGTATTCTTCAGGCGAAGCGCGATATTGTGACTCGATCGTCCGAAAGCTCCAGGACTCGCCTGCTGCTCGAGCAAGGGTATCCGCGGCTTTCGCACGGGCGAGGTTTTCGTTCATTAGGGCCGTGGCCTCGGCGGAAGGCACTTTTTCATTGCGATAAACCTGGGCCGCAACAACCATGGTGACTTTATCGATCTCCGCGGAGACGACGGCCTCGTAGTCTGGAGCCACCGGAACCGGCGGATGCATTCCACCTACCGTGAATCCCACGATCTCGACGCCGAGTCCGAGAGCATTTGCATCCTGCTGAACCATGGCACGCATTTGTCCGGTGAGTGTCGCAACGTTTTGCGATAAGGCATCGGAAAGCGTGCGGTTTACCGTGGATCTCATCACCGCCCGGTAGGCAATTGCGCGGAGCGCCTCTGTCGGGTTCTGGCAGTTATATCGCCAGGCTCGCGCGTCGGTAATTCGGTACTGGACTGCCGCGTCCACGGTAATGAGGTCGCGGCCGTTGCCGAGGACCAGGGTGTATTCGTTAGGGGCATGTTCGACTGCCCACAGAACATTTTCCGGTCCTTCTTCCTCCTCGCCTTCGTGTCCCACCTGCGCAGCCTGCACTCGCTGTACAGGAATCCGAAAGACTTCATCCGCAGGCCATGGCCAATGCAAATGAAGGCCTGGCTGAAGGACTTCTCCACCCACAGGGACGCCCAGACGTTCGACTAAACCTTGCTCGTCCACACCCACTACGGTCAGAGATGTCGAGAGCCACCCCAGCAGAAACAATCCGATGATGAGCGGTTCTAGAGTTTGGCGGACGACTGTGAGTGCCCACGTGGATCGCAAGTCGATTCCGAGCTGCCGCTCCGCAGAGTCGAGAATGCTTCCAATTATGTTCGGCCTGCTCCCGAGGGCTGAGAAGATGCCGAGGTCAGCAGGAAAGGTAACAACCCCCTCTAAATTGGAAGTGTTTCCAGTCAGTAGCCCGTAGCAGACCGCCGCAATTATGGCCAACACCGCGAAATGCACGATTCGAATGATTGTGATTGATCCTGCCCACTCCAAGCCTACCGAGATGGCGCCAAACACGAGCAGCCACGCGACAACTCGCGCTCCTCGGCAGAGCCACAAACCCTCCGGCAGGCGGTCAGCATCAACCGTTGCAAAGTAATGAGCCCCCATGGCGGCCACCCCTGCCGCTCCCAGGCATAGTGCTATTGCAATCCCAGCAATAATGGGAGGTGGCGGCAATTCCGGGAGCATTGGTCGCATCACGAAAAAAATGCCAGCCAATCCAGCGCTCGCCGTGCCTACTCGGATCGTCTCAATTAATTTAAGCTTACTCAGCCGTCTCTGGACCCAGAATCGAATGGCTGTTAAGCGAGGACTTACCTTTGCATCGTCATATTTTGGGGCCCCTTCAGGGATTGAAGATGTTTCTGGCTTAGCGAAAGGTTCCTCGTTTGAGACATCCTCGTCCCTCTTAGCCGGCCGGGCTCGAGTGATCTGCGCTGCAACAACGCCGACGAGAATGCCGCTCGCAACTCCCAGCGTTACAGCAATATCCAGAAGCACCGGATTCATAAGCAGATTGCCGCCGATGACGGCTACGACTATACCTACGATCGCTGCCAAGAGAAGAGCTAGCAGGACACCTCGATACGGATTCCGGACCAAGCCCGAAGGGGGAGACGGGCGATCGGGTGTTCCAGGCAAAGTAACTTCGGTCCCAGCACGATTTGATGGCGACCCCGAAGTAGAAACGGTTCCCATGAAAGTATCCTTCCTAACGAAGTGCGGGATCAGTTATTGAAAAAACGATTTAGACCGAAAGATTCGGCCAACTGACCAGCTTGTTAGCTTCTGGATTGAGTTAGGTGCGGACCAATCAGAGGGAGGGAGGGGCGCGATCTTGATTCAGACTGATACGAGCAAAGGAAACTAAGAAATTCTTGGAAGGAACAAGAGAAGGGCCCTTAATCGCCGTAAAAATCAACGTAATATTCGGAGTAGCGACCACGTGGGTTGCGCTATGCACGGCCATGCACATTGCGCAGTGAGACTCATCACCTGATCCGGCATCCGTATGACCGTGAGCCAATGCGAGCGTCGAAACTACCAGGAAGGCCAGCGTCGCAAGAAGAACGAGGGCTCGGCGAGCGAATCGGTTGTAGGCGTTGTCCATGCTCATTCGCCCATTTTGCAGGCGCGCAAGGATACTTACTGCTTGCTCCTTCGATTGTCAAGGTAAATTGCTTCGCGCAAAAATGCCGGTCTAAACCCACTTCCTTCATCTACGTTCCAAATCCGCCACTATGCTGACAGAAAGCCATCATCTAAACTCTGGAATCATCGCGAATCCGACCCTTATGCAATATCTCCTTCCACCCAAAGAAAAAAAATCAGACGGCGGAACAGATCGAGCTAATTTGAAAATTCCATAGTAAAGAACGCATAAGAAATTCCAGTGCTGCAAACCGTTTCCATGCTCACGATTTATTTTTAGAAAATTCTAGAATCAGTGTAGAGTAGCCGAATATCTCGTTTTGAAAGCTCATTTGTGGCGTTGTTTTTGTCGTTACTTATGGGTTTGGCCTCGGTTTCTGCCTCCGCTTGTGACCTTTCCTGCTCACTGCGCCAAGCACATTCTTTTTGTGACACCGCAAAAATGGGCACACCAAGTAATGACGGGCTGTCGATGTCTATGTCTTCTGATATGGACATGCATTCTAGCAAGAGCGAGCTCATGATGGAAACTCACATAGATATGGATGCGCCAAATCATACTATGCCGATACTTTCCGATTTGGATATGGACCCTGACCTCGGCAACAGCATGGTAAATTCTGAAACAAATCTGATAATAAGCCCCGCTCGTCCCATGTCCACGTCCCCGCGTCTTGGAATGATCGAGGGATTCGTGCGTTCTGCGAACATTTTTCTCGACCGAAAATCGGGAGCGCATGACGGCATCTATCATGTACAACCGTCCATTTCTAAACGGAAACTGGGCGAATACGCTTCTTTGGGGGCGCACCAGATCCCCCAGGGCAATTCAAAATTCAACAGCTATCTCTTCGAGTCCACAGTGCGCTTCCATACTAGGAATTATGCGCACGGCAAATTATCCCCCAATAGCATTTATCCGATTAGACCGGAAATGCTGTAAAGACGCTGTAAAAAGGCTTCAACTCACCTTCCATGTGGTCACTGAGTCAATTTCGATTTCGTCTTTTAAAGAATTACAATTGCGAATTTCAGAAAATCCTTCGCTGGCCAATGATTGATAATTCGGAGACTTAAGTTATGAATTGCGAAGCATCAATCGATTCCAATTTTGATTCCCATCTCCTGAAAGCAGTGGATTATCAGAATGCGGGAATGAGCGCTTCCTTTATCGCTAACATTCATGGAAATATGATTCATACGAATTTACTGCAATGATCCACTACGAATTCGGACCTGTCGCAACTCGAGCCACATCCCGAAATCCTTATTCGCAACTATTCCCGCAGAGCGAAACAAGCAAGCTCTTTACTTTCGTCCTGAGCCAAGGTAGCATGCGGGCTTATTATAGATAAGCTCAGTTTCACCAGAATGAACGCGCAAAAGACAATTCGCGTATTGGCAGTTGCTTTCGCCGCCCTCGCACTGCTGATATTCTCCACTACAGTTGTAAGCGACTGGGATTGTCATAATTCAACGGACGATGCACGCTGTCCTTATTGCCATTTGACCCACCAGGCACCTGCTCCGGAATCAGAGCTTGCCCTGAATGTCTCACTTCTTGAGTCTGTCGCTTCCGTTCCATTGGCAGAAGAGGCTTGTCCAGTAACGGCTCCTGTTCTGTCCGAAACTCCTCCACGCGCACCCCCAACCGCATAGCAAAAAGATTTCAATCTGATTAGTTAGCTCTTGCGCTAGACCTAAAAGCAAAAAGAGAGCAGCGCACTCGTCCATTTCCATCCGGACGGCGACCCTTGGCCATCTACTGCCACGCGTTCGCGTGGGGAACAGAGGACACATGGATATGAATTTCCGCAAGCTTGCACTTTTAGGAATTTTTGTTTTCTGCACGTTTTTCTTTGCGACTTCCGCATGGGCGCAAAACTCGGCTCCGATTTCGGGCACGGTTTTGGATCCGACGGGTGCTGTGGTTCCGAAAGCGACAGTTGAAATTCACAATCCTGTCAGCGGTTACGATCGATTAACGACAACGGATAGCTCGGGGAATTTCGCCTTCGCAAACGTCCCCTTCAACCCTTATCACCTGACCGTCTCCATATCCGGGTTTAACCCCGCTGAGCAAGACGTCGATGTCCGATCTTCGGTGCCGCAAATAGTAAAGATTAGCCTGACGCTCGCAGGATCCGTGAGCACGGTGACCGTGGAAGCGGCGGGAGCGGATCTGATCGAAACAACGTCGACTGAGCACACGGACGTCGACCGCAACTTGTTCGAGCAACTTCCTCTGGAGAGCGCTTCTTCTTCGGTTAGTTCCCTGATCACGCTTGCATCCCCGGGCATCGTGGCGGATTCAAACGGTCTATTCCATGGCTTGGGCGATCACGCAGAAAATTCATTTTCAATCGATGGGCAATCCATTACTGACCAACAGAGTAAAGTTTTCTCAAATCAGATTCCGTCGGATGCCATTCAGTCCATGGAGGTGATCGAAGGAGCGCCGCCGGCGGAATTTGGAGACAAGACAAGCGTGATTGTCAAAGTAACCACGCGCTCGGGTCTTGGAACCCTTCAGCCAACCGGCAGTGTGAGAACAGAATATGGCAGTTTTGGCACGGCGAACCTCAGTTTTGATTTGGCGTTGGGAGGCGAGAAGTGGGGGAATTTCATTTCCGCAAACGGACTGAACACCGGCCGATTTCTTGATGGGCCGGAATTCGTGGTAATGCACGATAAGGGTAATCAGGAAAACATTTTCGACCGCTTGGATTTCAAGCTCGCGGGCTCCGATACGCTCCAGCTAAATCTCGGTTTTACGCGCTCCTGGTTTCAAAACCCGAATTCGTACGACGAGCAACTTCATCCCTGCAGTCCAGGCACCAACTGCGATCCAACGAATTCCTTCATTGTCAATCCGCTTACGGGGAATCCCCTGGGCCCGACGGATCAACGCTCGCAGATCAAGACGATTAACATTGCACCGTCCTGGACGCACGTCATCAACACTTCCGCCGTATATACATTGGGCGCATTCGTGCGCAAAGATCAATATAACTACTACCCCAGCGCTGACCCATTTAACGATTTTAGTCCCGGCATTCAGAGCGAAACAGTCAGTCAGAATCGGACCCTCACCAACGCTGGCGTTCATTCGGATCTGTCCTATGTGAAGGGCGTCAACAACCTTAAACTTGGGGTCATGTATGAACAGACGTACCTCACGGAAGATGAGCAACTCGGAATTGTCGACCCGAATTACATAGCAAACAATTTCGTCTGCCCGTCCGACCCGAACTGCGCGATTCTCGCACCTTATGATCTGACAACAGGCGGGGGACTGTTTCACTACCACGGCCACACGGATGTCAAGCAGTTGGCCCTTTATCTCCAGGACACCATCACCAAGGGGAGTTGGTCCTTTAACCTCGGAATCCGCGGAGATTTCTACAACGGGCTTTCTACCGCCCGCGCAGCTGAGCCTCGCCTCGGCATCGCCTATAACATCAAGCCAACCAACACGGTTCTTCGAGTTTCCTATGCTCGCACAATGGAAACCCCGTTCAATGAAAATTTGGTTCTTTCCAGCACGGGTTGTTCGGACCCGGTATTAAACCCCCTCCTGGCATGCTCGACAAGCTCGCCAACTCCGTTGCAACCAGGCTGGCGGAATGAATTTCACGCTGGCTTGCAACAGGCGTTTGGAAAGCATTTTGTCCTGAGTGGCGAATACATTTGGAAGTACACGCATCTTGCCTACGACTTTAGTATCTTGGGCAATACACCGATTACCTATCCCATCGAATGGAACAACTCCAAGATTCCCGGTTTTGCCGTACGTGGGAGCATTCCGAATTTTCATGGTTTGACCGCATTCGTTGTTCTCTCTTCCGTCTCCGCGCGGTTTTTCAACCCGCAGCTCGCGGGTGCCGGTGCCCAGCCCGGACCTGCAGGGGCAGTCTTCCGCATCGACCATGACGAGCACATTGCGGAAACAACGCACATCCAATACCAGCCATTTAAGAGAGGTCCCTGGCTCGGATTCAATTGGCGATACGACAGCGGCCTGGTAGCGGGCCCTGCGCCGGTCGCAGGTGATACAACAACACCGGTTGATTTGACTGGGTTAACGGGAGATCAGCAAATGCAAGCGGGAATTTTTTGCACAGGGCAGCCGCTTCCGACTTTGACGGCGCCTCTCGCAAGCTGCGCCCCATCAAATTACGGCGCGACCAGAGTGAAATTACCAGCCCCTGGGACTGAGAATGACGACCACAATCCTCCGCGGATTCAGCCCCGTAATCTGTTTGATCTTGCCTTGGGCGAAGACAACCTATTTAACGGCGAACGCTATAAATGGAGTCTCCGCTTTACCGCAATCAATGTGGCCAACAAAGTGGCTTTGTACAACTTCATCTCCACATTTAGCGGTACTCACTTCGTTACACCACGAAGCATGACCGCTGAACTTGGATTCCACTTCTAATTCATCTAGCCGTGCTGCGGCCAGTTCCTCGTGAACAGGCCCGCAGCACGGCGACTTCCCTTCCTTGTCAACTGGAAGGCTCCTTGTCACACACCGATTAAGCGAAATGACAAGGGCACGGAGTTAAGGTGCTGGACGTGAGAAGGGCATTGGTCATAGCAACGATGATGGTCTTGTGCGCTCCCGTCAGTTTGGCGCGGCCGCAGAAAGGTCACGCGTCGTGGTTCAAGATCGTTGGAAGAGTGCAAGACGGGAAAGGGCGTCCAATTCACTGGGGACGGGTATACCTGAAAGATACCTACTCACATTTTTTAATAATCAAGCAAGTGAGTTCGGACGGTCAGTTTAGCTCCGCTCTCCTTGACGCGCGATTGGATTATGAGATCTACGCAGAGCAAGACGATCTCTCATCAGAGAGGGTACTGATTTCGGGTCCTAACAAGGCTCCGGAAATTATCATCACTTTGAGATTGCATAAGAAAGAAGAAACTCATTAGGCATTGGGACGTAATGTTTGAGCGCGAGGGAGTGATTTCCGCAAGGGGGTCTGGATCATGCCGAGACACTTGGGGTATAAGAGGCGAGACTCGAAGAAGCTAGAGGCTCGCCGAATCGCTGCAATGGTTCGCTTGCACCGCGGTCAATCCACGTCAACAATCGCACGTGACTTCGGGGTATGCATCCAGTCAGTTCAACGCTGGGCACGACTGTACCGCTTGCACGGAAATGAAGGCCTGCGCAGCACCCCAAAGTCTGGACCACGTCCAAAACTAATTCATGAAAATTTAATTCGGTTATCCGAGCTCTTAGTGAAAGGACCGCTCGCACATGGCTTTGAAACGCCAGTTTGGACCTCGGAGCGGGTCGCCTCCCTAATCTGGAGCCGTTTCCGCGTTCGCTATGCTCCTGATTATGTAAAACGGCTACTGGCAAAATTAGGTTGGAGATGGCACGAACACACTTGGTTAGCCCCAAGTCCAAAGCATTTCAGTTCCAAACTGCCCGCTGGAAGACGTGAGGAATTCCCAAACGTTCGATAGGTGCGACGTTTCCTCCGTGCTCGTTTAATTCAGACTTGTAATAGCGTTGCGGCCATAAAACGCAACATGCAGTACGTGCTGCAAACCGTTTCAAGGCTCAAGAGTTGGTTTTAAACAATTCTAGAATTGAGTAGGATCACTCGATGTCACGCTTTGGAAATTCATTGATGACGTTGCTTTTGTCGGTGCTTATGGTTTCGGCCTCGGTTTCTGGTTCCGCGTGCGACCTTTCCTGCTCTTTACGCGAAGCACATTCTTTTTGTGACGCCACAAAAATGGTCACACCAAATAATGACGGCGCGTCGATGGCTAGGTCTTCTGATATGGACATGCATCCTGGCAAGAGCGCGCACATGATGGGACCTCACATGGACGCTGACTCCCCGAGTCATACGATGCCGATGTCTTCCTCCATGGATATGGGGCCTGACCGCAGCAGCATGATAAATTCTGAACCAAATCTGATTTCAAGCCCTGAACATTCCATGCCAATGCGTATGCAGTTTGAGAGCAAGACTGAAGAATTCGTGCGTTCTGCGAGCGACGGATGCGGATCTGGGATTGTGATCGATCATTCCGGCAATTCCTCGCCCTGCATGCGAGAACCATGCAGCCTGGCCTCATTTCCTAACTCCCCTCCAAAAGTGAATGATGCACGCCACATTAGGCTAAGTTGGATGTCCGCTCACCCCGCGAGTCCTCTGAATGCCTCGGGTAACTTTCATTGGACACGACCTGGAAGTGCTCCAATAAAAACGATTGCAGTAGATCGCCTCACGACAACGCTCAGAATTTAGAACCTACCTCTCAAACAATCAGGCATCTTCGCGTGCTCGCGGCTCTCACTTTGTGAGAGTTACGACATACGTGTCTTGAAGTTCATTTATACACAAGAGCCGATTCAAGGAGCGCTTCGTGAAAATATTTATAAGTGCGTTGGTGTTTCTTATTTTCTTTCCACTGTTGGCACAGGCTCAACAGGACGCAGGAAATCAGGAATCGGATTGCATGCCAGGAATGCCAATGCCCGGTTGCCCAGACCCTACTGCCCAGCAATCGACGGGCGTGCAAATGGGCAAGGCAGGCTTAATGAACATGCAAGGGATGCCGCCGCAAACATTTCTTCAGGCGCTTGTTCATCATGCAAGTTCCGGGACAAGTGCAGAGCCGAACTCTACACCGACTCCGATGCTTATGACCCAGAAAGGCGCATGGATGCTGATGTTTCACGCCAATGTTTTTGTCCTGGACGAACAACAATCAAATTCTCGCGGCGGGGACAAGTTCTTTTCCACAAACTGGTTCATGCCGATGGCACAACACGAGTTGGGGCCTGGTGTTTTAACTATCCGCACCATGCTAAGCCTCGAACCTGCGACAGTGACGGACCGCCGTTATCCATTATTGTTCCAGCAAGGCGAAACCGCTTTTGGTGTACCCATTGCAGACGGCCAGCATCCGCATAACTTCATTATGGAATTGGCGGCACTCTACGATTTGAACTTGGGCGAGAAAACTTTGCTGTCGTTCTATTTTGCTCCAGTGGGCGACCCTGCAATCGGACCGACAGCATATCCGCATCGCGCATCGGCCTTTGAAGATCCAGTTGGAACTCTTGGACATCACCAAGAGGATTCCACACACATCGCAGACGATGTGGTTACACTCGGCGTGACGTATCGAGATGTGCGGGTTGAAGCCTCCGGTTTTCACGGTCGTGAACCGGATGAATTCCGGTGGGACATCGATCAAGGGGAAATCAATTCCTGGTCTACGCGCTTGACCATTCAACCCGGAAGGAATTGGAGTGGTCAGTATTCCTATGCGCGCATCAAAAGCCCCGAAGCACTTTTACCGACCGAAAATCAGGAGCGCATGACGGCATCTATCATGTACAACCGTCCATTTCTAAATGGAAACTGGGCGAATATGCTTCTTTGGGGTCGCACTAGATCCCTTCAAGATAATTCAAAATTCAACAGCTATCTCTTTGAGTCCACCGTGCGCTTCCATATTAGGAATTATGCCTGGACGCGCATTGAGAATGCTGAACGATCCAACGAATTGATCCTTGGAGAAAATCCGCTGCCTCAGGGTTTCGCGGAAAAACCGATTGGACATGTCCAGGCGTACACCTTTGACTACGATCATGATTTTGACGTGATACCACATCTTGCGTCCGCCTTAGGCGCTCAATTTACGACTTACGGAGGACCCGGCATATTGAAACCAATTTATGGATTGCATCCCGTTGGCGTTGCGCTTTTCATACGATTGCGGCCATTCTCAGGTCAAGAGAGATAAAGATGAAATATTCGAAAACAACCTCGTTAATTTTATTAGTCATAGTGATTGCATTCGTAGGTTATGGAACAGCCGTGATACGGCGAGGATTCAGCGCACGAGGGACCCCATCGACATTCGAAAAGTTCGCGGCTACGACTGCACGTGAGCTAGCTGTACCGTCCAACTACCGAAAGCTACACAACCCATTTCCCGCCTCAGCTGAAACCATTCAGGCAGGCATGGACCATTTTTCTGATCATTGTGCGACGTGCCATTCAAATGACGGAGGTGGCGACACTATGTTCGGCAACGGCATGTACCCAAACCGCCAGATATGCGCAGAGCCGAAACGCAAAATAAAAGCGATGGTGATCTTTACTACATCATCGAAAACGGGATTCGATTGAGCGGAATGCCGGCATTCGGCAAAGAACATGAGGCCGGTGCGGATGTTGACACTTGGAAACTGGTGCTTTTCTTACGCCACTTGCCAAATCTGACTGCCAAAGAGCTGAAGAGAATGGAAAGTCTAAATCCCAAGACAAAAGAGGAACGGCAAGAGGAAGAACAGGAACAAGAATTTCTTCGCGGAGAAAGTCCACAGAACCAAGGCAATGAGGCTCATCACCACTAAAGAGAGAAGAACATGAAACTTAAACTTGTAATACTGCTAGGTCTTGCGCTATTCGCCAGCATGGCATTCGCTCACGGGGATGAACAACATGTTTTAGGAACGGTCACAAAGTTTTCGCAAAATTCTATTACGGTTCAAACGACCACAAATATGGACGTCGAGCTTATGATCACGGCCGACACGAAGTTCACGAAAGCCAGTGCATCTGTATCGCTGAAAGAGTTGCAAGTCGGCGATAGAGTTGTAATTCACGCGATGGCTATGAAAGGCGGTATGCTCATGGCTCATACCGTCCAAGTCAGCGACACTAAGGCACCCTCAAAGTCTCAATGAGGAGGGTGCTGATTTTTTTCCCGACCGAGGCATCCAATATCGCAGGCCAGGGGCACTTCAACTTGCAACTAACGTGTTTGGATCTCTTTTTCTTCCCCTATCCCATCCATCTCTCCGGAGGTGGAAACCGGAAAATCGAGTGTGAGAAAATGAAAGAGGCCGAGCCTTATTTCTGCGGACACTGAAGAGGTTCACTCCGCGTATCTGAATTTTCTAGCAGCAAGGATAATTGACCCAAAACTATTTCTTTCGGCGTTTTGCCAGAGTTCTAGCGGCGCGACGGTTTGCGCCCTTTGCTCGCCACCACTTGAGTGAATTTGACCGATGTGCGCGATTGCCACAGGATATGCCGCAATAAGTTTGTGCTGATTTCTCAGCAATGAAATAAGTAGAGCAAGACGGACAAATCTTGGCACGCCATGATTCACAAAAGAGAAGCCAGATGGCTCGCTGGAAGTCGGTATTAGAGACAAACCTAATTACACCTGCGCCCCACTCAGGATAAAAGGAAGTTGTCGCAGCAGAATATTCAAACGCAGCAAAACACTTCTTAACCCTTTCATCAGGCAAATCCAATCCAAAAAGCATGTTTATATATTTGCCATTCGTTGACGTCTGAGGATTCCGCGTCCAATTCGACCGTAGGGTATTACGGTAAAAATGGAATAGCTGATGCCCTTCATCACGCCAATTGAGGGAGTCTGGAGCCTTGCGCGAAACACTACGATTGCGACCTTCAATATTAACCGGCCAGAACGTCGGCCAAGCCTTCGATAAATCACGGTAATCCTTCCACGAATCGCCTGTGTTCACGAATCTTTCTAATCCTTTCCAGAACCACCTCTTGGACTTGTCTTCAAGCGCTTGACCGTTCAAGGGAGTTGGATAGTACCCCAAATGCGTTAACTTAGGATTTTGTTGCGATTTTCTTTGTGCCATGAGAACCTCCCTTCAGTGCTTGATTGTATGCTTTACAGTATTGCAAGCAATTAGATTAGCACAGCTCGACTTTTGTAATCCACTGATCTCCGGAGGGGACGTGATCAAGGAAAGCCTTTGTGAATTGGCAATCATCAACCATCCTGTTGAAGATCTAATTCCATATCCCTACAACGCTCGTATCCATTCCAAACGCCAGATACGTCAAATTGCTTCCAGCGTTCAAAGCTTTGGGTTCACAAATCCAGTTCTCATTGCAAACGACAATACGATTGTTGCAGGTCACGGCCGTGTAGAGGCAGCCAGACTTCTGGGTATGAAGCTAGTTCCAACTATTCGACTCGAAAATCTCACTAAACAACAGATTCGTGCGTACGTCCTCGCAGATAACCGACTTGCCGAAAAGGCAGGATGGGATAAAGAGATCCTGTCCATCGAACTCCAGCATCTTGTCTTGAACGATGAGGGTCTCGATGTAACGATAACCGGATTTGAGATTCCTGAGATCGATCTAATCCTCGAGGAAACACAAGCCAAAGAGCAGGACAAAGATGACCTCTTCCAAATCGATGAGACAGCACAGGCCATCACCAAACTCGGCGACTTATGGCAACTTGGCAGACACCGTGTTTTATGTGGCAACTCCCTCGATGAGTCCTCCTTCACTTCTTTAATGGCTCGCCGGAAAGCAAATCTCGTGATTGCAGATCCTCCTTACAATGTAGTGATCGATGGCCATGCCTCAGGCAACGGACAGATTTCACATCGAGAGTTTGCCATGGCTTCGGGCGAGATGAATGAAGCTGAGTTCGTGGCTTTCTTGAACACAAGCCTGCGCTTACTCGCAAAACACAGTACCTCCGAATCCGTTCATTTCATATGTATGGACTGGCGGCATATGGGGGAGTTGCTCGCTGCCGGCAGACAATCCTATGACAGTCTCCTTAATGTTTGCGTTTGGGTGAAAAACAATGGAGGTCTGGGCTCCTTTTATCGTTCTCGTCATGAACTTGTCTTCGTGTTTCGGAACGGAAAAGGACGCCACAGAAATAATATTCAACTCGGTCAATTCGGCCGCAACCGCACGAATGTCTGGGAATATGAATGCATCAATTCCCTCTCTCGGCAAAATGATGAGGGAAATCTGCTTGCCCTACATCCGACCGTAAAGCCTGTCGCTATGGTAGCCGATGCCATCCTCGATTGCTCGGCACGAGGAGATGTTGTGCTGGACAGCTTTCTAGGTTCCGGCACAACGCTGATTGCCGCTGAACGTGTGGGTCGCAACTGCATGGGCATCGAACTCGACCCTTTCTATGTCGATGTCGCCATTCGCAGATGGCAAAAGCATACCGGTGACCGTGCCATTCAATTATCTACTGGCAAGTCGTTCGACGAACTTTCTGCGAATGCGGAGGCTGGCGATGGAAGATAACCAAGACTTCACCATCGGATTTGGAAAACCGCCTAAAAGTTCGCAATTCAAGAAAGGAGAATCGGGAAATCCCAAGGGCCGGCCAAAAGGATCTCAAAACCTGGCTGCGCTGTTTGAAAAGACGTTCAGCCAAAAAGTCACCATTACAGAAAATGGGCGAACTCGCGTTGTCTCCAAAGTTGAGGCTATGTTCCTGCAGATGGCCAATAAAGCCGCGAAAGGAGATGTGAAGGCAAGTCATGAGGTTCGTTACTGGAGTCAACGGTTCGAAGATTTTCCGCAATCAATTGCACCACTTCCCGTAACCCATGAAAGTGATGAAGCTGTCATGGAAGGCATGATGAAACGCATGAAGGAGACGATTTTGTCAGAGGCTAAAAGTGCGACCAATCTTGAACTAGCAGATCAAAGCCAAGGAGAAAAACTAAAGTGAAGTTCTCACCTCGCGAGTACGAGGCTATCTTACGCCTGGATCTAATGAGTTTTGTGCACCGTTCTTTTTCTGAACTCAATCCGCAAACTCCTTTCATATTGAGTCCACACATGGAAGTCACGGCGGCAAGGCTCGAAGCCTGCCGTAAGGGCAGAATCAACCGCCTCATCGTCAACCAACCCCCGAGATCCTTAAAATCACACGCCGTCAGTGTCGCCTTCCCTGCCTGGCTCCTAGGTCACGATCCATCGCTGCAAATCATTTGTGCAAGTTACGGTCAGGACCTCGCCGACAAGCATGCACGGGACTGCCGCAGACTGATGAGCAGCGCTTTTTATCAAAGGCTTTTCCCAGGGACTCGCCTATCTCCTGAAAAGCAGTCCGTCAATGAGTTCATAACCACTAAACAAGGATTTCGCCTATCTCTTTCCGTGGGCGGCCCTTTAACAGGTCGAGGGGCATACATCATCATTCTCGACGATCCGTTAAAACCGGATGATGCTTTGTCCGAAACCAGAAGAAATAGCGTCAATGAGTGGTATGACAACACACTCTTAAGCAGACTGAACTCCAAGGAAAAGGGCATCATCATTATCGTGATGCAAAGGCTTCATCAGGACGATCTTGTTGGCCATGTGCGGGAACAGGGGAATTGGGACACACTATCGTTTCCCGCCATTGCAGAATCAGATGAATCCTATGAATACCAAACTGGATTTGGCAAATCTATGTTCACTCGCAAGGCGGGTGAAGCTCTGCAGCCGGAGCGTGAATCGCTGTCCACGCTCAAAACCATTCGAGCCACAATGGGTGAGTATCATTTCGCGAGCCAATATCAGCAGAATCCTATGCCCCTAAGCGGTATGATCGTAAAGTCCGACTGGATTAAGCATTACGCGCCGGAAAATCTGCCCAGAAGGTTCAGTTTTAAGCTTCAAAGCTGGGACACGGCCAACAAAAGCGGGGATCTCAACGATTTCAGCGTATGTACTACCTGGGGCGTCTATGATCGACACTACTATCTCCTCGATGTGTTTCGCAAACGGGTAAACTATCCCGATCTTAGGCGCGCAGTGAAGGACGAGGCCCGCAAGCACGACGTAAACATTATCTTAATTGAGGACAAAGCTTCGGGAACTCAGCTCATTCAGGATCTAAAAGCGGATGGCGTTTTGGGAATCAGGGCTTATGATCCTCCGCCGGGTTCTGACAAAACAATACGTTTATACGCTCAGACAGCGGAATTCGAAGGCGGTCGCGTGCTTTTGCCGGAATCGGCCCCGTGGCTGGACGAATACACACGCGAGCTCACAAGTTTTCCAGGATGTAAATTCGATGATCAGGTGGATTCCACGACGCAAGCACTCGACCACCTTAAGAGCACGGTCAACCTTGATGTGTGGGAAAAACTCGGAGCGGATTGATAGCGCAATCAAAGGAGGATTGATTCCGGGTTCGCTACCCTGTTATGAGCACCTTAAAGGACCCTGCGCTCACGCCAGAGGTCTTTGTGTTCAGGCTATCGGGATTTTCTCACTCAAGCGAGAGCAGCCGATGAATCCGTCGTCCTCTTGAGGCACCTCGTTCTGCAGCTGGCCATTTATTGGCGAATACGTGTCCCGCGTATCCGTTCAATCGCACTCGACTATGGAAAGCATGTTTTGCGTTCTATTCGAGATGCTATAAAAAGTTTAAGAACGCTTGATATCATTCGTCTCGAACCGCTATAGGCGCGCGAGCAGTTTTGAAATAGTGATCTCGAACGCAGCAGCAAGAAGCTCCAAACTTCTGTTACAGGCTTCTTTTTTTCCATTTTCTAAGTCTGAAATAAAGCTCCGATCCATGCCAACATGTTCGGCCATATAAACTTGGGTCCACGCCCGCTGTTTACGGAGGGCACGTAACCGCTTCCCGAGCCGAATGCAAATATCCCTGGACACATCGTTGATTATCCTTGTAGTCTTTCGTCGATAAATCGGCTATAGGCTACAGACTTAAAAACGCCGAGAAATGTAGCTTTCTCGAGGTGACAACATGTGGGATCTTCTTGTTTTCACGATTGTGCTGGCCTCTTCGGTTGTACTGAACTGTTCGGCCCAATCGACATCCCCGCCACAATCGAGCCAAACGCGAAGTGCATAATCTAGTGTTGGAAAACAGACATCATTTCAGTCGAATGCGGTGGCAGTAGGCATCAGTGTGGTTCCGGGTGCAATTATTTGTAAGGACGTGCCGACGGTCAACGCAGTTTACGAGTTGTATGTAGATTATTGGGGAGAAGCCACGCAAGACACGTTGACTCACGGCACTTCACGGATCCTCCGCGGACCGCCGGCGCTGAAACCTGATCCAGCTTTCTTTGGATGCACGGTGTTGCCCCCAGGGACTCCAGTACACATTAATCCGGTCCTTGCAGGTATCGTGCAGGTGTCGGTGAAATCGAATCAAGGAGAGAAAGTCCTAGGAATTACGTTTGAAAGTATGGTGGTAACACCCGAACAGATCAAGGAGAGGCTGCGATTTCAATCGCCTCCCCTCCCTCAACCAGATCAAAAAGAAAGCGCTCCAACTCAAACCGTGTCTGCCCTCCCTCGCGCCCCTGGAAAGGACGGAGTCGGCTATCCCAGCTGTATATACTGTCCCGACCCTAAAATGTCTCCCGAGGCAAGGGTCACACAATTCAGCGGAGTTGTTGTTCTGCAAATCACGGTCGGAACTGATGGCCGTGCGTCAGACATTAAAATCGTACAACGCGTGGGTTATGGGCTTGATGAAGAAGTCGTGGCAAGCGTCAAAAACTGGCGGTTTAAACCAGCTTTGGGCCCTGACGGATCACCCGTGCCAACCAGCGTACCTGTTGAAGTCCAATTCCGATCCACTGTCCGCTAAATACATCCTCCGTAGATGGCATTCCTAGATTCGCAATTGTCGAACGGAACCGTTCCATTCTTCTTATAATTTTTTCCTTCGGTTGCCTTACCTAAAAATGACACTGCCAATTCTAAATCCTAATAAGCTGAGTTTCGCTTGACTGTTTGCCCGACCAGAGCGTCAATGTGCTCGCGGCCCGGAGGCGCATAAATGGACCCAGACATTCCTGCCCAACTTGCCCAATTGCGGTCTCTTTCTCGGCAGCAGCTGCTCGATCTTTGGCAGAAGCTTTATCAGAAAGCCGCCCCACAGGGAATCCGGCGAGAGCTTTTGATTCCCTTCCTCGCATACCGAATTCAGGAAAGGGCCTTTGGTGGACTGAAGCCCTCAACTCGATCAGAACTGCGGCGCATCGCTCGTGAGCTAGAAAAGTCTAAAGACTCGCCGAATCTCAAAGTCCGGTCGAGGGCGAAAACCGGAACTCGCATCTATCGCGAGTGGCGCGGCGAGACACATGAAGTGATCGTAACCGAAGCGGGTTACGAATATCGCGGAGTTGCCTGCCGCAGTCTCTCCCAAATTGCACGCAAAATCACCGGCGTGCAATGGTCGGGCCCAGCTTTCTTCAGGTTGAACGGCGCTCGCCCGGGACGGGAGCATCCGGATGACTAACAAGGTGGTCCGTTGCGCCATCTACACTCGCAAGTCCTCTGAAGAAGGTCTTGAACAATCTTTCAATTCCCTAGAAGCACAGCGCGAGGCATGTTGCGCCTATATTCTCAGCCAGAAGCACGAGGGCTGGACCGCACTGAATAGTCAATACGACGATGGAGGGTTTTCGGGCGGAACAATGGACCGTCCTGCCCTGAAACAACTGCTGGATGACATTCAGGCGGGCAAAGTCGATACGGTCGTTGTCTATAAGGTTGACCGTCTCACGCGCGCACTCAACGATTTCTCTAAGATTATCGAGGTCTTTGATTCGCACGGCGTCAGCTTTGTTTCGGTCACTCAGCAATTTAATACAACGACGTCAATGGGCCGTCTCACATTGAACGTCTTACTTTCCTTTGCGCAATTTGAGCGCGAAGTTACCGGCGAAAGAATTCGCGATAAGGTTGCGGCCTCGAAGAAAAAAGGCATGTGGATGGGCGGGTCTATACCTCGGGGTTATGATTGGGTGGAACGCAGGCTAATCGTGAACCAGAATGAAGCGAAAACTGTCCTTGAAATCTTCCAGCAATATTTACGACTTGGCAGCGTCATGAAGCTCAAGGATTATTTGGACAGTAAAGGGATTCAGACCGGAGCTCGCACCAGCAAAACTGGAAGGAAATCCGGAGGTAAAAACTACTCACGGGGCGCACTCTACCATCTACTCAACAACCGCATCTACCTCGGCGAAATTGTTCATAAAGGTAAGTCCTATACGGGCGAACACAAAGCCATCGTTCCCCAAGAATTGTGGGACAAAATTGCGGATCGGCTCAAAGCCAATAACCGGGCTCATCGAGGAAAGAAAAACACATCCGACGTCAAGTTTGCTCGGTGGACTGCTCTTCGATGCGAAAGGCGTCCGCTTGACGCCAACCCACGCGGTCAAGAATGGGAAGCGGTACCGCTACTATACATCCCAGGCTTCCATCCAGAAGAGGGGAGAGCAGCCCGAAATCGCGCGGTTCCCTGCTCAAGGGTTGGAAGAGTTGGTCACATCCCAAGGTCATTTACTTCTTCAGTCGCACGATAAATGCACAGTGGCTCTAGAAAGCAGTCCAGAAAAAGACGTAGCAGCCGAGCAGGCAAGAAAGCTTGCAAAACAATGGCCAGAGCTCGAAATTTCGACCCGACATGAATTCATCAGAAAAGTGTTAAGGAGAGTTGTTCTGGGCGAAACCAAGATCTGGATGGAGTTCGATTCGATAAAGTTGGCCGTGGCATTAGTTGGTCACAAACTGAATTCTTTAGATGCCTCAGGCGAGCATCAACACGACATTATTAAAATCGCAACTGACTTCAAACCGATTCGCCGAGGAAGCGAACTGTGTTTAATGGGACCAAACAATAGCTTAACAGATAAGATTCCGACTCCTTCCCTAGTAAAAGCCATTGCGATTGCTCGAGATTGGCACGAGAAAATCATCGCTGGCAAGGTGGACACTATTTCCGAGCTCGCACAGACGACAGGTGTCGGCTCTACATATGCAAAGCGCATCTTGCGATTTGCAATCCTGTCGCCCAAGATTGTGGAGTCCGTTTTGTCAGGTGATCACCGTCCCGATCTGTCGTTGCAAAGCTTTCCCCGTACAATCCCGCTTGACTGGCGAATGCAAAGTGACATTGCGCGCCATTCCTAAAGTTTCGCAGTTTCCTTCCGACATAAAACGCCAACTACCTATCACTCGCCCATCACCGCTATCGCAGTTCGTTTAGTCCCACCTGATTTAATAACTAGTCCTACGGAATCGCACGAATCGCCGCCTGCCAGATTGTAGAATATCGCAAAGTACAATAATCTTTGAACCCTCGTGACAACGGAAGAATAATGCCGGTTCTCAAATCGTGCATGTCCATCATCACAAGGGAATAACTCGCAGTTTGCAATGACCTTATAATGTGATCGGTTTGCGCATTCAATTCTGCCCTTTAGGTCTGGTCGGCATTTACCTTATCGGTTACTCGCCACCCGAAACCTACTAAACTTGTTGCGTGCACAGTGAATCGACGGTTGCTCATATTGGTTACCGTTCACGTCGTTCCTTGACAGCGGCGGTGAGAATTTCGATGAATTTGTTAGAAGCGTTGCGCGCGAAATATAAGTAATATATTTATCATTAAATATGTAGATATTACACTATGCATTTAATATCTTATTTTAGATTCTCCAGTCACTGTACCGTCCTCCGGATTCAAGTGCATATCAAAGAAAGCCTCGCTTCGGCGCCAGGCGTCGCGCAGAACATAGCTCCGGCGGAACCAATGCGGCTCTCCCGGATAGATCATCAAGTCGAAGGGTTTGCCAAGCTTCTCGAGTGTGTCCACCACTTTCAATGTCTCCCAGAAGGGAACATTCACGTCGGCAGTTCCCTGCAGAATCAGAAGCGGTCGTTCGAGTTTATCGAGGTGGCGCCCAGGAGCGGAACGATCCCACAGTTCCGGATCGGCGGATGGATTCGCACCGAGCCGCGCGGAGGTACCCAGATTGTAGGTCTCCCAGTCGCCCACTCCCGCCACATCAATCGCGCAATTGAAAAGCTTCGGATCCACCACGAGAGACTGCAACACCATGTAGCCGCCGTAGCTAAGTCCCCACACGCCGATTCGGTCGCCATCCACGTAGGGCAAGGTTTTTAGATAGTCCGCGCCGGCGTTGACGTCGCCGGTTTCGCTGCCTCCTGCATCGCCATAGGATCCTATCGCCCAATCATGGCTGTAGCCTGAATTGCCGCGATAGTCAACCGTAAGGATCACATAGCCTTGCTGGGCGAAGTATTGGTGCATCGCGTAGTACATACGCCAGGCTCCTGGCTGCCACCCGAGATAATTCTGGCCGTCGCCGGAGCCATGGACCCATATGATCGCCGGGTGCTTCTTCGTCTTATTCAAATTCTTGTTCACCATCAGAGTGGCAGGAACCATTTTCTTGTCGCCACGGCTGGGGTACCAGATAGGAACCGGAGGAGTGAGGTCGGAGGTTTGAATCTCCGGTGGCATTGAGTTCGTGAGCCGCGAGATCGCAGCGGCCGCATGAGCGGAGGCGGCATAAACCTCAAGCGGGTGCTCCACGCTAGATCGCGAGAACGCAATCATCGACCCATCCGGTGAGAAGACTGGATCGAGGCTAACTCCGGGATCCTTCACCACCTCATCGACCTTTCCAGTGGATACATCGGCGATCGAGATGTAACGGGACATTTCGTCTCCGTCGCGGCTGTTCGAATAGGCGACGCGTTTGCTATCGCGCGACCACGCGGGAAATCCATCAATTTTCTTGCCAAAGCTGACTTGTTTGGCCTGCGACTCTGCCGTCGCGTTGCTCGGAATCACGTAGATTAGCGGCCATCCCGTGCGGTCGCACACGAATGCCACCCACTTGCCATCAGGGGAAGCGACCGTGCGCGGACTATTGGAGGGGGACCACCACGCTGGATCATAGTCGCTCCAGATCGTGCGAGTTTCGCCAGTGACCGAAGTCACTTCAATCTTGCGTGTCTTGCGGTCCGCGGAGAGTTCCTGGTGCATCACGGCAGGCCCTTCCACCCATTGCGGCCCGTTTCCGGGATTGCCCCGCTGTCCGGCGGACGTTGCAATCATCACGGGATCGCCTCCCTGAACGGAAACAATCCCCAGCGCCGTTCCCCACGTCGCGGCACGCAGCACTTGCACGCGGTCCCCATTGAACGGCAGCGGGTCAGGCGTATCGGAGGTATGCATCGAATTGAATGCCACATATTTTCCATCCGGCGAAGCGCTTACGCCGGAGATGCGCAGGTCAGCAGGAAGATGCGTGAGCTGCCGCGCAAGCTTTCCTTCCATGTCGCCAATCCAAATTTGTCCGCCGCGCACAAAAATAAGCTGGCTGCCCGGTCCGACGAAGAAAACGGTGACGCCCGCCAAGTCCGGCACTCGAACCGGCTTGCACATTTCGGTCGTGACACTCCAAATCGATCCGTCCTTGGCAAAAAGCATTCTGTCGTTCGAGACCCACTCGAACTGGCCGATGTCGGATCGCAGCGTATCCGGGCTTACGGGGAAGTCTGTCAGCGCCACGGGGGCTTCGCCAACATGAACGGTGTAAATGTCCTGCTTACCTGCCGCATCCCAGAGAAACGCGATGGTCTTGTTGTCCGGCGACCAGGACTGGTTAGTGGGATATTTGATCTCGGAGACGCGATCTATGGTGATGCTGCCTCTTGTCTTTGAGGCAGCCCTCGCGTTGGGTCGAACGAGTAGCATAAGCACTGCCGCTACCAGCAGAACTCTTATTAGCCTCATGGATCATCTCCTCAATGGTCGCAAAACTTAGACTTTCGGATTTGCTGCAATCACGCGAGCGGGGGATAAAGTTTGTGAAACTCCGTGACCTGCTGATAGGCATGCGCGACGGCGCAGGTCTCCGCATCCTTGTAGAGACCGCCGAGAAAAGTCAGGCTGACCGGGGTATTCGGGCCGCCGCTCATATTCGAGGCGATCGGTGCGGCGCCTGCTCCCACAGCGCCAGCAAAGGAATTCGCTGGAGGCGCATCGAGTCCGCGCAGACCATTCGGCACAATCACGGCCGGATGACCGGTAAGGTTGGTGACCGTCACTTGTTCGCTGGGTCCAGTGGTAGGCGTGACAATTACATCTACCTGGTCAAACACTTTTGCAAAAGCCTGAATTGCCAGCGTGCGCACACGCATCGCGTTGATGTACTCCACGGCCGGATAAAACCTAGCCGCGCGAAACGCGTTAGGCCAGTTGCTTTGGCTGCGCTCGGCCAACAGCTTGTCCTTGCCGGTCAATGTGAGCCAGTCGAAAGCGGCCGCGCCTTCGATGGTGTAGATACTACGCATGGTATCGTAGGGGAACTTCGGAATCTCAACCGGAATGAGCGTAATGCCCATCTTATTTTTCAGCACATCAAGCGCCGCGAGGTCAAACTTACGGTCATACTCCCGGCTGGCCTGCCGCGCCGGTTCTGACGCAACTCTCCGCTCGTAGGCTTTTGTTTCCTCTTCGGTCGCATCGCTGGCGAGCGGCGGAATCGGCTGAACCCACGGCTTTTCAAAATCATCTTTCAGATAGCCGATGCGTAATTTTTTCCAGTTGAGCTCTGCATTCCATTGAAAAAATGCCTTCTGCGCGGCCAAGTCGCGGCCATCCGGTCCCCAGATCGCCTGCATGACCAGGGCGCAATCCTCAGCGGAACGGCAGATCGGGCCGAGTTTGTCCATTGTCCAGCTCAAGGTCATCGCTCCCGTGCGCGGCACAAATCCAAATGTCGGTCGAAATCCCGTAACGCCACACCGCGTTGACGGACTCGAGATGGAGCCTCCGGTTTCCGATCCAATCGAAAACGCAACGCATCCCGCCGAGGTCGCTGACGCGGGACCCGCGGAAGATCCACTCGAACCTTGCTCCGGATTCCAGGGATTGCGTGTTTGTCCCCCGAACCATTTGTCTCCCATCGCCAACGCGCCGAGGGTGAGCTTGGCCACCAACACAGCGCCGGCCTCATCCAATCGCCTCACAACGGCCGCGTCCTCATCGATTATTTGGTCCTCGAATCCACCGGCGCCCCATGTAGTTGGATAGCCCTTTGCCGCCAACAAATCCTTACCGCCCCACGGCAGCCCATGCAGAATGCCGCGGTATTTCCCGGCAGCGATTTCTTTGTCTGCATCCTTGGCCTGCGCCAATGCACGCGCTTCCGTGAGGGTGACCATGAAATGGAACTGCGGATCGTATTTTTTTAGCCGTGCGATATACATCTCAGTCAGCGCCACGGATGAAACTTTTCTGCGTTTAACCAATTCGCCGAGTTCACGCACGGTTGCGAAGGCAATTTCGTTCAGGTCTTTCGGCACATCCTTGGCTGCAACCGCCGGTGCTGGGCTGATGTGCAACGGTTTGCGAATGTCCACGCCTGCAGGCGGCGGCGAGGGCTCCTGCCCCGGCGGCAGCGGATCGAAGATGAATGCGGGAGGTACGTCGTTGCCCAAGTTCAGTGCGCGCAATTCATCGAAGGTCTTCCGGTTGGCACTGAGGAGCGAAAGCATCGCCGCTTTCTGGTCCGGCTGAATGGGGACGCCAGCGATCGTGGCGGCAGAGTCGATCATCTCCGCCGTGATGCGCTTATCTTCGGCATGAGCCGCGACGGAGTATAGGACGCCGGGCAACAGCGTCGAAGCGAAGCCCAGGCGGCCGCACACATCAAGAAAACTACGACGGTCGAGAGACATGAGAACCTCCGGAGCAGGAGCTCCATTTTTAAAACAAGAGTTTTGTCCAAGAACTGAAAAGCTAGCGCCCTTCAGCGGACAAGTTCAACGGTTTGGGATCAAGCGACTTTAATGGTACCGACGGTGCTACTAGATGCTCGTAAAAGAATTCGTCGCTGCGCCGCCACGCATCGCGCAGCACAAATGCTCGTCGGAAAAAATGGATTTCGCCCGGAAAAAACGCCATGTCGAACGGTGTACCGAGTTTCTCCAATCGGTCCACGACCTTAAGTGTCTCCCATAGTGGAACGTTGGTATCGTTGGTTCCTTGCAGGATCATTAGCGGCCGCTCGATTTTCTCCAAATGCCGAACTGGCGCCGAGCGATCATATTCTCCAGGGTCCGAGATGGGCGTCGAACCCAATCGGCCGAGAATAGCGCTGTTACCCGTGGTGTACGTTTCCCAGTCACCGACGCCAGCCACGTCGATCGCGCAGGCGTAGAGTTTTGGGGCCGTGATGATCGATTGCAAGGTCATGAAACCGCCGTAGCTCAGCCCCCAAACACCTATACGGTCGGGATCGACATACGGCAAAGTCTTCAAATAGATAGCGCCGGCATTCACATCCTGCGTTTCGCCGCCACCGAGATCGTTATACGCTCCGGTGGTCCACTCGCGGCTGTAACCCGAACTTCCGCGATAGTCAGGGGTGAGGACCACATATCCCTGTTGCGCAAAATACTGGCTTGCGGCGTAGTACATCCGATAGGCGCCTGGATGCCACGCAAGATAGTTCTGGTCCGCGCCGGAGCCGTGAATCCAGATAATCGCCGGATGCTTTTTGGTTTTATCCAGGTTTTTGTCGACCATCAGAGTCGCTGGCACAGGCTTGCCATCCTGCAGGCTGGGAAAGTGCACCGCCACTGGCGCGGTCAGATCGGCTGGATTGAGGCCCTCGGGGAGCGAGTTCGTGAGGCGCATCGGTGTTGAGCCTACCTCAACGCTCACCTGATACAACTCTTGCGGGTGTTCCACAGCCGACCGCATGTATGCCAGTTTGGTGCCGTCCGGCGAGAAAGCCGGATCGTAGTTCACGCCGCGAGCGGTTACTACGTGTTCAATTTTTCCGGACGCTATATCGGCAATGGAAATGAACCGCTCCTGCTGGTTGCCGACTTCGCTGTGCGCAAACGCCACAGTCTTGCCGTCGGGAGACCATGCCGCGAATCCGTCGCCAAATTCACCCTTGCTGAGTTGCTTGGCTTGCGTCTCGGACGTAGCGTCGGCGGGAATCACGTAGAGGTGCGCCCAACCACTGCGATCACTCATAAATGCGATCATCTTGCCATCGGGCGAAGTCACGGTGCGCGGGCCATTGGCCAGAGACCACCAGCGCGGGTCATAGTCCTTCCAGACCGTACGGCTCTCGCCGGTCACTGTCGTCTCTTTGATTTCGCGCGTCTTGCGGTCGGGCGAAAAAGACTGATTCACTACGATATTTCCCGCGGCCCATTGGATGCGAACCGCGCCTCCACCGCCGTTGTCTGTCGTCGGCACGAAAACTGGGTCTCCGCTGAAAGTTGAAACGATGCCCATCCGCTGCCCCCAGGTGCGGCTTCGAATGGCTATCAGCCGATTCCCGTTGAAGGGAAGAGGCTCGGGAAGATCCGAATAGTAAGTAGCCGTGAACGCCACGTAAGTGCCATCAGCCGAAAAGCTCGGGCTAGCCAAGCGGGAACCGTCGGTCAGGCGCGTAAGTTGCTTTTGTGTCTTGCCGGTCAGCAAGCCAACCCAAATCTGCCCGTCATAGACGTAAGCGATCTGCGTGCGATCATTCGACAGCGAGAAACTGGATACGCCTCCGTAGCCAGCCATCCTCATCGCCTTGCGCGTGCTGATGGACACTGTCCAAAGGTTGTTATCCTTGCCGAAGATAATCTCGTCGTTGGTGGACCATTCGAAATGGGTAATGTTCGAAGTCAAGATGTCAGGATCGACGGGAAAGTCGGTGAGCGCGATGGGCGCTCCTCCCGGTTGCGCAAGGTAGAGATCCTGTTTTCCGGCTGCATCCCACAGAAAAGCGACGTGCTTGCTGTCCGGCGACCACGCTTGCTCCGTGGGATATTTGACGTCGGCAACACGCTCAATGGTGATGCTGCGCTTCGGAGCATCCGGACCAGCGACTCCAATTCCGGGAAGAGCAGCGAGCGTGAGCAGTACGGAAATTCGCAATAACGTCCGATTCATGTGAAGCCTCCTCTTCATTCATCTCAAGGCCGCCAACGAAGACAGGACATTGCGGCCTTGGCGCAGCTGAAGCGGCGACGGTATGGCATGACAGCCATGCCGCCAAACCGCAACTAGAAATTCAATTTGCAACCGAATCGGGCGACGAAGGGGCCAAGGAAATTGGTCGGCCTCTGGAAGTTAGGACCATACGTCACCGTTTCCGCTGTGATTGGTCTGGCATTGAAAAGATTGTTCAGGTCGACGAGTGGCTCGAGAGTGAAACGTTCCGTGATCGTCGTTGGCCGCGAGATGCGCAGGTTTACATCGTTGACGGAATTGTAGCGAAGGCTGCCATTGCCTTCCAGCTTGACGGTCTCAGGCCCTTGATTGAGGCCTACATTGAAAGCATTCGTGGGGAGGATGGCAAACCCCGTCTCATGCTGAAAGTTGATAGAGGTCTGGAATTTGAACGGCGCCTGGTAGGTAAGGTCCGCTCGGATTACGTACGGCGAATCCTGATCGAGCGAGCCGTAACGGTTGATGCCACGATTCGGATCGTTGAAGTCTTCGCTGGAGCTGGCCGTGTTGCTGCCGAAATAATTTCCGCGTTCCCTTTGAATGGTGTATCCAAAAAGGGCTTGCCAATTGCGAACCAGGCGGTGGCTCACGGTAAATTCCACGCCATCATAGCGGTTATTATTCATCGCCGCGACGTTGGTAATTTCATAGTAATTCTTGCCGACATCGGCTGCGGCCAGGTTATACAGAGTCATGGGGGCTCCGGTGATCGGGTTGAGAATCGGTTGGCCCGCGTTCGGTCCGGACAGATAGGTAGTCACCGGAGTGTATGCTGAGATCGGCGCGTTGATGTTGATCGGCGCGAATTGGTTTTTCGTGGTGCGGTAGTAATAGGCGACACCCACGGACGTATCGCCCAGGAAGGTACGCTGGTACGCAACGTTAAATTCGATCGAGTACGGACGCTTGAGTTTGGGATCGATAAACGTTGTGGTTCCACCTGTCGTGCTGAGAAAACCTCCCACGCCAGCGGCGGCCTTACCCGTAAATGTTCCTCCAGCAAGACATCCATTCGTTCCAATCGGATTGGCTCCGCACGCCGGAGCGAACTGCGTATAATCCGGTGTGGCGGAGTTGACCGCGCCAGCGGTCGCCGAACCGGGAATAAATGAACCATTCCACCCATAGGTTGCTACTGCCGGACCATTTGGATTCACCGCATCTGCGAGGCTTGTTCCCGAGTTCAGCGTGAACATGTTGAACCCCGCGCGAATCACCTGGTTGCCTTTGCCAGTTGGGTCATACGCTACGCTGAGACGTGGGACAATATTGTTGTAGCTGTAGACGTCGCTGTAGTTGGTGAGGGGTCCAAGCTTGCTTCCCGCCGCTTGAAACTGAGCGATGCAACGGTTCGGAAACAAAGGCGCGTACTCGGCAACTCCAACCGCAGGACTGCACTGTGGACCGATAAACGAGTGGGTATGGTCGAATCGGCCGCCGAAGTTGACCGTGAGGTGCCGTCCGACTGTCCAGGCATCCTGCAAGAAAAAAGATGCCATGTGGGCCCAGGTGTTAGACATCGTAGGGCCGTTCTGCACTTGCACTTCCCAGGGCGTGACGTTAGCCACCGTTCCGACCGTTGTGTTGTAGAGTTCAAAAATGTCTTGGTTGTAGTTGTAATTCACATAATTGCGGGCAACTGCAAAGTCCCCCCCAACCTTAAAAACATGCGAACCAAGCCAGCCGCTTTTGAAGTAAGACGCGGTGGATGCGACGCGCCCGACTTTCTCTTTGTTGAGGTAATTTTCGAGGCCCGCAAACTGCAGCGTCGATTGGCCGAGATCGATCGCAGGAATTGTTTGGGCTGCAACGTTGGGTTGATAGTACTCGGGAAAGACAACCTGCATGTAACCGATCCGGCTGTCAATCGTAAGGTTCGTCGTGGGTGTATAAGTCTCCTGGCCTTCGAGAATGTAAGCGGGTTCGATCTGAACGTACGCGGCGTTCTGATCGACATAAGAATAAGTAGTGGAGCGGCGGAAGAATCGATTTTGGTAATTCCACAGCCACTGGAGATTCAGTTGATTCTTTGAGTTGATTTTGATATCGCTTCGGAGCGTGGTGTTGGTTTGGTGATTGACGTCAGTTCCGTGGCCTCCAGTAAGCGTTCCATCGCTCGCTCGAATCGGACTATTCAGCAGGAGCTGCTTCAGATCGTACGTACGATAAGCTCCGAAGAGCCAGACGCGGCCTTTTATGATCGGACCACCTGCGTTTACGGTGCCGTCAAGGGCGCGGATAAACGGTGATCCGGCGTTGGTGACGGGCACACCTTTGAAAAGGGGCGGATTGATTCCCGCCTGGGTCTTGTCACCAAGGTAGTACACGGCGGCAAAGCCGTGAAATTGGTCCGAGCCCGAACGGGTAATCATGTTCATGTAAGAGCCGCCAATCGGCACTTCGGGCGGCGCGGCGTCGGTGACCATTTGGACTTCCTGAAAGGAATCGTAATCAACATAAAATCCCGTTGCCGTTTGACTCGGTCCGTTAAGATCTAAGCCGTTAAATGCGTAAACGGTTTCCGTCGTCTTGCTGCCGTGCACGGACATGGATGACTGCTGGTAACTATTGTTCCCGCCCACGTCGAAGGTGCTGGTAGTAACTCCGGGTGTTTGCGCAAGCGTCGACCAAGGATCACGACCGCTGGGGGTGTCTTGCAAGAGCGTGGAATCGAAGGTAGTAGGCGTTGCGCTGCTTTGAACGTCGACCACTGGTACGTCAGTCTCCGCCACCGTCACCGAATCGGTTATCGTGCCCACTCCTAAAGGAGCATTGACGGTTGCGGTAAAACCCGCCGTGATCACGACCCCATTGTGCACAGCGGTCTGAAAGCCCACCTGGGAATAGGTAACGGAATATTCTCCGGGTGGGAGTTGCTCGATCAAATAAACTCCGTCTGCTTGCGTCTTGACTTGTCTCGATTGCATCAGTGATGTGCTACTTACTTCAACGGTTGCGCCTTGAATGCTCGCGCCCGAGCTGTCCGTTACCACACCTGTAATTCGACCTGTTATAGCGACCTGGGCCGACATCACAGTAGCAGCGCAAAGCAAAGTGCCCAGCAACACCAAGGTGTGAGCGAAAAGTCTCATGATCTTAGTAGCCTCCTGTTCAATCTTTATTCAGGCGCAGCAACTTCAAAGTCTATACATGCCGTCCGGCCACACTCCGACGACGAACGCAGTAGCGAACGGCCTTCTTCGGAAGTTCTTTTTAGAGCCCGGCGCTTCAATAGCCGGATAGCCGCACAGGAGCGCGTCACGCTGAAGGCGTGACTTCTCGCAACCCTTAACGGTTACCTGGCTCGCTCAATAGAAAATGAACACTATCGTTCGCGCCAAGCTCGGCTCGAGTTTCAGTTCGTACCGGAGAAACAGATCAAACGTGGATGCTCTCACCTGGGAGAGAAATAACTACGTGGTCGAACTCACGACATGGAGTGACGGTCACGAATCCGGCAGATTTGAAGAAAACTACTTCGACCTCGGAGGTATTTCCGACAAACCCTACTGAGGATCCCATTTCTTCAACCCGCCAAACTGCTTTCCGCGAAGAGGATTAGCTGCCTTCAGGGGCCTAAATAACTTTCCGCGAGCGCACAGTATGCTGGCTGTGTAATTCTGTCAAACAAAAATATTTGATAGCAATGATTTGGATATCGGATAACCGCTTGCACTCGATCGGACCGCGCGAGGAGGCCGTGTTTCCTTTATTTCTGAGATTGAATATTACTGATCGAGTAATCGTCAGTTTCGGGGAGACACCCGGTTCTTACGGCCAAATCTGAAGCTTATCTTTGCAATGCGCACTCTCGATTGAAAGGCTCAGTCCATCGCAGCCAGTACCTGCGACAATCCTTTCACGGCCTCTCTTGCTTGCTGCGCATCCGCGCTGTCGGGCGCCAGGCGCAAAAATATCTGAAGTTCGTCAAACGCTTCCCGATTTTTTTGCAGGCGCAAAAGGACAAAACCAAGCGCCAGGTGGCCGTCGGGGAACAAAGCATTCAGCGCGACGGACTTTCGGGCGATGGGCTCTGCTTCTTCAAAGCGACCGAGGGCCAGGTAGGTCCGAGCCAATTCATAGTTTCCCTGTGGAATATTCGGGCTTAGATCGTTCCCTCGCAAAAGGGCTTGCTCTGCTTCGACAAATCGTCTTTCCTTGAATAGACAAGACCCAAGCGCCAAGTATGCCGATCCAGATTTCTCATTCAGCCAAATTGCAGTTCTGAGTTCCTGCTCCGCTTCTTGCCACCGGGCGCTCTCCAAATAGATCGAACCCAAAAAAAAGTGCGCCAATGAGAACGACGGCGCCAGACGAATGGCTTTGTGGAGGGATTCGATGCTTTCCGCGTCTTTGTGTTTTTCCAGAAAAAGCTTGCGGCCTTTTTCGAATTCTTTTTGCGCCCCCGCAGAAACATGCAGGTCGCTGACCGAAACAATTTGCGGGAGTGCATGATCGCTTCCTGGAGGAACAGTTGCGAGACCTTGCGCGGAGAGAACACACCTCGTGGAAAGCAGGCCGGCAATCAAAAGCAGAGAGCGCAACAAGGCGCTGAAGGTTGTCATTGGGGCATCCTGGCCGCCAAATATTTATTACATCGGCATTCTCGGGACGACGTTCAATTTACTTTATGAGTCTGGGCGGAAAAAGGCAAGCGCCATGTGCTTAGGCAATAAGCATGCGGTCATCTCTCGGAGCGTGCCCCTTCACCTGTGGAGCGCCTTCCCTCGCCACAATTCAAAACGCGCAACAAAATCGATTCGCGGTAGTCTCGTCACCTGGTTCCGTTGACACGGTAGAGTTCTGCGGCTCGAGTCCGCACGGGCTTACTAAGACAGTTTGAGAGGATTTTTGAAAGATATAAAGATATATGGTCCACATAATTCACGACCACGAGTGGGCGCGCGATCGAACGCCACAATATGGCTGAAGCTCGTATGGACCTCAGTAAACATGAAACTCTCAGGTCCCTCTCATATACTAGACAAGGACGCTCCTCAATGTCGATCAAAGAAATGCGTGCTTATCTGTGAGCTTTTCTGACCATTCGGAGAGGCTGGGGCATTTTCTTGAACATTCAATTGCTGCTTTTTACCCAGCAATGGCGCTATTTCGCGCCACTCCCAACATGGAGAAAGTTAGTCAACGACTGTGTGGCCGGGCAACGCAAAATTCGAACTCTCAGGACCTTTTGTATTTCCAAAAAGGACACTCCTCTGCACGCAATAGAGAAATGAGGACTTGTCTATCGGCCTTTCTGGCCAATCGGAGAAGTTCGGGTCCCTTCACTGACGCACAATTGCCGCTTTATGCCCAGCAAAAGCCATATTTCGCGGCATTGCTATTCCAGAGAACGATAATTGATGACTGGGTGGCGGAGGATGCAGTCTCGTGCGAACTCTTCTCCGCCCCAATTCCCTGCTAACAGGGAAAAATACAGCGAATATGGTTATTTTGCTCGAAACCTAGAAGGCTAACGTTCGATGACAGAGGGATTTGCACCCAATAATCGGATAGATTTATGCAATCGGATCAGGGAATTAATTCACAACGATCAGGGCACACTATTCCCTGATGCATATATTCTTATGCCTTGGCAACACTCCCAGCTAGATCACCACCCCGATTTGTAATGAAAAGGCAACGGCTTCGAAAATCGGGTAGTCCTGCTTAGATCGCCGCGAACTCACTGGCCAGCCAACTGCCGAAAAGCTTACTCTCCGGGTGATACAGGAAAAGGGGACCGATCAGGAGGACTTGAATCCCTAATCCCTACTTACCTTCCGGGCAAGACTGCATAGCGGGAGATTGCCAATCCCATTGCTCCGCCGAAGAAGATGTCAGAGGGGAAATGGTTGCTGCCAGTGACGCGCGCGAAGCTGATTGCACCGGCCAAGCCATAGGCCACGATGGGGACCCAGCGATGGTTGCGGTAGCGATGAGCGATGACGGTGGCGACTGAAAAAGCAGACATGGCGTGCACGGAATAAAACCCGCCAGAGTGAACGGGATTATGAGAACCGGTGAAAAAGCTGTCTCTGTAAGGGCCGTTGCCCGCGTATTGTGAGGGCTGCTTTCTGCCGGTGATGCCCTTAAAGGCGAGATCGAGCGCGAAGCCATCCGCGAATGCTTCGGCGGCAAGCAGCGCGGTGCTCTGCGCGTAGGAATCTTTTTTTATCAAGCCGATTGCATAAAATGTGGCGGGCACGGCTGCGATGAATGCTCCGCTGCTCAAGCCACTGGACACGCGATTAAATCCGTTGAAGCTATTTGTATTGCGGAAGTACGGAGCAGTGTGCGCGTCGGAAGCGATGAGCGCGGATGTTACGCCCACAATCGCGATCGTGGGCAGCCAATGTTTGCGTTTGGCGAGTTGTCTCGGAAACATCCAAATTTCCTTCTGATCGGCAAAAAAATTCTTGGGCAAGGTACCGAGGGAAACTTGGCGCTCAGATGCAGTGACGGGTGGAGGTTGCGGCTGCTCCGTAGGCGATGGATCGGCGACCCGGTCAAAGGACTCCTGACAGTATGCGGGAACGGCGGTGGCGAGAAATGCAAAGAGAAGGGCTTTAGGAAGTCTGCCGCCAAATGATACTATCTTAGTCATAAATAGATATATCCTATTAAATATTTTCTGCCAGTTTACTTGCAAAAAGACCCTGCAGCTTTGCATCTCTGTCGTTCCCCGTGGCGGATCTATCGACTGTCCGGGTATCTCGATCTGAAGCAACCGGGCAGTGAGGATAGACGACGTATTCCCGCCTTTCGTTAAGTTTCTCCGATCTTGATCGAAAAATATGTGCTGGATTGAACAGTCAGGCAAGATCAATGCAGGTATAAATAACAAGGCCAGGCGCGAGTAATTACACAAGATTAACAAGTGCGGTGGCTGAATCAAGAAGGGAGTCTAATGTCATTCGGTATATATTCAATTGGATTTGTGATCGTAATCGGCGGACTGATTTATGCTGCGTACTTACTTCATGTGCCCACACATTGGATTGCGGTCGGCGCGATCGTGCTTTTGGGAATCGGGATTTTAAATGGGGTAAAAACCACGCGTCAGAAAGATCCAGTGGAATAGCGGAGTTGAATTACTATTTGGCACTTCCTGGGACACAAGGATCCTGCTTCATGAATCATAAGAATAAAACCAAGAAACGCACCCTTGCGAAATTCAAGGCAATCATAGCAATTGTAACTAAAGAGCTGGCACGGCCGCGGATGACCGAATCTGCGCGGATAGAACTGGAAAAGCAAGCAAAGTCAAAAGTTGGAGTATCCGCATGTATTGATCCTCCAATCGCCGCAATCACCTAGCATCCACGACATGAATATCTCCCCATCAAGTTCCGTGCTAACCGCTAAAATTAAATAGGAAATTCACCACTTCAATCGGACAAAGCATTGATGACTCGATGCCGAAGAGTTCAGCTTCCTCAAAAAGCCAGGAATTGGGACACATTCGACTAGGAAATAAAATAAGAATGGGCTTTGAAAGTGAATTCCTTACTGCAAAATTTGAAGTGGGGCAATCTTATGAAGCTCCCTCCACTAACCCAGGACAATCAGGACTTGATGCGTGGAACCATCGTCAGCAAGCGGAACATTTACGCGGCCAGCGAAATCTTTGCCATCGATGCTGGTTGAAAGGACGCCGTGGCAAATACCTGCCGGATTCTTCACGCTGATCTTATAAGTAGCAGAGTGATATCGAAATCGAATGGAGTAGCCAGGCCAACTTCGAGGAATACACGGATCAATAGACAAACACTGCCCGCGAACACGGAATCCCAAGATCCATTCCAGCCCCGCGCGATAAAGCCAGCCCGAGGAACCTGTGTACCACGTCCATCCACCTCTGCCTACGTGAGGAGGCTCACCATAAACATCCCCGGCCAATACGTAAGGTTCGACCTTGTAGCGCTGTACTTTTGCGCGTGAAGAAGTATGTGTTATTGGATTTAACATCTGAAATAATTCGTAAGCTTTATCGCCGTCGCCGAGCGCCGCAAACGCAATGATCGTCCATGCTGCGGCATGGGAATATTGCCCGCCATTTTCCCGGATACCGGGAACGTAGCCCTTGATATAGCCCGGGTCATTCGCGGTGTGGTCAAAAGGTGGTGTAAAGAGAAACACTAATCCCTCAGGACGGCGCACAAGTTGAGAATCCACTGCAGCCATGGCACGCGATGCGCGGCCATGTTCAGCTGCGCCGCTCATGATTCCCCAGGACTGAGCGATCGAATCAATTCTACATTCTGGGTTCCCGGCAGATCCGAGGGGCGTGCCGTCATCGAAGTAAGCGCGGCGATACCACTCTCCGTCCCATCCATTGGATTCGAGCGCCGCTTTTAGACCACTGACATGAAGACGCCATGCCTCAGCGCGTTCATGTTCACCGCGGTTATCCGCAATTTTGGCAAACTCCCAGAGGACTGTGTGCAGAAACCAACCGAGCCAAACACTTTCTCCAGTTCCGTGTTCCCCGACACGATTCATCCCGTCATTCCAATCGCCGGCACCCATCAGTGGCAATCCGTGATTCCCCACTGAAAGACTTCGGTCCAATGCTCGTGCGCAATGCTCAAACAACGTAGCCTTAGTGTCCGAAACGCGAGGTTCGAAATAAGATTCGTTCTGGCCCCCGGCCAACACGTCTCCTTCCAGAAAGGGAACGCCTTCATCCAACACAGCCGCATCGCCGGTCGTTTCGATGAACTGGTTCACGGCATAAGGCAACCACAAGAGATCATCGGAGATGCGGGTTCGAACGCCACGGCCTAGGGGAGGATGCCACCAATGTTGAACGTCGCCTTCGGTAAATTGTCGCGCGGCTGCGCGCAGCAGATGTTCACGCGCGACTTGGCGGTTGGCGACCACCAGGGCCATCCCATCCTGAAGTTGGTCGCGGAATCCATATGCGCCGCTCAATTGATAAAACGCCGCTCGGGCCCAAACTCGAGATGCCAGTGTTTGATAGAGCAGCCACCGGTTCATGACGAGATCCATGGTGGAATCGGGTGTAATGACCCGCACGGCGCCGAGAATGTTGTCCCACTGGTTTTTAACTTCGGAAAGAACTGAATTCAAGTTTGCGGCGCGATAGCGGGTCAGCAATTCACGCGCCTGCTCTTTATTTTCTGCCTGTCCCAGGAGAATCACGATTTCTGAACTGGATCCAGGTTGCAATTCGATCAAAGTTTGTAAAGCGGCGCAGGGGTCGAGACCAGCTCCCAGCTTTCCGGAAAGTGGGCCACCATTTTCCAGGGCCGCTGGCCGATCAACTGCTCCGTTGCGTCCTAGAAATTCTGTTCGGTCGCCAGTAACTGAAGTCTGCCTGCCCCCCAGGTCTATGAATGCAACTCGCCCTCCGAATTCTCCACCTAATACCTTACTTACGAACACCGCTCCAGTTTTTGAATCGAGCTCCGTGGTGAGATACGGGCTCGAAGCACTCCGAGAACTCCCGAGAACCCATTCGGCATAGCTTGTGATCGACAGACGACGCACGCGGCCGGAATCATTCCGCAGCGTGAGGCGTGAGATCTTTATCGGGTCTTCGATTGGCACAAATTGTAATAATTCAGAAAAAATTCCGTGAGAGCCATGATGAAAGCGACTGAAGCCTTGCCCGTGGCAAGCAATGTACGGAGATGTTTCGTCGCGGATCGGCAACGCGGTGGGACTCCACACTTCGCCTGTACTTTCATCACGAATGTAAACCGCTTCTCCAGGGGGATCGGTGACAGGGTCGTTGGACCATGGCGTGAGTTGATTTTCATGACTGTTCAGCGACCAGGTGTGCCCCGAGCCGGATTCAGAAACAAGAAATCCAAAAGAAGGATTGGCAATCACGTTGATCCATGGTGCGGGAGTTCGCAAACTTTCTCCCAGAATAATCACATATTCGCTACCTTCCGAGGCGAACCCGCCGAGACCGTTAAAAAATTCAAGTGTCCTTAGTGGCAGCGGGACATCCTGCCGTTTTGAGGCGCGACGCTGTTGTGCAAATGGAGGAGCCACAGTCTCTGGACGTTGAGATCGCGCAACTTGTTCAGACAGGGTCCCTCGTCTGCTGAGCAAAACAGCTCGTGCAACGGTCTGAAGCAGCGCTCGCTCTTGCGTGGAGATCAAATCCGCGCGTAGCAGGAAAATGTTGCCACGCACATTGGTCGTGTTCGGTGAAAGCCGCAAGCGGCTTCCCCGCACAAGTCCTTCTAACGAGACCTGCAACTCTTGTGCATATGAAGAAGATCTTTCGTTAACAATGATGAGGTCGGCAGACAGCAATTTCAGGCGCCAATACTCGTGCGCACGCAACATTTGCCGTACAATTTCGAGATCCTCCGCCTCATCGATGCGCACTAAAACAATCGGCAAATCTCCGGAAATTCCATGCGCCCATAGCGCGGAAAGCCCCAGTGTGCTGCGGCCCAAAAGATCGGAAGATGGCCGGGAGGAAGCGTCGGAGTAAAGCACGGAGTTTGCCAGTCTTTGGAATAAATGAGCTTCATCCAGATCAATGCCTAAATGATGGAGCTGCACCTGAGCGTGTGTCCAAGCTAGCGCGAGTGTTCGCTCCACCGTTGTCGGTCCACGATACTTATCCGCCAGATTGATGATTTCTTCACGCGTTGAGGCGATGATAGTGCAGAAGGAGACGCGCGCTGTGGCCCCCGGCGGGATACGTACTGTCCGCCTCAAACTCATCACCGGATCGAGCACGGAGCCAACTGTATTGGAAAGTGGCCGTCCGTCGATGATCGATATTGGGTTGCGCACGCTGTGCCCACGCCCGAGAAACCGCGAGCGGTCCGTTTCGAATTGCGCGGCACCGACAGTTTCTCCTTCTACGGTCACGACCTGCGCTGCCCAAACAGAAGTTTCCTTTTCGGATTGCTTTCGTCGTGTCGCCAACAGCGCGCCCATATCCGGGACAAATTCGGTCTGAACAAATAAATTGGAAAACGCGGGGTGGGCCTCATCGGCACCTTGTGAGGCGAGACATAGCTCGGCGTAGGATGTGACCTGGATTTCGCGCGTGCGCGTTCCTAAATTGGTGATGGATACTCTACGGATTTCCGCGTCATCCTCGGGAGATACTACAACGTCCAGAGTTGTGGTCAGCGAACGGTCACGCCGGATAAATTCGGCGCGATCTTCATGAAACGAAGCTTCGAAAGCGTCGGGCTCTACACCACTGGGCTGGTATCCTGCGGACCACACTTCGCTGGTTTGAGCATCACGCAGGAAAATGTAGCTGCCCCACGAGTCCCGCGTGGCGTCTTCGCGCCATCTTGTAACCGCGATATCACGCCAACGGCTATAACCCGAACCTGCAGCCGTCAACATGACAGCGTACTGCCCGTTGGAAAGCAGGTGCGTACGCGGTATGGAGGTGTGCGGAGTCGTAAAATGCCGCGTTGCAGGTGCGATCAATTCACGAACGTGCGATGCGGCAGAAACCTCTTCCGCGCGAGGCCGTGAAACGAGAACGCCTCGAGGGGTGCGCTCCTGTAAAACTAGTTCGGTCGCTTGCACCATGGGTTCAGCATGAAAACGGCCACGCATCGAGCCGCTATTCAATACGTTGGCAACCGCGACGAGCGACATGCCCTGATGATGCGCCAGGAAAGCACGGATGACGGCAACCGTTTCTCCCTCTGGCAATCGCGAACTCGTGTAATCGAGTGCTTCGTAGAAACCGTAGGCGCCACTGCCGCCCGCGGATTCAAGTGCTCTAAAGTTTTCTAAAGCAGCTTCCGGGTCAATCATCGCTGCAAGAGCTGTGGCGTATGGTGCGATGACCACATCTTCGCCGAGACCTCGTTTGAGTCCCAGCCCGGGAACGCCGAAACTGGAATATTGATAGTTGAGGTTTAAATCGCGCGCATTATAAGCCGATTCTGACACTCCCCACGGAATCCCACGCTCTTCGCCATATTCAATCTGACGCCGCACGATCAATTGGTAAGTCTGGGTTAGCAGGCTACCTTCCGGGGAACGCATCACGAGCGCGGGCATCAGGTATTCAAACATCGAACCCGACCAGGAAATCAGGGCAGATCCACGGTCTACTGGTGTAAGCGCACGACCTAAGTGAAACCAGTGCGTCGGAGGAACTTCTCCCTTTGCAATGGCCACAAAACTTGCGAGGCGTGCTTCCGATGCGAGTAAGTCATAGCAGCTTGAGTCAAGGCTACTGTCCGCTATGCGATAACCGATGGAGAAGAGCTTCCGTGGTTCGTCAAACAAGAACCCGAAGTCCATCGCCTGCACCATCCGGTCAGCTGTTTGAGCGATGGTGGAAAGACGACGAATCAGTGCAGTAGCGTCGGCAGCAGAATCACTCAAAGCTTTCGCCAATGCATCGATCCGAATAATTGCGCCGGGATCAGCCGGAATCCGATTTTCCCAGGTTGAGCGTAATACTGACACAGCAGAGAGAACTGCGTCGAATTTGTCGGGAGCTCCTCCCAAGGCAGAAGTAAAACGTAGCGAACGTTCCATCGCCAACCATTCCGCAGGATGGTCGCGAAATTCTCTAGCCAGCCACACTGCAACTTCCGAATCAAGGCGCGCCCACGGGTTCAGAATTTTCAAGTCGCGGCAATGGCTTTCGACACAAGCTTTAAACGCCTCGGCCCAGTCGCGTAATTCAGATTCGATACTATCTCCACGCTCCTGCTCCAGCGCTTGAGCAATGTCGGTCACGGTCTGCGCGTGGACGCTCAACTCATGGAAGCGAATTGCCCAATGCATGGAGTCAACGGGCAGTGGATCGAGCGACAGCAGCATCGCTTCCACGGAATTGGCGAGCTGGTTTCGCGCGACGATTTGCGATCGAGAAGGATCGGAAATTTTTCGGAGTTTCTCGCGTAAGAGCTGGCCGGTGTCTTGCAAGCCGGATAAAAGCTGCGGACCGAGGGACGCTTTCTCCATCAACTCCCGGCAACTGTTTCCAATGGTTAATAAATGCCCGGCCAGATTTCCGCTGTCCACGGTGGAAACATACTTGGGTTCTAGCGGGTGAAGATCAAGCGTCTCATACCAATTGTATAAATGGCCGCGAAACAATTCCATCTGGCCCAGGGTTGCCAGTGTAGCTTCCAAACGGTCGACTAACTCCAGCGTGCTGATCCATCCAAAATCACGGGCGCAAACCGTTGAAAGAAGATACAAGCCGATATTTGTAGGCGAAGTTCGGTGCGCGATAACGGGCTTGGGGATCTCCTGAAAATTGTCTGGAGGGAGGGCGTGATCTTCCTTGGTTACAAAAGTCTCGAAAAAATGCCAAGTTCTGCGGGCGATTAAGCGCAAGGCGTCCGCGTCGGCCAGCGACAACTGATTTTTTTTCTGAGTTCGCGGCAAGCGGCTGATCCACTGTGCGACGGCTGGGGCCGCAACCCACAATAGGATGAACGGCGCTGCGGCAGCCCACACGCGGAGATGTGCATAGAACAGAACCACTGCACATACGAGAGCGACGAAAAGGCTACCGGCCATATGCATATATATTCCGGAAAGCTTTGACTTTGCCGAAACCTTAGACTGTGCTGCCGTCACCCATCCCAGCAAATTCCTATGGGTGAAATATAATCGCGCAAGAGTCCGAAGAATTGCGTCCGTCATGAGCCATGCCTGGTATGCCAGGAAGGTCAGACTCAAGCCAATTTGGGAGGCGCCGAGTACGAAGTCATTGAGCACGCCCCGAAAATGGCTTCTAAGCGAAATACCTTTTCGACACGGACGGAGTCCGTTAAAAAATGGGAGAAGTGGAGGAATCGCAACTGTCGCGAGCAGGAAAAGTGTCCAAACCCAGGGAGAAGCCGGCGGAAGGCTCCAGCCCGCGACTAAAGTGAGCAGCGCGGCGGGCGCAGAAAGGGTACGCCGGAGGTTATCGAGGATTTTCCAGCGGCCGATTACAGGAATCTTCGTCGGTTTTTTATCTCTCGCGCCTGCGTGGTTACGTCCAAAAAGCCAGGGCAAAAGTTGCCAGTCCCCACGAGCCCAGCGATCCTGGCGTGCCGTAATCGTTTCATATCGCGAGGGAAATTCTTCGAACAACTCAATATCCGTGGCAAGAGCAACACGGCCAAAAATACCTTCGAACAAATCGTGGCTTAAAAGCGAATTTTCAGGAACCTTGCCCGCGAGCGCCATCTCAAAGGCGTCAATATCGTAAATTCCCTTCCCCGTGTAGGAACCTTCTTGAAACAGATCCTGGTAAACATCCGAAACGGCCGAGGAATAGGGATCAATGCCGCCTGGGCCGGAATAAATTCTTTGGCAAAAAGAACTCGGATGGTCAATAGGCAGTGAAGGAGTGATGCGCGGCTGAACGATGGCGTAGCCTTCTACAACGCGCCCTTCGCGATCGTTGAACCGCGGCCGATTCAGAGGATGCGCCATTGTGCCCACTAATCGAGCGGCAGCACACCGCGGCAAGCGTGTATCGGCATCGAGTGTAATTACGTAGCGAACGCCGGTCAGCGTCATTGGCAGCTTGCCAGCGGTCACAAATGTAGTGGTCGTCGAACCGCGCAACAATTGGTTCAGTTCATGCAGCTTTCCTCGTTTGCGCTCCCAGCCCATCCATTTGCCTTCGCATTCATTCCACACGCGTTTGCGATGTAGCAGAAAGAAGCGATCGCTTTCGTCGGGAACCGTGCAATGTTTTTTGTTCAGCTTATTAATTCCGTCGCGCGCCACGGCGAATAAATCATCATCAGCGGGCATGTTTTCGCTTGGGGCATCCACCCAATCCGTGAGCAAAGCAAAACGGAGATCTCCCTCTGGATTCGCAAGGTAGTGAACCTCCAGGTTTTCAACGTGCTCCGCAACTTCCGCCGCAGTAGTAAGCAATGTGGGCACGACTACTATGCTTCGCAGGTGCTGGGGAATACCGAGGCGCAGTTCCAGCCGTGGAAGTCTTCTCGGGCCGAGCAAACCCATCACTCCTCGATTGATTAGAGCAATCGCCAAATCTGATGCCGGCACACTTGCGAGGAATCCGATGAAGAAAAGTTCGCTAGCATTCAGGCCACCTGCGCGAGCGATCAAGAGCGGCAGGAATAGTACGATCGCGGATACTAATGCGATGCTCGCGAGGTAGCCGAGTACTGCAGATTGAATGTATAAGCGGAGCAACCCGCGTTTCCACGACACGTGAAAGCCAATCTCCTGCTCAAACGCTGGCCGTCCTCTCGAAATCAGGTGATAGCCAGGCTCCGATTGGCGCTCTGCGCTCGCCTCATTGGAATCAGCGGGGCCTTCACCGGGACCATAGTGCTGCTGTTTGACTCGGCGTACAACACGTCGCGTCACTTCAATTTCGGAAAGGTTTGAACCCAGCGCAAGATTTTCGATTGCGTGGCGATAGTCATCCCGCGTGGGAAAATCCATTTCGGCGAAGGTCGTATCCTTGCGGAGAACCTCGTCAACAAGGCTGACGGTTTCAAAAAACTCTGGCCAGTCAAACTCGGAAATTAGCCGCATGCTGGTAATAACGTTGCGCACCGAAACGCTCATAGCGCCTTGTTGCTGATGCTCGGCACGGACAATTTCATCGGCGGTAGTTCCCGCGAGTCCGAGACGTTGATCGAGCCAAAGCAGGACTGGGCCAACCTTGGGATCAAGATCCCGCAAGCGCTGCACAAGCTGCACAGCGAATGACATTTCCAATGGCGCTTTTTCAAGTTGTTGAAGTGCAGGCAGGATTGCGGATTGCCCTCCGGGTCCTAGCAAGCTGTCTGCGAGTACGTCGGCTTCGTGGCGCGCCGTCCTGCTACTCACCATCCGCTCCGCGATCCTGCGCAGATTTTCAACTAAAACCACACGCAGCGTGATTGCCACTGCCCAGAGTTCTCCAATCGTGAGTGGTTGCACGCGCTGATATGCGGTTACGAAACGACGCAGAGCTTCAGGTTCGAAGCGGCTGTCGGTGTGAGCAACAAACGCCCAGGCTACTCCGAACACACGTGGATAGCCTTGCAGGTGTCCCGAGGCAAGCTTGGGGAGCAAGCGGTAATACCCCGCAGGTAAATCATCCTTAATTTCTCGCAGCTGTTCGTCAATGATGTGGAAATTATCAACCAACCACTCGGCTGCGGGCGTGATCGCGTGTCCCTCTTTAATTGAAAGGGCGATTGCCCGATAGGATTTAAGTAGAACGCGGCCATTGTCCAGGACTCGAGGAAAAAGCTGGAGACCACGGCTCACTTCATCCGTAACTACGTGCGCCGCCGCAAGACTTTCCGCATGTTCCTCGAGCCGCTCCAAGCTGAAAAGTTCGGAGCGTATCGGCTCTTCCTCATTTGGAGCAAGAATGGTTGAAGATGGATTCGCGCTCATTATAAAAATCTGGGAGTGTTTTTCACTGGATCACCGCCAGCTTCATCGCCTTTCCAAAAACTAACTAAGTATGAAGATCGTCGAACCGGCCTCGGAACTATTCAAAGCAAATGAAGCGCACTTCCAAAAGAGGGGAGGTGACACGCAAGCGTTCCGAGCGGCGCCATTTCTTACTCCGGTCAGCAAGACTCGTTGAAATAAATTTGCGCTATAAATTTAACAATTAGAATTGATTGCTACGGGTATCGACTCGCAACCGAGTCTTTCGGTCAGGGGCGAAGAACTTCGATATTTTTTTGCCGCTGTCGTTCCAGGTCATCCGTCTCTTTTTTCGCGCGTTCGACTTCTTTTTGCGGAGCCTCTTGTCGCTCGAGTTCCACGGATTCAGCGATCGAAGCTGCCGCCTGGGAGTCTAAATGTTTGTCAAAGATGACGATTGCGAATGTATCTGTCGCCGAGGATCGAAACAGATTCAGGGAATATTCGGCGTCTTCCCAACGAGCGATGACTTTTTCAGTCGGGTTATACAAAGGGTTCGTGGGGAAATTAACATCCGCGACGGGCCTGGTCGCGACTCCGTATTTTGCGGAAATGATTTGCACCATATCTTCATCCGTCAGCCCTTTAATTGCAGACCGGTCATACGTGACGAGCATCCTATAGAGCGTTCCATTTTCGAATGAAAAGAGGATCTTGTCGACAGACTCCGCCACCCGTGAAGTGCCAAAGGGTTGCCGCGGGTACCAGGTCAACTCCTGAATCAGCGCGGGCTTTTGATGGATCAGTTGCAGTTCATTGGCGTCCAGGTCCACTTTCTTGGAAACAGTGGCCAGGCTCATGCCGAACGAAAACGTACGATACTTCGATAAATCCTGCCCGTAAACCAGCTGGGCAGAAAACAGAACAATCAGTGATCCAATGGCTGCGACAATTGTCTTCTTCATTTTCGTTTCCCCTCTTTAAGAAATCGGCATTGCGCTCAGGCGGCGACGACTCGCTCGTTCTTTCGACCAGGAGAGACCTTACTGCCGCGCAAAAACATTCCTTCCTGAATATTCCGTTTGTGAAATGAAATCGTTGCGTACGGAAAGCCGAGAAAATGTTTGAAGACCACATTTGTTACTTCCACAGAATTGAAATTCTCCATTTCCTGGTCAGCCAGAATTCGTTTCATCGCTTTGAGCACTGTTTTCTGCCCTTCACTTCCGAGTACAGTGGCCCCGATTTCTCCGGCAAAATAGAAAAATCTCCACCCTTTATCATTGGCCTGGCGATCAAGCGCGTTTCCATCCATCCCCTGTACTGATCTCCACCCGGCTAAATACGAAGCACTATCCATATGAAAACCCTCCGGAAGCGGAGTACCTTCTCGAAATAGAATGGAGCCCGATTTGATAAGTTCCTGCACGTGGGGGCCTCTCTAAAATTCTGACGATGCGATCCGGTGCAAATCTTTGTACAAAGAAAAACATTTGATGACTGGATCAGCTGCAAATTGCAATCACGTATCGGAAGTAAAGCAAACTCTTCGAGAAGACGAGAGCTAAACAATTGCTGATTTAGTTGGCTGAATCGATAGATTGGGCCTCGTCAAGTAAAGACCGAGGCCCAACCCAGCTTGATACGCAATGGACACTTACGAAATGCGGTAGCTACTTATTGGAGTTCTTTGCCGATTCGTTGTGCGGAGCATTCTTCTGCAATACTCGGACGAGAAGGCGGCCTGATGCGGGAACGCCGATCTTGTGTCCCAGAACGATTTCCTTGGCTGTGATCTTGCGCCCATAGACGTCCTGGTTGGCATCGTTGTCTGGGCGAAGCGTGGAACCCTCAAGAGAGATTCCGGCAAACAAACCACGGGTACGTGAATAGCTAAGAATTTCCGCACGCATTGTGGCATCGGTATCCGCTGAGGCGTCGCGGCCTTTCGGCCCTGCCGCCACGGAAGCATCCGCGCCAAGTTTGACCTTGCTTTCAAGGATGGAGGAGGCTCCTCTTTCATTCATGACCAAAAGCACGAGATCGGTCGCCTGTCCGCCAAGCTGGAAGCCAACGCTCGCGCCTTCGAGTGCATACATGGCTGGAGAGCCCCATGGACCGTTAAAGTGCTCGCCCGTACGGCAAACCATGGCTCCGCGGCCATAATCGCCGCCAACAACGAATGCAGCCTTGAGAACAGATGGGAAAACGATAATACATTCCGCTTTTTCCAGGAGTTCCTGCGGGATATTGTCGGGTACTCCCATCACTTCCTGCATCACGGTTCCGGAATTCTCCAAACGTTTTTGTTCCTTATTGGCGGCGAAAACAGTGGTTGCAGCAAATAAAATGCAGACACCAAAAGTCAATTTTCGAAACATAATAATCCTCCACAATCCGCTTTCTAGTTGATGAACTTCCGATATGAAATAAATTCCTTGATGGTTTGGGTGACGCTATGCCTTTTGTCTCGCACCCATAACCAGCAGCAAAACTCCAGCTGCCAAAGCCACCCCTCCGACGATCGGCGGAAGGGGAACATGTTCGCGCGTATCCGCGGTGGCGTGAATCGGCCCAATGTCGATGACATTTCTTTCGCGTGTGTAGCTGAATCCCTGGTAGACAAGTGCCAGAACTCCAAGAACAGCTAATACAAGTCCAAGTATCGTGGTTGATTTCATAAATATTTTCTCCCCTCCGCTATGGACCTTGCGACGCGGCCGCTCAAAAGCGAGAAGCGTGTCCGTCCTTGCTTTTTGGAACAACTTTCTGTTTTGCCTGGACACTATGGTAGGCAAGAGTGCCGGTTTCGTCTGTTCACTTGTGCACAGTTTCGGAATTGACGCTGTGTCGTCTTGCGGCTCAAGCCTTTACGTATGCGGCTATGAAACGTCGGGAGAACGCTATGACACTGCGCGAAGCCTGAGGAGTCCACGAGGCTGCCATCACCAATAAGCACCACAAAAGATAAAATCCTAGGACAGTCAGGAGTAGGACAAGAAAGGCCCCCGCGAACAGAGCAAGAAACGCAAGGAGTTCTCTTAAATAGTAAGAGTGCATACCGGGTGCCCCGATGACCAGGCTAAGCCCACCTATGTATTGAAATGCTTTAGGATCTCGCAATAATTTTTCCTCGCCTCGTCTCTCCACAACAGAATTAATTGAGCGGCGAGAATCAGAACACTCCAGAGCAGAACCCGTGTTCTCTGTTCGTCATCTCGCCGTCTTCATCGGAAGCATAGAGGGGGACAAAGGCAGCCGTCTGTTCTGTATTGAGCACAATTGGAATAGATTATTAATAGGCTTGATGACGCTCGCGGATGCAAAACCTGGCGGGAGACAACTAGAAGGCAGGCAAGCAAAAGTGCCGTCAAAGGAAATCAAGACGCCGCGAATTGGCAGAAAAGTTGTGAAAACTTCTCTTGGATTGGTTCTTAGCGCTTACTGGGGCTTAGCGACGTTCCAAACATAAAGGAACTTTTCGTCTGTGGCCGTGGCGACATTGAGTTTGGCATTTCGAGTAGCGCGGTTCAATGCGGACCGTACATTCTCTTTCGTGTTCCCCAGATCGGCCAAAGGAACTCGGAGTGCCGCTCCGTCCTTTAGCTTGTCGAGGTCGCCTAAGATCATGGAAACAATCTTCTTATTCTTGCCTGACCGTGAATGAGGGACATCCCCCACGTTTAGGGTTCTGAAGTGCGCAGCAATCGGATTTGGGCTCATGATAATCCTTTCTTGCTTAAACCCTATAATTAACCTCACGTATAAGTACCACAGATAATGCGATGCGTATATCTATATTAAAGTTATAAATATGCATAGACTGTGACACATAGATTCCTCCCTCCTATCCCGAAAAAGAAACGATACATCGCACAAACGAAATCCAAATGTCCTTAATGAGTTGCGAACTCAGAACGAAATGAGATTAAAGATTCTCCCCGTATTCAGTAGGGACTGCTACCGTACATACAGCGATAAGAGAGGCGAGTATGACAGAAATAAAAACACGATTTGAGCAAGTTCCCGTTACGATTGCCGAAAACGCTCTGCGGCTACCATTCGGTGGGTCCAAAAGAAGCGCAAATCGGAAACAGTTGCCGGGAGACCGCCCCAAGAGGCGATCGCCAAATCGACGATTCTTGTGCAGGAGCACGTTACGTTTAGTTTCGAGGAGGACCAATTGATTTCCACTATTGATAGAAATTCAACACAGACAGGCCAACGCAACGGTGTATCAGCGCGGGTCTCACGGACGATGGTATGGACCAAGACACCCCAGATGGAGGCCTGGACTTGCTTTGCGTGTTCCTGGGCGTTTCAACCTTTTGGCCCGCCTCGTGGCAATAGCATGCAAGAGATGATGACCAACTACGAACTCCAGCGTGACCAGGAGTATGCGTCTCACGTGTGTGCCCAGTGTCCGAAACGACTGAGTGGCCGAGAAGACTCGAGGATTCCGGCTCATCCAGGCATTGATCTTGCGACACAAGTCAGTTCCATCGGAATGATCGCGAGGGCATAAGATGAGCCCATTAACTTCAAGCAAACGTGAAAATGGAAGGAACGCCCAAAAGAGAAAAACCGCAACTTTCGACACGGAAGCTTTTCTTAATTCCGCCGGAGTGGTGAGAAACTTACGGGAGTTCAAGAAAAAAGAAACGCTTTTCTCCCAGGGCGATCCCTGCAAGCACATCATGTTCATTCAAAAAGGCGACGTGAAGATTTCGGTTGTTTCGAAGTCCGGGAAAGAGGCTGTCGTAGGAATGTTAGGGCAGGGCGACTTCATCGGTGAAGGGGGCTTGGCTGGGCAAAGCGTAAGAATGGGCACAGCGACAGCCAGTACGCCCGTGATTGCCCTGGTGATCGACAATAGCGAGATGTTACGTATGCTCCACTCGGAAGTTGCATTTTCCGATCGCTTCATCACCTATATGCTGCAGCGTAACGTCAGGATTGAGGAGGACTTGATCGACCAGCTCTTTAACTCCAGCGAGAAACGCCTGGCACGCACGCTTTTGCTGCTGGCACGCTACGGCAAAGAAGACCATCCACATAGATTGCTTCCGAAAATACCTCAAGAGACGCTGGCGGAAATGGTTGGCACTACCCGCTCCCGCGTCAACTTCTTCATGAACAAATTCAAGAAATTGGGGTTCATCAAGTACAACGGCGGACTGCAAATAAACGCCTCTCTGCTGAGCGTAGTCCTGCACGACTAGGGGACTGCGCACTTCAGCTGGAACAACTGCTAAATTTACATGTGCGCTATTTCGATTTTGCATCCCCTCCAGAAATAAAAAATGCCAGCGACGGCGGAAACCAGCGGCAAGCTGCTCACGGCGGCGAGGGATGCGCATGTTCAGCGATAACAGCGAAGATTCGGAGCCTAAAAAGCGGGATTAGATACATTCCGGATGCCCCGAAAAGGAACAGTCCGCGGGGCGGGACTTCGGGCAAAGCGCGCACGCGATGATCGAAGCTCGCGCGCGTGTTCGCATACCGTCTCATACGGCTACTTCAAACTATAGAGCCCGTATGAGAACTGCGGAATCTTTGTGGGTCGTGGCTTTAGCCACGACATAAATCCTGCAAAATGGGGGCGGCTTTAGCCGCTGAAGTTCCAAGTTTGCAGTTCTCGCACAGACTCTACAGTCCGACGACTTTCTCTACCTGGCCGATTTTCTTTCGAATTTTACCGCCTACCTGTTCGTCCTTCCCCTCGGCTACCAGATTGGGATTTTTAGTTGCGCGGCCCACGACTTCCTTCACTTTGCCCTTCACTTCGTGAAACTTCCCTTTTGCCTTGTCCTTCACACTTTGCTTCATAGTTTGTCCCCTTTAACGTGATCGATTTTCGAGCTTCGCTTTAATTTAAGTAGACCTCAATTGCGATCGGGTCACTTGGATACCTGCGGTTGTAAAGGTAATATCCGCCCCCGTAGTAGCCGATATAAACATCGTCGTTGTCATACCAATTGGCATCCCAGGACTCTGGCCACGGGTCAAGAATGCTGAACCAGAAGCCGCCGTACTGGAAGCTGGGATAACCGCCAAATACTACGAGCGGGTAGCTCCGGATGTGGAATGAGTGACTTGCGCCAAAGGAAATCTGAAAACGATTGTCGGGGATTCGATAACCATTGTAGCCACCGCGTTGCTGCCAACTGCGGTGCTCGGACTGCCAGTTCGATGCACGATGCTCCTTCCACACAGCTTGCCGTTCGTTTTGCTGCACACGCTGGCCTTGTTGTGAGGGGCGCTGCTGCTGTGCTTGCTGTTGTTGTGTGTTCTGAGCGTGCTGCTGTTGCCCCTGTTTCTGATTCTGCTGCTGTTGCTGTGCGTGCTGCTGGCCCTTGTTCTGATCTGCCTGCTGTTGCTGGGACTTTTGCTGTTGCCCCTTACTCTGATCCTGCTGTTGTTGCTGTGCGTGCTGTTGTTGCCCCCTGTTCTGATCTGCCTGCCGTTGCTGGGCCTTCTGCTGTTGCCCCTTATTCTGATCCTGCTGCTGTTGTTGAGCGTGCTGTTGTTGCCCCTTGTTCTGGTCCTGCTGCTGGCTGTGTTGTTGGCCCTTGTTCTGGTCTTCTTGCTGTTTGCCTTTGTCTTGCTGCTGGTTATCTTCGTGCTGTCCAGCGTAGATGGGTAGACTTGTTCCGAGGAACAGAAGCAGGATTCCCGTGCTTACGAACTTGATTGATTTCATATTTGGACGTCCTCCACACATTTCTTTATTTGCGATATTTTCCCGTCAATACATTTGCACGTAGCATCCGATTCGATTCGTACTAACGTCAACGCAATCCCCCAACCAGGTAGACGATCAACATTATGACCAGTACTGTCCCGACGATCCCCAACCCTCCTCGGTTGCCCCATCGGGAGTACCCGTAATACCCTCCGCCTCCACCAAACAAAAGCACCAGAACAATAATTAGAAGCAGCATCGAAGTTCTCCTTTTCGTTCTTGGCTAGAATTTCCCGTCCGACTGTCTCTTCAAAGCAATTTGCTGTAGGGCCTGGTTGCGGGACTTGTTCTTTGGCGACGCTTTCCAGAAAATTGAGTCGGGGCGCTACTTACCACCGCTTTATGTTTAACTCTTGATTCGTTGATGATCAGTGACAAGCGTCCGCAGGCTGATGGACTCATCCCGCAAAATTCACAGGACGCCTTATTCGCTGTGCACCGGGAGAGATCTCATGAGGTCAGTGTTGCTGCCAACACCATTCGAGACTGGCACGATTGCCCTCAATTTATCGCATTTTTCCCAGTGATAATTACTTCTTCCACCGCCAGGATTAAATCTTTCCGGATATTCATCTCCCATCCTGGCTGAATGCGCACACGCACACTGGCGGCAGATTCGCCCACGATCCGGCATTGCATTGGGACATGACAATCACGAATAACCACAAGCAAAACGACCGCCTTTCCAAACCAGGCAGAAAACGCAGGCAAGAATTCATTTGTTCCCTCAGACATCATCTTTGTTTGCCTCCTGGATTTTGAATAAACCTTTGTGATTACAGAAGCAGTTGTATCGCGGATCGATAGGAGAATCTGTTCAGTTCTGAACAGTTGCCTTTTAATGACTTCGTTGATCGAATAGAAATTGTGTTTAATTTCCTATCATTTATTATGGCCAGCGAATTTAATTGCGAAAGTAAAATCGAACCGTAACGGGTAAATTGAAAATTGGGAGAATGGAACGTGTAGCACTACGGGGACTAATTCCACAAAAATATGCCGGGGTAAATTACGAAATTTGTTAAAGTGTTTTTTTCAATTGCTTCATTTCATACAGGGCGCGATCCGCTGCCTGAAACAGATCTTCGAGGGTTGCGCCGTCTTTGGGATAAACCGCAGCGCCAACGCTAACTGACAGCAATGGCTCCTCCAGATCTTTGGACAGAAGTTCGCAAATTCTGCGCCCGACAGCGCCAGCTTCTTTGACGGCTGTCTCTGGCAAAACAATTGCGAATTCGTCGCCACCATAACGCGCGGGAGTATCTATTGAGCGGCAGGAAGATCGGAAAATATCGGCCAGCCGGCAGAGAGCGCGGTTGCCGGCCAGGTGGCCATGGCTGTCATTAATCCGCTTCATTCCATTGAGATCAAACAGGAGGATCGAAAAAGGCCGTCCCGTTCGTCCCGAACGATTAATCTCAGATTCAAGGATTTCGGAAAACCTGCGGTAGTTGGCGAGTTCAGTCAGAGCGTCGGTATCCGCCAGGCGCCGCAAATTGTCTTCCGAAGCCCGTTGCGCGGTAACGTCTTCGGCAATCACTTCGCATCCGTCGGGCGCTCCTACTTCAATTCCCACTTGCTGGCCGCTTAGACGCACTTTCATGGGCGTCCCGTCCTTGCGCCTCCATTCCACTTCGATCAAGTCGACGCGGCCCGTTTGCCGGTAGGAATCGAAGAGTTGAGCACGTTCTGTAGGATCGCGAATAATTTCAGTGGCCATGTTCACGGCCATTAATTCCTGCTTTGACTTATAGCCCAGCATAGCCACGAGTGCTTCATTCACATCGAGGATGCGGCCCTCCACGTCAAAGTGGCAAATGCCATACGTGGGATTTTCAACCAGCGCACGATAGTGCGCTTCTGAATGCCGCAACTCTTTCTCCGCGTGATTCCGTTCTTCACGCCTTTTTTTTCCCTCTACGGCCAGCGCGACGGCCAGCGGCAAACGGTTCAGTCGATTCTTATCCAGGCAATCGAATGCTCCCTTGCGGATGAATGCCTCGGTCATTTTTGCCTCGAGGACGCTGGTGGCCAGAATGAACGGAATGTCCTGCTGCGTCTGTTGCAATAATTCGAGCGCCTCCAATCCTGTCCAATTTGGCATCGAGTTTTCGCAGACAATCACATCATAGGATTTCGTGCGCAGCTGTTCCTGGAAATCCGCCGCGGTTTGCACCCGGTCCGAGGATACTGCAAAATCCATTCGCTTGAGTTCATTCAGACAGAGTTGGACACCTGCTCTTTTCTCGTTTACAAAGAGAATTCGAACAACTCGTCGCCTTTGCTTCATCAAATTGCAGGAATTAAGAAATGGATGATTCGGCGGCGTTTCGTCATGAAGTGGTTGTGGCATGGAATTTCACTTTCTCGTTGTCTAAAGAAAACAAAAACTGAATTCCGACAACGTAACTTATGAGACTCTTCTATTTACAGTTTGGGGGTTAGAAAGTAATGAAGCTGTTCAAATTTATACACACGGCGGCGATTTGTCTCATTATGCAACACGGAAATCTAACCACTAGGCTAGATTCTTAATATTAAAAAAGGGAGGCCCCGGCAACTTTCAAATTGCCGGGGCCTTCACTTGCGATGCGCACTATTTTATGGACGGGGATTCAGAGGCAGGACCTCCGATATGATCCCAACTGTTGTACCGATCACTTCGCCCGATACGACCATCTCCACACGGCGGTTTTGCTGGCGTCCTTCCGCTGTGTCATTGGAAGCTACGGGTTGCATCTTGCCAAATCCCTTCGACGTCATGGACGCCGCCGGAATATTTTCTTTGACCATGTAGTCCCGGACGGAATCGGCTCGCTGCTCCGATAGCACTTGATTCTTGGCATCACTGCCAACGCTGTCGGTATTGCCTTCAATGGCCAGTCTTAAATCCGGATAAGCTAGAACAATTCCGGATATTTTAGCCAACTTCTCGCGGGCTTCGGGACGAAGTGTGGACTTGCCCGTGTCAAACTGCACATCGGAAAGATTCACAATGAGGCCACGAGCCGTGTCGCGCGTGGTAAAAATCACATTGAATTGTTGCAGTAATTTGGCGCGCAGTTCCTCTTTTTCCTGCACGGCTTGCTTCAGGCGCTGATCGGAAGATGCGGCGGCAAGGCGATTTTGGTCCGATTCCGCCTCAGCATTCCTCTGTGCGCGCTGAGCTTCAGCGGTTGCTTGATTGGCGTCAATGGCTACGTTGCGATCCCTATTGGAATCCGCTTGAGCATCGTGCTGCAGCCTCTGGGCTTCGGACGTTGCTTTATCAGCTTCATCACGTCCCCGATTTGCTTCTGCAGTTGCTGACTCGGCTGCTATTCGCCCCTGAATTTCACTGTTCGAGCGGGCTTGGGCATCCGCATTCGCGGACTCGGCTTCCATACGGGCATGCATGTCACTTCTCGATTTGGCTTGCGCGTCTGCATTGGCCGATTCCGCTTCCATACGCGCATGCATTTCGCTCTTCGATGTGGCCTGGGCATTGGCTAATTTTCCGGCTTCACGGTCTTTGTCGGCATCTATGCGGTCCGCTTCGATTCGCTTGACTGCAATTTCCCGTGAGTCATCCGCCGTTTGCACAACTTCGCGCGACGCGGAAATCAGCGCCCTTCTGTTGGAGTGCTTGCTGACTGCCAGATCGTCCGCCTGCTTCATCTGGTTGACGGCTTTTTCATAACTAGGACCCGCATAGGTCTCGGCCCCTGCGGACTTGGCGATGCGAACGGCATTGCGCGCTTCAAAAAATTCCAGCGGCAGTTTTAAATTGAGGATGACTGGGTCAAAGTGATAGCCGGTGGGAATGTATCCGCCCCGGTCGATGAGTTCATATTTCGCGTCCACTGTTTCGCTGGTTCCTACCGTGTCGGGCCGAATTACATTTTCGGCGATGACCACGTTGCTGGGACGGCGCACTGCGTAATAAGGTTCGGCGGTTATGACCAGCGCGAAGGATTGGAGGTTTGTAGTGACGTCCAGTTTGCTGCGA
>Ga0210386_10000144_pt1 | contig 58807 bp, 57 predicted proteins | sample IncBWH32OmetaG_FD_160091 | JGI IMG/M metagenome (GOLD analysis project Ga0210386, IMG submission 160091) | Forest soil microbial communities from Barre Woods Harvard Forest LTER site, Petersham, Massachusetts, United States - Inc-BW-H-32-O ...
GGCGCGGCGCCTAGAACATTAGCCGTTACGGCGTTGCTCGCGCCTCCATTGACGGCAACCGTTACTGTTGCAGGCCCTAATGCAGTCTCCCAAGGCACCTGAAAGTTTACCTGATTTGGCGTCACATAAAGAACCGGCGCGAGTTGCCCATTGACGCTCACCGAGACTGATTCAACACTCGTCGGAAGCGGGGCCTGGGCGCCGGCGTTCGTAAGAGCGAAGTTGCTTCCGAAAACCGTCGCCAATGCGCCGGGCGAAATCCGGGGCGCGAAGCTGGCCGCATTGACGACGCCACTGGTGGAGACTGTGGGAAGAGTGCCCTGAAGCTCTCGAACGACCGAATTGACGGTATCGGTGATATAGACGTTGCCGGATGAATCTACAGCCACGCCATGCGGGAAATGCAGGGCGGCTTGGGTGGCAGGGCCGCCGTCGCCAGAAAAATAAAGGGTGCCGTTACCCGCAACGGTGGTGATGATTCCAGACGGCGTCACCTTCCGGATGCGGCTATTGAAGGTGTCGGCGATGTACACATTGCCGCTCACATCGACGGCCAGACCCATGGGATCGTATACAGTCGCGTTTGGGCCGGGGCCATTATCACCGCTGAATCCGCCGTTGCCGCTGCCCGCGATGGTCGTGTAGACGCCGGAACTTGAATACTTCACGATGCGCCTGCCCTGCGTATCGGCGACAAAGATATTGCCTGCGGAGTCGACCGCGACCGCGTCGGGCTGCGTGAAGCCCTCCGCATACGTGACGATGTTCCCCATGAAGACCTGACGAATCACATTATTGCCGGCGTCAGCGATGTAGACGTTCCCAGCCGAATCTGCGATCACTCCGACCGGATTGCTCAACTGCGCGCCGGTAGCCAGGGCCATGTCCCCGGAATATCCCAGGGTATTGTTCCCCGCGAACGTTGTGATGGTTCCACTGGAAGTAACCATGCGGACAACGTTATTGGCCGAGTCCGCGATATATAAATTGCCGGAGGAATCGAGCGCTACACCAGTCGGATTATTCAGCTCGGCACTGGTGGCTGGTCCCTTGTCGCCCGTATATCCGGCTGTGCCGTTACCGGCAACCGTACTGATGACTCCGCCCGATATCTTGCGAACGCGATTGTTCAAACCGTCCGCGATGTAGAGATTGCCGGATTTATCTACTGCTATACCAGTGGGATAATTCAACTGGGATCCAACGGCACTGCCGCTGTCGCCCGCGAAGCCGGCGTTCCCGGCGGAACCTGCAATCGTGTTGATGGTGTACTGCTGCGAAAACCCGCTCGCCGCGAAGACACTCCCGATGCACACACTTATGACCCAACGGCGAATTACCATGTGATGAAGAAACCCGTGTAAAAAAACTTAGTTGCGTTGCGAGGGTTACCTGGGCCCCCGGCGCCATGACAGTATTGCAAACCTTTAGTATACGCGAAAGGGATAAAATCATTACATGAATCCAGGCACCTCTCGTCGCACGTTTCTAGGCGCTTCGGCCGCCGCGCTGGCCGCCTCCCGGACTGGCTTTGGAGCCACCAACGAAGATCCACGCGAGTTCAAGCTGGGCATCGCCAGCTACTCGTTGCGCAAATTCTCACGCGCGCAGGCCATTGCCATGCTCAAGCAGATGAATGTCAAATACGTGAACATCAAAGATGTTCATCTGGCAATGAACGCCTCGCCCGAGGAGATCCGGGCCGGCCGCAAGGAATTCGAGGATGCGGGATTTGTAATCGAAGGCGGCGGCAACATCTCGTTTTCCAAGGATGACGAGCAGGACATTCGCAAAAACTTTGAATACGCGAAGCTGGCCGGGATGCCGATCATTGTGTGCGCTCCAACTCACGCGACGCTGCCCAAGATGGAAAAGTACGCCAAGGAATACAACATCAAGATCGCGGTCCACAATCATGGTCCGGAGGACAAGCAGTTTCCTACCCCGCAGAGTGTGCTGGACGTGGTGAAGAACATGGATCCGCGCATGGGGCTGTGCATCGACTGTGGTCACACATCACGGACCGGCGTGGACGTGGTGGAATCCATCCGCGTGGCCGGCCCGAGGCTGCACAGTATGCACGTCAAGGACCTGGCCGATGCGAAGGTGAGGGAAAGCCAGTGCGACGTGGGTGACGGCGTGCTTCCGATCGTCGGCATCTTCAAACAGCTACACCGGATGAATTACACCGGTGGCGTGATGCTGGAGTACGAGATCAACGAAAACGATCCGATGATGGGAATGCAGAAGAGCCTCGCGTATATGCGCGGGGTGATGGCGGGGCTGAAGGGATAAAGGGCTCAGAGCGCTTTCTTGAGCAGCGCGATCTGGCCGGCGTGATAAAGGTTGTGCTGTACCACGCCGTGCAACAGGAAGGCCAGCGAATAATTTTCCCCTGGCGTCTGGTTCTCTAACGAAGACTCCGGAAGCGAACAGATGGCGGCCTGGAGTTGCGCATGCTCCTGTTGTAGCGCAGCCAGGGTTTGCTGCCAGGCAACTGGGCTTCCGCCGTCGATCAACGGCCAGTCTTCTTGTGGAGTGGGCTGGACGGTATCACCGGCCAACCGGCGGCGCGCGGCGGACATCCACACTCCAATGTGCATGGTCAATTCCCAGATGCAATGACCATCCGCGATCGGCCGGGCCAAGGCCTGCTCCGCCGTGACGCCCGCCAGAATTTCTTGGAGTGACGGACCGTGCCAGGCTTCTCCGGCGTAGGCGCGCCGCCATTGATCTCCGATGAATTCAATCTGGTTCATTTCCCGGTAACCTCCTATTTCTATTTTACAGGTTACCACAGGCTTCAAAGATTTGGTCGACCGAGATGTCATCCAAGTTTCCGCTCACCACGCGCACCCGTTCGCCGCGCGGAGCCCAGACCGCCGGATCGGTCGGGCCGAAAATGGCCACCACCGGCATACCGGCAGCGGCGGCCAGATGCGTGATCCCGGAATCGTTGCCGATGTAGAGGCGCGCAGTCTTGAGCCAGCAAGCTAGCTCGTGGAGGTTGTCCAGGCGGACCGCGTGGTCGAGTTGTTCTTCGGGACCAGCGCACCAACGTACGGGCATTTCCAGCCGCCGAGCCAGCTCGCGGTAACGCTCCAAGGGCCAGTTTTTTCGCGGACTTCCGGAGAACGGATGGATGACCGCGAAATCGCCTGCCGGAGCGGGCGGACACAGGATACGCGGAACTGCAACGCTGCTGCATCCGGCTTGCTTTAGGAAAAAATCGGCAGCGTGAACGCGTTCGCCGGACGGAGGCAGCGCATCCAAGAATCGAATGGATACACCGAGGTCGCTCATCTTGGCGCGAAACTCCTCGCGGTTCGAGCCATACCAGGAGACGATCGAGTCAAACGACCGCAATAGCGCTACGAGATCCGCCGCCGGATCCACGCCCTCGAGGCCCATCCGGTCCAGACCCGTGGAAGCGATCGATCGGACGCAATCGGCAAAGAGGACCAGGGGCACGACCTCGGAACGGACCCAAACCTCGGTGTAATCCGACCGCAAGCACTCCAGCGCGGGCAGCGACAGAATCGAATCGCCGATAGCGCCCGGTCGAATCAACAGCCGCCGCAAAGTGGAGCTACTTCACCGGAGCAGTGGTTTCAAACAGCGGGCCGTCCATATCCTGAATGCTCACATGAATGGCCTTCGCGGCTTCCAGATCATCTTTCTTGACGTCGAAGCGCGCGGCCAGCATGCGATCGACGGTGGCGTGCGGCGGAATCTGGTCTTTGATGGTCAAGGAATCGTTGTATTGGTCACCCAGGAAGCGGTTGTATTGGAACAACTGCTTCAGGTCGCCTTTCGCGACTACCAATCCGTCCGCCATGCTTCCGTCTTTCTTTTCCAGCGTGACTTCCACCTGGCGAACGACGAACACCAGATTGGACGGGTTTTCCATGCGCAGGTCCATCACGGCGATACTGTCGCTGTCGCTCAGCGCTCCGGTCCGGATCTTGAGCACTTTGCCATTGAGCACCAGATGCGAGCCTTTGGTAGAGGTAAGTACCAGGAAGATCGCAATCCCGATCACCAGCACACCAACGCCGAAAAATATCAAAAGCTGTTTGCTCATCTGGACTGGCGCCCTAGTTGAACTGGCGCACTAATCTCCCAGCAGCTTGCCGAATCCTTGCAAGCTGATGACATTATCGCAGACGGCTTTAATGGCGGCGGTGATGGGAATTGCAAGTAGCAGGCCAACCGCGCCCCACAGAGTACCCCAGAACATCAGCGCGATCGTCACCACCAGCGGATTCAAATGGACGCGCGATCCAACCACTTTGGGATAGAGCAGATTCAGCGCGGTCAGATGCAGCAGCGCCACCACCACCGTGATCATGATATAAATCGCCGGCTGCGTATACGGAACGATCAAGCCCGCCATCAGCGGCGGAAGGATCGCCAGCGGCAGCCCGACATATGGCACCAGGCTGAGAAAACCACTGAGCGGTCCTACCAGCGGCCAGTAAGGAAGACGTATGGCGATGAAGAAAAGCGAGCTGAGAGTGGATAGCATGAGCCCGAGAATGAAGTTCCCGATGACATAGGCCCGCACCATGTCGGCGACGCCTTCCCAGCTTTTTCCCACCACCTGCCGGCCGGCGCTGTTGAACAGATATAGGAAGCTGCGGCGCATGTGGTCGCGCCAACTCAACATGAAATAGACCAGGAACGGAACGAAACTCGCCATGAGCAGCACGTCATAGAACGATCGGAGATAGCCGTACACATAGGTCACCAGCGGAGTCGGCTCAGTATGAATACGCACCTCGGGAATGGGGGCCGGCGCCACCGGTTCCGGGGCTTGTTTCGATCCGCGCCGGCGCGCCGCTGCCGGGGGCGTTCCCTGAGCCGGCTGAGTCTCCTGGAATCGTTTGGGGACCAGGATCTGGTAAGTCCGCTTCTCGACTTGATCCACTCGCGTGGCAACGCTATCCACCAAATCGTTCATGCGCTGGCTATAGATGGGGAGTTCTTCGGCGAACCCGGACAATTCGGTGTACAAGCCCAGTCCCATGAAATACAGCAGGAGCAACGTGATGCTGCAGACGACGAAGCTGGCGACTGCCCGGGGCAGCCGCATCTTCACGAAAAAAGTGACCACCGGGTCCAGCAGGAATGCGATGGTGACTGCAATCACCATGGTGATGAAAAAAATGTGCCCGAAGTAAAGCAGTGCAATGCTGGCCGTCACCGCGAGTACGGTGACACTGGTCTGGCTTACTTTGCCTGTCGGCAATGGCGGCGTAATAGTAGACATCTGGGAGCCGGGCTTCTTCTATGATGAAATGAAATCGTAGGGGACGGCAAACGGACCCGTCTCGAGTTTTCATGATTCAAAGCAGGGTACTGGCGCTGGATCTCGGCAAGAAGCGGATTGGGCTGGCGTTGAGCGACGAGCTGGGTGTAACCGCTCAAGGCCTCGAAACGCTGCAGCGGACCAATATACGCGAGGACTTGGCGCGGATTTCGCAACTTGCCTCGGAGAAAAACGTCTCTCTTATATTGATGGGGAATCCACTGCATATGAGCGGCCGGGAAGGTCGGCAAGCTGAATATGCGCGGGACTTTGGAGAGCGCCTCCGGGCCGCCAGCGGCATTCCGGTGAAGTTTTGGGATGAGCGTCTGACCACGGTCGCAGCGCAACGCGTGCTTCGAGAGAGCGGCATCAGCATTGAAAAGCGCTCCAAAGCGGTGGACCGGCTGGCGGCGGTTATTCTGCTCGAGAGCTATCTCGATTCCGGGCACCCATGAGGCTTCTACACTCGCGCAAAGGTGGCGTTATTCTTCGGTTGCTGCTGGCGATCGTGGTGCTGATCGCGTTGGGCGCGGGAGCGGCTTATTTTTCGCTGACGAGTCCATATCAGGGTTTCTCGAAACCGGTGATCCTCGATTTTCCGCGGGGCACCAGCACGTCCGAGATGGCGGCAGAGTTGGCGCAAGCCGGCGTAGTCCGCTACGCTTGGCAGTTTCTGGCGGTGCGGGCGCTGCGTCCGGACGCGCGACTCCAGGCCGGTGAATATCAATTTTCCGACCCGGCGGCCGTTTTCAGGGTGTATGCGCGAATTGCGCGCGGGGATGTGTTTTTCTACGAACTCAGCGTTCCAGAAGGCAGCAACATGTTCGACATCGCGGCCAGTATCGACCGTTTCGATTTCATCAAGGGCGCCGATTTCCTGCGCGCTGCCCGCGATCCGTCGCTGATCCGTGACCTGGCGCCCGAAGCACCCACGCTGGAGGGCTACCTGTTCCCGTCCACTTACCGCCTTACGCGTCGAACCACTGTGCAGCAGCTTTGCCAAATGATGACCGATCAGTTCCGCAAGAATTGGCGGGAACTGCAGAAGGCGGGGAATTCGGCTGCGGTGAACGACGCCGTCACTCTGGCCTCGCTGGTGGAGAAAGAAACCGCCGTTGCCGCCGAACGGCCGCAAGTGGCAGCGGTATTTCAGAACAGGCTCCGTTTGGGTATGGCGCTCGATTGCGATCCGACCACGATCTATGCCTCGCTGCTCGAGCAGCGCTACCGCGGCACGATATATCGCTCCGACCTCAACAGCGCGAACCTGTACAACACCTACAAGCATGCCGGCCTCCCTCCCGGCCCGATCGCGAATCCCGGCTTGGCTTCACTCAAGGCGGCCCTCGAGCCCGCCGCCACGGACTATTTGTACTTCGTGGCCAAGGCGGACGGCTCGGGCGGGCACCAGTTCTCGAAATCGATCGAAGAACACAATCGAGCCGTCGAGCAGTACCGTCACAACGTAAAGAAGTCCAGTACGGCGACTCCACCGGTATCATGAAACCTTGATGTCACTTCCTGAATCGGCTGCCGCGTTTCTCACTGCGCAAATCGGGAGGCTCCGCCAGGTGAAGCCGAAGCGGCGAATCGTATTTCCGGAAGGGGACGACGCGCGTGTGCAGTCGGCCGCCGAACGACTGCAGCACGAGGGCTTGGTCACGCCGATTCTATTGATTCCGGATCGTCCGGCGCTGGAACAGGACGCACGAAAGTACGCGCGTTTGTATTTCGAACGGCGGCGCGCTAAGGGCATTACCGAGATGGAGGCTGCCGAGGTCGCTAGAAGCCCGCTTTACACCGCGGCGCTGATGGTAGCGGCCGGCGATGCGGATGGATTTGTCGGCGGCGCGGTGAACACCACGGCGGAAACGGTGCGAGCCGCGCTGCTGGCAGTGGGAACGGCGCCTGAGGTCCACATCGTTTCGAGCGCATTCATCGTGGCTCTCCCGAACCGTGCGTTCGGGCACAATGGCATTCTGGCATTCGCCGACTGTGGCGTGGTGATCGATCCGTCGGCGGTTGATCTGGCCGAAATCGCCATCGCGACCGCGACGACTACGCGCAACGTCATCGGCGCCGAGCCAGTGGTCGCGCTGCTGTCGTTCTCCACCAAAGGAAGCGCGCAGCACAAGTGGGTGGATAAAGTGGTGGAGGCATTGCGGATCGTGCGCGAACGCGCGCCCGATCTTCGGATCGACGGTGAATTGCAAGCCGATGCGGCGCTGGTGGAAGCGGTGGGCAGGTCGAAAGCGCCCGGATCAACGGTCGCGGGGCGGGCCAACACGCTGGTCTTTCCCGATATCAATTCGGCCAATATCGGCGTGAAGCTAGTGGAGCGGCTGGCGGGCGCTGTCGCGCTGGGACCATTCCTGCAAGGGTTGGCGAAGCCGGCTAACGATCTTTCACGGGGCTGCTCGGCGGACGATATTTACGGATCGGCCATCGTGACCGCGCTTCAATCCGCGAATGCTCCCGTTTAAGCTGGTCTATCATCCGGGCTACGATTTGAACCTGGGCGAGCATGTTTTTCCAGCGCGGAAATATCGCCTGATTCACGATCACCTACTGGATGAAGGCTTCGCCCGGCCAATGGACTTCATTCAGCCGCAGCCCGCTTCTGACGAATATATTCTGCGGGTACACGAGGCCGGTTGGGTAAAACGCCTGAAGAGCGGCACGCTGTCGCCTCAGGAACTCCTGCGCATGGAGATCCCTTACTCGAAGCAGATGGTGGAGGCTTTTTGGCTGGCGACAGGTGGCACGATCTTAGCGGCCCGCAACGCGCTCGGCGATCGCATCGGCGTCAACATCGGCGGAGGATTCCATCACGCATTTCCGGGACATGGTGAAGGATTCTGCGCGATTCACGACGTAGCGGTGGCAATTCGTGCGCTGCAGCACGAGAGTTTGATCGAGCGAGCCTTGGTTGTAGACTGCGATGTGCATCATGGCAACGGAACGGCTGCGATTTTTGCCGGAGACCGCTCGGTGTTGACGCTATCGATGCATCAATTCCACAACTATCCAAGCGAAAAGCCGCCTTCGGTGATCGATATTCATTTGCGGGATGGCGTTTCCGATGACGAGTATCTGGACCGTCTGCGGGGCGCGCTGAAAGTGGCCATGAGTTTCGCACCCCACATGATCTTTTATCTGGCGGGCGCCGATCCATATTACAAGGACCAACTGGGTGGTTTGTCGCTCACCATGGAAGGGTTGAAGCAGCGCGATAGGGTCGTGTTTGAAACAGGACTTGAGGCCGGCGTGCCCCTAGCTGTGACACTTGCCGGGGGTTACGCGCGCAACACGGATGATACTGTGGCGATCCATTGCAACTCGGTCAAGGCGGCGCGGGAGGCGCTAGGCTGATGATCACGCTCCGCGCCGTCGATGAATATTTTGAGCAGATGTTCGACCTCGCCCGCCGTGTTCACGCCGCGCTAACCGAAGCTGATGTCGATTACAGGATCGTTGGGGGAGTAGCCGTTTTTCAACACATCAACGAGCTCGATCCGCTGGCCGCCCGGCTAACTCCGGATGTCGACGTCGCGATTGATCGCAAGGACCTCGAAACCGTCGCGGCGATTGCCGGTAAGCACGGCTTTCGCTATGCTGATGGCGGATGGACTGCCGAGCAGCCGCGAAGCGCGGTCCATTTCCTGTTCATCGGCGAAAAGGCCCGGCCGCATCACTTGGAGCCCGTTCCCGGTTTCACGAAACCAACCGTGACCAAGGAGGGCATCCTGCTCGCCCCGGTGGCCGACCTCGTTCGCATGAAGCTCACCAGCTTTCGGTCAAGGGACAAAGCCCACATTATCGACCTGGACTCAGTCGGCCTGATCACTCCGGAAATCGAGCAGGCCTTGCCCGAAGCGCTCCGTGCCCGCCTTGAACAAGTCAGAAAAGAAGAACGTCAGTCCACCGGCGCCGAATAAGCCGAAGCCGGAGCAGCGTCGATGAGAGCGTCCTCAAACGTGTAGTCCTGCTTCGCGAACGAATTATTGCGGACGTACCAGCGATACGTCTCTTTGAGCGCGGTGTTAAAGTCGAGCGGTTTGAATTTCAGGACTCGCTGCGCCTTGTTCACCACCACCGTGATGGCCGGCATGTCGAAATACTGCCCGAAATAAAGCTTAGGACCCATGGGGTGGCCGCCGGCGCGCAAGATTCGCTCGCGCGGCCAACGAACGAAGGTCGCTTCTTTGCCGGCAGCTCGGGCGAAGGCTTCCACCGCCTCCACCTGCGTCAACGGACGCGGATTCGCAATATTGAACGCGTGCCCTTCCACGTCCGCGGCATCCATCACCTTAATGCACGCGGTGACCAGATCCTTGATATAGACGAATTGCATCAGGCGACGGCCATCACCGGGCAGAATAATGGGACGGCCCTCGCGCAGCCGGTCCCAGAAAAAGGCCTCGCGATAAAAAGGATTTCCCGGACCATAGATAAACGGCGGACGCAATGTGACCACAGGAAATCCGTTGCGCTGATGCATGCGGAACAGCGTCCGCTCGCTCATGGCCTTGTTGCGAATGTAAGCATCGGAGTGATCGTCCGGCGCCAGGGCATCGCCCTCGTGATGGTTCAGGCCGTCGCCATAGGCGGCCACGCTCGACATGAAGATATAGCGATGCAAGTTGTTGCCGCAGGCGCGCGCGGTGGCCTCCACTTGAGCGGCCGTGGTGCCGTGCTCCCAGTCGTACACGTTGTCATAGACAACATCGAAGCCTTTGCCGGCCAGAGCCTTCTTGATCGCGTCGGGATCGTTCCGGTCGGCGGTGATGCTCGCGACTTTCTTGCCGAAATCGTGCCGCGTCTTCCGATGCAGAACCGAAACTTCGTGGCCGGCCTTCACCAACTCCTTCACCAGCGCGCGGCCGATGAATAGGGTTCCGCCGATCACCAGAATTTTTCGGCTGGTAGGTTCCTGACGTTTCGCTCCGTTAGTCGTAGTACTCGAGGCCAAGGTGTGTGATTAAATCCTCTCCGCGCATCCAACGCAAGGTGTTCTTGAGTTTCATCAATTGGATGAAAATATCGTGTTCCGGATATAGGCCGGGCGCCGTCATGGGCGCTTTAAAGTAAAAAGACAGCCATTCTTGAATCCCTCTCATTCCGGCGCGCTGCGCCAGATCCATGAACAGAACCAGATCCAGCACCAGGGGCGCGGCCAGGATCGAATCCCGGCAAAGGAAATCGATCTTGATCTGCATGGGATAGCCGAGCCATCCGAAGATGTCAATGTTGTCCCAGCCTTCCTTGGCATCGCCGCGCGGCGGATAGTAATTGATGCGTACGGCGTGATAAAGATCCTTGTAGAGCATGGGGTAAAGCGTGGGCTGCAGGATCTGCTCCAGCACCGACAGCTTGGTTTCTTCTTTGGATTTGAAGGAGCCCGGATCTTCCAGCACCTCTCCGTCGCGATTTCCAAGAATGTTAGTGGAAAACCAGCCGGCCATTCCAAGCATGCGCGCTTTTAGTCCGGGCGCGATCAGCGTCTTCATGAAGGTCTGGCCGGTCTTGAAGTCTTTGCCGCATACCGGGACTTGGCGGTCCCGGGAAAGTTCCAACAGCGCCGGCGTATCGGTGGTCAGGTTGGGCGCGCCGTTGGCGTACGGCACTCCGCTCTTGAGCGCGGCATAGGCATAGATTTGGCTGGGCGCGATATCGGGATCGTCTTTCTGCAGGCCGCACTCGAAGTCTTTCAACGTATGATGCACCGCGGATGGCTTGTGAAAGACCTCGGTTGATCCGCACCAGATCATCACCAGTCGCGCGGCGCCGCTGGATTCGCGGAACTGCCGGATGTCCTCCATCAGCATCTCGGCCTTGTCCATTTTCGAGCCGTGATCCTTCACATTGGGCCCCTGAAGCCGGCGTACATAATCGACGTCGAACACCGCTTTCATGGGCTTTATAGCTTCCAGCGGCTCGCGAATCTTTTCGAGCAAAGAAGCCTCCAGCACACTGGCGTGGGCCGCCGATTCGTAGGCGTTGTCTTCGAAAATGTCCCAACCGCCGAAAACCAGGTCTTCCATCCTGGCCAGCGGAACGAAGTCTTGGATTTTGGGCGTCCGCGCATCGGTGCGCTTGCCGAGCCGCACGGTGCCCAATTGCGTTAAGGACCCAATCGGCTGGCCGAGCCCGCGCTTTATCGCCTCAATGCCGGCCATAAAGGTCGTGCTGACGGCGCCCATGCCCGGAATTAAGATGCCTAATTTCCCGTCGGCGGGCGCAATCGTGGTGTTCCCATTGGTGGGCAACTCTGAATCTCCTTGGGTAGCGCGAGGGGCTTGAGTTCGACTCTCGAAAAGGCCTATTTTCCCTACGCTATACTATCATCTTATGACAGTCCGCGCGACAAGTACAATCACGGCGGTATTGGTCGACGACGAGCAGCTTGCGCGCGAAGAACTCTCGTACCTGCTGAAGGAATTTCCCGACGTTGAATTGCTGGCCTCGGGACGAAACGGGCTGGAAGCCATCAAGTTGATCGAAAACTTCGAACCCGATGTCGTATTCCTGGATGTCCAGATGCCCGGACTGGACGGCTTTGGCGTCATTCAAAAGCTCCGCGAGACCGACATCCCCCTGCCCCATTTCATCCTCGCCACGGCGTACGACCAGTACGCGCTCGAAGCCTTCCGCTGGGAGGCGCTCGACTATCTGCTCAAACCGATCGAGAAAGACCGGCTGGAAGTTGCTGTAGAGCGCGCCCGCAAAGTGATCGCGGAAAAAGCGAAGAGCGTGCAGCCGGAAGTCGCGCCCCAGCCCCGTACCGGCGCCCAACGCACCAAGCTGCTGGTGAAAAACAGCAATCGCAACTTCATCGTGGACGCCCAGGACGTGATTTACGCCACCATCGAAGACGGTCTGATCACGGTCGTAGCCACTGGCGTGGAAGGCGAATCCAATTATCGGACCATCGAAGAACTACAATCCAATCTTGATCCGGACACCTTCTGGCGCGTGCATCGATCGTTTCTGGTAAACATAAACCGCATCCGGGAAGTGATTCCCTGGTTTAAATCCAGCTTTCAGCTCCGGATGGACGATAAGAAACAGACCGAGATTCCGGTGAGCCGGGTGCAAACCAAGCGGCTGCGGGCGCTGCTGAAGCTTTAAAGCTGCGAGATCACGAATACCGGGCGTTTTCCGTGGAATGGCTGCCTGCTAATTGGAAATTAAATATATATAAGGACCGGGAAAACGTTTGTCCAGATCGTTTCGGCCCAAGCCTCTGCCACGATATCCTCGAAAAGCAGCCAGCCCAGGGGGTGCTATGCTTCGGGATCGTGGCTACGGCCTGTTGTTGACGTCGATCGCCCTCGCGGCAACGATCGCTAGCCGCCCGACGTTTGGGCAGACGCTCTCCTTTCTCCACTCTCTAACTGGTGGCGCTTCGGCCCTCTAAGTGATGATGTTATTGCTGGTGCTGGCGCCCTAGCGGCGGACGCCTCCGGCGTCTACGTGGTCGGGGCTAAAGGATTAGTCAGGTACGACTCCCAAGGTAACGAGTTATGGACCCGCGCATTCGGAGCGGGGGAGCAGATTTGGGGCCCGGCGGCCGACGGCGCCGGCGTCTACGTGGTCGGGAGGATATTGAACCTGCCGAGGCTGCACGCTGCTCGTAACGTTCGAGCGGTCTTCCCGATGGTCACCTTGCTTTTTGCTTGGGCCATGGCTTTACTTCCCCGTAACAGGTTCCCCCTCCGTCGGAAACTCGAACATTTCCCCTCCAGTATGTACTAGCAGCGTTCCCGGACCAAACGATTTCCCGGCATTAGGCACAAAGACTGCGCCATCGGTGGACTCTCCGGGTCCGAGTTTGGTGGGGACCAGCGCGATCGCGGAGGCGGCCGCCCCTGCTTTTAATTTGGCCGATACTCCGTCCGCTAACGCGCTTTCACGGCGCGATTCATAACCGTTGGTGGAATTCATTCTGACATTGCCGTACAGGCCGGCTTCGTAAGTCGTCACTAGCTTTACGACATCGTGACGGCTGCCGGATTGAAGCAGTGAGAGCACCACCGTAAGTGCCGCCGCGGCCTGCGACTCGGTGCCATCCTGCCGGCGATAAGTGAAATCCTGGGGCTTCACCATCCAGGCCACAGGCGATCCGTTGGAGATGGACACTTGCATGATCGAGTACTGCTTTAAGTGCGCGGGCAGGTAGGCGAACATCACCGTGAGGCCGCCCTTGGTCAGCGTTTTGTAGTGCAGCCCATTGGATTCAAAATCGATGATCTGGGCGGACAGAGATGTGAGCGTGAGCAGACACATCCACCGAGCGAACCTCATATTTCCATGATAAACGGATAGGCCTTCTAGCTGATATCCGGCAGTAGGAATTTTTCAGGACTGCCCGTGGCTTTAGCTACGGCCTCGGCCGCCAGGTAACCGCTGCGAACCGCGCCTTCCATGGTGGCCGGCCAGCCCGATCGCGTCCAATCGCCGGCCAGGAAAAAGTTCGGAAACTTCGTCGCGCTCGGGGGCCGTTTTTGTTCGAGCCCCGGCCGGGCGGAGAAAGTAGCGCGCACTTCCTTGACAACGTGCGCTTTTTCGAGCTTAGCGTCGCTCACCCTGGGGATGAATTCGGCCAGCTCGCTGACCGCCAGCGCAATCACGTCGGCGCGGTTCATCTCCAGCAAGCTCCTCGACGCGCTGACGACCACCTGAAGATACCGGCCGCCGGATTTGTTGAACATCCATTGGATCGTGCGATCGAGCAGCGTGGCGTGCGGTAGTTGCGTGAGGCTGCGGTCGAACCATAAATGAATGCCGGTGATGGGAGAATGCTCGAAACCGTTCAGATCCAAATCCAGTTCGCCGATGACGGCCGGCACGCGTTCGAAAGGGAGAGCAGAAACGTAGTAATCCGCGGTATGCCGCTCATTTTCGGCCACAACCCCGCGAACGGCTCCGTCTTCGACGATCACTCGATCCGCCGGCGCCCGCAGATGCAGCTGCACGTTCCCCATCCGTTTCCAAGAGTCAGATGCATAGAGATCGCCAAGCGGGACGGACGGCACGCCCATCTCGTAGGAATTGGGGCGGCCGAGGAAACCCTGCCAGAATACCTGAAAGCCGTGGCGCGCGGCCATGCGGTCCAAGTCTTCGTTCACGGCGCTGACCAGCACTTGGCTCCAAAAACGGCGGATGGCGGCTTCAGGCTGGCGCTTTTCGTGGAGCCAGTCGAGCATTGTGATTTGATCCAGGTCCGTCCGCCGCTCGCGCTCACTGCGGATAGCCAGCAGTCCACGCGCAATGGCGATTTTGTCTTGGAAGCTCAGTGAACGGAGTTTCCAAAAGCTTCCCGCGAAGTGGAACGGCGCCGGAAGGCTGCCTGCGCGCAGCACCGAAGTCCGGCCTCCTGGCTCGATGAAGTAGAACTCTTTGTAGAATTTGATCCGGTCCGCGACACCCAGGCGCCGATAGAAATCCATCAAATTGACGCAGCAGCGCAGCAGGACGTGCTGGCAGTTGTCGATGACCTCGGGAGCTTCGTCCGATGCAGATAGCGGGTACGAAGTAGCTCGGCCACCCAAAAATCCGCGGGCTTCGAACAGGTCCACCTGGAAACCGGCTTTGCCCAGCGCAGCGGCGGTTGCGAGCCCGGCCAACCCGCCACCAATCACAATGACACTAGCCATGGGCAGTTAGCCGAGAAGTTTAGAGGAAAGCAAACCGGGTCAGTAGTAGACTGGAACACGCGACCGGCGTCCACCGCCGCCGCCGCTGCTGTTGATCAGCAGAATCGCGAGCATGAGAACGAATGCCACAAAGGCGATGTCAGAAAGGTCAAAGTCCATTAAGCGTCTCTTTCAGTAAGTATGGCCTGCGAACCTGGGACCTGCCAAGGCCTGTGAACTCCAGTACTCTCACGCCTAAGTACCAACTCTAACACACTAGTAAGTTTCACCAAATAGTACTATGTGAACCGCCCATTTTAGGGACGCGCGGCGCAGGCCGAGGCCTGGCTGATCATGTTTTCGATCAACCTCAGGCCGCAATCGCCGTCTAGGGTCAAGATGGACTCGGGATGGAACTGCACCGCCTCGATCGGAAGCTCGCGATGGCGAAGCCCCATAATCACCCCGTCTTCCGATTCCGCGGTAATTTCGAGACAAGCCGGGAAAGTCTCCCTGCGAGCGAATAAGGAATGATAGCGGCCAACCTTGAAGCCTTCCGGCAGCCCCTCGAAGACTCCCTGGTTGCGGTGGAACACAACGGAGGGCTTGCCGTGCATCGGATAATCCAGCACACCCAGCTCGCCGCCGAACGCTTCCACGATCCCTTGCAGGCCCAGGCACACCCCGAACACCGGTATGCCCTCCTGCGCCAGAAACTTCACCAGGTTGGGAACGCCGAAGTCGGCCGGTCGTCCTGGGCCAGGCGAGATGAGGATCAAGTTAGGCGCGATCTTCGCGATCAGCTCATGCGGAATTCCGGCGCGATAGGTAACCACGTCGGCGCCGGTTTGGCGCGCATAATTGGACAGCGTGTGAATGAAGCAGTCGTCATTGTCGATCAGCAGGAGCTTGATTCCCTGTCCCGCCTTCGAGTGGCTTGGCGCCGCCGCAACAGGCTTCACGCCGACTCGCAGAGCGCGGAAAAAGCCGGTGGCTTTCATACGGGTCTCTTCTTCTTCGAGCGCCGGAACTGAATCGTACAGCAACGTCGCCCCCACGCCATAGCGGGCGATCCCATCGCGCAGGTGGACGGTGCGGATGAGAATTCCGGTATTGATATCGCCGTTCAGCGACAGCATCCCCACCGCTCCGCCATACCAGCCGCGCGCGTCTTTTTCGATTTTCTCGATGGCCTGCGCCGCCGCTTTCTTGGGTGCTCCAATCACGGTGACGGCCCACATGTGCGTCAGAAATGCGTCCAGGGAGTCGAACCCGGATTGCAGCACGCCTTCTACGTGATCCACGGTGTGGAAAACTCCGGCGTAGGATTCAATCAGCCGGCGGCCGATAACTTTCACCGAACCCGGAATCGACACGCGCGACTTGTCGTTGCGGTCGACATCGCTGCACATGGTCAGCTCGGACTCTTCCTTGGTCGAATTCAGCAGCTCGCGGATGCTGTCGGCGTCACGCAGCGGATCACCCGTGCGCCGCGCGGTTCCGGCGATGGGACAAGTCTCCACGCGATTGCCTTCTACCCGTACGAACATCTCCGGCGACGCGCCCACCAGTTGCTCATCGCCCAGCTGCATGAAAAACTCGTAGGGGCTCGGGCTGCCGTGCTGGATCCGCTCGAACAGCTCCGACGGGCTTTCTGAAAAGTTGGCCTGAAAAGTCTGCCGCAGCACAACTTCGTAATATTCGCCCTGGCGCATGCCTTCGCGCACTAGCTCCACACCGGCCATATATTCTTCAGGCCGGTGATCGGAGGTGATTTCACCCGCGTCCCTTTTGGGAGCAGCGGGGATTGGAGCCCCATCGCGTTTCAGGCCGAGAGTGGAAATACTGTCACGTTCGAAATCGTACTGGAACCGCTCGATGCGCTCCTTCTTACGGTCCATGTAATAGATGTCGTCGCACAGCAGGAGATGGAGATCTTTATGACCATCGCGCGGCAGCTGGAGCGCGATCGGATCGAACTGGAACAACAGGTCGTAGCCAAAAGCACCCACCAGCGCCAGCCGGCTGTCTTCAGCCGTGCGGAATTCCTCAATCAGCGTACGCAGGATCGAAAAAGCTGACGGTTGCTTGCTGCGCTCCTCTTCCGGAAAAAGCGGCGGCAGCGGCTTGAGCCGTCCATGCAGACCCCCTTCCCGGATTTCGAACTGATCCCAGTGCGGGTGCCGCTCGAGCAACGGCTGCAGAATCCGGTTCAGCGCTTCGCCGCGCCGGTTGAGCGGCCGAAAGTCGACGTTCCGGCCCGCGGCGACAATTTCGATGGGCGGGCAGATGGATGCAATGTCCCAGCGCGAATAGCGTTCCGGATACTCGTAGCCCGACGATAGGTAGATGCCGCGATAGCGATCCAGCCTGTGCAGCAGGGGCTTGAGCCCCTTCTTAAACGGGATGGCCGACGCGGAACGAGTGACGGTGATCCCACCTGGAGTGATGTAACTCAGCCTGGACATAAAGCAAAAACGCTCAACCCTGGTGAGTTAAGGATAGCATCGGTGGGGCAGGGCCATGCCCTGCGGGCTATTTCTCGCTGCCCACCAGCGATCGCAGTTGCTCCACGGTGGTCTGCAGCGTCAACACTTCCGATACGCAGTCGACAATGATGCCGATCAGCAGGTTGGTCCCCCGGTTGTCAATCTGCGCCACGATGATGCAGGTGCGCTGCGTGTAGTCGGTCTCCGGCAGACCGAACTTGAGCCGCAGATCCACCACCGGATTTCCTTGCCTCGCAGGTTGATTACTCCTTTGACGTAATCCTGCGTCTGCGGCACAGCCGTGATCTCCTGAACGCCCATGATGTCCCGCGCTCCCAGGACCTGCACCGCAAATTCCTCGTTCCCCAATTGAAAGAAGAGGTACTTGCCGGCTCTATGATCCACCTTCGGCGAAGCCGCGTTCGCCGCCGTCGCTACCATCGTTTCGATGTTGGCCTCCATTCTTTACTGATTTTTTCGCGATCCTACACATTCAGCATGTGCGGAACCGGGAAGCCGGAGCGAACCGTCTTTCCGTCCGTGTCCGCATTCGGAACAATGCAGACCTGCACCCACAGCCGCTCGCCCCCGCAGTCAAACGGCACCACCGGTCCATTCCCGGTTCTTGGTGCTGGGGGTTTGGAAATTCCGGCCGTAAATCACGGTCGGTGTGCTCAGCCCCATGCCCCCCAAGCGGTTTTCCAGGTGCGTTTTTACATTGCCGATGATCATGTTGGTCACCTCCGCCACCGAGTCCAACACGTCCTCGCTCACCTCTTCGTATTCGGCCATCAGGAAGTGAGAGGCGATCTTGCAGGCCAGGGCGGCCGAGCACGACAGGCTTCCCGTTCCCACCCATGCCCCGGCGAGTCCAATCAGCGACACCACACCCGAGGTCGGCGTCTTCTCTTCTTTCTCGAGAAACACGCTCCCTGCCACCAGTCGCAGGTTCAGCATGGTCGAAAAGACCTCATGGGTTGCGCCTTCGATGGCGGTTACCAGCTCGGGCTGCGGTATTGCATCCTTCACGTCGATCTGGGATGTCGTCCTGTTACCTTTCTTGGGGAATCACAAGTCTTAAAGCAATCCCGCCAGCTTTTTTTTGATCTGCTCGGCCGTGAAAGGTTTGCGTATATATCCGGATGCGCCTCGCTCCACCGCCTCCCGCACTTTGGCCTGCGTCCCTTCAGTGCTCACCATGACGATCGGCAGACTTCGCCAGGCCGGCTCGGCTCGCACCTTGGTCAGGAACTCCAGCCCATCCATATTCGGCATGTCGATATCGGATAGGATCAATCCCACCGTTTGGTTCTTCAGCATCGCAAGCGCCTCCACGCCGTCGGCGGCCTCATAGACGGTGCCGATCGGAATTTCCGCCTGACGCAACACGCGCTGCAAGATCTTTCGAATCGCCGCCGAATCGTCCACAATCAGAACGTCCAACACTTTGGCACTATCCCCCTTGATTCCCTTATCGGCTTGATAATGGGTTCTTTAGTTCTTTCGTGCTCGGCAGGAAGGAAGACCCCCGCTAAGTTCACTCTTGAGAGCTAAGCTCGTTCCTTCGAGCCAAGGGGTCATAAGCCATGTGAAAGCGATGAGTGCTGTAGACCGTCGGACGCCGCCCGTCCGGTGGCCTAACGCTTCACTAGCGGCGCAAGTGCCCGGTCAATATCCGCATCTGTCCAGGCCGGGATCTTGACGTTCTTGTGCAGACTCCAGTGTTCGGTGTGCTCCAGGCTTCCGCCCGGCCGTACGTTGCTCAGTTCTCCCAGCGTTTCCATCTCCAGGAATTGTTCGTTCGTGAAAGTCTCATAAGAGCAGCCGAAATCGGGATGGCGGCGCGCGTCCTCGGCCGCGGCTCTCTTAATGAACAAATCGGATCCCAGAAGATAAGCGCCCACCGTATCGCGGTTAAACAGCCCGGCCTTCTGCGAGTTGCTATTTTTGGGATCCTGCCGCAGCAGCAGATACTTGCTGGTGAACTGCCAGCGCCGGTCGCTGAAGTCGGTGTAAGCCCACATCACCAGCGGATTCGTCGGCGCCAGATCCTTCTCATGCGTGCCGCGCGGCGGAAAAGCCGCGATTCCCACACCGCTCTGCGCCATCATGGTCAGCGCCCACACCGCGAATTCTCGCGGCTTAGACCCCTTGTTGGTGATCTTGTGGAGCACCTCCACCGCCGACCCGGCGCTGGCCAATTTCACCACCATCTGCTTTTGAAGACCGGTCTCTTTTTCGACGTTGCCCGTCAGCTCCAGCACGCCGCCCTGCACTTCGGCGCGGATCGGAGAATTGTCGGGCGCGTAAGTGAGCACCGGATCTTCGGGAGACATCCACACCCGGTGCCCGCCGCGCGCCTGCCAGGTGGATTCGCCGTGCTGGCCCATCTGCTCGTCGAATTCCTTGAACATATTCCGGCCGCCCACAAAACTGTACCGGATGATGCGCGGGCCAACATCGGTAGTGACGACGAGTTCCACTTCGCCGTTAGAGATGCGGTAACAGTTGGGCCAGCCTCGATATTGAGTCTTCTCAATCTTCACGGCGGCGGATAAAGACATCGTAATGATAAGAGCGACCGAAACGCGTTTGCACATCCGGTGTCATTATATAGCGTGCATTCAGAGAGTTTGATGTCGGGGTCGCCAACATCCAATGGAACACTGGGTTTATAGGCCTTGAGGAGGAGCCCGCACATGTTTATTGCAGCATGGCCTTGAGCTGCTGGAACATCATCATGCAGGCCGGGCCGAGTGTGACCAACAATACCGAGGGGAAGATCAGAAAGAAGACCGGGAAGACCAGCTTCACGCCCACCTTGCGCGCGCTTTCCTGGGCTTGCTGCCGGAACCGCAGACGCAGGTATTTTGAATGGGTACGAAGCGCCGGCGCCAGGCTGACTCCGAAGCGGTCGCTATCGATCAGTAGATTGGACAGCCGGCGCAGCTCTGGCTCCTTATTGCGGATGCCGAGGCTGCGAAAGGCATCGGCTCTGCTGCTGCTGGTTTTGAGCTCGAGATAGAGCTGGGCTAATTCGGCGCTTAAATCCGGATGGGTACGCTTCAAACCGCGGCTCGAATCCGCCACCGATTGATCGAGCGACTGGCCGGCTTCCATGCCCAGCACCATCAAATCTAAAGCCGGTGGAATCGCGCTTCTGAGACGCCGCGATCGGGCTCTGGCGCGCGAAGCCAGGACTCTATCGGGCAGCATGAAACCAAAGCCTGCTCCGCACAGCATCGGAAGCAGCATGGCGGATGACTCCCCCTGATAAAACAGCGCGAAGATTCCGAGCAGGCTGGACGCGAACAGCGCACTGCCGCATTTGATTCCGTAAAAAACCGGCAAAGCGGACGGCCAGCGATAACCGGCATAAGCCAGTTTCGCGCGATAGGGATTCTTTTCGTTCTTGGTGGCCGGAAAGCTTTCGCCGATGGAGCGGAACATTCCGACGAACGCGGCTCGCGAGGGCGGCAGCATGGGCTCGGTCGAAAGGCCGGCCGGAATTTCCGTAGTCTGGTTTTGGGCCGTTCCGCGCAGGAAGAAGTAGCCCGCGACAGTGACCGCCAGCATCACGAAACCGAAAAAGCCGGCTCCCAGCCAGATTGGGCTCATAACTTGATGTCCACGATCCGGCGGATCACGAAATGCGCCAGCACCAGGCAGACGATTGCCGCGGCGATGAGATATTTCCCGTAGGGATGGTAGTACAACACGGCCATGTAGGACGGATTGACCACCATCATCATGCCGGAAATTACCAACGGAAGAATCGTCAGCACAGCGCCGGTCATTTTTCCGTGAGCGGCCAGCGACCGTACTTCGCCTTTCAGCGCGGTGGCGTCGCGCATGTCCTCAGCCATTTTCGCCAGCACCTCGTTCAGCTTGCCTCCGGTCCGATTCTGCAGTTGAATGGCGGAGGAAAACATGCTCACTTCCAGCAACGGCATGCGTTCGCCCAGATTGCCGAGCGCCACTTCCCACGACATCCCCAGATTCCCTTCCACCGCCGTCTGGCGCATTTCGGTGGATACCGGCGGCTCACATTCGTCGGCGATAATTTCCATGCCGGCGGCAAAGGGGTGACCGGCTCGCATTGCGCGCGCCAGTGAATCCAAGGCGTCCGGAAAACTCTCTTCGAACAGCCGAAAGCGCTTCGATCGTCTGTGAAGTATGTAGAAATACGGCAACACCGCGATGCCGGCTGCGATCAGCGCCACGCCCCAGCCGGGAATCCAGTCGAACTGCATGGCGATTGCCGCGGCTACGGTCGCGATCAGCAACATAAAAAGGGTAATGCGGCCAACCGACCAGTTTAGTCCCGATTGAATGAGATGCCGGTGGATGATCTTGACCAGGTCCGACCGCTCCAGCAGCTTGGCCCAGGGCGAAATCGTGCTGAGCGTTTCGTTTTTCAACAGACGCGGCGTTTCATCCAGCAAGTGCTCCGAGACATCCTCGGCCATCGCTTGCGCCCCTACTCGCTGGAGAGCGAACCAGCCGATCAGGACCGCCAGACCGGCGGCCAGGAAAGTCGTGAGGAAGACCAGAATTGAGGAAACCGCCAGCATTTACTGCCTCCGGTGAGACGTCACCAGAATCACGAGCTGGCGGTCGCCCCAGGAGTGTTCCGGATAGAGGCGCTCCAGCATTGCTCGGTCGCCTTGATCGCTAAGCAGACCGCTGACCAGGAAGGCGCCGTCATCCCGCAGACCAGTAGCGTACTGGCGCGTCTCCAATCCTCCCCCGCGCCGGAGGCTGATCTCCGGTTTTACGCGTAAGCTCAGTTTTCCAGCAGCATTGATTTCCGGGGAAAATTGCACGCGCAGCCGGCAGGAAGGACCCGAGCCTGCCCGAAAACTGATCGGACGGCCGACCCCGGCTGTCAGTCTCCACGACGACACGATTTCCAGTTGCTGCTTCTGTTCCAGACCTCGAATCAGTTGGTCCGTATCCGCGCCGGCCGGGAAAGCGCTGACCCTCAACGAGTCGTTCCCGCCTGCGCCCGTAAGTTTCGAATCCAGCTCGGCCAGGCCAGCCGCGCTCACTCCCACAGCTCGCACGTAAAGTTGGATGGGATGATCCCAGACCGCCGCCGACGCCGCGGTCGAGGCAACTTTCGTTTCCTCACTACCGGTGGTTGTAAAGACCGAAGCCAGCCCCATGGAACGGCGCGGCCCGCCGCCGGCGTCCAGCGGATTTCGTAACGCCAGCCGGATCCTCGCGCCCGAATCAGCCAAAGCGATCAGATCGGCATCCTGCGCGCGCGTCAATACCGTGACCACCGGCAGCGCCTGGTTTCCAGCTCCAGATTCCGGCTGGGGGCTCACCGCCAGTACCTCGACGTTTTGAAGAATGGTTCGAAGCTCAGCCGAGTTCTCTCGACGCGAGACAGCCTGCACGTCCACCTTGGTCCCGGGGTGCAAAAGACCAACTACACCGCTCGACTCCGACACTCGAATCGAGACTGCCCTCATTCCAGCCGGCACCCCCGCTGCGCCGTCACCGGATTTCGCGTCGCTCGAAGCCACCCGGTCCTGTAGAATGGGTTCGTTTTGCTGCACCGCCCGCAGGAGCGTTACGCCGGCCAGGTCTTCCGGCTTCGTGAAACCGCCCTTCCACGCTCCTTTAACTTCCGATACTCGCAGATCCTCGGCACGCAGCACGGTTCCTGGTTTTAGAGCCCGTCCCGCCACCACAATGGACTGCGTAGGCAGCTCCCCTACCGAGCTCCGCAGCTTGCCGGCAAACAGCCCGTAGAAGATACCCGTCGAAATGATGGCTACTACGAAAGCTATGCCTAACAACGGAACTATGTTTCTCTTCATCGCGATACACCGCCCTCCCGAAGCGCCACGCGCACACACCTGTGGCTCAAAACAGGTAAACGGCAGTTCCGCTTATAGAGAATATCCAGTGTTGCCCTAAGGGACTGGCCTTAATCGCCTTAGTGCGCCCTACCGCCCTGAATAGTAAGGCATCGTACTGACGAAATGCCGGCCAGCCTGCTGTTGTTGGTGCGGAGAGATCCGCCGATGTTCGCGAAAGCCTCTTTTTTGGCCGAGAAGGTGCAGATGTCGGCGAGCGAAAACTTCTTTTGCGCGATCTCGCGGGCGCAGATCGCCATAGCGCGGCCCATCTCGCTTGATGAACCAGGCGCTTTCGGCGAAACGGCAGGCGTCTCCGTAAAGCGGGATACGATGGCGCGCGGTCGCTTCGCGGGCAGCCTGTATATTGACCATCGATACCGGCACTCGCCGCCCGAATTATTGGTGACGGTGATTGCGGCGCACTGTTCGGCGGACATGGCGCCGGAATCGGTAAGCAGATCAATCAGGATGTCGCTGGCCCGGATCTGAAACACGTTGCCGCTCGAGTGTTTAGTAACTGCGGATGATGGGGGATCTTCCGGAAGCCTCCAAGATCGCTTTGGCCTTGTCCATGGAATCGCGATCCGGAAAAGGGCCGACCAATACGCGCAGCAGGTCGGGTGTGGGACCCGGCGCGATGACGGCGTCGAGGTTGACGATCCGCAGATGGTCGATATAGGTGAGCACCATGTGCGGGCTTACGGCTGCGACCTGAAGATAACGCTCGCCGGGTTGCGGCGTGATCACGGTGAAGTTGGCGGCGATGACGTTGGGTTGGGGAGCAAGCTTGGGCGCTAGGGCAGGCGGAACATCTACCGGGACCTGAATTTTGGCCGGTGCGGGGGTGACCGGCGAGCTTACAGCTTGAACCTGCGGCTTCCCGGCTGCAATTCGGACCCCCACATAAGCGAAGGCCGTCAGTAGGCCGAGCCCGAGAATGGCCGGGATCCAGAGTGAAACAATACGCTTCGTCCAATCGACGGGTTTGGGCTCTTCGGGCTTAGGGGCGAAATGCTCGGCTCCTGCTGACAGGCCAATGGTTGTCCAACGCATTCGAAGCGGTCCTGCTTCGATATCGGCAGGATCGGGAAACTGCTACAGGCCACAAAAAGGAATTGGCCACCGATCGCTAGGGATCGATGGCCAATGCTTCGGAAAATCGGTATTTGAGTGTCCCTAATTATTTTCCCTAATTATTTTTCGGCGACGCGCAGATCGTTGGTTACCGAGAACACTCCCGGGACACCGTTGGCTCGGATGTACGCCAAATTCTTATCGCCCTCGTTGTCCACGACGCCCTTCAAGGTCACGTGACCGTTGTCCACGATGATGTGGATGCTGGGAATCGCACCCATCGCGTAGCGATAGAGACCAGCGTATCCGAAGACCGACCGGTATACTGCCCTGCGTGTTTGGTTATCGAACGGCGATAGCGGCAGCACTTTGATCTCATTCACGACGTTGGTCACGCCTGGAATTCGCTTCACGACGTTTTGGGCGTCGGACTTTAAAACCGGCCAGACTACATCACCCGTCAAAATGACGGTGCTTCCGTCCACCTGGTAACCCAGGTCGTCAAAAACGCTGTAGTAGGGAAGCATCACTAATTCGTGACGCACTTGATCGCCCAAATCGCCTTGCTGCGGGGCGCGCCCGAAAAGTGGGGCGGTCGATGCGGCGAGACCTAAAGCCAGCGCCATGCTCAGGATTTTTGATTTCATATTTTTCTCTTTTCTCCTCACTAAATTGGATGTGCCGGCCGCCCAGCGGGTTGCTTTTTTACAGAGATTTACGGCTGCCGGGTACAGCGGTTATCATGAAGATTGGACAGCACTTTTCCATGCCTCAATCAACGCCTCCCGAGTTTGGTATCAATAGCTGGCTCGAAGACGAGCTCTATCAGCAGTATCTGCACGATCGCAAAACTGTAGACGATAGCTGGAAGCAAATTTTTGAATCGAACGGTGGCACCCCTGCGCCAACTAACGGGACACCAGTTGTTACAGCGCCTGTCACGGGGACGTCCCCAAAACCGGCGCCTGCTGAAAAACCATCCGACGGCGATCAACTGCTGCCCCTTCGCGGCGCGGCCGCCCGCATCGCCGAGAACATGAATGCCAGCCTGCGCATTCCGCTGGCTACTTCGCAGCGCGTCATTCCTGTGAAAGTGATCGACGAGAATCGCAGGATCATCAACGAGCACCGCACCCTGATCGGCCGGCCTAAGATCTCCTACACGCATATCGTCGGCTGGGCAGTCATCAAAGCGCTTCCAACGAATCCCACGCTTAACTCTGCCTACGCCGAAGTGAACGGTGAACCTACCCGAGTGATTCGGAGCCAGGTGAACATCGGCATCGCGGTGGATGTCGCCGGCAAAGACGGAGTCCGCTCCCTCAAGGTTCCCAATATCAAGAACGCCGGAGCGCTGAATTTCGCACAGTACATGGAAGCTTTCGACGACATCGTCGCCCGCGCCAGAGCCAACAAGCTCACAGTTCAGGATTTCGAAAGCACCACCATATCACTCACGAATCCCGGCACCGTCGGGACGCTCAGCTCCATTCCGCGCCTGATGCCTGGACAAGGTTCGATCATTGCCATCGGCACTATCGACTATCCGGCCGAATATCATGGCGCTTCCGAACAGCTGCGCGCGCTGCTCGGCCTGAGCAAGGTCATGAGCGTGACCTGCACCTACGATCACCGCGTGATTCAGGGCGCCGAATCGGGAATGTTCCTGGGCCGTCTGCAAGCGTTGCTCGAGGGCGAGGAAGGTTTCTACGAGGAACTTTTCTCCGATCTCAAGATTCCGCACAAGCCGGTCCACTGGGAGCCGGATCGGCCGGTTTCGGTTCCGGGTCTGCGCGGGGCGGAGCTGAACGAAGTCGCCAAAGAAGCGGCCGTGCTACAGCTCATCAACGCTTATCGAGTGCGCGGGCACCTGATCGCCGACTTCGATCCGCTAGGCTCGGAGGCGGTTTACCATCCCGAGCTCGATCCCGCCACCTACGGGCTGACCATCTGGGATCTGGATCGCGAGTTTCTCACCGGCACCTTGATGTCCGATGACGACGAGCCGCAAAAGATCGCGACCCTGCGCGAAATTCTGGAAACGCTGCGCCAGACCTATTGCGGAAAAATCGGATGCGAGTACATGAACATTCAGATTCCGGAGCAGAAGCGCTGGCTGCAGCTGCGCATGGAGCCGACCGGAAATCGCTGGCCGCTGGACGCACCGACGCGCATGCGCGCGCTCCAACGCGTCATTGAAGCGGAAGGATTCGAGCATTTCCTGCATACCCGTTTCATCGGACATAAGCGATTCTCGTTGGAAGGGGCGGAATCCGCCATCGTCATCCTGGATGAGATTCTCGATCGCGCCGCCAATACCCACGTCCACGAAGCTGTCATCGGCATGGCGCATCGCGGGCGCCTCAATGTTCTGGCCAACATCGTCGGCAAATCGATGGTGGAGATTTTTTCGGAGTTCGAAGGCATCGATCCCGACAGCACGCAAGGCTCGGGCGACGTGAAATATCATTTGGGCGCGAGCGGCGTTCGCAAGTCTACGGGCGGACGCGAAATCGTGGTTTCAGTTGCATTCAATCCCAGCCATCTAGAAGCGGTCGACCCGGTAGCCGAAGGCATCGTGCGCCCTAAACAGGACCGGCTCGGCGACATCCAGCGCGAACGCGTTATCCCGATCCTGATTCACGGTGACGCTGCGTTTGCAGGCCAGGGTGTCGTGGCCGAGACATTGAATCTGTCGCAACTGGAAGGTTACACCACCGGCGGCACCATCCACCTGGTCATCAACAATCAAATCGGATTCACCACCAATCCCAACGAAGCGCGCTCTACGCCCTATTCCACCGATGTCGCGCGGATGGTACAGGCGCCCATCTTCCACGTGAATGGCGACGATCCGGAAGCTTGCGTCCGTGTGGCGCAAATGGCCTACGATTATCGGCAGCAGTTCAAGAAGGACGTGGTCATCGACATGTTCTGCTACCGGCGTCATGGCCACAATGAAGCCGACGATCCCAGTTACACTCAGCCGATTCTGTATCGCAAGATTCGCCAGCACCCCTCGGTAGCCGCGATTTATTCCGAGCAGCTGCTGCGGGAGAAATTCGTGGATGAAGCGGAGGTCTCCGATCTTCGCAAGAGTGTGTCGGAGCGGCTGAATCAAGCCTACGAGGCAGGCAAGAAGCATGCCGGGCAATACCAGGTACAAGACCTCAGCGCCGTCGATTTAGGAGAAATGATAGAGCCGCGGCCCAACACGGCGGTGGATCGGGCGATCATCGAGCGTGTGGTGGAAGGCATCACCACTTTCCCGCCAGATTTCAAAGTGCATCCCAAACTCGAGGGTTTCCTCAAGAAGCGCCGCGAAGTATTGACCGGCGCGCCGATCGACTGGGCGACCGCTGAAACGTTAGCCTTCGGAACGCTGGTGCTGGAACGGACACCGGTCCGGCTCGCGGGCCAGGACAGCGGCCGCGGAACATTCAGTCAGAGGCATCTCGAACAATTCGACAGCGAAACCGGCGAGCGCTACATTCCGCTGCAGCATCTGTCCGGCAAGCAGGCGCGCTTCGATGTCTACGACAGCTCGCTGAGCGAGTATGCCGTGATGGGCTTCGAGTTTGGCTACAGCGTAGCCGACCCTCTGACATTAGTCTTGTGGGAGGCTCAGTTCGGCGATTTTGCCAATGGAGCACAGATCCTGATCGACCAGTTTATCGTTAGCGCCGAATCAAAATGGGGCCAGCCCAGCGGACTCGTCTTGCTGCTGCCGCACGGCTACGAAGGCCAGGGCCCGGAACACTCTAGCGCGCGCATCGAACGGTTTTTGACGCTGTGCGCCGAAGACAATATCCAGGTGGTGAACGCCAGCACCCCCGCTCAATATTTCCATGTGCTGCGGAGGCAGATGCACGGTGGCCCGGATCGGCGGGGCATCCGTAAGCCCCTTATCATCTTCACTCCCAAGCGCATGCTGCGTCATCCGCGAGCTGTCTCGGCTATCGACGAACTAACCAGCGGGGCGTTTCGCGAAGTGCTGGACGATCCGAGTGGCGTGGATTTAGCGCGGGTAACCCGGGTGCTGATGTGCTCGGGCCAGGTCTATTACGATTTGATGGCCGCGCGTGAGGAGCGCAAAGTCGCCCATGTCGCCATCGTTCGGCTGGAGCAGATGTATCCGTTCCCGGCCGCGGACGTTCGCGATATTCTGGCGCGTTATCCGGAGACCGCCGACGTCGTGTGGGTGCAGGAGGAGCCGCGCAATATGGGCGGGTGGCGATTCGTCCAGGAACAGATCCAGCCGATTCTCGAACCGAGCGGCCGGGCCCTGCGCTATGTGGGACGCGCGGCCAGCGCCAGCCCAGCCACGGGATCGTTGAAGCGGCATCAGCAGGAAGTCGCGGAGATGCTGGAAGCCGCGTTTTCGGCTGATGCCGATCGCAAAGCCGAGGCCAAGCGGCGGCAGGCGGGGCGGCGGAGGCGATAGCGGAACAGGTCCTTAGTTTTCGGTGGGCAGTGGACAAGACGGTGGACAAATTAGGTGCGAGGGACGGTTCGGCAATGCCCTCAGGCGTAGCAGCCGTCGGTCCCATTGCGTATTCGTGAGTGAAATTATACGTTCCTGCAGAACTTCTTGGCGGGACGATTGCATCTCAGGCCGCAGATTGGCAATGTTTGCCAACCGTAAGATAGTCTCATGCCTACCCGGAACGTCAATCTGACCGATGAGCTGGGCCGCTTCGTGCTAAAGAAAATCAAGAGCGGACGCTACGAAAACGCGAGCGAGGTCGTGCGCGCTGCTCTCAGGACATTGGAGCGTGAGGAGCAACAGTACGAGGCCAAGCTCGCTGCGTTGCGCACTGCCATCGATGAAGGTGACGCCAGCGGGATTGCCCAGGGCGACGTATTTGAGCGTGTCCGGAAGACGTTCGCTTTTCCCACTAAGCAGCGCTAGCCGGTGGCCGCGCTTCGCTTCTCTCGTCGCGCCGCAGCGGACTTGCTCAGCATTGGCACGTATACCCTTCGCACCTGGGGCATAGACCAGACCATCCGTTACATCGATGATCTTGAGGCCTGCTGCCGGATACTTGCTGATAACCCAGCGTTAGGCAGGCGTTCGACGATAACTAGCGACAACCGGTTCAATGTAGGGTTTACGGATCAGGAAAAAGCGAGCCTGATTACGTTTCTAAATAGTCTGTAGACGAAGTGTCGAGCCAGACCCGCGATCCTACGAAGCGCTGAAAGTTGTTTCGGCTCCGCACGACGGCGGATCGCGTTGGCTGTCCATGTTTCGGCGATCAGCCGCTGATTGGATTCGATTCAAACGCCGCCGGCCAGCCGATGCCGGCGATGCACGCCGCAATGTCATTTCGTCCTCGACGCTATTGCCGTCCAGGCTCGGTGGCCAAGAATTGTTTCGGCTGCACAATTACATGCACGTGGACGGGTTCGCTGCCTGGCCTATCGAAGACGAGGTTGTAGTCGCGCAGAAATCCCGGACCAAGCTGCCAATAGAAATGCCCACCTTTGAGCGTGGAACCAATCGGCAAAGGCTGCCGCTCGCCGTTCACTAGCAGATACCCGTTCGTGGCGCCGACGGGCAGATCGATCCGGTCGAGTTCCTCGATGGAGACCGGGTAAACGCCCGTAGCGTCGGCCGTGATCCGGCCAGGCTCGATCGCCTCGCCGGTGGCGGGCACATTTCCGCCTCCAGTGTTTGCGACTGTGAAGTAGCGGCTCCCGATACCGGCGCCCCGGCTCGCGTTATCGTATACGTTCCAGCTAATGGTGTGAACTCCATTGGCCAGCGTCGTAGTATCGAGATAATAAAACCCCACTGCCCCGTTGCTGTTGGCTAAGCCGGGAAACAGATTTGCAATGTCGCTGCGGTAATTATTGTAGGCAGGGTGGCCCACCGCCACTCCATCCACGATTACGCTGATGGTTAAACCGTTGGTCGGGATGGAGTAAGGATTCTGCGTCAATCCCCAGCCGAAGTTGACATACGCGTTTCCAGATATCGTGCCGCCTTGCGCCGGTGTATCGATCGTCCCGAACGGTAGCGTGGCGTGCGTGTTGTCCGCCGTGAACGTGCGCGTGCCCAGATCCAAGGTGAGTCCCGCCTCGTTCGTTACGATCACGTGCAGCCGATAGGTTCCGTTGCCCGGGGCGCCCGATCCGCTCGCGTTGGGCAAGAAGTTAGTCAGAAGCATATAGCCCCAACCGGCGCTACCGTTGAAAGGAGCATTCGGGTATTGTGTCTGGACATCGGGACGCGCACCAGCGACGAAATTTGCATTGCCGATGAACACCAGCCCGTTGGACTGGGCTGTCTCACCCACCACTGGCTCTCGCCAGATGCCCACGTTGTTCACGCCAACGCCGTCCAGCGACCAGCCAGTCACCGCGATCGCGCCTTGCACGCCAGTAGTGTTGTTCGCCGGCGTATCGAAGCTGCCATAAGGCCGGGTACCCGAAGGGACATTTGTGACATTCACTTGGATTTGCTGCGGCGAGTTCGTCGCTCCCGGAGCCGTGACCGTGATGATACCGCTGGTTGCTCCCGCGGCAACCGTTACCTGCAACGATCCGGACCCGTTACCCGAGGCAGGACTGACGGAAATCTGCGCCTGGTTCGATGAAGCCGTCCAGCCGACGCCTGCGCCGTTCGTGAATGTGAGCGAGACTGTCTGCGGACCGGTAATCAGTGTTCCATTGATGCCGTATGTTAAAGCAGCACGGCTCAGGTTCATGGTTGCCGACGGCGGCGGCGTAAAGGGGTATGACGCGTCCAGAGCCAACACCTTTCCGATACCCCAATACTGGTATGTGTAGGCGAAGGTCCCGTCCCCGTTGCTGATAGCGGTGTATTCGGTGCCGGTTGAATTATTGTAGAGGATCACATCCACTCGGCCGTCGCCGTTTACGTCTTCCGGAATCACGAAATCGTATCCCGGGCTCCAGAACAGCGACTGGAAGTTGAATGTTCCCGTTCCCGTGCCGGTCCCAAAGTAAGCAGCGGCGTTGGTCTGGTTATAGACTGTCACGTCCGCCTTACCGTCACCCGTATAATCCGCTAAACGGATCGATGTGAAGCCAGTGCTAAAGATCAGCGGAGTGAATGCAAATCCACCAGTGCCGTTGCTGATGCCCGTCGTCGCATTCCCGTTGGTGCTGTTGTACAGAATGACGTCTTGATTCCCATCCCCATTCAGATCACCAATATCGATAAGGTTGTACCCGGGACTGATGAACAATGGATTGAACGTGAATCCCCCCATACCATTGCCGATGCCGAGAAATGCTAAGCCATCCGTCGCCCTGTACAGCAACAGATCGGCTTTACCGTCGCCTGTGAAGTCAGCGAGACGAACGAAGGTGAGGCCATTGCTCACGAGATTGTATTGGTACGTGAAGCCGCCGCTGCCATTGCTGATGGCGGTGTACAAGGTTCCAGTAGAGCTGTTGTACAGGGCGAAGTCGGTCTTGCCGTCGCCGTTAAGATCGCCCGTTTCGACGAAGTCGTAACCAGGACTCCAAAACAGGGATTGGAAGGCGAATGTTCCGTCGCCGTTACCCATGCCGATGTAAGCCAGCGCGTTGTGCGAATTGTACACGACGAGGTCGGCCTTTCCATCCCCGTTGAAGTCCCCGGTGCGTAGGGTGTCGAATCCCGGAGTAAAGAGGTTGCCGGGATAGGAATATGTGCCATTGCCGTTGCTCAACGCCGTGTAGGACTGACCGCTGGATGGATCGTACAATAGGGCGCCCGAGCGGCCGTTACGGACGAAGTCATTAAAGACGGAATTCGGAGACGAGTCGCCCAACAGGAACACGATTGCATCCTGGGCGCCCCCCGCGTTCGATTGTTGAATTGGGTTCACAACAGGAAAATCCGTCGAAGGGGTCCCCCCGGCGACGTGTATGTTCCCCCGGCCATCCGCCGCAATGCCAAGGCCCGACTCGCTACCGCTGCCGCCCACGAATGTCGAAAACAGCCTGGCTGTCCCGGCGGCGTTCAATTCAGTTACGAACATGTCGAAGGCGGTCCGGGTGGTCTGAATTGGATTGGTCAAAGGAAAGTCGCTCGAATTGGTGCGGCCCGTAACCCAGGCGTTGCCGGCGGGGTCAATTGCCAAGGCATAGGCCTGGTCCTCCGAGCCGCCTCCCAGATAGGTGGAATACACCAGAGCCGAGCCCGCGGGATTGAATTTAGTAACGAATGCATCATCTGCGCCCGCAAGATGCAACTGCATTGGGCTTGCAACGGGGAAGTCGGTCGAACCCGCAACCCCTGCTATATAAGCGCTGCCCGACGAGTCCACCGCAATCGCCGTCCCATAATCGGTAGCTGAGCCGCCCAGGTAAGTGGAATACACCAGCGCGGAACCCGCCGGATTGAGTTTCGTGACGAACGCGTCGACACTGGCCGCGTTCGAGCTCCGGTAAGCGGATTGCAGCGGGAAGTTCGTCGACCCCGTGTAGCCCGTCACGTATGCATTCCCGCTCGCGTCTGCAGCGATTCCGTACCCTTCATCCACCGCGTTGCCACCCAGGTAAGTAGCGTATACCCACGCCGTTCCGGTCGGATTGATCTTCGCGACAAATGCGTCCTGCTGCAATCCTTTCGCGGCTTGGAATGGGTTGACCGTCGGAAAATTGGTGGAAAAAGTGATCCCAACGACGTACGCGTTGCCGGCAGGATCCACGGCGATGCCTCGGCCATCGTCTATCGCATTGCCACCCAGATAAGTGGAGTAAACCAATGAACCAGTCGGGTTCAACTTGGTCACGAACACGTCTCCCGATCCGCCCCACGTGCCCTGTATCGCGCCCTTCATCGGAAAATCGAACGAGCCTGCGCTGCCGGTCACATAGGCGTTTCCGATGCTATCTACGGCGATCCCTTTGCCCTCGTCCGGACCGCCTCCACCCAAAAATGTCGAGTAGACTATGCCTGACCCGTTGGCGTTGATTCTGGTCACAAAGACATCTTCGACGCCTTTTAGTGTGGGTTGCGTTGCGTTCCGAATCTGGAAATCCGTCGAGCCCGTGCCCCCGGTTATATAGGTGTTGCCGAATTTATCAACCGCGATCGCGTTGGCGAAATCGCTGAGGCTTCCGCCAATATAGGTCGAATAAATCAGCACCGGATCGATAACTAGTGGTTGCCCCCGATCGTAAGTGCCGATGCGAAAGCCGGCTTCTCTACCGTGCAAAGACCAGGTGCCGGCGACCTCGATGCGTTTACCCGCGACGTCTTGATATACGACCGGTTTTTTGTGCCGGTATTCGTTCTCACCCAGCCTGACGACGAGGTCGCCCTGTTTGTCGATTCGCACACTCTGAGCGCCGTCGAAAGTGAGCCGGATTGTTTTAGGATCAGCGCCAGGCGATACAACCCAGTCGTATTCCAGGCTTCCGTGGTGTCCATAGTAGACCAGATCGATTCCGGGATAGAGACTACGGTAGCGGGCTCTCGCATAGTTCGGAATGGAACTGCGCCACTTGCTCGGTTCGTTGCCAACGAAATAGTTGGTTAACGAGACCTGCTGGTCTTCGCCCAAAATGACAGCGGAAGGGTTGGCGCCTAACAATCTGGTCCGCAAAGGCAATTGATTCTTTGCCGCCAGTACCGTCTCTCCATTGTTCAGGTACAAGGTATATGCAACACCCCTGGCGAGGTAACGAACGTCGGCGTTCGCTTGCCCAGTATTGGGTTCGAAACTCAATGGAATATTGCCCCACTTGATCACTGGCGCCGCCATGGCTGTGCAGGCCATGAAAAGAAAGAGCATTCGCATGTTAGCCCCCCGGACCAAACCCGTTATCCAAATCTCGCTTCGGTTGGGAATACGAGTGGCAGATAACAAATGGAATAAAACAGGACGGAGAGAGATTGCGAATTTTGCGTGAACAGTACTAGGACCGGCCTAAGGTTCGCCCATCAGAACAAAACCCGCCCAAAGGATCGGGTCTTCAGGCAGGGCCAGTTTTCCGAAAGGTGTGTCCACGCGAAGTTGCCCTTTGCGCAAAGAGGCCAACAAACGGAGTTGGGCGCTTCGAAGGGCCGAGCTCTTACTGGAGCCAGACGCGGGCCCAAGCAAACGATAGAAATCGGTGACTAGCTCGGCAGCCGGATGGTCGGCGACATCCCACAAAGTGGAAACGAGGGAGGCTGTGCCGGCGTAGAAAAACGCTCGCGACAGACCAGCTACGCCATCGCTCGAAATTCGCCCCGCGCCGCTACGGCAGGCGCTCAATACAACCAGATCCGCGTGCAAATCCAAGGAGTAGACTTCTCCCGCCGTTAAGCGGCCATCCTCGCCCCGCTGATCGCTGGTCCGTCCGAGAGCGAGGAATGAACTGAGTGGGTCATCGCCGTTAACGATGCCATGAGTCGCCAGATGAATCACCTTCGCGGCGGGCATGGCAGAGCGGACACTTCGTTCATCGGCGCGTGTGCCTGACAAAATTGACACCACGTCTGGCGGCAGCAATCGCGAAATGCTGTTTACCTCTCGCTCCGATCCGGGCAACGGAGGCAGAGGCTTACCGTCGGACGCCGCGGGCATGGAGGACGGATTGGCGACCAGGAGGTAACGCGCCGGCAGGCCTGAGACCTGTTGTTTGGTTTGACTCGTGTACCGAAAGACTTCAACGGCGGGCGAGTAATGGAGAGCGTAGTCTTCAATGAGATAGCGGCCTTTGTCATCCAGCAAGGCAGCGAAGGACAGCCCGAACAGCGGGCCGCTGGGGATAATCGTCAGCAGACTCCCGGTCTTGGCCGGCAGGGCCATACGCACGGGGCCCACGAGGGCGTCATAGAGACTTCGCCATGCCAACCGAGTATCGCGGTTTGCCAGGATCGTAGCATTGGCTCGAGACGCAAGCTGGACGTCGCCGCGCACGCTGGGCCGGCCGGGAGTGACGGTCGCTTCCTCAATCCAGCGGGTTAGCGTTTCCTTGCCGACGTCGCTCTTCGAGCTGGTGATACGTCCTTGCGGCGAGATGGTCCAAGCGACTGTGGATGTTTCGTCAACCCAGTAGGTCAGAATCGTCGAGCCCAGGCGCGCGGCCAGCGCCTGCATGTCATCGAAGGATGCTGCATGGGCCAAGCTGCGGCTCGAGAGTGGGCCTGTTTCTGCCGTGCCTGGACCGCGCTTCGGAAGATAAGCTAACAGGTCGTTCGGCGATGCGGTCTTTTTCGTCGCTATCAGGTCCAGGAACGCGCGGCTGCGCGCCTGCTCGGCAGTCGTAAGAGCCTCCCGCTCATCTCCATTCGCCAGCAAGACCTGGATAGCAAGGCTGGTGAATCCCGCATCCGTATCCGTGTACCGCTGTTTCATGTAGTCCGCGGGGACGAGTTTAGACCATGCCTGCTCGGTGGATTGCATTACCTGGCGAACGTCCTTTAGCGCCTCAGGCAGCCTTCCCAATTTGAATAACGCCTGGGCTCGGAGCCGGAGTACATTGCGCGACTGTTCGCCAAATCCGGGTCCCAGGTCGAAGCATTCCTGAGCAGCCTGCAGCGCCTCTTCATACTGACCCAAACGGAAACGAACATCGGACAGGAGCGCCAAAGTTTCTTGGGAAGGTGTCGGCAGAGCACGCGCCTCCTCCAACAATTCCACAGCCCTGGCATACTGCCCCAATCGCAGGTAACAATTAGCGACGGAAACCAGCATGACCTTGATGATGTAATTTGAACCGGTCTGCCGCGCCAGTTGAAGCCCCTCTTGGTCGTAACGCAGCGCTTCCGAAAAGCGCTTCTGGGCGAGTAGGGCTACACTCATGGCCTGCAGGCTCTGAATCATTCCTTGCTGGTCGCCGACTTCTTTTTGGATATCGCGCGCGCGTTGGTAGTAAACAAAGGCTTGGTCGGCATGGCCATGTACACGGTACAGTCGTCCGATACTAGTCAACACTCGAGCAAGATCCGCGCGGGCGCCGAGTTCTTCCAAAATCGATCGTGCCTGCTCGAGGCGCTCGAAGGCCGAATCAAAATCGTCACTCCCGTATTCGCCATCCGCCCAAGAATGCAAGAGGTGAGCTTCGGTCAGCCGGGCGCCAGTTTGGCGCGCCAGTTCCAGGCCCCGCTGGATGTGCATCTTTCGTTCGTCGCCGGAGGTGAAAAAAGTCAAATCGGAATGGCGCTGTGCAACAGTCTTGAGATCCCCCAGCGCTTCAAAGGCTGCTAGAGACTGTTCATAGTAAGCGCGTCCTTCACTCGGCCGGCCGGTTGCCCACGCATTTTTACCGAGAGTAGCCTGCACCCCCGCGGCGCCGCGCGTGTCTCCCAACCGTTGGAATAACTTCAGCGCTGTCGCCAATTGCGCATCGGAATCCTGGTACTGGCCATGCAGGGTGAGAATGATCGCGAGGCGGCTGCGGGTTTCCGCTTCGACGGGTCCGTTATTTTCTGCGACGGCCAGCTCGAGGGCCTTGGCCAGAAATGGTTGGGCGCCAGATAGATCTTTGGCATCAATGCGTTGGACGGCGGCAGCCAAAGCATCTGCCGCTTTGGTTTGCGCATCGGCGGGCCAGTGACAAATGAGGAACGTGACGGCAACCAGAGGGAGGCGCATATCAGGGACGCTTCATTTCAGCCGCGGCGGCGCAGGCCTTTTGTTTATACTCGCCGGCCTGAGCGCAGAGAGAGGAAGCCTCTGTCCGAGCTTGCCAATAGCGTCCATCGCGATCCAGGGCCACAATCAGATACCACGAGATGGAATCGCGAGACGACTCGTCGGTGAGCCGCCGCGCGGCTTGCAGGGAATCGACGGCGTGGGTGTTGTCGTTCAGAAACAGTTGAGATACGCCCAGATAGAAATGCGCCTCGGGCGAATTCGGATATTTTCGCGATAGATTCTCCAACCGCCGGCTTGCCTCGGCGTAATCGTCAGCACGATAAGGTTTGAGCGCCGCGGCGAGGTCGTTTAGAAATGCCTGACTCGAACCGGCGTCGCTCCGGTAAAGAAGAACGGCGGCCGCCGGAATCTTAATAGGCGCCTTTTCGAACGGCAAAACGAAGCGACTCGTGTTTAAGGAACCGGATGGTATCTGTACCGGCGGCGGTACGACTTCCGCCGTTTGTTGTTGAACTGACCTGCGAGCCAACCACATGCCAAGGCCTCCCGCCGCGAGCAGGACAGCAGCGGCGACCGCCGCCAACGGGCGCCAGATTGACCGCCGTGCAGGTTGATCGAGGCCTCGCCATCTGGCTCGAATCCGCTTGTCCTCGTCATCGGAAGCGCCGGGGTACTCATGTTCCGAAAGATCTTTACTCAACTGAGAACAAATCGGGCAAATCAGAATGTGGTGTTGGACGGCTTCGGCACTTTGGGTCAGAATCCCGGAACGTGCCGCCATGAGCAGATCCGGATCGGGACAGGCCCCAGCGGTCGCACGAACCTCACGCAGCGTGGATTCGATCTGGTTCTTGAACCCTTCCTCTTCGGCGTTGAAATCGGACGTCCTCATCCAGGCACTCTCGCAAAAAACCTATATTGGAACGAGACGGCAGCTATATTATCTCGTATCCATAGTGATTACGCGCGAGAGCTATGGCGCGGAACAAAATGTTGTACGAAATTCCTAGGCAGAAAACTGTTTTCGCAAGATGGCCCGGGCGTACTGTAAATGGCCTTTTATCTGCATTTCATTCAAGCCCAGACGTTGGGCGATTTCCCGCAAGCTCATATCGTGGACATATCGGAGCGTCAGGCAGATCCTGTGGACTGGCTTCAACGCCGCGTTGTCGAACAGTCCAGTGCCTTCCGCGTACTTGGGCCGCTCGCTTACCTGAGTCTCTGCAACGACGTAGCGTTTCTCCAATTCCCGACGCCGCCAATAGTCGGCCGCTCGGTTTTTAACCACCGTAAAGAGCCAAGACGGCAGTCTATCCGTTTGTATGGAGGCCCAATGTTGATGCAGTTCCAGGAACGCCTCGGCCGCTATTTCTTCAGCAAGTTCGCGGCGGCCTACGCACTGGATCGCGAATCGCAGCACGACGTCCCGGTAGTTGGTGTAGGCCCATTCAAACGTCCGCATGCGAACACGGTCGAAAAACCGGGCCTAACAAACTCTCCGAGGCCGCCCGACGCAGTTCATCTTATTTCAGGAGCCGGATGAAGCGCAACCTAGGCAGGCCGGAACACGCCGGGATTTTCGTCCCCGCTCTTTACCTGCTGCCTCTGCCCCGCCGCGCTGCGGCTAGTCTTGCGCCAGAGCCTCGGACAATTGCTCCAGCCTGCGTTGCAGCGCAGAGGGATCGCCCTGCGTTTTGCAATCGATGACGCCTGCATTGGCTTCCAAGGCGACAGTCTGGAACGCGCCATCCTGTACGACGTAGGCTCCAGAAAGCTGCTTGGCCAGCTCGCGCGACATCGCCATGGCGGCGGTGGGCTCGACGGTCACAACCGCCGCGAACTGTGAATCCGTCCAACGGCTGGATGTGGAACCTCCCGGGAGCGCGTTTTTGAGGCGGGCGTGAAAGGAGCTGAGCGTACTCTCGATAGCAACCTTGGAATAACAGCTCTGCAGCCCGCGCAGATTCTTCACCGCCACCAGGATTACCGAAAAGGGAGCGCTCCGCTTGCGAAAAGTGTCGATTTGCAAAAAGATCTCTTTTTGTGCGGGTGTCGGGGCAGCCTTGCCGGCGGAACGCGACTTGCGCGCGATTTCGATTTCCTTGTGGAGCACGCGAATCTCGTCTTTTAGCTGAGCGATCGCCAACTGGTTGCTGGACTTCACCCGTTCAAAGCTGGAAGCGATACTGGCGGTAACGCCGCCCACGACGCCCCGCAGTTCCTCGAGCGGGGCGGTGCGTGCCGCCTTATCGAGGCGCTGCAGGTCGCGTTTCACTTCCACATCGAGGTCGGATCCACTGGCCGAGAAGTTTCCGGCGAAAACCTCCACGGCCTGAGAGGCTGCCCGGACATCGTCCCGTAACCGCTGGAGCCGCAGGTAAACCTTGTCGCTATAGGCTTCCAGTTCAGAGCTAAGGGAGGTTTGTACCTGGCGCAGTTGTTCGGCGGTGATGTCTGGTTTCACCAGCTCGCGGAGCGATTGCAGGGCCGATCGGAACTGAGCAACCTGGGCGGCGTCGACCTCCACGGTATGCTCCGCCACGGCGCCGATCGCGAGACCGTAACAGTCAACGGCGGCGCGTTTGCACTCGTTCAATTTGTCCAGTTCGTTGATAGACTTCCGGAGTGAGATCAAGGAGAGGCCCTGCACGTGTTATCGACAGACGGCGCAGTAACTTTAATTTGAATTGCGCCGGCCCGCTGCCGGCGGGGATGGAGCGCGGCGCGCCTGTGCTACTGTGAATTTCTATGGTGCTGTCCGATGTGGACATCAAGCGCTACATCGCGCAGGGAAAGATCAAGATCGCGCCGGAATTGCCGCCCGAGCAGTTCGGCAGCTGTTCGGTAGATTTTCGCCTCGGCAACGAGTTCAATATCTTCGAGCACAGCCGCCATCCCTATATCGACCTCAGGGAGAAGAAAGGGATTGACGGCTTGATGAAGAGCGTCGAGGTGCCGGCTGGCGATTCGTTCATCTTGCAGCCGCGCGAGTTCGTCCTGGCCATCACCGAAGAGAGCCTGGAGCTCGACGATGATGTGCTCGGAAGGCTGGAAGGCCGGTCGAGCCTGGGACGGATCGGGATCATCGTGCACGGCACGGCTGGATTGTTCGATCCCGGCTGGTCCGGTAAAGCGACACTCGAGCTGAGCAATTTGAGCCGCATGCCGGTGGCGTTATACCCGGGCATGCGAATCTGTTCGTTTACTTTCGAGCAGCTCTCCTCGCCCTCGTCGATGCCTTACGGCAAAAAGGCCGGCAATAAGTACGCCGGCCAGACGCATCCGCTGGCGAGCCGCTTGGCAGGGGAGTTCAAGGGCTAGCGGGATGTCTGGAAAAGATAATGACCCGGGCGTCGGCATGAGTGCCGGCACGGCACGCAACAGTGCGTGCGCCACGTCCATACAGCGGGTATTCACGGTTGCGCCGATGCCGCCTGAGAAGTGCGCGTACGCGCTGGCGAGATACAGCCGGTCGCCGGATTCCATTCGCGACTCCATCGATTGGGTACGAACGCATGACTCCGCTAAGTTTCTGGAGAGCTTCTATTTTCAGTACGGGCATGCGTCCATAGCGGACCTGGGGCACGTAGTCCTGTGTTTTGAAGGCATCTCGGAACTGGCGGCCACCGAGGTTGAGGACGAGCAGTTGTGGGACGGCCAGGCACGGTCGTCGCGCTATCAGGATTTCTCTAAATCGGGTTTCGTGACGCCGCCGGAATTCGATTCCGGGCAGGCTGCGATTTATCAGGCCGCGGCTAAAAAGCTGCTCGATGGATACAACGAAATTCATGCCAGGATGTTCGATTATCTGGCCGAGCGGCATCCGCGCCCAGAATCGATGAAGCCGGACGCGTATCAGCGCAACCTGAAGGCGCGCGCGTTCGACGTGGCGCGTTACCTGTTGTGTTTCGGAATCCCGACCGGCGTCGGACAGGTGACCAGCATCCGGACGCTGGAGAGACAAATTCGGCGCTTGAAAGCTTCCGAGTATGGCGAAATTCGGGAATTGGCGGGCGAGATCGCGGAGGCTTGCGCGGCGCCACCTGAATGCCTGTGGGATTCAACCAGCTCATTGGAGGCGCTGGCGCCCACTCTGGCGCGGCACGTTGAGGTGAACGAGCACCTGTTGCGCAGCCGGGGAGATCTGCGGCAGTGGGCGCGGGAGAATCTATCGGAAGGCGAAGAAGGATTTTCGGAGACGGTCGATTTGTTGAAGCCGGATGACACGCTGGCCGATATGGTTGCGACGCTGCTGTATCCGGTGACGCAACAGTCCTATCGCGCGCTGTATGATCTCGCTCGCGGATGGAGTTCGGCGCGGAAGAACGAGGTCATCGATGTCGCGTTGCGATCGAGGACTCAGCGCGACGAGCTGCTGCGAAACTTCCGCGGCGCGCCCTACGCGTACGATATCGTGATGGACGTCGGGGCTTATCGGGACTTGCATCGGCATCGCAGGTGCCAGCAGTTCCGGCAAAATTATTCCACCAAGCTCGGTTTTGCGACTCCGGATGCGATCGAGGAGGCGGGATTGTCAACGCGTTACGCCGCTTTAATGTCACATGCCAGTAACGTGGCAGTCACTTTGCCGGAACCCGGTTCGCATTATTTGCTACCATTTGCAACCAAATCGCGGTTTCTTTTCAAGCTGGATTTTCCGGAGGCGGAGTATATATCCAGGCTTCGTTCGGGCGTGAAGGGGCACTTCAGCTATCGCCATATCGCATGGGAAATGAAGGAAAAAATGGTAAAACTCGAGCCTGAGCTCGGGCGGCTGATGGAAGCAACACCACCCTGGGTTGAAGATCCACTGACGCGTTAATGGCGGCGTGTCCACGATTCGACACGAAAAACCTGTAAATCTTTCCGGCCTTTGCCCGGGCCCCGTGGAAAAACTCCTTTAAAAACAATAGTTTGATCTTTTGGCAGCGTAGCTGCGATAAGCACTCTCGGTTGCAACTATGAGGTACATGCAGCCTGAAAACGTGGCGGTTGCTTTCAGCGATCGCGCATCGCACATTTCCATCAGGGAAAGGAGTTCATATATGAACCGTTTAGTTCTCGCACTCGCGTCTGTCGGGGTGCTCGGAATCGCGCTCGCTCCGACTGCCCGCGCGGATGAATGGAACAAGAAGACGATCATGACCGTCAATGAATCGATTCAAGTTCCGAACAAGGTGTTGCCTGCCGGTAAGTACGTAATCAAACTTCTGGATTCACCATCGGATCGCCATATCGTCCAGATTTTCAACGCCGATGAAACACACTTGGAAACCACCATTCTGGCCATTCCGAATTATCGGCTGCAGCCGACCGGAAAGACTGTATTCACGTTCTGGGAAACGCCTCCCGGACAACCCAAGGCTTTGAGAGCCTGGTTCTATCCCGGCGACAATTTCGGACAAGAGTTTGCCTATCCGAAGTCGGCAGCCGTTCAGATAGCGGCTGTTGCTCATCAGCCGGTACCGACTACTGAGGCTACGCAACCCGCCGAGATGCCCTCGGCCGCAGTGACAACGACACCGGCGCCGGCTGAAGAGCCGCGTCAGGAAGTTGCGCAGGCAGCGCCGCCGACTCAGCCTGAGGTTCAGCCCGCACCAGCACCCGCTCCCGCTCCCGAACCGGCTCCTCAGGAACTTCCGAAGACTGCCAGTCCCTATCCTCTCGTAGGATTGATTGGATTGTTTTCAGTGGGCCTGTACTTCGTGTTGCATGTGGTCCGCACGTCGTAACATAGGTTAGAGACCTATGAGCAAGGGGCGCGGCGTGATCCGGTGGATGTTGGCTGCCCCGTTCGTGGTGTTGGTTGCCGCTGGGTTTTACCAGAAGACTGCGCCAACACCCGACGGGCAGGAGCCGCAAAATTACACCATCCGGACCACGTCGCGCCTTGTTTTGTTGGATGTCAGCGTCAAGAGCCGGGACGGGGGCTTTGTCTCGGGCCTGACGCAAGACAGTTTCAAGGTATACGAGAATGGAAAGCCGCAGCAGATCACGCAGTTCGCAAACGCCGATATTCCCGTGACCGTCGGAATCTTGGTGGATGAGAGCGGCAGTATGCGGCCGAAGCGCGCGGAGGTGATTGCCGCGGCGCTGGAATTCATCAAGGCCAGCAATCCGCAGGATGAGGTCTTCGTAATCAATTTCAACGAGAAGGCACGCCACGGGCTCCCCGATACCGTTCTGTTTTCAGACAATATTGACCAGTTAGGCACTGCTTTATGGCGGGGAATACCCGAAGGACGAACCGCGCTTTACGACGCAATCGAAATGGCGCTGCATCAAACGGACATGGGAAGGCGCGACAAGAAGACGCTGCTGGTGATCAGCGATGGCGGGGACAACGTCAGCCAGCACAGGCTTCCGGATGTCATGCACGATGTTCTGGAATCGATCGTGACTATTTATACGATAGGCATTTTCGACGAGAATGATCCGGAAGCAAACCCAGGCGTACTGAAGCAATTGGCCCAAGTGAGCGGCGGAGGATCATACTTTCCTAAGACCCTGGAAGAGGTGGTCCCGATTTGCCGCCAAATCGCGAAGGATGTTCGCACGCGATACACCGTCGGATACATTCCGGATTCGAGCAACGGCAAGCCGGAGCGGCAGATTAAGGTAGTGGCCTCGTCGCCGGAGGGTCAAAAATTGAATGTTCGCACGCGGACCCGCTATTTGTTCACTCCCGACAGCTTGGAAGCGGATAAGAAATGAGAACCGTCCTAAGATTGGACTCGGCTCCCGAGCGTCAGACGCCGTCGCGGCGTCATTGGCTGGCTGGTTTCGAATGGTTTTTCCTGCTGGTGGGTTTGGTGGCGCTGGACACTTACGTGTGGGTAAACACCAGCTCGACTCTGTCCCAGGCCTACCAAGACTGGGCTTTCGATCAGACCTTGCGGGGGCAAACGTCCACGATTCGAGGGTTTGTGGAAGATGAGTTTTCGTGGTTGTTCGGCTCGCAGCGCGAAAAAGTGGAGGCTCCCGAGGCGGCCCCGAAGTTTCAGCCGATGCCCCAGGGAAAGCCGCCGCAGCCTTCCGAAGTGATCGGCCGGCTGGAGATTCCTCGCCTGAACCTGACGGTCATGGTGCGCGAGGGCGCCGACGGTAAGACCCTGCATCAAGCGGTTGGGCACATCCCCGGCACGGCGTTGCCTGGCTACGCCGGGAACGTAGCGCTGGCTGGGCACCGCGATACCTTCTTTCGGGCGCTGCGCAACATCAAGAAGGATGACACCATCGAGTTGGAGACGGAGAATGGGACCTATCGCTACCTGGTGGAGTCCACCGATATCGTGGGGCCGAGAGATGTCGGCGTGTTGGCTGCCTCGCACGGGCAGACTCTGACCCTGGTGACCTGCTATCCGTTTTATTACGTAGGATCAGCGCCCAAGCGGTTCATCGTGCACGCGGCGCAGGTATCGCCTATCCCGCCGCGCCTACGGCAGCAAGGCTCCTGAGCTTAGCGGAAAGCGTAGTTCTTTTGAGGCCCAGCATTTCGGCGGCGAGTTTTTTGTTGCCTCGCGTTTTCTTCAGGGCCTGTTCTAGAATGTTCAACTCTATGTTTCCCACCGTGCGCTCGAAATCGAGGCCCTGATCGGGAAGCGCAATGAAGGGCTGCGTGCCCGGTTGGAACGCGACCGGATGGGTCCGCGGCGGAAGCGGGAAATCGCCGGGAAAAAGCGCGGGCCGGTCGCCGCTGAGCACTACTGCTTTTTCAACTGCGTTTTCCAGTTGGCGGACGTTGCCGGGCCAGTCATGAGTGGCCAGGCGATCCAGCGTCTCACGGGAGATGTTCTTAGCCGGGATTCCTTCTTCGCGGCAGATCCTTTCGATGAAGTGCCGAACCAGGAGCGGAACGTCGGAGGGGCGCTCCCGCAAAGGCGCGATCGGGAAAGGCACCACGTTCAACCGGTAAAAGAGATCTTCGCGGAACTTTTCCTGCTTGGTCAATTGTGCTAAATCGGCATGGGTGGCCGCGATGACACGAACGTCCACCCGCACGTTCTCCGAACTGCCCAGGCGCTGGAACTCACGCTCCTGCAAGACGCGCAGGAGCTTGGCTTGCAGGCTTAGCGGCATGTCCCCGATCTCGTCCAGAAAGATGGTGCTGTGGTTGGCCTGCTCGAAGCGTCCGACGCGATGATTCGTCGCTCCGGTGAAAGCTCCCTTCACATGACCGAACAGTTCGGCTTCGAGCAAAGCCTCCGGCAGCGCGCTGCAGTTGACTGAGATCATCGGAAGGTCGCTGCGGTTGCTGGCGGCGTGAATGGATCGTGCGACGATTTCCTTGCCGGTTCCGGTTTCGCCCAGAATCAGCACTGTGGAGCGGCGGGGAGCAACCAGGCGTATGCACTGAGCGATCTGCTCGAGAGGACGGCTTTCTCCGATCAGCAGACGCCGCCAGGGTTCGGCTTCGCGATCAACCGGCTCAGCGGCGTATTCGGCGGCCAGCTTGGTATTGGCCGCCATGTAAAGAAGACTGGTAGCGTCTCCATGCTCGAAAACGTGGAACGCACCGAGCCGGAGCAGGCCGACAATTTCGGTGGGTCTGCAGTCAGGCGCGTGAATCACCACCGGCGTGCCGGGCTGCGCCTGTTGCAATTCTTCGAGGAGACCGGCAGCCGAAGCCCGGTCAGGAACGGGAAGGCTCACTAGTACGACGTCGAAATCCTGGTACCGCAATATGTTCAACCCATCCAGCGCGCTCTTCACTAACACCAGCGAAAGGCGGACGTTGTCGACGATTTCATCGGCCCGATCGGAGATCCACAAAACTCTCGGTGTAGGAATTGGCGTCAACCTCTGTCGCTCTTCCATCGGCTATCGGGGGGCAGGCTTTAGCTAAATTGTTTCTTACTCCGGTGCGCGAATTGGTTGTATTCCCGGGGGATAGCGCAGGCCGAAGAGCCAGCATCGGTTCGATCGCGCGGGTGTTATCTTTCGCCGGGGATGTGATCGCGATACAGCTTCCAGTTATCGACCAACTTTGTCACCACTGTATTGCCAACGCGCCAGGCCGCTTCGAGCGCGGGCAGATAGGCCGTGTATTTCCCGATCTTATTTCCGGCCAGGCTTTCGGCGGCAGTCATCCCGGGCCGCTGCTGGTCAAAGTCGCTGGCGGTTCGCAAGACCAATACGCGAGCCGGATCCACGCGGCCGGCTTTGGCCAGAAACGTCAGCGACTGCAGCGTGCCGGTGTCTTCCATGGCGGTAGTAACATAGTTGCCTTGGCCGTCGGTGTGATAGCGAACCCAGTCGTTAGCCCACTCATTCAGCATCCGGCCATGCCAAAACGTCGACGAAGAAATTTCGTCGCCTTTGAGCACAAACGGCGGACGGCGCGCGTTCGGGATGTCGAACTGATTGCGCTCGTTCCGCATCACGTCGTTGTCCGGGAGCGGAACATTGCGCGTCAGATTAAACGCCCAGTTCATTAGACCGGCATTCAAATGGTAAACCTCGCCTGAGTCGATGACAGCCTGATGCGGCTGTTCGTACGGTACCGACCTTCGCAGCGGTACGTAGCCGGTCTTCCAATCCGCTGGAATTTCGCGCGCGTCGATCTCATGCCCGAGATCGCCATCTACCACCCACTCCGCCCAGGCCGCCGATCCGAGCGAGCCATCGGCCGGATCGATCCCCGCAATACCGGCCACCAGCCAATAGGACTTTCGCAAGTCGAAACGCGGATCCAGGCCGAGCGCCATGATGCTGGCCGCAGCCTTTGCCGTTCCGACTCCGGTGACGATGCCGAGTACGCCGTCGTGATTCATGCGCAGGTCGTGATAGCCCTGCGGGAATGCGATGACGCGATCCAGCTTGCTTCTTTCCACCCAATATTGAAATTCGCCGGGTTCGTCGCCGGTGTCGGCCCCACGCTCGAACATGGTGACCACCACAACTTTGACGGCGATGGGCTTCTCTTCGGCAGCGGCGCAGGCGATGGCCACTGAAATAAGGATCGACAGGGACGCGGTCCGGGGCATTCACGTATCGTAGCCGACTCTCGCCTATAATCAAAGGCGATGTCGTGGAGGGCGGTTCTGTCAACTATCGTCGCCATCCTGCTGGGCGCGATTGCAGCCGGAGCTCAACCCACCCCTTATAAAGCGCCACGGACCGCGGATGGCCATCCCGACTTGAACGGAATATGGCAAGCGCTCAACACCGCGAATTGGGATATCCAGGACCATTCGACGGGGGCGGGAGCGGTTGTCTCACTCGGCGCTGCCGGCGCGATTCCTCCCGGCCAAGGCGTGGTGGAAGGCGGCGAGATTCCCTATCAGCCATGGGCGCTAGCTAAGAAGAAAGAAAACTTCGCAAAGCGGTTGACCGCCGATCCGGAGATCAAATGCTATCTTCCGGGCGTCCCTCGCGCCACCTACCTGCCGCTTCCGTTTCAAATTATCCAGGGCGCGAGGTCGGTCATGATCGCCTATGAATATGCGGACGCCGTCCGTAATATCCCGCTCAGTAATCCCGGCGAAAGTCCCGCGCCGGCCTGGATGGGGTGGTCGGTTGGCCGCTGGGACGGCGATACGCTGGTGGTAGACGTCACGAGCTTCAATGAAGATACCTGGTTCGACCGGGCCGGGGATTTCCACAGCGATGCCCTGCACGTGGTGGAGCGCTATACGCCGCGCAGTCCTGATACTCTAATTTACGAGGCGACTATCGAGGACCCGAAAGTCTTTACGCGACCCTGGAAGATGAGCATGCCGCTGTATCGCCATGTCGAAAAGAATGCACAGTTATTAGAATTCAAGTGCGTCGAGTACGCCGAGGAATTGATCTATGGACATCTTCGAAAAAAGCCGGGCAAGTGAATTATTCACGAGCGTGATCGCCCTCTCGTTGCTCTGCGCTATCGCAGCCCCGGGCCAGGTCGCCAGCAAGACTTGGACCCAGCGGACACCCGACGGACAGCCCGACCTCGAAGGCTATTGGTCGAACGTCACTATTACGCCGCTGGAGCGCCCCGCCGAGCTGGCCGGGAAGGAATTCTACACCCAGCAGGAACTGGCGGATCAGGAAAAAAAAGCGGAGGTACCCAGAAGTGCCGAGGAAATCGCCGGGACGATCGCGCACTACGATTTCCATCAGTACGGGCTGGACCGGACGCAGACTAAGCATGGACTCAACGTGCGGACTTCGCTGATCGTGGATCCGCCGGATGGAAAGATTCCTCCCTTGACTCCGGAAGCGAAGAAGCGGTTGGCAAAACTTGCTGAGGAGCGGAAAAAAATAGGCCCTTATGATGGCCCTGAAAGCCGTGGTCTGGGCGAGCGGTGCATCGTGATGGCGCATGAAGGACCGCCTATGCTGCCTCCGGCTTACAATGCCAATCTTCAGATCCAGCAAGGTCCCGGATACATCGCGATTCTCCACGAGGAGATCCACGACACCCGCATCATACCTTTGGATGGGAGGCCGCATCTAGGGCCGAACATCCGCGAGTATCTGGGAGATTCGCGCGGCCACTGGGAGGGCAATACGCTGGTGGTGGATACGACCAATTTCAACGACAAGACAAATTTCCATGGGTCGGGTGAGAACATGCATGTGATCGAGCGCTTCACGCGCGTCGACGCGGAAACCATCCTCTACCAATTCACCGTGGAAGATCCGACCACCTGGACCAGACCCTGGAGCGCAGAGCTTCCAATGACCAAGATTAAGGGCCCGATCTACGAGTTTGCATGTCACGAAGGCAATTTCGATATGGTGAACAATCTCACCCAGGCTCGGGAACAGGAAGCGAAGGCGGCCGAGGAAGCCGCCAAGAAAAGTCCGAAGTGAAACTGTCAGAGTAGGAGACGAATCCGATGCGGACCATAATATCCGTCGCCGCTATTAGCGCTGGTTTGCTTTTGACTGCCCTGCCGGCGCTTCCTCACCATGCCTTTGGCTCTGAGTTCGATGTAAGCAAGCCGCTGAAACTGCAAGGCACGGTAACCAAGTGGGAATTGGTGAATCCGCATTCCTGGATCCGCATGGATGTGAAAGGGCCGGACGGAACAGTCGTGAACTGGATGATCGAAGGCGGCAGCCCGAACTCGCTGTTCCGGTTGGGATTCAACAAGAATTCGCTGCCCCCTGGCACCGAGATCATCGTTGAAGGCTATCAGGCCAAGGACGGGTCGAATCGGGGCGTGGGCGCGAAACTCACGTTCACCGATGGGCGGCAACTGTTTCTGGGAGGCTCGGCGCCGGGCGCCAATCCCGACGACGGCAGCAAGAAGTAACCCGGCTTGCCGTCTAGAGTTGGAGCGCCGGGCTAACTGGAGACTTCCGCTCTGTCCACATGCGGATGGTCGCGCGAAGATCGGATAGATCGATAGGCTTGGTGAGATAGTCATCCATGCCCGCCCCGATGCATAGCTCGCGGTCGCCCTTCATAGCGTGTGCCGTCAAGGCTACGATGGGCACGTGCCGTCCTGAAGTTTTTTCTGCTGCTCGGATGCCCTCCGTCGCTGCCAGGCCATCCATGCGCGGCATCTGCACATCCATCAGAATCAGATCGAACGGCTGCCGCTCGAAGGCTGCCAGAGCTTCCAGGCCATCGACAGCCAACACGACCTGATGTCCCGCTTTCTCGAGTACCGCGGCTATCAAGCTTTGATTCACGAGATTGTCTTCGGCCAGCAGAACCTGAAGACGCTGTCCGGAAACGCGATTCTCCAGCGCGGTCAATGAGGCCGTGTGGTCCGCCGGCAATGTCGCAGCCAGGACTGCGCCGAGGCGATAGCGTTCCTCGCTCTCGTGCAAAGCTGCGTCGGTTGCCAGGTCTGGAGCCATATGTGCTGCGGTTCATATCGGCAAAGGCTCTCGGAAGCTTAAGTTTTTCTTCAACTTGCCCGGTATAGCGCCGCGCCCGTCCGCTACAATTCAGTAGTGCAGCTCACTTTCGCCGACTGGCTGGTTGTCGCTCTCTACTTCCTGTTTAATCTCGGGATCGGCTTTTACTACAAAAGCCGGGCCGGAAAGAGCGTGAGCGAGTTCTTCCTCTCCGGCAGAAACGTCCCGTGGTGGCTGGCCGGGACCTCGATGGTGGCCACCACCTTCGCCGCCGATACACCGCTGGCTGTCACCGGAATGGTCGCCAAAGGCGGGATCGCAGGCAACTGGCTGTGGTGGAACTTCGTCGCCAGCGGCATGCTCACCGTCTTTTTCTACGCGCGGCTGTGGCGGCGGTCGGGCGTCATGACCGACATAGAATTCTCGGAAATCCGATATTCCGGAAAACCCGCCGCTTTTCTGCGCGGCTTCCGCGCCTTGTATCTCGGCATTCCGATCAACTGCATCATCCTGGGCTGGGTGAACCTGGCGATGGTCAAGATCCTGGGGCTGGTGCTGGGCGTCGACAAGTTCACGGCGCTGCTCATCGTCCTGGGGATGATCGGGCTGACATCGTTTATTTCCACGCTTTCCGGTCTCTGGGGCGTGTTGGTTACGGATGTTTTCCAGTTCGTCATCAAGATGAGCATGGTTGTCGCGCTGGCAGTGTTTGCCGTCCAGGCGGTGGGCGGTATCGACGCGATGAAAGCCAAGCTGATTGCCATCGATCAGGTGCACATCGCGCAGGGCGGGCATGGTTCGGCGCTGGACTTCGTACCCGACCTCAATTCCGCCTGGATGCCCATGATCACGTTCCTGGTCTACATCGGCATGAACTGGTGGGCCACCTGGTATCCGGGCGCCGAGCCGGGCGGCGGCGGATACGTGGCGCAGCGCATGTTCAGCGCCAAGGACGAGAAGAATTCACTGCTCGCGACGCTGTGGTTCAACATCGCTCACTATGCCATCCGGCCCTGGCCATGGGTTCTGGTCGCGCTGGCTTCGCTGATTCTGTTTCCGGGCTTGGCCGATCCCGAGACGGGCTACATCCGCGTCATGATCGCTTATCTTCCTCCGTCGCTGCGCGGGCTGATGGTGGCGGCATTCGCGGCGGCCTACATGTCCACCATCGCGACGCAATTGAACTGGGGCGCCAGTTACCTGGTCAACGATTTTTATCGCCGATTCTTGAAAAAGGACGGCTCCGAGAAGCATTACGTCACAGCGTCCCAGTGGGCCACCGTTTTCCTGACAATTGTCTCTGCTGTCGTGACCTTCTACCTGGAATCGATCGCGGGCGCATGGAAGCTGCTGCTGGTCACCGGCGCCGGCACGGGCGGCGTTCTGCTGCTGCGCTGGTACTGGTGGCGCATCAATGCCTGGAGCGAAGTGTCGGCCATGATTTCGGGCTTCGTGGTTTCGGTTCTGATGCAGACCGTCGCCGGCCTCGACACCGACAAGCCGGTCGATTTCGCCTGGATCATGATCGTCACCGTGTCTGTCACCACCGTGGTCTGGCTGGCCGTGACATTCCTCACCAAGCCCGAATCGAAGGAGACGCTGGTCGCTTTCTATCGCCGCACGCATCCGTCGGCGGCCGGATGGAGGCCGATCGCCAAGCTCGCCCCCGATGTCCGCCCATCCACCGATGGCGCTTCGAACCTCCTCGATTGGATCTGTGGCTGCGCGCTGATCTACGGTGTTCTTTTTGGCGGCGGCAAGCTCCTGCTGAAGGACTACGTCACCGGATCGATCCTGATGGCCGTGGGTCTCGCCGCCGGCGCTGTGATCTATTGGGATCTGTCGCGGCGCGGCTGGAGCGCGGTGGTGGACTAAATGTTGGTGGATTAATCAGCGGCGTCCGAACAGCCACAAAATCACCGACAAGATCAGGCTGATCAGCAGCGACGTCACGATCGGAAAGTAGAAGACCGAGTTCTTGCCGCGGATGATGATGTCCCCCGGCAGGCGCCCCAAGCGGATGGGAAGCTTTTCGCCGATGGAGACAACCAGGCCCAGCGCCAGGACGAAGAGCCCGATGATTATCAGCGTTCGTCCCCAGCGCATATGATTTTATTTTCTCACCCGGTCAGCGCCAACCTCCGGCTTCCCCTATAATTGAGTCGGGCAAAGTTGCCGATCAGGTCTCTGTAAGACCCAGTCGATATCATGCGCTACGTCGCCGCATGGCTGATTAGTTTCGCACTCGGTTGTGCGTCCGGTGCCTCCATCGCGCCGTCTGCGACACCTACGCCTCTGACGGTTGTCTTCCAATTCGACAACCCTCATTCCGAGAAAGCCTTCGAGGAGATGAAGCGGGAGTTGGCCTCTATTTTCAAGAACGCCGGGATTCAGATCGCCTGGCGCGACCGCGACCAGGTCAGCTCTTCGGAGTCGTTTCCCAATCTGTTGGTTGTTAAATTTCACGGCGTATGCAAAATGGATCCGGCCGTGGATCGCGATGAGGACTCCGGGCCCCTTGCATTCACCCATACCTCCGACGGCGTGGTCCTGCCGTTCAGCGAAGTGGAATGCGATCAAGTCCGGTCTTCGCTGCGGCGCGCGGTATCGCGAGGCGATCGTGCCCGCTCCGATATAGTGTTGGGCCGCGCTATGGCTCGCGTGTTGGCGCATGAGCTCTATCACGTACTGGCCCGAACCGAGTCTCACACCGCCAACGGCGTGGCGCAAAGAGCATTTTCGGGATCAGACCTCATCGGGGATCAGTTGGAGCTAAGCCCGGACGAACTGAATAGCATGCACCGATAATGCTGGCTGGCGCGGTTCTCTGGGACATGGACGGCACGCTGGTCGACTCCGAAGAGTTCCACTGGCTCTCCTGGCGCGACACCATGGCGGCCGAGGGTCTCCCCATCACACGCGATCAGTTTGTGGTGACATTTGGCCAGCGCAACGACTCCATCCTCCCCCACTGGCTCGGTGCCGGGGCCACGCCCGATCGCATTCAGCGCATTGGCGATGCCAAAGAGGCGCTATATCGCAAATTGGTTCGCGAAAGCGGGCTCGCTCCGCTGCCTGGCGCAGCCGAGTGGGTGCGCCGATTGCATCAGGAAAAGTGGCGCCAAGCTGTTGCCTCTTCCGCGCCCCGCGCGAACCTCGACGTCGTGCTGGAGGTCATTGGCCTGGCTGGCTGCTTTCAAGCCGTAGCCTCGGCCGAGGACGTTACCGCTGGCAAGCCACATCCGCAAGTATTCTTGACCGCGGCGTCGCGTCTTCAAATACCGCCTGGCCAATGCGTCGTGGTGGAAGACGCCGCTGCGGGTGTCGAGGCCGCCCGCCGCGCCGGGATGCGCAGCATCGGAGTGAGCCGCAAAGGATCGCTCGCGGCTGATGTTGCGGTTTCGTCGCTCGCCGATCTGCCGCCGGACATATTCGCAAAACTCTTGTCGGTCTAGACGCGTCCCGTGGCGATCTGCCGCGCCCAATCGTTCCGTCCCAAAGACGCCGCGCATTGGGTCGCTATCCCATAACCGTAGGCTACTTTGTGAAAAGAAACATCCCAACCCGCTGCTGTTTTGGTCAGGACGGCGTAAGACGCATGCGGTGAAAAAGTCTCCATCGCGTGCCTGACCGGGGAATCGTCGCTATAGGCAGGCAGTCCGACGCTGCCTGGGTTCACGATCATCTGTCCGTTCGCGAGCGAAACCAGGCGCGGGATATGAGTGTGACCACAGACGATCACGGGATGCCGGACGCTTTTCACCAGCCGCAGGATCTCAGGTTCCGGCCGGAGCCTCGGCCCGCCCGATGCCACGTCCTCGAGCAGATAGGTCTCGTCGCTAGCGGGCGTCCCGTGGCACAGAAAAATCTCTTCCTCGAAGATGGCGGTGGGCGGCAGAGTCCGAAGCCACTGGATCGGCGCATCCCCCAGGTCTTTGATCACATAGTCCAGCGTAGGATTCGAGCGGCGGTCTTGCTCGGTAGCCTCGTAAATCTGGCGATCCTGGTTGCCCCGAATCGTAAGGAGGTCGCCCAGGGCCTGAAGGCGATCATAGGTCGCCCGCGGCTTTAAGGGGCCATAGAGGATGTCGCCTAGGTTGAACACCGTATCCACGCGCTGCCTTTGAATGTCCGCCAGGACGGCTTCCAAGGCCCAGACATTGGCGTGAATATCTGCAACGAAGGCGATCCGAAGGGGGTTAGAAGCCATATACAATTGAGAAAGAGGAGCCGATCAGTACCTAGTGTCATCGAAAGCCCTGCACGTTTTCAAGGTTTTCACGTCAGCCTGTTATAGGCATGGCGTCCGTAGTGCAGACATTTGAGGATCTCATGAGCGAGCGGGGCATTCCCTCTCAACTCGACGCCACGCTTCAATCCGCCCAGGAGCTGCAGAACCGCTTTATTTCCGATAACTTACGTCGGATTTTCCTGCTCATCTACCGGATTGTCGGCAACGTGGCCGATGCGCAGGACCTCACCCAGGAGGCTTTTATCAAGGCGCTCCAGCGCCAGGATCAATTGAAGGACATCGAGAAGGCGGCGCATTGGCTGTCCCGGATCGCCAGCAACACCGCCATCGATTTTCTGCGGCGCAACGGCAAGGTCAACTTTTGCGAGATCGACACCTTGATGGAGCCGCTGAGCGAGCCATCCGAGAGCCCCGAGCAGGCGGTGCTCCGCTCCGAGCATCGGGCCTATCTCGAGGAAGGGCTGACAGTACTGACCGAGCGCGAGCGAACCGCCTTATTGCTGCGGGACGTCGAGGGGCTGCCGGCCGAGGAAGTCGCGAGCCAGATGAACTGTTCGAAGGCTACCGTGCGCTCGCACATCGCCAACGCCCGCATCAAGTTTCGCCGCTACATTGAACGCAGCCGTCGCGCGCAGGGAAGGAAGCCGTCATGAAGCACCCCAATGAATTTCAATTGGCGCTCTTTGCCGGCGGTGATCTGGGGCTTTGGGACCGGTGGCAGGTTAGACGGCACGTTTCCCGGTGTTCGCATTGCGACGGAGAAGTGACGGCTTTGCGAACGGCGAGCAAACAGGTGCGCGAAGCTTTGCCGGATCTGCCGAAAGACATCAACTGGAACCGGCTGGCCGAAGAGATGACAGGCAACATTCGCGTCGGGCTAGCGGCGGGCGAAGCGATCGCGCGCTTTGATCGGCCAGTCGTCCGAGTGCGTCCGGCGCGTCTGGGATTAAACGCCGCCTTAGTGCTGGCTTGCGCGACAATCGTGTTCGTCACCGCATTCTGGACCAGCCTTCCGCGCGAGCAGGCGCAACACCTGTCTTCGGCATTGGGGAAAATCTTCACCAGTCAGACCGGCCGGCATCCGGCTGTTGCGCAGGACGATGTGATGCTGGAAGCTTCCTCTTCGTCGATCGAAGTGAAAGAGAACGGCCGCACCATGATGCTGACCCATCCGCGCTCGGACGGCGGCACGGTTTCCATCAGCATGAAGGGCTCGGCAGGCGTGCGCTATGTGGATGCCGATACGGGCCAGGTGACCATCAACAAGGTGTACTATGCGGAGCAGTAGGTTCGTTGCACTGGCATTCCTGCCAGTGTTATCCGCGGCAGTATTGCCCAAGATCGATCTTCCCAAAGATTCGCCCGTTACCGTGGTTTCGGCCGACTTCGGGGACTCGAACGAGACTGCGCGCGGCGGAGCGATGCTGCTCGATTTACATGCCGCCCTTTCACTGCGCAACTCCAGTGCCCGTCGAATTCGTGGGATCACGCTGCTGGTAATGGCGCAGGAGGCGACGCCGGGCGGCAAAGGCTCCGTCACTTACCCCAGCCTGGATGTGGGCCCGCAGGAGACCTTCCCCGTGCGCGTCGATCTGCGGCTGCTTCGGCCGCTGCAGGCCTCGGGTGGCGCTCCCGTCCAGATCGGCCTGGATGGCATCCTGTTCGACGATCTCAGTTTTTACGGTCCCGATAAGCTCAACTCCCGGCGAACGCTGATCGTGAGTGAATTTGAAGCGCGCCGCGATCGGAAGTATTTCAAATCGCTGCTGGCCGAAGGCGGGCAGCAAAAACTCCAGCAGGCCATTGTCGAGAGCCTGGCGCATCAGGCCGATCGCCCGGCGTTCGATGTCCAGGTGGTCCGTGGCGGCCGGGCTACCAATTTCGAGCCGGAAAAACAGGTCCAGTTCGCGTTTTTGAAGCTCCCGGACTCGCCCATTGAGCCGACCGACGGCATGGCACGGATCTCAGGCAACGAGGCGCGGGCGCCCCGCCTGGAAGTGAAGAACCGATCCGACCGCCCGATCCGGTATCTGGAGATCGGATGGATTTTGCAGGACCACAGCGGGCGCGAGTTTCTGGCTGGGTCGGTGCCGGCGGAGTTGCAACTCGGGCCCGGCCAGAAAAGCCAGATTCTCGAAAATTCGACCTTGAAGTTTCCCCAGCGCGGCGGCCAGCCGCTAGCCATTGAAGGCATGACCGGCTTCGTCAGCAGCGTCGAGTATGCCGATGGCAGCGTCTGGATCCCGAGCCGCTCGGATCTGGGCACGCCACAATTGCAGCGCGTCGCCTCGCCGTCCGATGAAGAGCAGCGGCTGGTGCAGATCTACCGCAAACGGGGCATACAAGGTCTGATCGCGGAACTGAACAAGTTCTAGTCGAACCGGCTGCCCGCGGACTGATCTATCCTAGAGGGAAGAATCCGCCATGAATGTTGTCAAGCTCGTTTCCATCGCCATCGTTTCCTTAGGCTGGGCAAACCTGGCCCCGGCGCAGCCGGCTACCGGGCCGGCCGTCGTCCTGGAGAACAAAGAGAAGCCCAAGAAGGACTCCCCGTATCGGATCATCCAGGGCATTGTGAAAGACCAGGCCGATAATCCTCTCGCGGGCGCAATCGTACAACTTAAGGACACAAAAACGTCAAAAGTGATCGATTTCGCCACCAAAAGTGATGGAAAATTCGCGTTCCGGGATCTCTCGATGGGAAACGACTACGAAGTTCTGGCCAAGCGCGGCGATCTCGCGTCTCCGGTGAAGAAGGTGAGCATTTACGATACGCGCAAAGAGGTCATCATCAACTTCACGCTCCAACCGCCGGTCAAGCAGTAGCAGGCCGGGAGCAAGGACGTAGCGTGCGCCGTATTCGCTCGCACTTCCGTTTGGCAACCTCGGCGAACTCCAACAAAAGCTGACACTCGGCCTTCGGCAAAACTCCGACGGCGACCCTGAGATAACGAACCAAGCGCGTATATTCCGCGTGGGCCTTCTTGTACTCCGCCGGCAGGCGGGGGTTTCGGGCAGAGCCGGCGGCTCTTTCCGGGCGAGTCGAGGTTCGTCGCTTAGAGGGTTTTCCAGTAGGGTGAACCATGCCACTCTGTAGAAGCAATCGGAGGACCAAGTGTTTCAGCGCTTTAGTGATATTCCGAACCTGGCTGGAGTCCCCCGCGATGGTGGAACTTCGCTAAGTTACTGACTATAGGGCTCTAACCCAGCCGCTGCCGTTCGTACTAAGCTTCCCCGAACCTTGAGATCCCGCTCAAACACGGCGTAGCGCAGAAATTCCCACGACACCTCTATCATGCCGGTGCCTAGATCGGATGGGCCTCTGGGTTCGACGATCGCGCCCGACGGTAGTGAACTCATCACACCGCCTGTATCCCCATTGGAGGATGAAGAAAGACGGACCGCGACCAGCGGCATGTTGATGCGATACCGCTGCATAGGTTGAAACTCGTTGAGACTTCATTTTGCCAGCGGTCTCCAGCGAATTCAAGTCAATTGTTTGTGAATAATCGTAGGCTGCGACGTTTCCGAGCTGTCATTGGCATGTAAGCAAAACGAAACGCTAACGTGATAAGATCGCGCGAGAGGGGCTATGATGATTCTCGCAAAACGCATTCTATTCGTCTGCCTACTTGTTTCAACTTCGCTCTTCGCGCAGTTTGAGACCTCCGAGGTTCTCGGCACCATTCAGGATCCATCCGGGTCGCCGGTGCCAAAAGCAACCGTGACGCTCACCAACCAAGATACCGGCGTTCAGGTGAAAACGTCCACCAACGACGGGGGCGAGTATGACTTCTTTAACGTTAAGGCTGGGCGCTACAGCGTTTCGGTTGAGGCTAACGGATTTTCGAAAGCGACGGCCACCGATGTGACGGTGAACGTGGGCGCTCGCCAGCGCGTCGATTTGTCGATGCAGGTCGGTGCGGTTACCGAATCGGTCACGGTGACGGGGGCGGCGTCAGTCCTCCAAACCGATTCGAGTGAGCAAAGCCAGGTCATCAGCACGCAGGCAGTTACGGAATTACCGCTCAATGGCCGCAACTACGCGGACTTGGCGCTATTGTCCGCCAACGCGATGAAGTCTCCGATGTCGGATGCCTTTGCGCCCGGCGGAACACCGCGCGAAGGTGCGTTCAATGTGAACGGCATGCGCAGCACGTATAACAATTTCCTCCTGGATGGCGTCGATAACAATGCCTATGGGACGAGCAACCAGGGCTATTCGGCCCAAGCCGTGCAACCGTCGCCGGACGCGATCGCTGAGTTCAAACTGATCACCAGCAACTACAGCGCGGAATATGGGCGCGTGGGCGGCGCCGTTGTAAACGCGGTCATGCGGTCTGGAACCAACCAGCTTCACGGCACAGCCTACGAGTTTGTTCGAAACACCGACTTAAACGCCGGAGGATTTGAATTCGCGCAACCGTATTTCAAGCCGCCGTTGCAGCGCAATCAGTTTGGCGCGAGCATTGGCGGACCATTCATCAAGAACAAGCTGTTCTTCTTTGGCGATTATGAAGGGTATCGCCAATTGCAGCACAACCCTAACTTCGACTCGATTCCGAGTCTCGCTGAGCGCGGCGGCGTCCTTCCGGTTACGGTGGTCGATCCCTTGACAAAAGTTGTGTATCCGGCCGGTACCGCGATCCCGATTCAAAGCCTGAATCCTTTCGCTGCCGCCGTATTGAACGCTCAGCCGGCTACGAATGGCCCCGGCGTCTCCAACAACTACCAGACGCTGCTGCTTTATCGAGACTACAGCGATAAGTACGACGCGAAGCTGGATGGCCAGATTAACGACCGCATGAGCATGTTCCTGCG
>Ga0210386_10000146_pt1 | contig 58644 bp, 50 predicted proteins | sample IncBWH32OmetaG_FD_160091 | JGI IMG/M metagenome (GOLD analysis project Ga0210386, IMG submission 160091) | Forest soil microbial communities from Barre Woods Harvard Forest LTER site, Petersham, Massachusetts, United States - Inc-BW-H-32-O ...
CTAGCGCTGGATCCGTGCCAGCATGCGCGACCGGTTCCTCTTCATGCTCGATCTCGTGATGCGTAACCGGGTCGGGCAGGAATCCATCGCCAAGCGAGGAATCGAGTTCCGCTGCCATCTGTGCAAACGGGCTGGGAGCGGCCGCTTCGGGTTCCGGTTCGGGCTCTTCGTTGACAGTGTCAGAAATCTCAGCGACTTCGACTGCGGGCTGAGCCGGTTCCGGCTCGGGCTCCGAGACTTCGACTTCGGCGGGTTCGGGTTGGCTCGCTGCCGCCGCTGCGTCGATTTCGCCATGAATCGCGGCGAGCTGCTCGTAGTCCGCGGTCTGCGATTGCAGTTTCACGAAGGCGGCGCGGGCCTGGTCCACCATGGCGTGTTCCAGGTAGAAACGGATCTCTTCGATCGTCTCGGTGACAGCATCCGTGCTTTCAGCAGAGATTTCTTCGACCGCAGGCTCCACTTCGGCTTCGTTTGTCACTTCTTCGATACCCGGTTCAACCGAGGCGACAGCATCCGAGACGGCGCCTTCCCATTCCTCCGACAGATCGATTTCCCCTGCCGGCTGCTCCTCCACGATTTCGACTTCCGGGGCAGATTCAGACTGGCTGTCTGGCGCGTGAGCCGCAAAGTGAAGTCCTTCGGGGCTGGGAGCCGCAGGCCACGGCGGAAGCGGCGCATCCGCTTCTACCGGCGTTGCGTAGACCGCGGGCGCCGAAGCGGCGCGTTCCTCGCAGCGCTGGGCAAGATCGCCATAGCGGGTGGCTTCCTCCGCGAGTCCAGCCTGCTCGTAAGCAGTTTGCAGCGTACGGCAGCAGACGGCGGCGTCGGCGAAGCGTTCGGCTCGCGTGTGCAAAGCCGCCAGGCGCTGGTTCAAGCGGACATCGTTGGGAGCGATGGGCACAACCGCCATCAACGGTCCGAGCGCCTTGTCGGGCATGTTGTAAGAGACAAACAACTCGGCATCCGTCAGAGCCGAGCGCAGAGCGGCGGCAACTTCCGGAGAGTAGGACTGATCGACGGGAGGCGCCGTGGTCTCAAGCTCCTCGACCAACACGACCCCCTCTTCGACCGTCAGAAGCTTGGAGCCGCTGGAACCGCCCATCATCCCGACGACCTGCTGGTAGTTCTGCATGTGCATCGGGTTTTGCGGTTCCTGCTCGGCGAGGGACTGATAAAGATCTTTTGCCTTGCCGAAGTCGCCTGTTTGCACGCAGGCATGGGCCAGCAGCTCATTCACCTCGTTGATGTGGGACTGATCGCCGGCCTTATAGAACAACTCGACCAGCTTTTCGAGGGCGGGAACATTGCCACTCACGTGGCCGATGATGCCGCGGAGCATCTCCAGAACTTTCGCGGAGTTGTCGGCCAAGAGTCGATCCGATTGCTGATCGATGATCTGCAGCGCTTCCTCATGGCCGCCGTTCTGCACGAGACTGTCGATGTAGGCGAACATCGCCTCGACATCGTTGTGGTTCAAAAGCAGCTTGGTGGCGAGTTCGCCCGCGTCGGCAACCCGGCCAGTCTGCAGATAGGCCTTGAGCAGATCCCGCAGGCCGTCGGGGTGACTGTCGATGTCGGCGACCTTTTCAAAGAACGGAATGGCGGCCGCGGCGTCGCCGGCTTCGAGGGCATTCCGACCGCGCAACAGAAGCGCATAACTGTTGCCCGGATCCAGCGTAAGCATACGCTGCAAAATCTCTTCCGCCCCGCTGCGTGAACCTCGGCTGCGCAGGCTCTCGGCGGCTGCAGAAAAAATCTGCCAGGCTTCGGTTTTCTTTCCCAGCCGGATGTAGACCTCGGCCAAACGAACGCGCATGGCGACGTTCTCCGGGTCCATCTCGAGGATTTTCTGGAAGATGCGGACGGACTGCTCGAGTTCTCCAGCGCGCAGGAATTCTTCGGCGACTTGCAGATATTGGGCGCGGGCGTCGTTGAAGAGGCCCTGCTGGGTGTACAACTCCGCCAGCTTAAGAACGCTCTCGAGCGAGGGTTTGAGCTTCGCGATCTTCTTGTACATCGCGATGCCCTTGACGGTGAAGCCCTGTGCGGCGTACGCATCGCCCACACTCTTGAAGCATTCGGTGGCCTTGTCGGCCTCGCCGATGCGCGCGTAAAGATCGCCGACCGTATTCAGGACAGTCAGGTCCTTGGGATCGGCCTTCAGGATCTTTTCGTATTCGGAGATCGCGTTCTGCAGCTTGCCCTGCTGGACATACTTCTCCGCAGCGCTGAGAACCTTTTGTTTATTGAATCCGAAACCAAACGCCATAAAGGTGCGGACTCCAAGCTTTCTCCCCGCCGCTCTTTACACAATTCAACCTGGGAAGCTCATGCGGGGCCCACAAACAACCTCTCCCGAAAGTACTTCCGGAGGAGGCACAGCTGGACCAGCACTGTCATTGTAAGGCGGGTAACCCAGAATCGTATGGTTACCAAGGGTTACCGAAAGGGAGTGTACGACCGGATTACGGAAGGAACCTGGTTCGGGAGGTCTCCGAAAACGTCGCCCAAGGGGGCGTTGGGGTTGGAAGACGTCCGCCGAAGCTAAAAAAACGCAGATTTGTTGCAAGAGCCGATCGATGCAAACGAACCACGCGTCGCTCTGGACAAGGACGGCAGCTCAGGCTCGAGCCAGGGGCGTCAGCACGAAAATGAGAAGGCACAGGATCGCCGGCCTGGGAAGCCTGCGCATCACGTGCCATACCATGAAGCTCATCGACGAAATCCTCCGCGCGGGGGAGACCGCGAATGAATCTGTCTTAAGCCGGTCGGGTCTGCTAATTCTTAAAACTAACGCTACGTGAGGGAACGAGCCAAATTCTAAGCCACAACCTGGGTAACCAGGCAAGCGGTTTTTCGGGCGACCCAGAAGTGCAGTGCCCTTTTGGAACCGCTGATCGCCGTGCTTCGGAACTGGTTAATAGTCTTCGTCTTCGTCGGAGGACTCCTCCGGCGGCGGGCGTAGACCCTGCAGAGCACGCGAAACCTTTTCGATGTCGTCGGCCTGCAGGCGCGAGGCGCAGTCAAGTTTCTCGCGGAGAAGTTTGTTCATTGCACTGAGAGACAGGTTCTTGGTGGCGGCGAGAAACCGGCTCCATTCCGACCAGACGGCCTTTCGTTCGTCGGGGTCGGCATCTTCGTAGAATTGCGCCGCAGCCTCCTCTAGAGTTCCGTACTCGTCGGCCACGTCCTCGTGAAAGTAACCCCGCAAAAAACTGCGCAGCGCGGGAAAATTCGCAGCAGAGATTTCAGGGTGATCTTTAGGTGTCGCCTTTCCTGTCATGCGCGGCACTCCGGATAAGAAGTCAGCACGTAGTAATCACTGGGCCCGGACCACTTCAGTACGATGGTTGCATGAGAACAGGGCTCGGCCTGATCGGCATCGCGATTCAACGTGCGACCGATCGGGTGGGAAGGGTCTCCATCATAATCGATCACCAGGTTCGGATGCCCTACTGGGCGGTTGAGCCAGCGGTTGACCTTGTCGCGATTCTGTTCGATCGCCGCGCCGACGGCGCGCTCGGCAGTTTCACGATCTGTCCACGTCGAAGCGGCGGCGATATTGCGCTCGTGACGGAGTCGCTGCCGAAGTTCTCCGTCGGTGCGCCCAACGTGTTTGCGGAGCGTGTGGCCGCCGGCCGCTTCATCCTGAGAGAGATCACGGGCAGCCGCGGAGGCAGCCTGCTTTTCTTCACGGATCGATTCGCGCGCTGAGGCTCCGGCGGTCCCGGTCTGAGCAGGCTGACATGCCAGGGTCGCCAGCAGCAGCGCGAGACATAGCAGCGCCGCAGGCCAAGCGTCCGTCTTTGGATATCGAGCCATACCAGTTCAGGAGTCGAACACTATGAAGGGGCCGAGGTGTGTCTACCTGTGACGAAAGCCCGGGGCGGTTGCGTCACATCGCCTAGCAGCCTACCGCCTCGCGTACGTGTCTGGCAACTGGTGCACTCACAGGCAGGACTTTGATTATGGAGCGATGGGCGTCCTCGCCCGTCGATCCGCCACTCTGAACCTCGAGGGAAGTCTGATTACGCGCCGCAGTAGGAAACACAAGGTCCCCATTCGACTCCCTCGCTCAGCTCGGTCGCTCAGGGCAGGCTCTCGACTCTCCAAAATTGCCGTAACAGAACGGCAATTCTGCTCCGCTCGGGATGACAGCGAGTTTAGGCTGATCAGGCTTGCCGCTGCGAGAATCGTCACACCCGCGCTACATTGAAGAATATGGAACGCCGCTCGGTAGCCGGGTTTGTCGATGACTTCGCGCAACACGGCACCGCGTGGATGTTTGTCCAGCGCCGGGGATTTCGGACAGAGAGGGTCTCCTACGGAGAAGTCGCGCGAACCTCATCACAGGTGGCGCGGGAATTGGAGTCGCTCGGAATCGGAAAAGGAGACCGCGTCCTGCTGTGGGGTGAGAACTCCGCCGAATGGGTGTCCGCTTTCTTCGGTTGCACTCTGCGCGGCGCGGTCACCGTGCCGATGGACGATGCTGCTGCCCCGGATTTTGCGCAACGCGTTCAAGCGCAGGTGACGGCGAAACTGATTGTCTGTTCGCGCAAACATTCAGACCAGTTCCCCGGTGCACCCACGATCAAACTCGAGGGCCTGCGCGAATCGGTCGACCATCACTCCTCCGATATTTACGAAGCCGTGCAATCCGATCGAGACGATCCTCTGGAAATCATCTTCACATCCGGGACCACGGCCGAACCTAAAGGCGTCGTCATCACGCATGGGAACGTCTTGTCGAATGTTGCACCGCTTGAAACCGAGATCAGGAAGTATCTGAAGTACGAGCGCTGGGTGCATCCCGTGCGCTTTTTGAACCTGCTTCCTCTAAGCCATGTATTCGGGCAGTTCCTGGGAATGTTCCTTCCGCCGCTGCTGGAAGGGACGGTGATTTTTCAGCAGTCACTTAGCCCGTCGGAAGTTGTCGATACATTTCGACGCGAACGAGTGTCTGTATTGGTTGCCGTCCCGCGAATGCTGCAGTCACTGAAAGAGAAGATCGAGCGCGATTTCGCCGATGAGGGTCGACTCGAACGTTTCGGGAGCGACTACCGCGGGGCCGAGGGTCAGCACTTCCTGCGGCGATGGTGGACTTTCCGGAGCGTTCATCGGAAATTTGGTTGGAAGTTCTGGGCGTTCATCTCGGGAGGAGCCGCCTTAGATCGCGAGACCGAGGAATTCTGGGGACGCCTCGGCTATGCGGTGGTACAGGGATACGGGCTAACGGAAACGACTTCACTGATCAGCGTGAACCATCCCTTCCACCTGGGTCGAGGATCCATCGGAAAAGTGCTCCCCGGGAGGGAGCTGAAACTCGCAGACGACGGCGAGATTCTCGTGCGCGGCGGAGGAGTCGCCGGCTACTGGAAGGAGGACGGGACGGAGCGGGCCACAGAGGAGGATGGCTGGTACCGCACAGGCGACATCGGAGCCCTGGACGCGGAGGGCAATCTTTACTTCAAGGGGCGGAAAAAAGATGTGTTGGTTACGCCCGCGGGAATGAATATCTATCCCGAAGATCTCGAGGCTGCGCTGCGAAAACAGCCCGAGGTCCGGGAGTGCGTGGTAGTGGGACTGGAGCGCGGCCAAAATGCCGAGCCCTGCGCGGTTCTGATCGTACGCAACGGTGCGGATGCTGCGTCCGCGATCAACCGTGCCAATGACTCTTTGGCGGAGTACCAGCGCATGCGGGAATGGTTCGTGTGGACGGAGAGTGACTTTCCGCGTACTTCCACGGGCAAGGCGCGGGTGAACGTGATTCGGAGCGTAGTCCAGGATCGGCGCAAAGGGCTGGCTGCCGGCCCCGGGAGCACAAGTCCGGTGGCCGAATTGATCGCGAAGATTTCGGGCCGTCCCACGGGCAATCTCGAGCCCGATGCGAATCTCGAGGACGACGTTCATCTCACCTCTCTCGAACGCGTCGATCTTCTGAGCGCACTTGAGGATCGCTACCAGGTCGATCTCAACGAAACCCGTTTCAGCGCGGCGCGCACGATTGGCGACATCGAGAAACTGATCGCCGGCGGAAGTGCAGGCGACCAACCCGCGCTGCGAGCGAAATATGTCTATCCGCGCTGGGCGTTGGCCTGGCCAACGCGCTGGATACGGACGCTCGCTTATTATCTGCTGGTTCGTCCGGCCATCCTGTTGCTGGGCTGGCCGCGGATTGAAGGCAGGGAAAACCTTGCCGGCGTGATGGGACCGGTTTTGGTGATCTGCAATCACATCGACGACGTTGATGTTGGTTTTGTGCAAACTGCATTGCCGGCAAGATTGCGTCATTGGCTGGCGACGGCGACGGGCGGAGAAGCACTCCAGGCGCTGCGCACGCCACCACCGGAGCGGGGGGTGATTTTGCGAGTTTACGACCGCGTGAAGTGGGCGCTGGGTGTGGCTTTGCTCAATCTTTTTCCCCTGCCGCGTGAGGCTGTATTTCTCAAGAGCTTTTCGTACGCGGGCGAGTGCGTGGATCGCGGCTACAGCGTGCTCGTCTTCCCGGAAGGCCATCATACGACGGATGGAAAGCTGCGGCCGTTTCGCGCGGGAATCGGACTGCTAGCGAACCAGTTGCGCATCCCGGTGGTTCCGCTGCGAATTCACGGATTGTTCGAGATCAAGCAGTCAGGAAGGAAATTCGCTGCGCCGGGCAGGATCCGCATTTGCATTGGCAGGCCGATTCGGTTCGAACCGGGGATGGAACCGAACAAGATTGCCAAGGAATTACAGACGGCTGTGGAGAACCTGTAACAAATCTGCCATCCACGCGGTGATCGCAGATTTAGAGTTGGCTGCGTTTTCGCTGCACTTCTGCGTGTTCGCCCGCGCGCACGCCAGGCTTGCCGGAGGCTATAATTTTCCCACCATGAAACATACGAAGATGCTCATTGTGCCGTTTACACTGCTGCTTGGGAGTTCCCTGTTGTATGCTGCCGGCAAAACGACAACCGTAGAAATGAAGAATGCCAAAGGCGAGAGCGTTGGCACGGCCACGTTAAAAGAGGCAAAGACCGGTGTCAGAATCAAGCTTGACCTGAAGAACTTGCCACCCGGCGAGCACGCCGTCCACTTCCATCAGAACGCCAAGTGCGAGCCGCCTGATTTCAAATCGGCGGGAGGCCACTTCAATCCAGAAAGCAAGAAGCATGGGCTGGAGAATCCCGACGGGCATCACGCGGGCGATATGCCGAACTTCGTGGTGCGCCCAGACGGCACGGCGAAAGTAACGATCCTGAACAAGGATGTGAATTTTGGCAGCGACAGCCACTCTCTGTTTTCGAATGGCGGGACTGCCTTGATGATCCACGCGAAGGCCGACGACATGAAGACCGACCCGGCCGGGAATGCGGGCGACCGCATTGCGTGCGGAACAGTTACGCAATAGGGTCTTCGGCAAGAACAGGTGCTCCAGAAAACAAAAGAAGGGCGTCCCCATCCCCAGGTGCGCCCCTCTTCTGTGCAGAACAGCTCTACGGCGAGCGGATTGATTCTCCGCAAAGCCGCTCTACACTCTCGTTGTGCCGGGCAAGCAATGCGCCGAAACTGCCGACGCATCGAGGCCCGCGACTCCAACTCCAAACTCAGTGTCCTTAACCCAAGGAGTTCGGAGAAGTTCCGCGGCTGTTGATCAGTTGTTCGCCTTTTTTGCGGCCTCTTGAGTGGTTCCCTGTAGGAAAAATCTTGCGTCTATCGCAGGGGAGAACGGTCCGACATCCAAACGCGATCAGATGGGAGGTCCTGAACATGTTGGGATCGCAACCCCCTGAGGTTGATGAAGATAGGCTGAGCAAATCTATCGATTGACATCCCCGACAGGGGGGCGTAGGTAAACAGTATTCTCAAACAAGCCGGCTGCTCCGTCTGAAATCCGCAAGACTTTCCCGTCGCCACAACGTCCTGGAGGAATGTGATGAACGTAGGTAAATCGAAGCAGGTTCGACCTTTGCGCGTATTCGTCGGCCATGGAACCGAGGCCGAGAAGGGCTTTCGGTCGAGAATGTCGATGCCGGAGACCGAGGCGATCGCTCCGGGGGTCGCTCCCACCCCAAGCCACGACCTGGTCTTCCATGGTGGGCACACCATTCAGGATCTGGTCTTTACGAATTTCTACGTGGGAGGTTCGGCAGCGTGGAACGCCAGCGATACTCAGAACATCGACAAGGCCCTGGCGGCGGCGATGGCGGACGCAGACCTTAATAATGTGATGGTGCAGTATTTTGCCTCTGGAAAGATTACAAGCACTTTTAAGCCATCTCAGGTATTGGCGGGGCCCAAGCCGCCGGTCGTCTCGCAAGGCGATGTCGAGAACCTGGTGCTTCAGTTATTCCAGGCTGGGACTCTGAACGGATTCGACTTCACTTCCACGGTCTTCAATTTCATGCTTCCGAGCGGCACGATCCTGAACACCAACACTGCGCCGACGAACGGAGCCATTGCTGCGCAACTCGAGAAGCCGACGGGGGCACACAAGGGCGTTCCGGCCGAGGAGGAAGAAGATTCCACACAAGGGCTTGGCGGTTATCATGGCTCGGTTCACGCCGGGTCAGGCACCAACTCCCAGATTGTCTACTACGCAGTGGGCGTTTATTCCGAGACTCTGCCGGACGGAACGGTCAACGGCATTCCTGTGTTCGACCAATCCTGGAAGAACGTGGTCGCGACCTTCTATCACGAACTGAACGAAGCGCGCACCGACGCCGATGTGGAAGACGCGATTCGGGCCGGAAGTGATCCGAGTGCCACCAAGCTTCTTGGCTGGACTTCAAAACAGGGAGAGGAATGCGGAGATTTTCCGGTTGCGGAAGCGAATCCCCTTTCGCAGGTCTTCCAGGAAGTGCAGCTCACGGATAAGAGCGGGACGGCGCCGGTGCAGTTCCAGTACTCCGATGCAGTGCATGGTCCGGAGGGGCCGCGAGCCACGCCCGATCCGTTCGCGGGACAGGCTAAGGCGAAGGGTGCTGGCGCGGCGCACGGCGGAGGCAGCAAGCGCAAACGCGCGTGACCTTTTTGGGTTAGCGGTCGGCTTGCTTATAGACGCGTACGTAGTCGACCAGCATGCTCTGCGGGAACTTGGTGGTGACGTCGGGATCTCCGGGCCAGTCGCCACCCACCGCGACATCGAGGACGATAAAGAACGAGTGGTCGTAAACCCACTTCGCATCGCGCGGGAGGTCGGCAGGAGTGCGGGTCGCGTAGAGCTGGTCGTCGACGTAGAAGCGAATGACGTCCGGGGACCATTCAATCGCGTACAGATGAAAGGCGTCCGCGAAATTCTGCCCTGAAGGCAAGGAGAAGGGCGAGCCGATTCCGTGCGCGCCGGAATATCCGGGACCATGAATGGTTCCATGGATCATCGTCGGCTCCTTGCCGATATTTTCCATGATGTCGATCTCGCCACACGCAGGCCACTTCTTCTGGTCGATGTCGTCGCCCAGCACCCAGAACGCCGGCCACATTCCTTGTCCGCGAGGAATCTGGATTCGGGCTTCGAAGCGGCCATAGGCTTGCGAAAACTTGTGGGCGGTCTTGAGACGAGCTGAGGTGTAGCTGCGCATCACGCCATCGTTGTCGCTGTAGGCCTCTTTGCGTGCGGTTATGACCAGGTTGCCATCGCGCACCTGCACGTTTTCGAGGCGATTGGTGTAGTACTCGAGTTCGTGGTTGCCCCATCCATTGCCGCCAGTTTCGATTGCCCACTTCGACCGGTCAGGAGCGGATCCGTTGCCGCCGTTGAATTCGTCATTCCAGACGAGAGTCCAGGCCGGATGGGGAGACGCAGGGGCCGCGGCTTTTGTTTGGAACCACGAGAAGAAAAAGACTAAGGCGAGAGCCATCATGCCGACTCATGATCTCACGAACGGCGCAGGAAAGCGTCGGCATTAGACCGGATCGGGCGCCGGAATTGTCAGCCTCGAGCGCAGCACATCGCGGCTCAGTTCGCCTTCCCAGCGCGCGATGACAAGAGTGGCGACGCCGTTGCCGATCATGTTGACCAGGCCGCGGAACATACTCATGAAGCGATCGATCCCGAGGATGAGGGCCATCCCAGCCACGGGAATCGCGGGCACAACCGCCAGTGTCCCCACCAGCGCGATGAATGCTGCTCCTTGAACCCCGCTGGCACCCTTCGATGTGAGGATCGCGACAGAAAAAATCGTCAGCTGCTGAACGAGAGTGAGATGTGTATTCGTGGCTTGCGCCACGAACAGGGCCGCCAATGTCATGTAGAGGCTCGTGCCGTCGGTGTTGAAGGTAAAGCCGGTCGGGACAATCAGCCCGACCATCGACTTCGAACATCCGAGCTTCTCCAGTTTCTCCATCAGGGTGGGAATTGCTGTTTCCGAGGAACTGGTGGCGAGGACGAGAAGAATTTCTTCCTTGATGTAAAGGAGAAATCGAACGATCCCAAATCCGGCGATTTGCGTAATCGCACCGAGCACGATCAGGACAAATAGAGTCGAAGTGATCCAGAAGATGGCGATCAACCTGGCTAAGGGGCCAAGGGATGCAATGCCGTACTTGCCGACGGTGAAGGCCATTGCGCCGAATGCACCGATGGGCGCGAACTTCATGATGATGTTCACGACACCAAAAACCGCGGCCGATAGTGCATCAAAGACGTCGAGCAACGGCTTGCAGCGAGGTCCAACCGCGGAGAGCGCGAAGCCGAACAGGATGGCGACCAGGACGACTTCGAGGATGTCGCCCTTCGCGAACGCATCCACGACAGTTGTGGGAATGATGTGCATCAGGAAGTCGGTCACGCTCTGGGCTTTCGCCTGACCGGCATAATCGGCGACGGCCTTGGCGTCCAGCGTCGCGGGATTTGCGTTGAAGCCGCTGCCCGGGTGAAGGACATTCCCGACAACGAGGCCGATGAACAGGGCCGCGGTGGAAACGATCTCAAAATAGAGGAGCGCCATGCCGCCCACGCGGCCGACCTTCTTCATGCTTTCCATTCCGGCGATGCCAGAGACGACCGTGCAGAAGATGATCAGGGTGATGATCATCGAGATCAGGCGGATGAAGGCGTCACCCAGCGGCTTCATCGCAATCGCGCGCGTGGGACTGAGGTATCCGAGCGCCACCGCGATCAACATCGCGAAGACGACCTGAGCCGAGAGAGTCTTATAGAAGGGTGGCTTGCCGGGAGTGCTGCGCGTCGAAGACGAGGCGAGAGTTGTCGCGGCGCTGAGTGTTCCCATTCTTCGATCCCTTCCTTAGCGTCACAACTCCATCCGGAGCGCGAGGCGGATTAAACCCCGCTCTCCGGATGTTTCCCCCTCAAACTGTTCAATGCTTCTCGTCCCCTTGCTGAACCTCGAGCGTGCGCAACAGCCAGGGGATGATCACCTGCTTGAAGATCACCGGGTCCGGCCAGACCTTCACCTGCCGGCCGAGATGGCCGCCCTGCGGATTGATCCACGCAGTTTTTGGAACGTCGCCCTTGCTCAGCAGCAGATACAGGTCGGCGATGGGTACCTGCGTGTCGAGCACGCCGCCGATGACCAGCATAGGGGCCATGGGCTTCCCGAGAAGACCCTGCTGGACCAGCGACATTTTCGGAAAGATCTCGGCCAGTTGATCGATGGTTGTCACGTTGTCGAAGATCGCCATCAGCGCGGGAACCTGGTCGAAGAGGTACTCGCGGTTGCCGAGAAGCGAATGGAGCAGGAAGTCTTTTTGAAAGAACCCGTCGATCGGCGGCGATTGGGCGCTGGTCCCTTTCAGTCGTGTGCGCTCAACAATGGCCAATTTCGTCGCCCAATAGGCTCCCCAACTCACCCCGTGGATCGCGATGCGATTCTTGTCAATCTCCGGACGACTCTGTGCGTAGTCGATCACGCGCGACAACATGCGGTCCGCGGTCTCGCTGGCCTTGATCGGAGCTTGACCGGTGCCCGGGCCGTCGACGGCGAGAAACGCAACCCCGAACGGAAGGATGGCGCCGAAGCTCTCCGATAGATCCTCCTTGCGGCTGTCGAGTCCGTTGACTGCGATGACAAGCGGCACGGGCCCGTGCGCGTTCTTCGGAATTCGCAGGTAACCGGTGATCTCTTTGCCTTCGAACGGAATCTTCACGACTTCCAGCGGTGGGTCGTAGAAGCGGGCGTGGGCAAGGAAGGCTTCGATCGCCTTATCGTAAGAACGCTGCTTGCCTGGGGACGCCGGAATCGGCCAGCGCCCAAACGAATAGAGTCGCCAGGCTCGGATGTAATCGGCGTTGGCCTTCTCTCGATCCGTGGTCTCGACTGACTTTCCTTCTGCCATGTACCGATCGGCAACTTTCATGAACGCCGCGGCCCATTCGTCCTTGTCAGTCGTCTTAACGGACTGAAAGGCTTCGCGCACGTCCGCCGGATCGAGACCGATCAGGGGATACATCCCGTTCTCGGCGCGCTTGATGGCCTCGACCTTGATCTCGTCGATCGTGCGTTCGGGACGTTGTTGGCCGGTAGCGAGTGCCGCAATCGCAAGGATGCTGAGAGGAACGAGAAGCTTCTGCACGATCGAGCAATCCACCTTCGGACTCCTAATCGGTATGGCTTTGTGGTCAGACAGCTGTACCACTTGAGTTTGCCGGTTGTCAAGAAATTAGCCGTCTCCCGCGGCTTGACGTTGCCCGAGCGCTAGGTGGTATCGTGGTATGACCAATTTTTGACTGCAGTTTTCGCTGATACCTTTTCACTCATCGGGCCCGTGCATGGAGCCCTGACATCCAATCATTTCTCCGGAGGTCTGCGAGTATGGCGATTGCAACGATTGATCCAGTGAACGGGCAGACAGTCAAGACATTCGAGTCCCTCAGCGACGCGCAGATCGAACAGCGAGTGCAGCGGGCCGCCGATACATTTCGGGAATACCGCAAAACTTCGTTTGCCGACCGCGCCAGGAAGATGTTGAAAGCCGCCGAGATCCTTGAGAAAGACAAAGACTCGCTCGGACGCTTAATGACGCTGGAAATGGGAAAGCCCCTGAAGGCCGCGATTGCGGAGGCCGCGAAGTGCGCCACGGCGTGCCGCTACTACGCCGAGAACGCGGAGAAATTTCTGGCGGACGAAATCGTGGAGACCTCGGCCAAACGAAGTTTCATTCGTTATCTGCCACTCGGCCCGGTGCTCGCGGTGATGCCCTGGAACTTTCCATTCTGGCAGGTCATTCGCTTCGCTGCGCCTGCATTAATGGCCGGCAATGTCGGATTGCTCAAGCACGCGTCCAACGTTCCGCAGTGCGCGTTGAAGATCGAAGAAATTTTCCGAAGTGCTGGATTTCCTGAGGGTGCGTTTCAAACGCTCTTGATCGGCTCACAGAAGGTTGATGCGCTCCTAGCCGATCCGCGCATCGTTGCCGCAACTTTAACGGGCAGCGAGCAAGCCGGAATTCAGGTGGGCGTCGGAGCCGCGAAACGAATCAAGAAAGTCGTGCTGGAGCTCGGTGGCAGTGATCCGTTCATCGTGATGCCGAGCGCCGACCTGGAAACGGCAGTCGCAACAGCCGTCGAAGCACGCATCATCAATAATGGACAGTCGTGCATCGCGGCCAAGCGCTTCATCGTCGCGGAACCGATCGCCGAAGCGTTCGAGCGCAAATTTGTGAAGCGCATGGAGGCGCTGGTTGTCGGCGATCCCCTCGACGAGAAAACAGAGCTTGGGCCGCTTGCAACTGCGGACGCGGTCGTATCGCTCGACGCCGACGTGCACAAGACAATCGATGCCGGCGCCCGTTTGTTAACCGGAGGTCGTCCGCTTCCGCGGTCGGGGAATTTCTATGCTCCCACCGTGCTCACGAATATTCCAAAAAATTCCCCGGCGTACAACGAGGAATTTTTTGGCCCGGTGGCTTCGATTTTCCGCGTGCGTGATATCGACGAGGCAATTCACGTCGCCAACGACAGCCGGTTTGGACTAGGCGCGAGCGCATGGACGAACGACGAGCGGGAGCGCGAACGATTCATCAACGAGCTCGAGTCCGGCATGGTGTTCATCAACAAAATGGTGGCCTCGGATCCACGCGTCCCCTTCGGGGGAGTCAAGCAGTCTGGCTATGGGCGTGAACTCGGAGCGCACGGCATCCGGGAATTCACGAACATCAAGACAGTCTGGATTCAGTGAGAAAACGGAGTCTTGCTTAGGGAGTTTGGCGTTTGGTATAGTGGTCCAACCACATGACCAGAAGGTGGTCTTCTTCCTAATCGCGTCTTTCCACATTATAGTAGCCGGGCTATGGCTAACGAAGCATTCGCGCCCCTGGGCGACAAACTCGTGTACAAAACGGTTCGAACGTCGCGCTTATACGAACAGATCGTGCAACAGATAGAGGACTCGATCCTCAAAGGTGCTCTGAAGCCCGGCGATCAGTTGCCTGCTGAACGCGAACTGGCGCAGAACTTCGGGGTGAGTCGAACTGCGGTTCGCGAGGCGGTAAAAGCGCTCCGCGAGAAAGGCCTCGTCGAGGCGTATTCCGGACGCGGCACCTTCATCACGAACGGAACCTCGAATGCGATTCGTCAGTCGCTCGACTTGATGATTCGCATCGGCCAGCACGAGGGATCGACCCACCTCGCGGAATTGCGGCAGATTCTCGAACCGGAGATCGCCGCGCTCGCAGCCACGCGAATCGAAGAACAACTTCTCGTCACGATGCGGGAAGCCGTCGCCACAATGGAACGCGGCCTCCACGATCCGGGGGCCTACATCGAAGCCGATCTTGACTTTCATCTCGCGTTGGCAGAAGCCGCCGCAAATCCTCTCGTGCTTTCGCTTCTCGACTCGATCGTGGGACTACTCCGCGAGCAGCGCATGAAGATCTTCCAGAAGGACGGAGGCCCGGAACGCGGGCAATTCCACCACAAGAGAATCCTGGCCGCGATCGAGGCCCGCGATCCGGACGAAGCACGGGCTGCAATGAGAGCGCATCTGGATCAGGTGAAGAGCGACTCAAAGAGTTCCTCGCCGGAGGAAACTCCACACACAACGGATTCCTAGTTCGGAGGCTGAGAGGGGATGGCGAATTTAGGGTTCGTGGGCCTGGGCGTCATGGGCAGCCAAATGGTGAGCCGGCTGCTCGACAAGGGCCACACGGTGACCGGCTACAACCGGACGCGGGCGAAGGCTCAGTGGCTGATCGACAAAGGGATGAAGTGGGCCGATTCTCCGCGGGCGGTCGCTGCCGCTAGCGACGTCACCTTTGCCATGGTGACAAACGCCGCCGCCATTGCAGCCGTGACCGACGGACCGGATGGAATCATCGCTGGACTGGGACCGGGCAAGCTCTTCATTGATATGAGCACCGTAAGCCCGGAGGTTAGCCGTGCGACCGCAGCGAAAGTTCGCGCCAAGGGCGCCGACATGGTGGACGCGCCCGTTTCGGGCAGCGTGATCACGTTGCAACAAGGCAAGCTCTCGGTGATGGTAGGCGGCAAGAAGGAAACTTTCGACAAGGTCCAGCCCCTGCTTCTGAACATCGGCCCCAAAGTGACTCACGTTGGCGACAACGGCCTGGCGCTGGCGATGAAGATTGCAGTCAATTTGAGTCTCGCCGTACAGATGATGGCTTTCTCGGAAGGAGTATTGCTGGCGGAAAAAAGCGGCATTCCGCGCGAGATTGCCGTCGACGTCCTCACACACAGCGCGGTCGCGTCCCCGATGATTCAGTACCGCGGCCCGTTTATTCTGCAGCAGCCCGACGAGGCCTGGTTTGACTGCAACATGATGCAGAAGGACATGTTGTTGGCTTTGGACCTCGGTCGCCAATTGAAGGTTCCTGTGCCCACCACGGCCATCAGCAACGATTTTCTAACCGCGGCTCGCGGTATGGGCTGGGAGAAGAAGGATTTCGCAGTCGTCTTCGACGTGCTGGCTCGGATGTCGGGGATACAAAAATGACCATCGCCACCGAGCGTTCCGCCGACGCCAATACCAAAGTGGATCAGAACCTGCGCTTCTATCGCCAGATGATGGCGATCCGCTTGTTCGAGGAGCGGGTCAACGACCTCTACACTCGCGCGCTGATGCCCGGGCTCGCACATCTGTATATCGGCGAAGAAGCGGTTGCGGTAGGCGTATGCGAAGCGCTTCGCCCGGATGATTACATCACGAGCACGCATCGCGGACATGGCCACTGCCTGGCGAAAGGGGCTTCGCCCAACCTGATGTTTGCGGAGTTGCTGGGTAAGGAAGCAGGCTACTGCAAGGGCAAGGGCGGATCGATGCACATCGCCGACCCAGCCACCGGCAATATGGGCGCCAACGCAATTGTCGGAGGCAGCGTTGGAATTGCCACGGGCGCGGCTCTTTCCGCGAAGCGATTGGCGAACGGCCGCGTGGCCGTTTGTTTCTTCGGAGAGGGCGCCTTGGGGCAAGGGTCTCTATACGAGGTCATGAATCTTGCCCAGCTTTACAAGCTGCCGGTGATCTACGTTTGCGAGAACAATCTGTACACCGAGTACACACACTTTACGGAAACCACCGCCGGAGACATCCTTACGCGCGCAACAGCGTTTGGACTGTTCGCTGCTCAGGTCGATGGGCAGGATGTACGCAGTGTGCACGAAGCGGCCGGACACCTGATCGACCGCGCCCGCAACGGGGGCGGCCCCGCCTTCCTGCTCGCCGACACCTATCGCTACACGGGTCACCACGTTGGCGATATCAATCGCGAGTACTACCGCTCAAAGCAGGAAGAGCAATCCTGGAAATCCGATCGCGATCCCATCAAGAACTACACTCGCTGGCTGATCGAGCAGAAGCTGGCCGACCAGGACCAATTGGCGCAGATCGAGTCAGAGTTGGCGATCGAGATGGACAAGGCGGTCGAGTTCGCGATCGCGGCGCCATACCCGAAACCAGAAGAGGTCGACCAGGACGTCTATGCCTGAAGTCGCCGTTCGAGAGTTGACGTTCGCGCAAGCGATCCGGGAGGCGCTGGCGGAAGAGATGCGCCGCGACCCGACGGTCTGCATCATGGGCGAGGACGTCGCCGAAGCGGGTACGCCGTTCAAGGTCCTCTCCGGCCTGGTCGAGGAATTTGGAAAAGAGCGCGTGCTCGACACGCCAATTTCAGAGGCTGGATTTACAGGGATGGCGGTGGGCGCAGCGATGACGGGCATGCGTCCGATCGTCGATATCATGTTCGGCGACTTCATCACGCTAACGATGGACCAGATGGCGAACCAGGCAGCCAAGGTTCACTACATGTCGGGCGGTAAATGGAAAGTCCCGATGGTCATGCGCACAACGCTGGGAGCGACCCGCCGTTCCGCAGCGCAGCACTCCCAGTCTCTGCATGCGTGGTTCAGCCACGTGCCTGGATTGAAGGTGGTGCTGCCCTCGACGCCTTACGACGCGAAGGGATTGCTCAAGGCAGCGATCCGTGACGAAAATCCGGTTGTCTTCTTCGAAGACAAGATGATGTACAAGCTTAAGGGTCCAGTGCCGGACGAGGACTACACGATTCCGCTTGGCGTCGCCGACATCAAGCGCGAAGGGAGCGACATCACACTGGTCGCCACCAGCAGCATGGTGCAGGTTGCATTGGGGGCAGCAGCACTGCTGGAAGAGGCTGGCATCAGTGCGGAGGTCATCGATCCCCGTACGACCTGGCCGCTCGACGAGAAAGCCCTGATCGAGTCCGCCAAAAAGACATCGCGCGCGATCGTGTTGGATGAAGGCTATCAGCGCTACGGAGTTACCGCAGAGATTGCCTCGGTGATTGCTGAGGGCGCATTCTACGATCTGGACGCTCCCGTGAAACGCATGGGAGCGATGCACGTTCCGATTCCGTTTTCTCCGCCCTTGGAAGACGTAACTGTACCGACGGAGCAAGCCGTATTCGAGGTCGCACGGACCATGTGCGGCAAATCGTAGCGCCGGCATCCTGCCGGCTGTCTCGAGGGCGTCCCGCCCTCGACCAAAGCTAGCAGCCAGGAGCTAGCAGCTAGGAGCTGATGTTATGGCTTTACCAACTTACGGAACGATGTCCGTCGACTGGGAAAATCGCGTCGACTTCGATCGGCTGCGCCGCGAGCGGCTTCAGCGCGCGAAGGATTTGCTGGCCAAGTCCGAGATGGGGGCACTGCTGTGTTTCGACATGAACAACGTGCGCTATCTGACGGCGACGCACATTGGCACATGGGCCCAGGACAAGGCCAACCGCTTCACGTTGCTTCCGCAGAATGACGAACCGATTTTGTGGGATTTCGGCTCGGCGGCGCGGCACCATCAGTTGCATTGTCCATGGCTCGGCGAACGGTCGCGTCCCGGTATTTCCATGTTGCGGGGCGCGATGACTCCGGAGATGGGACGCGCCGAGGATGTCGCCAAGAAGATCAAGCGCGAACTCGAGATGCGCGGCCTGCACAAAGAGCCCGTCGGGATCGACATCATCGAGTTACCTGTGCTGTTTGCCTTGCAGAAGGAAGGCATTCAGGTCGTGGATGGTCAGGCGCTGATGTCGGAGGCGCGGCTCATCAAGACGCAGGATGAGATTGCGCTGCTGAATACTTCGGCGATGATGGTCGACGCGGCATATGACGAACTCTATCGCGCCATGAAACCTGGCCTTGCCGAAAACGAAGCCGTCGGGCTCGTCAGCAAAGTTCTCTATGACCTGGGCTCCGAGTACGTGGAAGCGGTCAACGCGATTTCGGGAGAGCGGTGCAATCCGCATCCTCATGTGTTTTCCGATCGGGTGTTGCGGCCGGGCGATCCCGTGTACTACGACATCCTTCACTCGTACATGGGATACCGCACCTGCTACTACCGCTGCTTCACGATCGGATACGCGTCGCATGCGATGGTGGATGCGTACAAGCGCTGCCGTGAGTATCTCGATGCGGCCATCGAGTTGGTGCGTCCGGGGCGCACCACGGCGGAAATCGCGGCGGTGTGGCCGAAAGCAACCGACTTCGGATTCCCGAACGAAGAAGCGGCCTTCGCTTTGCAGTATGGCCATGGAATCGGGCTGGCGATTTGGGAGAAGCCGGTTATCAGCCGCCTTGTGTCGTTCGATCATCCGTGTGAGATCAAGCCCGGAATGGTGTTCGCGCTGGAGACGTTCTGGCCATCGACGGACGGATGGAGCGCGGCGCGCATTGAAGAAGAGATCGTCGTCACCCCGACCGGACATGAAGTCATCACACGCTTTCCGGCCGAAGAGCTTCTGGTTGCAGGCGCCCACTACTTCACGGTGAATGGTCCGTTGCCGACCACCCGTGAAAGCGAGTCGCAGCCGACCCAACACATAAAAGAAATGATCGAGGCGAGCGCCCGGAACGAACGAGTTGGAGTCGGAGACTGAGGATTCGGGCGTAGTTCTTCGGATTCGAGGCGCCGTTCTTCGCGACAAAATCTATGCCAATCAGCGTCGTCATGCCTGCTCTCGAAATGGCGCAGGAAACTGGGAAGCTTATCGCTTGGCTAAAGAAGGAAGGGCAGAGTGTGTCGAAGGGTGAACCTCTGCTCGAGATCGAAACGGACAAAGCAATAATGGAGATTGAGTCTCCGGGCGACGGCGTTCTCGAGGGGATCAAGGCGCAGGAGGGCGCCGAGATTCCGGTTGGCCAAACTATCGCTTGGATCCTTGGGCCCGGAGAAAGTGTTCCGGCGGAACAGGCTCAAGCCGAGTCGGGCCGACGCCATGACACGCCGGCTGCGACCGTGAGCGCGGCGACTGCGGAACTTAAAGTCGGCACGACGGCATCAAGCGCGCGCATTTCTCCCAAGGCTCGCCGGCTTGCAAAAGAGAAGGGCGTCGATCTAGCGAGGATTAAGGGGTCGGGTCCGGGTGGAGAGATTCTCGCGTCCGATGTTCTGGCGGTAGCTGAAGCTGGAAGCGCAGCGCCGAGTACTACCAAGATTCAAACTCAGCCGCAGCTGAGCACACTTGCTCGCCTCATGGCGGAGCGCACGACGCAGAGTTGGACGACCGTTCCTCACTTTTTTGTAACGCGGGAGATCGATGCGAGGGGATTGCTCGCCCTTCGCGAAGCATTTGCCCACCAGAACGGGCAGAGTTCGCGCCCAACTCACTCTGATCTCCTCGTGGCCCTCGTCGCGCGCGTCCTGGTCAAGCATCCCGCGCTGAACGCCAGCTGGATCGGCGACGGAATCCGCCAAAATCCTGATATCAACATCGGGCTGGCAATGGCAGTCGACGACGGAGTCGTCGCGCCCGTGATCGCCAAGGCCGACAAAACCGACATCGCGCAAATCGCAAGCTTGCGCAAAGATCTAACGGAGCGCGCCCGGGCTGGGAAGTTGCATCCCCAGGATCTTTCCGGCGGGACATTCACGATCAGCAATCTTGGGATGTTGAACGTGGACGCATTCACCGCGATCATCATCGCTCCGCAAGCGGCGATCCTCGCGGTGGGGCGGATTGCGGATCGGGTTGTAGCGGTTGACGGGCAACCGTCCGTATGTCCGATCATCTCGTGCACGCTGTCGGTCGACCACCGCGTTGCGGATGGTGCTCGCGCGGCGCGGTTCCTCGACGACCTGGCGCAGGCGATTGCCGATCCCGGCAAGTGGCTCGAATTACGATAGATAGCGCGGTTCTTTCAGCAACGACCGAGCACTCAGACCTGGTTCTCGCACGGGGTCCGGGCACGTTGTCCATCACCCACCCTTCCTACGGCAGCCCCCACTTTCCGGTAGTGCTCGCATTTGTAAACGCGGCGTAGAATGTCTGCTCCCGCCATGAGCGAGAGCCAGGAAGTCACGCTGCTATTGTCGGCCCTGACCCGCGGGGACGATGGCGCAGCCTCGAAGCTCATTCCGGTGGTTTACGGCGAACTGCGCCGGCTGGCTGGAAGTTACATGCGTCGGGAGCGGGTCGACCATACGCTGCAGGCCACCGCGCTGGTACACGAAACGTACCTGAAGTTGGTGGAGCAGCGATCGGTCAACTGGCAGAGCCGCGCGCATTTTTTCGGTGTCGCGGCGCAATTGATGCGGCGCATTCTGATTGACCACGCCCGCGGTCATTTGCGGCAAAAGCGGGGTGGTGAACAGAAGAAAGTATCGCTCGACGAGGCATTCGTCTTTTCCGAGCAGCAGGCGGACGAGCTGCTCGCAGTAGACGATTCGCTGAACCGTCTGGCGAAGGTCGATGCCCGGCAGGCCCGAGTTGTAGAATTGCGCTTCTTCGGCGGACTGAGCGTCGAGGAAGCCGCCGAAGTGCTTGGAGTCTCCCCCAAGACAGTCAAGCGTGACTGGAGCGTTGCGAAAGCCTGGCTCTACGCCGATTTGAAAGAGCGCCATGGAATTGACGCCGCAGCAATGGGAGAACGTCAAAGAGCTGTTTGAGATTGCGCTCGAGAAGACTCCTTCCGATCGAAACTCGTTTCTGGCCAAGGCCGCACAGGATTCCATGGTGCGCAACGAGGTCGAACGCTTGCTGGCGCATCATGTTGAGTCTGGCGGATTCCTGTCAGCGCCTGTCCTTTCTTCAACTACTGCTTCTTCTTCAAATTCTGCCTCCATGCCGTTCTTCGTCGCAGGCGACCTGCTCGCCGAACGCTTTCGGATCACGCGTTTTTTGGCGCGCGGCGGAATGGGCGAAGTCTACGAAGCCGAAGACGTCGAATTGCATGAGCGGGTGGCCCTCAAATCCATTCGCAGCGAGCTACTGAATGATGGGCGCGCACTCGACCGCTTTAAGCGTGAAGTCCACCTTGCGCGCAAGGTAACTCATCCCAACGTTTGCCGGATCTTTGACCTGTTCCGCCAGCCATCGATTGTGGTCGCCGGGCAAAGCCGCGGCCCGATGATCTTCGTCGCCATGGAACTTCTGGAAGGCGAAACCTTGGCCGAATTCCTAAAGCGGCAAGGGCGCATGCGTGCGGATGACGCGCGCCCCATTGCTCTGCAGATTGCAGCGGGACTGGGCGCGGCGCACGCCGCTGGTGTGTTGCACCGAGACTTCAAGCCTGGCAACGTGCTCCTCGTTCCCGGGTCAAAGGGCGTTCGAGCCGTTATCACCGACTTCGGCCTCGCCCTCCGCTCCAACCAGGACATGAGCCTTTCGACCGTTACGGTCACCGGTGAACTGCTGGGAACACCGGCCTACATGTCGCCGGAGCAAGTCGAGGGCAAAGAACTCACTCCCGCCTCCGATGTGTATTCGCTCGGCCTGGTTCTCTACCAGATGGTCACGGGCACGCGCGCGTTCGAGGACACGACGCCTCTTTCGATGGCCGTGAAGCGTGTGAAAGAGGACCCGGTTCCCCCGCGCACGCTGGTTCCGGATCTCGAACGGAAATGGGAGTTGGTAATCCTACGCTGCCTCGAACGTGATCCGAAGGAGCGTTATCAGAACGCCGATGAGGTCGCCGAAGCTCTGCGCGGTAGCTCTTCCGCGCAACATCGCACCTGGAGCCTTGATAAAAGGATGGTCCTGGCGACACTCGCGTTGTTGCTGGTCATCGCGGGAAGCCTCGTGCTGATTCCGAGGATTCGGAATCGAGTCGCCTCGAACGTCAACACGCCCGCCATTCAGCCGATCACCGTCCGGCCGTCAGTGGCCGTTTTGCCGTTCCACAACTTGTCGGGGCGAACAGACACCGAATGGGTTTCCACCGCGCTGCCCGAGATGCTGACCGCGGAACTCGCGGCTGGAGAAAGACTGCGCACTTTCCCGGGAGAAAACATCGCCCGGGCAAGCATCGATCTTGGATTGACCGGGAAGCAAACGCTCGCGCGCGATACGCTGGGACGTCTCAAAAAGTATCTGGGCAGCGACTATGTCGTACTGGGCTCTTATTTCGATCAGGGCAATGCCTCAGAAGGTCAGATTCGCATCGACCTGTGGCTGCAAGATACGAAAACCGGCGAGATCGCGGCGACCGTCTCGGAGAAGGGGAGCGACAGCGAACTCGACGATCTGGCCACGCGTGCCGGCGCCGATCTGCGCAGAAAGTTGGGCGTGGGTGAAATTACACCCAGCGAAGCAGCGCTGGTCCGGGCGTCGTTGCCGTCGAATCCAGAGGCCGTTCGCTACTATTCCGAGGGCCTGGCGAAGCTTCGGATTGTCGATGCGATCGCGGCGCGAGATCTACTAGAAAAAGCGGTGGCCGCCGATCCCGAATATGCTCTAGGCCACTCTGCCCTCGCCGACGCGTGGAAGGCGATGGGCTATGACACAAAGGCTCGCGACGAATCCAAGAAAGCCCGCGATCTTTCTTCTGGTCTGTCCCACGAAGAGCGCCTTTGGATTGAGGGCCGCGATTGGGAACTGAATCGCAAGTGGGACAAGGCAGTCGAAATCTATCGGACGCTCTTCGAGTTCTTCCCCGACAATATCGAGTATGGCCTGCACCTCGCGATGGCGCAGAAGCAGGCGCGTACGGTGGACGAAGCACTGGCAACGTTGGCGGCACTCCGCAGGTTGCCACCTCCGGACCGCGATGATCCTCGAATCGATTTGCAGCAGGCAGATGTCTTCGACATCAAGGGCGCCTACAAGGAACAGCAGGCGGCCGCCGAAGCCGCAGCGACGCGTGCTCGCGAGTTGGGAGCCAAGTTGCTCCTGGCGCGTGCCCTGAATCAGGAGGCGCGTGCGTTCGAGAAGCAGGGCAAACTCGAAAACGCTCTGCGCAGTGCCGACGAGGCGGCACGCATCTCGACCTCCGCGGGCGAGCGCGCAGAAGTTGCGAAAGCCCTCACCATCACCGGGATCGTTCACTTCGACCAGGCCAACTTTCCGGAGGCGGCAAATGCCTACAACCAGGCGCTCGCCATTCAACGCGAAATTGGGGACAAGCGTGGCGCCGCCACCAGCCTTAACGATCTGGCGAACGCCCTCGGAGAACAAGGTGAACTCGCGGGCTCCATCAAAATGCTGAACGAAGCGCTCGCGATGTTTCGCGAAGTCGGCGACAAGCACAGCGCGGCGGCTGTCCTTGGAAGTATCGCTGCCCGCACACTGCAGCAGGGAGACTTGAAGCAAGGCAAGAAAATGCTCGAGGAGGGGTTGGCCGCCTCGCGGGAGATTGGCGATCAGGAGCGGACCGGTACTGCTCTTTATAACCTCGGCGAAGTCTACCGCTGGCAAGGCGATCTCAAGAATGCACGCAGGATGTACCAGCAGGCACAGGAACTCTCGCAGCAGATTAGTGATCAGAGTGGCGTTGCCTACGCACTCTTTAGTCTCGGAGATGTGCTGGCCGCTGAGGGCGATTTGGCTGGCGCCCGGGACAAGTACAACGAGTCCATGACTCTGCGTACTCAGATGGGAGAGAAGGGGAACATCGCCGAAACGCAAATGGCACTCTGCGAGATCCAGATTGAACAAGGCCACCCCGGCGATGCCGAGAACGCCTTGCGTCTGGCTCATGACGAATTCCGCAAGGAAGGGCTGGGCGATGACGAAATTCTGTCCGATATAGCCCTCGCTCGCGTCGCGCTTGCGCAAGGCCGGATTGCGGACGCGGAAAAGGCCACGTCCACCGCCCACGATCTTCTGGCGAAGAGCCAGGATTTTTCCGTTCGCCTGCGAGCGTCGATCGCTGCGGCCCAAGTCGAGGCAGCCGGCGGGAAAACATCGGACGCCGTGAAGGGCCTGCGGGAAACGATCGCGAATACTAAGAAGTCCGGATACCTCGGCTATCAACTCGAAGCGCAGCTGGCGCTCGGTGAGATCGAGACGGCTTCCGGCGACACGGCCAACGGGCAAAGTGTGCTGGCGGATGTCCGAAAGCAGGCTCAACAGCGAGGGTTCCGCTTCATCGCCAACAAAGCGGCAAAGGCCTCCGTGAAGCCGACGAGCGCATAAAAAACGCGGTCCCGAAGAACCGCGTAGTGTCCTGCCGAGATCCTCTTCAGAACTTCGTTTTCTTCGACGCCAACTGCGTGCTTCCTGCGGCGGCGTTGTTCTTGTCTTTGCGGTGAAACAGGTTGTGGAAGAATCCAGCCTTCTTGTTGTTACTGGCCGCTTGAGCCGGAGTAGCTGGCACGTTCTTCGGAGTATTGCCTGCGATCTTCTGCACTGCGCTCTTGGCGGCGTTCTTCGCCACTTCTTTCGCCGCAGCCTTTCCGGTGCTCTTCGCCATTCCGCTAAGATCCGGGATGATCACCGGCACCGACGTCGTGCCCACTACCTGAAACGGAATGTCGTTCGGCAGGTTTCGCAGGCCGACGTGATTTAATCCAAACCTCACCGCGCCATCACTTGCAACGTGGGCCACCATGTGGAAGTTGAGTTGATTGCTTGCCGTCACGTCGCCGTCGCCCGTCACGCTGCCAATCCCGGCAAACTGCCCGTTCAGACCGGCGATTTGCGTTCCTTCCGGTGCGATGTGAAGATGTGTGCCCAACGTAACAATCGTGAGATCCGAGTTCCCCTTCAAACCGCTGAGTCCAGGTAGTGCCGACAACTTGGAGCCGAGGTCGAACCCCGCGAGATGCGCGTTCGCGATCTGAGCCGAGCCGGAGGTCACGACACGATCAGCGGGTCCATCCAGCGATAAGTTGGCATCGACTGTTCCGCCGCGCAGCTTCGACCCGCCTGGCAGGACCACGCCTAAAGCAGGAAGCACGCCCGCGACGCTGTCGAGCGGAAGTTGATTCCCGGCGATCTTCATATGAACCACGAGCCCTTTGCCGCGCGCTTCATACGTCCCGGACAAACGCGCGACGCTCTTGCCGGCATGAATTTCGCTGTTGCGCAGGACACCCGTCTTCTGCGAGACGACATAGTCCGTTTCGTAGTTCAGGCTGATGGTCTGGCTTGCCGGCTGCGCCCCACGGACAAGGCGTAGTTTGTCGGCGCTCGCCTTTCCTTCGCTGTGGATGGTGCTCCCGTCGGAGGTTACCGTTCCATCGAGCGTCAGCATTCCTCCGAGCGCGGAAGATGACCCCAAAGATGCGATCTGTGCCAGGTCGGCTTTGCGGGCAGTTATGGTCGCATGAAAAGGAGTCTGCCCAGGATTGTCATGATTCATCGGCCCTGCTTCGCCCTTGATTTCCAACTTGCCAGCATCGGTGTGTGCCGAGAGTACGAACGACATCGCGCTGTCGAACGAGACGTTTTTCAGATCAACGTCGATATTCTTCAGAGCGGTGGCGGGCTGACCCGCCAGTCCACTGGAGATTTCGATTGTCGCGTTCGAGATCTTGAGCCGATCCAGAACGATGGAGGTCATCGAAGGGGAATTCGACTGCGCCAGCGAGCCCGACTGCTCGGCGGTTGAATTCTCGTCGGCGCCGCCGGTCGCGCTTCCGATGGTGGAAAAATTCCACTTGCCTTCCGATGACTTGATCAGGCTCAGTTGTGGATCTTCGAGTGTCAGCGAAGTTACATGGAATGAGCGCGAGAAGATCAACGAGAGAATGCTCACGCCGACGCCTAGAGATTTAGCCTGCAGGAAATTGCCGTTGTTGAAGGCCGGATCTTCTGCAACGGAAATCTGATCTACGCGGGCTCCCCCGGCCAACAGCGAGAGTTGCATGTGGCCGATGTGGACGTCGCGTCCGAGAGAGGACTGCAGGCTGGCTTCCAACTGTGGACGGAACCGGTCCACGTCCACCACATAGGGAAGAGCCAGGATGGCTAGGAATACGACTGCTGCGACAAGCGCGGTGACCTTCATGCCTTTGCTCTTCATAACGCCTCTCCTTCAACAGGGTGTTTGTGTGGCCGATCCTCGGCCCTCAGCCATTAGCGCGACGAATCTTCAAAAAAGGGGACAATTTGTTTCGGCGGGCAAGATGCCCGCCGGACAGCCGCCGGGATCCTTCGACCTCGCTCAGGACAGGCTCACGGCGCTAGAAAAAGAAAAAAGACCGCCCGGGATACGAGCGGTCCGGTAGAGCTACCTGAGAATTAAGCCTCCGCCACTTTGCCCTCGGGCACTGGCAAGGGGGGATGAACCAACTGCGGCCCGGCGATGCCAGCTGCTTTGACGGCATTCGCCTGCGAGATATGGAACTGCTCGTCACGGATCTGGCGCAGTCCCTGCTGAACCAGACCGAAAACCACGAACCAGCCAATGACGCCCAGGACGATCAGGTGAATATCAAACGGCGAAGTAAAAGGAGAGTCCCAGGTCATGTGGAGCAGGACCGGGATGGCCATCGTTCTCAGGAAGCCGCCATCGAAGAGCATGTGCAACTGGAAGGGCTGATCGCCTTTCACTCGCCACAATGCCCCAGCGGCGATCGCCGTCCACGCCACGTGCCCGAAGGGCGTAAGGAAGGCACGAACCTGGATGACGTCGAACATCACGTCCATCTTGCCGCTCTTCTCCAGGAACTCGAAGGCGTAGCCGGCGCTCTCGAAGAACGCGAATCCGGCGCCCACCGCGGCCCCGTACAACAAGCCGTTCAGGATGTACTTCCCTTTGAACGATCGCGCCACGAGGATCACAGCCAGTAGTTTTCCGATCTCTTCTACGATTCCCGCCTGCGAGGCGCCAAGCCAGCCCAGGTCCGAGACGCTAAAACCAACCAGCGCGACGAACAGGGAGACGATCCCGCCCGAGGCCACCAACATCAGCACACGGTTGAACGAGATGTTGCGCGGAACGTTCAATTCGAAGAAAAGAATGACTGTGGCGAGCGGGACCGCAAGGGAGCCCATCATGATGAGGCCGGGGATCAGTTTCGGGTTCCCGAACTGCTGGAAGGCAAAGTAGAACCCCAGATACACCAACGCCAGGAAGACCAGGACGCGAAGAAAGAACCAAGGCTTCGGCCAGCTGGTGGGGACGTCGAGGATCGAGGGCGTTGTTCGGCTCGTTCCGACGACGAAATAGTCGTCGACCTCGTTGGTTTCGCGCTTCTTGAAGACCTCGGAGAAGAACTCACGGAGGCTAAAGCCCTCCAGCTTGTCGGTGCTGGCGAAGCTGGAGATCTGATTCCCAATCGATTGCAGCATGCCACCCTGTTTCGCCGGGCTGCCGGACGCGCCCTTTGCATTCGTTACGGTCCCCGTACCCTGCCCACAGGCTGCACAAAAGTGAGCCGCCGCCGGATTCTCGTTACCACATTCCATGCAGAACATATCGATCTCCTCGTCGTCCCAATTGCCTTCAAAGAACCACGCGACAGAATTTCCAAACCGGGGTCATGGAAACAGGGGAGGATGGATTGCTACAAAATGGCTGATTGCAGCGTCGTGTCCGGCAACCAGTCCCGACTGGCCTAGGCTGCCGAGGGCCGCCTCGAACAGGCCTCATTGATCTCGGCGGAGCCGCAGACGATGACGATTCGGAAACTGTCGCGGCCTTGGGGATCGAGCGTCCAGCTGGACTTGGTTTCGCTCTTTGCGGACACGAAAAGTGTGAGAACCGGCTCGCTGGAATTCGTCATGGCCAACCTCCGAAGGTTCGGGCTGCTTGCGACCTTCACTCAGTAGCGCGACACCGGGTCCCGTCTGGGGTCATGTTTTCTGCGAACTTTCCCCACTCACGTCGAAAAAAAAGCCCCGGGACTTTGGGCCCGAACCCAGAAAATCCCAGGGCGAGAGGAGCTCGGAATCGCTTGGCCCCCGAGCTCAAACTTAGGGAAACAAACCCCGAAGGACGGCGGCCACGTCGGTTCGCGGCGGCTGCGGTGCAGGCTTCGGCGTGATCACGACGGCCTGAGTCAAGTGGAAGGTCAGTACCGACTCGGACGGCATGACGATGTCCTGGGGATGGTTGGTTGCGGCCGATCCGACCGCTCCCGCGCCCGCGCCGGCGGCTGCGCCGATCAGGGCACCCTTTCCGCCATGGGCCAGCGCTCCGATGGCTGCGCCAAGCACGGCGCCACCGGTCGTGATCTCTGCGGTTCTCTTACCTTTGCCCTGGGAAACGCGAACGATTGGAACGGTCTGAAGCGTGTAGGGCTGGCCGTCCAACGTGAACGATGTCAGCGCGACGCGCAGGCTTGCACCGCCCGCCAGGTGTCCGGCCGGAACGGCCTGGATCACGTTGCCGGAAAATTCCGTGCCCTCCGGCACCGCAACTTTGCCGTTGAGAACCAGCGGCTTCGCCAATTTCGCGGAAAAGTGGCTGCCCGACGCGCTCGTCTTCGAACTGACCGTCTGATCGAGGCGCACTTCGACCGAAGTCCCCTGGACCAGCGTCACAGTCGGGGGTTTGGGCGGGATCGGTGGATGCGCGTACAGGTAAGCGGCGACGGCGCCTACGATGATCAGCACGATGGGCCATTTTGATTTTGTGGATGTCATGTTGGTCTCCCCGTTTTGAGCAGCTTGATTCGGAAATCCGTGCTCACCAGGTAGCGCGATATGTGTTGGAAATCGGGGTCATGCTTTCGGTTTTTTTGGGGGCGGAATCGGGACGGGTGGGGTTCTCAGCGAGAGGAAGTACGGGGGAGTGCGGAGCTGGACACTATATGCAGAAATCCCGTCCTTGAAACAAAAGGGGCGACCAGAGTCGCCCCTTCTGCCTTGGCCGGACACCTTCCCCTTTATTGCCCGGTCCGAGACAGACTCGTGGATTGCGGGCTTCCGCCGGCGTTGTCGGCAACGCTAGTGGCCCGGTTCCCTCTTGTTCGAGTTCAGGGCGATTACCTCGCGCGGAGTGACTTGACCTTCAGCGGGTAACGCGATGGACAGCCGCGGCAGGGGTCATCGCCGACATGTGCTTGAATGTAGGGCTGATTACTGCGTGGGTTCGGTTTGCGCTTGAGATCGAGTTGCGCGCGCCGGATGATCTGCTAGCATGACGCCTCGCGAGGTGCGATTGAACGATCTCGAACACGTATCCGGCCCGGCCCGCGCTTCGACGATTCTTGCCGCGGTCGCCCGCGACATCCATTTCTGGGTGCCGCTCATTGTTCTGGTTGTGGGATTGGTGGTTTTGCGATGGGTGAGCTAGCCCCGGTCCGGCAAACTGCAGAGTCCGCTGGACCTCAGGCGGCGCGCATCCACTCGCTCCAACGACTCGGCGTCCTTTGCGGGGTCGCTGCCGGGGCGTGGCTTGGCGCAGCCGAAGTGCCTGCCAAACTCGTTTCCGCTGGGCTCTCTCCATTCCTTATTTCGTTCTTAATGGTTCTCGGCGTCTTCCTCGGCCGGTGGTGTCTACCGGCGCTGGCGCGTGGTACCTCCGACATTCGCGCCGATGTCAGCAAAGCGCCGCATTTGATCATCTGGGCCATTGTTGCGGGCTGCTTGTGGTCGGTAGCCAACACGCTGACAGTCTTCGCCATTCGTGACCTGGGACTCAGCATCGCGTTTCCTTTGTGGAACACCAACGCGCTGATTGGCATCCTGTGGGGCGTCTTGTTCTTCGGCGAACTCAAGAAGGCCGGACGGGCGCGCTGGACGGCTGTCCTGGGCGGCGCCGCCCTGATGTTTATCGGCGGCTTGATCCTGGCACGCGTGTCGGCCAGCCAGGTGTCGTCGCAAGTCGCGACGAGGGGAATCGTCGCCGCTTTAGGGGCCGGGTTGTTGTGGGGCACGATGTACATCCCCTATCGCAAGGCTTACCTCTCGGGGATGAATCCGTTGTCGTTCGTATCGTTCTTCACGATCGGCGAGCTCGGCATGATGACCGTTCTCGCAGCTCGATATCTGGGCGGCTTGCCCGAGTTGTGGCGGCAGGTAAGCGCGGCGAGCTCCGTGCAATTCTGGCTGCTGGCGGCAGGTTTCGTTTGGGTGATTGGCGACATCTTCCAGCAGTACGCAGTGAAGTACGTCGGCGTGAGTCGCGGCATCCCGCTTTCCAATTCGAATCAGCTCTGGGGACTTCTCTGGGGCGCGGTCGCGTTCGGGGAATTCCGCAACTGGCCACACTCGGCGATCTCCGGCGCGGTATACGGTTCCATTTTGATGGCACTCGGCATGGCAGCAATTTCCTTCTCCGTCGCAGACAAGGCCGAGCACGACAAGTGGCGCGAAGCTGCCGACCGAGAACAAACCAAGTACGACATCGATCCCCGCTTTATCTCTTCCGCCATGGAAGGAACAGCGTTCCACCAGTCGCCTCGCAAACGGTGGCCGGACGTCCTGCTCGTCGGCATCGCCACCGCTTTTTTCCTTTGGACTGCAACGCGGGCCCACTGGCCTGCGATGAGTCTGCAGTGGCCGGCCGTCTATGCGCTGCTGGCCATCGGTCTCATTCTGCTGACGGCCGCCGCTGTTTCTCTCTGGAGAATGACTCACTTCAACTAGGGGGGAGATGTATTTCGGGAGTCCGCCTCGAAAGCCTTGCCCATCGGCACTTTTGGTAGTAGAAACTTGCTGCCGTCCTATATCGCATGAACCCGTCCGATGAATCAATTGCGCGCCTCCGGTGGCGAAAGATCTACCGCGAGGCCGAACTCTACAAAGCGGCGGTTCGCGTCTACACGAAGCCACTGTTTCATTGGCGCAAGGCCCTGCACGTTTCGACCGACGGCAAGACCCTCTACGATCTGGCGTGCCACGGCCTGCGCGGTCTGCATGCGATTCACAACGCGCTAGCAAAAGAAGAGTTTCGCTTTCGGCCATCGATCGGCCTGAAATACAACTTCAACGGCAAGCGCCGCACGCTCTACATCCCGCCCTGGGAGGAGCGCATCGTCGATCTCCTTCTCTACCGCATTCTGAATCAGCGCCTGCTTGCATGGTTCTCCCCGCGATCCTTCGCGTACCGCGACCGCACCTACGGGCTCGACGCCTGCCAGTCGCAGATCGCAGCGGTTCTGCGTTCGTCGCGCCGTCCGGTTTATCTGGTGAAACGGGACATCTCCGACTACTTCGGATCGGTCAACCACGACATTCTGCTGGCGCAAGTAGCCAAGCTGGTTGACCCGGACGACTACCTGTTCCATCTGCTACGCGAGCGAATTGAATTCATTTATCAGGATGAAGAGGGAATACATCAGGCGGCAATCGGCGTTCCCTTCGGCTGCGCCAGCGCATGCGTCTTTGCCAACATCTATCTGACCGGTCTGGATCGTGCCCTCGCGGCCATTCCAAGCATTCACTATTTCCGCTACGCCGACGATCTCCTCCTGCTGTCGCCTGACCGCGAGTCTGCGCTCCGCGCCCGCGAATTGATGGCCTTGACCCTCGACAACCTCAAACTTGCGACCAAGACGAGTCACGAGGCCGACCTCTTTTTGACATCGCGGGCAATCGACGATTCGGGATTCGTATCAGCGGCTGACTTTCGCCACCTCGGCCTTTCATTCCACGCGGGCGGTGGTGTCTCACTCTCGCGCGACAAGCGGAGAAAAATCCAAAACCTGTTTCGCTTCGCCTTTCGCCGTAAACGTCGCAGCTGGAGACCAATTACCGAGCCACGCGAGCGCGCAAGAAGCCTCGCCGCCATCGCTGCCGATACTATCGACGAGGGCATTCGCAACGTCGCCATCGTCGACTACTACCTCAAGCATGTAACCGACATCGCACAGCTGCGTGCCATCGATCGCTGGCTGGCAGAGGAAATCCTCAGCCTGGTTTTTGCAGGACACAAGAAAGGCCACTTCGCCAAACTCAGTTTCGCCACCCTGCGAGAGCTGGGCCTGCCCTCTCTCGTACATCGCCAGAGACTGATTCTTCACGGGCACACGAAAAGCCCCTTCTTCCTCTGGCAACAACAGAAAACAGTTCGAGCAATCAGGGGGACGGTTGCCAGTCCAATGGCTGCCACGCGCGGCCAGCGGGCTTCTCTCCGTACCCAGAAGCAGCGGCCAACCGAGCCCGTGAGAGAGGGCGGCTGCCTGTAGATGGGCGTGATGGAATAACCTGTCGCTAAAGCGAAGGTTCGTTTTTTCAACCGTCCCCCTGAGTGCTCGCACGGAGCGGATGAAACCATGGGACTGCTTGATTTTCTAAAGAGCCTGCTCTCAGGCGGAAGCAAGCTGCAGTGCCCCGGCTGCGGCACCATCGGTGCGCAACAGGATACTCAAGGACGGATTCGGTGCAAAAATCCTTCCTGTCAGTATTTCGACGCGAGATCAGGAGCCCGCGCAACGCAGTCGCGCAACGGAACGACCGTACCCACGCAAGGGAACTTTCGCCCGACCGATCCGCTCACAATTCGGTACAGGAACTTTGCCGGGCAGGAGCGATCGTTCGTCGCGGAACGCGAATCGCTCGTAAGGAAAAGAAATCACTTGGTAGGGCAAGTCGCCCCCACCGGCGCAAAGATCGCGCTGTCACGCGATCGGATCCAGAATCTGAGCGACGTGGAGGCTCGCCTCCCGCAGCGAGTCGAACCGGGACAGGACTGGCCTTCCCCCCGCGAGCGGCAGGTGCTTAGCTATCACAAAAAGCACGGAAGCACTTCACCGTTGTACGAGAAGGTCCGCGCGAAGTATCCGAATTGGTAAGTGCGAATTGGTGAGTGGAAGAGGCTTCAGCTTGAAATGCTGGCGGAGGGAGAGGGATTCGAACCCCCGGTACGGTTTCCCGTACAGCGGTTTTCAAGACCGCCTGTTTCAACCACTCACACATCCCTCCGCGCTCGCGAGTAGTGTAGCAAGGTCACCACATCCGGGGTAATGGCCTTCCGATTCCGAGCTTGTGATCCTGCGATAGGGGCCGAGGGAAGTAACGACTCCGGCACTCTGCCGGACGAACTACACTGATCTCTGGATGGGGATTCCCCGGTTGTCCTCACTACTATCACCACTAGATCGGGTTCCTCATGCAATTCAGTCCTCCCCCAGACCGAATCAGGCAATTGTGTGCCAAGGCGCTGACGGCGCAGTCTCCGGAACTTGAGCAGATCATGAACGAGTTGAGGGAGGCACTCCACGAACACGCCGCCTTCGTTAGAGAGATGGCGTCCCAGGTCTTGAAGCAACTTCCGAGCGACCCGATGCGAGACGATAAGCCGAAAAACGCTGCCTAGATCGGCATAGGGTTCGCTAGATCGGTCTAAGGTTGTCAGGAATAGCGCCGGCTTCCATCTCGCTCGGCGGTCTCCTCATCGAGTAAACGCTGTAGTTCCGCAGCCAGAGTCTTCATTTTTTCGAGATCGTTCTCTGCCGCGATAAGCCTTGGTAACTCGGAGACGCGTTTGCTTTTCAGGTGTCATTGGCGCACCGTGGCCGGTGGCTGGGTGTCACTAAAAGGCCCCGACCACGGTGATTCGATGAAACGTGCGTATTTCTAAATAGGGCCTAGCCGTGGGCGAGTAAATCAGGATAAGGCTGTAGCAATGCTTGGGAATGGGACTGTATATCAACTTTTCTGCGAATCGCTACGCCGAGCGTTTGCAGCATCGAATCACGATGCTGTTCACGAAGGCGATTACGATGCCATCCTAAGATGTCGAGACCAGCGTTGGAGAACCACGAGCAGCGCTTTGGGCGCGCGGTCGCCTCGTGCGGTCTTGGCGGTGAAGTTCCTTTAACTGCACGACGAGCCAGCGGATGTCCGAATCGCCCTCACTGCTCAACTCTCATTCCTCTCCCGGTGCGGCCGCCGCAACAGTGTCATCGACAAATACGCCCCGATCCACGACCCTGCCGCCGCAAATCCAACATACGCCCAGTTCTTCGTGTAGCTGATCACAGCGAACGCCGACAGCAGGTACCAGACACTGCTCCAGGTCGCCGCCGGCGCCCGGCGATGCGACGACACGGCCGCATTGAACATCACGTACACCGCATCGGTCGCTGCCGTCGACGCAAAGACTCCTACCCCCAACCACGGATCTATCTGCACCACCGCCCTCACCTCGCTCTTGGGATTTCCTCGAAAGTCTCGCGGAAGTCTACACGTGGATGAGTGCCGTTCCGCGGCACGTCTTTAGAAGCAAGCCCCTGCGCCCTACAAGGTTTGCGTCCCTCCCCAGCCAGTTCCCACATTCTTGACACCCCACTCCCACCCCTTTATTCTTAAGTCTTGCTCCCTGGCGAACTTACGCCTCCGGGCGTGTTTCCGCGGGCCTTCGCGGTAGATCTAAAGGTGGGCGCGGAGGTTCCCGATGTTCATCGAAGTTGCTGAGCTAGAACTCCATCCTATTGATTTCCAAGAGGAGTTCCCTCCCGATGCCATCGACCTGGGAGCCGACGTGCGCCAGCGCACGTCCCTGAAAACCAGTGGCCGGGCGCAGCTGGTCGAAGAACATCGCGGCAAGCACAAGGTTCTCCAGGACATCCGACTGCAGGGGCAGCTGTCCACCAGCCTTGAGTCGCCCTGCGCGCGCTGCCTTGACCCGGTGGTCAGCGACGTCACGCGGTCGTTCGACCTTCTGTATCGGCCTCTTGGTTCCGACGCGGCTGGTGAAGAACAGGCCGTAGTTGGGGCTGAGGCGGAGATCGGTTACTACGCGGGTAAACATCTGCTGCTCGAAGACGTTTTACGCGAGCAGACGCTTCTCGCCGTGCCTTTGAAGGTGCTATGCCGCGATGACTGCAAGGGACTCTGCGCGACTTGCGGAAAGAATCGTAATGTTGAACTGTGCGCGTGCGTACAACCGATTGAGGATCCGCGCTGGGCGGCGCTCAAAGACATTCGGGAGAAGTTGCAGCATTAACCGGCTTGCATAGCAGAATCGCAGGAGTAACGACCTCAAGCCAGGGATTCGGGATATAACGCAATTTGATTTTGCTCGCTCCGGCGAGTTCAGTGAGGAATTTTCCATGCCTAATCCAAAACGGCGCCACTCGCAAAAACGAACCTCTACCCGGCGTGCTCATGATGCCCTGTCGAAGCACTCTCTTTCCGAGTGTCCCAACTGCCACGAAAAGAAGATGCCCCATCGCGCTTGCCCCAAGTGTGGTTATTACAAGGGTCGCGAGGTGGTAGAGGTCGAGGAAGCCAGCTAACTCATTCGAGCCTCGCCCATGCCAAGCGTCATAGCTCTGGATGCACTGGGTACTGATCGCGCGCCCAAGCCTGAGATCGAGGGCGCGATCCAGGCCGCCCGCCACTTCGGGACACGAGTTCTGCTCGTGGGCCCCGAGCAGCAACTCAAGGCGGAGTTGAGCCGGTATCGCTGGACCTCGAGTCTGCCCATCGAAATCGTTCACGCCAGTGAAGTCATCACCATGGAGGACAAGGCTGCTCAGGCGGTACGCTCCAAGCGTGACTCCAGCATGCGCGTCGGTGTGCGCCTCGTCCGTGATGGGGTCGCCGCCGGTTTCGTGAGCGCGGGAAACACCGGAGCCGCAATGGCCACCGCCAAAATGGTATTGGGCGCACTCCCGGGAGTGGATCGTCCGGCACTTGCCGCTGTTTTTCCGACCGCCCTCGGCACCGGCGCGATGCTGCTCGACGTCGGCGCCAATGTCGACTGCAAACCGCACAACCTCGAGCAGTTCGCCGTCATGGGCGAAATCTATTTCCGCTCCATCTTTGGCACCAAACGCCCAACCGTCGGATTACTTTCGATCGGAGAAGAGGAAAGCAAGGGCAACGAACTCACGCGGGAATCGTTTCAGCTCTTGAAGCACTTGCCTTTGAATTTTGTCGGCAACGTCGAGGGCCGCGACCTGTATAACGGTGAAGTCGACGTCATCGTGACCGATGGATTCGTGGGCAACGTCGCGCTAAAAACCTCCGAAGGTGTTGCCAACCTGGTCCGCTCCGCGCTGAAAGAAGCCTTGCGCGCGACCATCACGCGCCAGGTGGGATATCTGCTCTCGCGCAGCGCCTTCACCGACTTCAAGAAACGCCTCGATCACACGGAGTACGGTGGCGCGCCTCTGCTAGGCGTGAAAGGCGTTTGCATCATCACGCACGGTTCTTCGAACGCCAACGCCATCAAGAACGCCATCCGCGTCGCCTCGGAATTTTCCGAGAGTCACGTCAACGAAGAGATTGAGAAGGGTATCGCGGCGATTCGTCCGACCGCGGTCGTCAGCCACTGAAAATTTCTATGATTCCGATTGCATTCCTGTTCCCCGGACAGGGCTCGCAAGCCGTCGGTATGGGCAAAGACCTCGCCGATCATCATCCCATTGCTCGTCAGACATTCGAGGAAGCCGACGAAGCGCTCGGATACAAGTTGTCGCAGCTCTGTTTTGAGGGTCCGGAAGAAAAGCTCCGCCTCACGGAAATCACGCAGCCGGCGATTCTCACGGCCTCGGTCGCGGCCTGGCGTGTTCTCGACGACAAGGGACTGAAGCCTGCTTTCGTCGCTGGTCACAGCCTGGGAGAATACTCGGCCCACGTTGTCGCTGGCACGCTGAGCTTTGCCGATGCCGTGCGCACCGTGCGTAACCGTGGCAAATATATGCAGGATGCCGTGCCCGTCGGCGTGGGCGCCATGGCCGCAATCCTGGGCATGGAGCCCGACAAAGTCTCAGCCGTTTGCGCCGAGGCCTCGAATGGTGAAATCTGCGAGCCCGCCAACATCAACTCGAGCGAGCAAATCGTGATCTCAGGCAATACTGGTGCGGTTGAACGCGCCGCGAAGTTGGCGACGGATCGCGGCGCCAAACGCGCCGTCATGCTTCCCGTCAGCGCACCTTTCCATTGTTCACTGATGAAGCCCGCGCAGGACCTCCTCGCAAAAGACCTGCAGGCCCTGACTTTCCAAAAGCCCGATGTTCCCGTCGCGTGCAACGTGGATGCCGTGTTAGTGGAAGACGGCGACCGGAGCCGCGACGCGCTTGTCCGCCAGGTCACCGGGTCCGTAAAGTGGAATCAGTCGATCCACTTGTTGATTGCGCAGGGTGTCGAGCGCTTCATTGAGGTAGGACCGGGAAAGGTGCTGAGCAGCTTGATGCGCCAGATCGACCGCTCAAAATCTGCGTCCAACGTGGGGGACGAAGCGTCTCTGCAAAAGACACTCGGCACATTGGCGGAAGGTTAAGCCGGGAGAGGAAAGATACGCGCGGGGGCAGACGCCTCGTCGAGCCCGGTCGAGCGTAGCTCGACTTTCGAATGAATCCTCAACTGCACGGCGACGGGCTGAACGTCTTCTCCGATTTCTGCACGTACAGCTGTTCGTGGTCGGCGCGGTTGTTGACGATCACTTCCACCACGACACCGCTGCCGCCGTGCGGACACTCCCCGCTGGCGTAGATCTTGTAGCTCTTAATCAATCCCCACTCGCCGCCCGGTCCCCAGTCCCGGTAGAAGTCGGTGAACGGATAATCGGCGTGCTGCGGGGTGTGCTGTTTCCATCCGGGATCGGCACGGTAAATGGCGTACGCAGTTTCGTAGTCCTGTCTTTGCAGAGCGGCGAAGAATTTGTCGACGAGGTGCTCTTCCGGCCAGTAGCGGAATTGGTAAGCCAGAAATCCCAGGACGAGCAATGTCCCGACGATCGTGACGATGCGCATCTTGCGCCGGCGCGCGCCTGCCTCGTCGTATTCCTTGGCATCCATCAGCGTCATATGTCCTTAGCATAACGGAAATCTGCGATGCACCAAAAGTTCCCAGGAAGAAACAAATCGCTGTTTATAAGCGGCGCCACAAGCTTGAAACGTCAGCCAATCACAGCGTCCTCTTGAACAACGGCGTCGCGATCGCCAGGGCGACCGTACCAAATATTGCCAGATACAACATGTTCGGCACGATCGCGCCCAGGCCGGTTTCTTTAAGCAGGAGACTCTTGAAACCTGCCACGGCATATGTGAACGGGTCGGCCTTCGCGATTACTCGCAGCCATGCCGGAAAGGCCTGCACGGGATAGATCGATCCGCTTGGAAAGAAGAGTAGAGTATTGAGAATTCCGAAGATGGCGCGTGGGACCAGAGGATCATCGACCCGCACCATCAGCAAGAACATCATGGTGTTGAAGGCGATCGATGTGAGCGCAATCATGATCAGCAGCCCCAGTGCAGTCATCGGATCGAAAATCGTACTCACCCCCGCCAGCAGCGACCCGATCACCGTGATCACCAGTCCAGTCAGGACTGCTTTGATCGCCCCGGCGAGGTTCAAGCCAAATACCAGCTCGGCCTTCGTGATCGGTGTGACCAGGTATCCCTCGTGCACACCTCGCGCCTTGTCGTCGATGTAAAGCATGCCGCCACCGATCATCACCGATACAAACATCGCCAGGGTAATCGAGCCGGGCAGCAGATATTTCATGTACTCGATGTAGGGATACAGCTCCACGATCTGCAACACGGTCTGCTGCAGGATGCGCGGCTCCACGGTCGGATTGTTCAGCGCCGTCGTGATGTCGGTCAGTTCCTGTTCGAGCGTGGAACTCATGAAGTTGTCGCTGTTATCAACAACCAGGGCAATTTGCGGGCGATTCTGTTCGTAGACGCGCCGCGAGTACTGTGGCGGGATGATGACGGCTCCCTGGATCTTGCCGTTGCGGACGTCGTCGCGAGCGGACTGTTCGTCGTTGTAATAGATCGGGATGAAGGTGCGCATGTTGGCGCGCACCGAATCAAACGCCTGCCGGATCCTCAACGCCTGCGTGCCGCCGTCCTGATCGACAACGCCCAGCTTGGCATCGCGAATTTTCCCGCCGAAAGCGTTGCCGAGAACGATCAACTGGACGAGCGGGAAGATCATCGACGCCAGCATCAGGGTGGGCGAACGAAAGAACTTGCGCATTTCGCGCTCGACGATGGCCATCATTCGATTCATGGCTGTAATCCTGGGCGCTGCGGCATGGTGAAACCGTAGGCTTTTACGAGTTCGTCGCGTAGCTGCCGGCCGGTGTAGTGGACGAATACATCGTCGAGCGTGGTGCTCTGCACGGTAAGCGTCTTGATCGGCACGCCTGCCTGCACTGCCATTTCGACCAACTCGGTGGTGGTGTGCGAACCGTTGCCGGTCAGCACACGGTACATGCCCGCGCCTTCGTGCTGGACGGAGGTGACGTCGTCGAGTTTATGCAGGCGCTGTTCCCAGTCTGCAGGTGGATTTTCAAATTGTACTTCAATGACGTTGGAGCCAGGCACGCTCGCTTTGAGAGCGGCTGGCGTATCGAGGGCGACGAGCTTGCCGTGATCGACAATCGCGATCCGATCGCAGAGGCGGTCGGCCTCGTCCATGTAATGGGTCGTGATCAATATCGTGAGTTCGCGGCTCTTCTTGATGTTGGTGAGCATCTCCCAGACGGCGACGCGGGAGACGGGGTCGAGCCCGGTGGTGGGCTCGTCAAGAAAGAAGATGCGAGGGCTGTGAACAAGGCCGCGCGCGATCTCGAGGCGGCGGCGCATGCCGCCGGAAAGGGTTTTCGTCTGGGCATCACGCCACTTGGTCAGGTCGACGAGTTCCAGCAATTCATTAATGGCCTGCTGTCTGCGCTTCGCGGGTACGTCGTAGAGCTTGGCGTAAATGTCCAGGTTCTCTTCAACGGTGAGGTCGAGGTCGCTGGTGAGTGCCTGCGGAATAACTCCGATACAGCGGCGGGCGGCGTCGGGGTCTTTGGCGACGTCGTGCCCAGCGACGATAGCGCGTCCCGAGGTGATGGGGATGAGCGTGGTCATCATGCGGATCAGCGTGGACTTGCCGGCACCATTTGGACCGAGCAGGCCGAAGATCTCGCCGTCGCCGACGTGGAAGGTAACGCCGTCGACGGCCGTAAAGTCGCCGTACTTCTTGACGATGTTCTCCACGTCGATGGCGTTCTGCCCGCGTTTTTCAGGACCTTCGCAGCCGTGACCTGCGGGCGAGCCATTCGTAGGAGTCGCTTTCGGCTTCGGATCCGCACTCATGGCTGCTGCTCCGCGGAGGCGTTCTGTCGCGGCGTCGCCTTGAGTTGGTCGGGAGACACGAGGACTTCCGCCGTCATACCGGGCACGTAGGCGCCCTTGGGATTGTCGAGCCGGACTTTGACGACGATCGTCTTGATGTCGCGTTTGCGGCGGTTCACGTCGCGCTGGGTGGCAAAGTCGGCTTCAGCGCTCTTGAAGAACACTCTGCCGCTGGTGATGGTTCCACCGGGAAGCCGCACGCGCAGCGTGTCGCCGAGGCCGATGTGGTCGGCTTGCGTCTCGGGAATCGCCGCCCGCACCCACGTGTCGGTTAAATCGACGATCGTCACAATCGGGGAGCCGATGTTCAGCACTTCACCCTGACGGGCTGCGCGCACTGAGACTGTGCCGGTCACGGGCGCGTAAATATTCGTGTAGCCGAGGCGGACTTCGGCCTGTTTCTTCATGTCCTCAGCATTCTTCAGATCGGCGAGTGTTGCCGCCACCGTGCTCTTGGCAGCTGATGCCTGATGCGTGCGCGCTACAGCGGCGTTCAGGTCGGCTTCGGCGGCGGTGACCTGGCTGGTGAGCGATTGGACATTGGCCTGTGCGGCGGCGAGATTCATTTCCGCCTGCACGCGGTCCTGATCCGAGGCCACGCCCTGTTTGGCGAGTTCGATGGTGCGGCGGCTGTCGCTCTCGGTTCGCTGCAGCGTCGCCTGCGCCTGCGCGAGTTGTGCTTTCATCGATGCGAGTTTTGCCTGCGTATTGGCGACGTCGCTCGAGGTTGAGCCCGAAGTCGACTTCTCGGTGTATTGCATCTCGGAGACCTTCGAACGAAGACTGGCGATGGTGGCGGTGGCCGCGGCTTCCTGCGCCTGGAGTTCCGCCGGATCGATGACCGCGATCAGATCCCCGGCTTTCACCTGCGAACCTTCGTCGACCAGCAATTTCTGCAAGCGTCCCTGAATTTGCGGGCTCACGATGACCTGGTTGGAATCGACAGTGCCGATCAGCACGAGGTCGCGGTTGCTGGGCGTCGAAAAGTAGTAGTAACCGAGCGCAATGAGAAAGATGATTCCCAACACGATGAAGAAACGGTTGCGCGGATTCACTTTTGCTCTCCTTCGACCGGCAGGGCCGACGGCTGGAACAAAGCTGCGGCAATGAAGTCAAGAACCGCGGCCCTTCGAGCTGCCAAGCGCTCGGGACTCAGCGGATCCTCCTGGGTGATGAACTTGAGCATGGCGGCGCTCCCGAAGTAGTGCACGACTACCGCGGCCATTGATGGAATGAACTGCATCGGATCGACGGGGCGAAAAACGCCCGTGGCGATGCCCTCCTGGAAGAGCTTGATCATCTGTTCGTAGATCGGCTTGATGTAGAGCTTGACAATGCGCTGCATCTGCGAGCCCCGGGGACGCGAGAACATCTCGCGCTGGACCATTTCACGGTACGCGGGGTGGTCGGCGAGATAGTCGAAAAAAACGCCGATGTAGCGCAGGATCTTCTCGCCCGGTGGAATCTGCTCCTGCAGCACCGGCATGAGGAACTTATTGCGTTCCTGAAAGACGTGGTCGAGGGCGGCGCCGTAGAGGGTTTCCTTGTCGCGAAAGTAGTAATAGAGCAGGGCCTTGTTTACCTTGGCGGCGCGGGCGATGGCGTCGGTGCGAGCCCCGGCGACGCCCTCACGGGCGAATTCGCGAATCGCTGCCTGCAGAATGGCGGTGCGGCTCTCTTCGGGCTGGCCTCGGGATCCGAGACGGGGACGGGCGTGGGCGGTAGCCATAGGGGAATCTCTTTTTATTAACTAACTGGTTAGTTAGATGGTAGCAGAGTGGCCTGGAATTGGCAATGGCGGGGGGCCAGGGCCTTTAGCAGTTAGCACTTAGCATTTGGCCATCGACGCGCCGGGGAGGTTCCGGAAGATCTGGCGAATCCATCATCATAGAGGCGAAGAAAGGTATGAACGCGCGCGGATTCATTGGTCCGGATTTGGCGGGCCGTTGAATCCGCAGTGCCTATGGCCAAATGCTTACTGCCAAGGGCTGGTGCTGAATGCTGGTTGCCGAGTGAAGAGTGCTGATCGCTTGAATGCGGTGTCTTATAATTCCCGCCTCGAGGACTCTTCATGCTGCCTGTCAAACTCATCGTGTGTCCGACGGATTTCAGCACGCCCGCTTGCACGTGCGTGCGCGTCGCCAGCGAACTGGCCGAACACTTCAACGCCGAACTTCTGCTCGTGAACATCGTGCCGGCGTTGCCGGGGGTTCCGCCGGATCCGAACTACGTCTTCAAGATTCCGGAGTACGAGCAGTACCTGCACGCCGACGCCGAGGAGCACCTGCGTCGAACGCGCGACGATCTTGTCAGCAGGAACGTGAAGGTTCGCACCCAGGTCGGTCACGGGGCGGCGGCCGAGGAGATTGTGCTCATCGCGAAGACCGAGGGCGCCGATCTGATCGTCATCTCGACCCATGGGTCAACGGGCCTGGAGCGATGGGTGTTTGGATCGGTGGCAGAAAAAGTTGTCCGCCTGGCGGAGTGCCCGGTGCTGACGGTTAGACAAAAAGAAGAAGCCACGTGAAATCCGGCGGCTCATCTCGAACCCTCCCGAACTGGGGCTGCCCCACCCATCGCGGTTTTCGATGGGTGGGAAGCAAGGACCGCAGCTTCACATTGGCACGCGTATCTTGAGTTCCGCTTTCTTCTCCTCATTGACCAACACCGGGCCAGCTTCGCCGTAGGCATAGTGGCGATAACTGCTCCAGCGCCACTGCTCCGGCTCGAGCACCAAGCCGCGTTTCACCGGATTCTGATGCATATATCGCAACTTCTCCACTCGCTTGCCTTCACTCCAAACCACGAAGTCGTAGAAACGCCGTTGCCAGATGTGCCCCTCGCCGAGAGCGGTGTCCCAGAGGGAGGGTTGGCGACGGTTTTGAGGCCTCCGCAGACGGCATAACAGACTCCGGGCGAAGCCCTGCTTGAGGGCTTGCATGACGATCGACGGATTGCCGCGCTCCGGTTCACTCAACAGCAGGTGAATGTGCTCAGGCATGACGACATAGCCGACAACCACGAAATGGTAGCGACGACGAACTTGCTCCAGGACGCGGAGAAAGAGGTCACGATTGCCCTTAGTGGCCAGCAGCGGTTGCCGTTGGTAGCAACTGGTGGTGATGAAATGAAGATAGTCGGCTCCGTAGTAGCGACGCAGGCGCGGGGGCATTACGCATGATGGAATCAGGCCGCGGGGAACGACAGTGACGAGTGAACCGGGTGCGTGGTTGATCGGGAAGGCTGCGGGCCGGGGAGTTGCGGAGGTTCGTGCCTCCCACCCATCGAAAACCGCGATGGGTGGGGCAGCCAGAGTTGTGGTAGTTTTCGGAAAGGCTGGGAAGGGTGGGCCAGCCCCCGATCTCGCAACTTTGCGCTTTTTCTTCGCCAAAATCGGGGTCAATTGGTGCTATGGAGATGTTTCAACAGTTGGCAGCCCACCCTTGCCCGTTTCGATAGAATGGCCAAATGTTCGCTGTGCTGCTACATGGCGGATGGGACACCATCGTTGCCGCCATCCTCTTCTGGCTCTCACCGTTCATCGTCTTGTTCTTGGTTGTGAACTGGGTGATACGGTGGAGACGCAAACGAAGGTATTCCGGCTCGTAGCTGTGGCGTCTCGGTGAGTGTAAAAGCGACGATTGCACAACTTTGCGCCGTTTGTTCGCCCCCTCGCTCGTTCGCGACTCGATCTTGGACCGCGCGGGGGGTAGCCGAATTTTTCCCGAAGTGTAATACCCCACCGCTGGTTTGACTCGTCTACCCGACCTTCCTATACTGCTCGGCGCGCCACGAAAGCCTGAGGGGGGACGTCCATGTCAAAACGTGCATTCGCCATTTTTCTGATTTTTGCCTTCACTACACTCGGCTTCGCACAGGCGCCTGTTCACCAGCCCAAGCTCACTCCACAGGCGAGCGGCACGACCCAGCTGCTGATTTCCGTCAGCCCGGTGAACGACCGCGTCGTATGGGCTTCTGGAACGGGAGGCACGTATGTGGTCACGACCGATGGCGGCAAGCACTGGAAAGCGGCGGTCGTGCCGGGGGCTGAGGCTTTGCAATTTCGCGATGTATATGCGGTCAACGACAAGATCGCGTATCTGATGTCGATCGGAAACAACACCACAGATTTCCGCATCTACAAGACGCTCGACGGCGGCGCGAACTGGACGATCGAGTTCACCAATCAGACGGTGAACGCATTCTATGACTGTTTCGGGTTCTGGACTCCGAAACGCGGGATTGCGCACAGCGACTCGGTGAACGGAGTGTTTCCCGAACTTCGCACGACCAACGGAAAGACATGGAAGTCAATCGCCGCCAACATGCCGCCGGCTTTGCCGGGTGAAGCGTCGTTCGCCGCGAGCGGCACCTGCGTCACAACCGAGGGAGAAAGCAATGCGTGGGTGGCGACCGGCGGGTCCACCACGTCGCGGATCCTGGCGACGAGAGATGGGGGCAACACGTGGAACGCCTATGACACTCCCCTGGTGAGCTCGCCCAGCGCGGGCGCGATCAGCGTGGCCTTCCGTGACCGCTTTCATGGCGTCGTGGGCGGCGGTGATCTAGCGGTGAACACCTCGGCCGACATGGCCACGTCGGAAGATGGGGGACGCACGTGGACGCCCACGAATACACCTCCTCCCGTGCAGGGATCGATCTTCTGCCTCGCATACATACGGGGAACGCGCCACGGCGAAGACGAGGGCTCGGGCGACGAACATGATCATGCCGTCGTGATCACCGCCGAGACGGCGCCGAACTTCAGCAGCGGCTCGGCGGCGTGGACTCCCGACGAAGGACGCACGTGGTTCCAAATCCCGGGAGCGAGTGGCTACTGGGCGGTGGCCTTTGCCAGTCCCAAAGCCGGGTGGTTCGTGGGGAATAATGGGCAGATTTTGAAGATCGGGTTCTGACCTTCACTGCACCTCGTAGCAGCGATGTCTGACAAAGAAGACAAACCGATCACCGACGTAATGAGCGAGTGTAGAAGCGACCGATCGGTCGTCGTTGCTCGGCTGTTGGAAAAGGCACAAGAGGGTGAGGGTGGTGGAATCCCACCCAAGCGCAAAGGACGCGCTTGGATGGGGCACCCGCGACAAATAAAAAGGACGGGCGAGACGCCCGTCCCTCCAACTCAAATTTCAAGCAAGCGGAGTGCCGTCCGCTAAAGCGGACTCAACTTTTCCATGTTCGCGGTCCCAGCACTCACGTGCTGGGCTAACGACTGCCGTCGCTGCGCGACTCCTACTCCGCCCCAGGACTCGTACCCCGCGACTTCTATTCCACCCCTCCTGCGATCGACGGCACAAGCAACACTTCGTCGCCGTCCTGAAACGCGTACGTCGGGCCGCCGATAAAGCGGATGTCTTCCTCGTTCACGTAGATGTTGAGAAAGCGGCGCACCTGGCCTGCTTCGTCGCGCAGGTGGGGCTTGAGTTCGGGGAACTTCTCGTCGAGCACGGAAAACAATTCGCCGAGATTGGCGGCGGAACAGTTCAGCTTTCCGATGCCGGAGGTGTGACGGCGCAGCGCAGTTGGGATTTGCACAGTAATGGACATCTCAGGCCTCCACCGCTTCCGGAATATCGAGCGTGTTCGAGAGGAAGCGTTCGAACTCTGCGAGCTTGGGCGCGATCGCATCGTCGGCTTCGTAAGCTCCCGCCAATGCGTCGGTCGTCTTCAGACCATTTCCTGTGATGCAGACCACCGTGGTCTCGTCCGGAGAAATTCGGCCGTCGCGCACCAGCTTGCGCGTGCAGCCTACAGTAACGCCCCCAGCGGTCTCCGTGAAGACACCCTCGGTTTCAGCAAGTAGCTGGATCGAGGCGACAACCTCGGGATCCGATACATCTTCCGACCAGCCGCCGCTCTTGGTGATGGTCTTGATCGCGTAGTGGCCATCTGCCGGATTGCCGATGGCGAGAGAACGGGCGATGGTAGCGGGCTTCTGCGGCTCGATCTCGGCGCTGCCGTTTTTGACGGCGGTCGAGATCGGCGAGCATCCGGTCGCTTGCGCGCCAAAGAACTTCACCGGTTTTGGATCGACCAGGCCGAGTGTGATCAGTTCGTCGAAGGCCTTTTTAATTTTCACGATGAGCGAGCCACCCGCCATCGGCACAACGACGTTGTCGGGCAAACGCCAGCCGAGTTGTTCGGCGATCTCGAAGCCCACCGTCTTGGAGCCTTCGGCATAGTAGGGGCGGAGGTTCACGTTCACGAATCCCCACTGATGTTCGTCGGCGATCTGAGAGCACAGGCGGTTGACCTGATCGTAGCTGCCCGCGATGCGGACCACCTTCGCGCCATACACCTGCGTGTTCAGGATCTTCGCTGCTTCGAGATCGGCGGGGATGAAGATCCATGCCTTAAAGCCGTTGCGCGCCGCCTGCGCGGCCACGGAGTTGGCGAGGTTTCCGGTCGAGGAGCACGACACCGTATCGAACCCAAATGCGCGCGCCTGCGACAGCGCTACCGACACCACGCGATCTTTGAAGCTCAGCGTGGGCAGGCACACGGCGTCGTTCTTCACGAACAGCTTGCGCGTGCCGAGCGCCTTCGCCAGCTTAGGCGCGCTCAACAGCGGCGTGAAGCCAACGGGAAGCGTCGGCTGAAAATCTTGGGGGAGGGGGAGGAGCTCGGAATAGCGCCACATATTGGGAGGGCGCTGCGAAATCTTTTCGCGGGTAAACTCACCGCGAACCGCGTCGTAATCGTAGCTGACTTCGAGGGGAGAGAAACAGTCATCGCAGATCGACCGGGGCTGGTTTCCCCAGGTCTTACCGCACTCACGACATCGCAATTCGTAATGAGCCATCGTGCCACTCGCGATCTTGCGAGCAGCTGCCGGACGAGCATCTCTGGAATAGCGGGGATTCTGGAGAAAAGGTCTCTGAAAACGAAGACCTCTTCTCCGGATAGGAAAAGAGGTTATGGTAAAGCGGAAACAGAAGCCGCGTACCTTAATCTCATGTTCCCCGTTTCCGGGAGAGAGTTGGCACCAAGCGACTGAGATATATGATCCCAGTCCGGTTGCCGTGGCGTCATCGGGCTCGTCCCTCAGCCACTCTGCATGAAATTCTAGGTCCGCCCCGTAAGGGGCAGACTTGGAGATAGATAGTACTGGTCACAGGCAAGTGTGTCAAGCCACCTATCCTCGCGGGCTCTTGCACGTCTGATGGGAGTAACCGCGAAATCGCGGTTTTCGTGGGAATTCCAGCGAAACAGAGAGGATGTTATGTCTGATGCCACTCCCGCCAGCTACCTCCCGAGCTCGGCAGCATTGTCATCTCAGAGCAGAAGCGCTCTCCTGCCTATTGCGGTCGGTGGCCTTACCGCCGGAGGGTTGGATCTGCTTCAGGCCTGTGTTTTGTTCGGCTGGAAGATCCCGCTCGTGATTGCCGCCGGATTATTGGGTCGGCAGGCAGTACACGGCGGAGCGGGAACGTATGCACTGGGCGTGCTCCTGCATTTCTTCATCGCCTGCACAGCGGCTTCGATTTACTACGCGTTCAGCCGCAAGCTGACCTTCATGAAGGAGCATTGGATCGTCTGCGGCCTGTTCTTCGGCGGTGCCGTGGAAGAAGTGATGAACCTGGTGGTCCTGCCACTCTCCGCCCACCATGCACGCGGACCTTACGAGCTGCATGACCTGATTCTGGGGTTAATGGTCCACATGGTTGTGATCGGGCTGCCGATCGCGTACAGCGTGCATCGGCTCTCGGACTAGCCTGCAGTTTGCTGTCGAATGCCCACCTCGGGTAGGCAAGGTCTATACGCGGCGAGAACGCGGCCGCTTGTTGCTGTTGTCGCGCACTCTCCTAAGATTGGATCTATATTCGACGGCAAGAGGAAGCGATGCAGGCGATCAAGGTTGTTCTGGCTTCTGAGTCGCCGTTCCGTCGCCGCGCGATGGACATGGTGGGAATTCCCTACGAAACGAGAGCCGCCAACATCGACGAGAAGGCGATCCGCGACGACGATCCCACGATGCTGACGCGCAAGCTTGCCGAGGCAAAGGCATGGAAGGTAGCGGGCGAGTGTCCGGATGCCGTAATCGTCTCGGGTGATGCGGTGGCCGCGAAAGACGGCAAGATTTATGAAAAGCCCGTCGATCTGGAGGAGGCGGCGAAATTCCTGGCGGAGTTCTCGGGCAACGAATTTCAGTTCGTCACGTCGCTGGCGGTCCTGCACGCGCCGAAACGCAAGATGCTGAGCGCGGTCGAGATTTCGAATATCACTTTTCGTGCGCTGGAAGAACGCGAAATTCGTGACTACGTCCGGAAGTATTCAGTTCTTAACTATGCGGGAGCCTTCGAGAGCGATGCAGTTCTGAAGTTCGGCGAGCGGGTTTCGGGCGCAGTGAACATCGGGACGGCGCTGCCCATCAGTCGACTGATTGGGCTGCTGCGAGAGCAAGGCATCAAGGTGTGAAGCTCAGGTGTTAGGTCTCAAGGCAGGCTCACGCAGCGGTTAACAAGCGGTCGCCTGTTGTTCGAAAGCGATACCGGAGCTTCGTAGAATCGCGGAGCTGCGCTCCGCCGGACAGCCGAGGCGGCTGTCCCCACGTGAGCCTTGCTGATTTCGACCTGGAGATATGGACACTGAAAACCGATTCCGAATAACGTCGCCACGTACGGTGGTGGTTTATCTTGGATTCGTGCCAAGGGCCTGACACCTAACACCTAAGACCTGACACCTGGTGTTCCTACCGGCTGTACTGATTCTTCTTCTTATCTTCGTGCCGTTCGATGCCGAGTTGAATCAACCGGTCAATCAGATCGGAATACGATAGACCGGACGCCGCCCACAGCTTGGGGTACATGCTGATGGCGGTGAAGCCCGGCATGGTGTTGATCTCGTTGACGAAGAGCTTGCGCGTCTTCGGGTCCATTAGAAAGTCGACGCGGGCGAGGCCTGAGCAGTCCACAGCTTGAAAGGCGCGAATCGCGAGTTCCTGGACTTTCTTCGTCTCGGCTTTCGTTAGCTTCGCGGGAATGATGAGCTCGGAACCTTCGTCGAGATACTTCGCAGAGTAGTCGTAAAACTCTTTTACGGGCACGATTTCCCCAGCGATCGAGGCCTGTGGCCGGTCATTGCCCAACACCGAGCACTCGATCTCACGGGCTTTGTTCTTTGCGCCGCCCACGCCTTGCTCAATCACAATCTTTCGATCGAACTTCGCAGCCTCGTAGATCGCGGGGCCGAGCTCTTTCTTGTTGTGCGCTTTTGAAATACCTACCGATGATCCGAGGTTGGCGGGCTTCACGAAAACCGGATACTTCAGCTGCTTGTCGACTTTGCTTTCGGTCTTCTTGTGATCGGCGTCCCATTCGCTGCGCAGAATCGTCACGTGCTTCACGATAGGCAGGCCAGCCGATTGGAAAAGCGCTTTCATGATGTCTTTATCCATGCCGGCGGCGGAGCCAAGGACGCCGGCACCCACGTATGCAATGTCGGCAAGTTCGAGCAGGCCCTGGATGGTTCCATCTTCGCCGAAGGTGCCATGCAAAACGGGGAAGATCACGTCGACATTGATGGCGCGGTCGGAAGCTCGACGCAGAGTCGACGCGTCTCCCTGAAATGGAGTGAGGCTGCTCGCGCCGCGACGCACCGGCTCAGGTGGTACCACAACCGCTTCTCCCGAGGCCAGCACCGCGGCTCCCGGAGTGGCGTCGGGATCGCCAGCGCGCAGATGCTTGGATTCGTCGGGGGCCTTGCCATGCAGTAGAGCCTCGGCATCGCCGGCCGTAAGCCAACGGCCTTCTTTCGTGATCCCGATGGGCACGACTTCGTATTTGCTCTTGTCGATGGCTTCGACCACGGACGCGGCTGACAGCAAGGAGACCTCGTGCTCTCCACTGCGGCCGCCGAACAAAACTCCAACGCGCAATCTCTTCATGACACTCAGTCTCTTTGCTTTATTCGGTTCACGTCAAACACCGGCGGTGATTTTCTAGATTCCTCAGTGCATATGACGAAGTTGTCCAGCGATAGCTGGATCATTCTTCGCTTTTTTTGGGGCTCAATACGATGTCGAGTTTTTCGTGACATTCTGACTCAGGATCGTAAGTGGCCAAGCCTACCAGTTTGTCTTTTGCAGCGTGGAACTCCAGCGGCGGGCGCTTGACGCGGTCGGGCAGCCCAGTGAATTTCAGCTTGCCGTCGTTTCCCGTGTAAGCATCAAGATCGAGCTTGCGGATGCCGCCAAAACCATAAGCGATGTGCACCTTCACGTGCGCTGCTACTGCCGGCTTTCCTTCATGCGAGACAGTGAGTTCCAGCGAACACGGCCCCGCTCCGCCGTCCATGACTGGAGTCATCTGCGAAGAGTCCGCCGGTGCTGAATTGGAGTTCTGTTTCTGGCGAGGCGTGCCGGGGCTGGCGGTTACGGTGAAAGTCAGGGCTAGAGTGAAAAGAGAAGTTATGGCAAAGAACCTCAGTTGCTTCATGGGAGACCCGAATGTCGTTGACCGTACATCGCTAGAGAATTTTCTTGCCGAAGGCCGAGAGGGAAAGCTCCACGGCCAGATCGGCAGTTTGATTGTGTTCGTCGATCACTGGATTAACTTCGACAATTTCGAGGCTCAACAACCGGCCATGGTCGGCGATGATTTCCATGGCAAGGTGCGCTTCCCGATACGTCGCGCCACCCCACACGGGAGTGCCGACGCCTGGTGCGTCTTCCGGATCGATCCAGTCCATATCGAGCGACACGTGATAGCCGGCCGTGCCGCGTCCGGCCATGCGAAGAGCTTCTTCCATCACGGATCGCATGCCGCGTTCATCGATATCGCGCATGGTGAAAACTTCCACGCCAGCACGCCGGATATTCTCTTTTTCAATCGCATCCACGTCGCGAACGCCCACGAGCACGCAATTCTCCGGATGCACCTTGGGGGAAAAATTGAAAATATTTCCGAGTTCGGCTGGTCCGAGTCCCATGATCGCCGCCAGAGGCATGCCGTGCACGTTGCCGCTGGGCGAGCTATCCGGCGTGTTCATGTCGCTATGAGCGTCAATCCAGATCAGGCCGATCTTCTGATTCTGGCGTCGATAAAATTCCGCTACACCCGCGACCGTTCCCGCAGCAACCGAATGGTCTCCCCCGAGGACTAAGGGGATTTTCCCGGCCTCGAGTGTTTTCAGAACGAGATCCGCGCTCTTCGTGCAGGTGGCGGTGATCTCCTTGAGGTATTTTGCGTGCGCCGCGCCTTCCTTCTTCTGTTCAGGGATGGCTACTGCCACATTGCCGCCATCTTCAACCACATGTCCGATCGCTTCGAGGCGTGCCTCCAGGCCGGCGACGCGGACAGCCGACGGCCCCATATCGACACCGCGCCGCGATTGCCCGAGATCCAGCGGGACGCCGATCACGCGAATCTGCTTCGGTGTGACGCTGCTGAAAGACGTGTTGGGAGTAGGTGACATGAGAGTTTCAAGTTTCGAGTTTCAGGTTTCGAGTCCAGAAACGAGAAAGTCGACCCCGCAACGATCAAACAACAAAAAGCATTTAACCGCAAAGAGCGCAAAGAAAATCCGCAAAGTGCGCTAAGAAAACCAACCGACTACGGATACAGCCGGTGCAACATTCGCGGGAACGGAATCGTCTCGCGCACGTGCTCGAGCCCGCAGATCCACGCGACTGCCCGCTCGATCCCCATGCCGAAGCCGCTGTGCGGAACCCCGCCGAACTTCCGCAGGTCGAGATACCACTTGAATGCTTCCTCGGGCAGGTTGTGCTCGTGAATTCGCTGCAGCAGCAGATCGTAGGAAGCCATACGCTGCGAGCCGCCGATGATTTCGCCGTAGCCTTCCGGCGCCAGCACGTCGACACACAATGCCAGGTCAGGACGCTCGGGATCCGGCTCCATATAAAACGCCTTTACCTTCGCCGGATAGCGATGAATCATGAGCGGCCGTTCGAACTGTGACGAAAGATAGGTTTCGTCGGGGGAACCAAGGTCTCCGCCCCATTCAAACTTGCTTTCGAGAGCACCCTTCGCGAAACCTTCCTGCAATCGCTCGACCGCCTCGTCATAGGTAATGCGCGGGAACGGCGTATCGATCTTTTCGAGTTTGGTTACGTCGCGGCCAATGGTCTGCAGATCCACACGGCGCTTTTCCAAGCAGCGCTTCACGATGAACGTGATGAGGTTTTCCCCTAGCTCCATCAGGTCGTCAAGGTTTGCGTAAGCGACTTCCGGCTCGACCATCCAGAACTCGGTCAGATGTCGGCGAGTCTTCGATTTCTCCGCGCGAAATGTCGGTCCGAACGAATAGACCTTACCCAGCGCCATCGCCGTTGCTTCGATGTAGAGCTGACCCGACTGCGTGAGGAACGCCTGCTCTTCAAAATAGTCGACCGGAAACAGCGTGGTCGTGCCTTCGCACGCTGCCGGGGTGATGATCGGCGGATCCGTGAGCGTGAAACCGCGATCGTCGAAAAAGTCACGAGCTGCCTTGATGATCTCCGCACGCACGCGAAGGATGGCCGCCTGCCGTGGCGAACGAATCCACAGGTGGCGATGCTCCATCAGGAAATCGACGCCATGCTCTTTCGGCGTGATCGGGTACGGATCCGATTCGGCAACCTTTTGCAGCACCTGTACATTCGAGACATCGAGTTCGTAACCGCCGGGAGCGCGCTTGTCAGCGCGGACCTTCCCTTCGACAATCACGCTCGATTCCTGCGTCAAGCCTTTGAGCGCTTCGAAGGTTTCTGGCGAAACCGCATTTTTCGGGACGACGCCCTGAATGTTGCCAGTGCCATCACGAAAGATGGGGAAAAGAAGCTTGCCGCTTTCGCGCAGGTTATAAAGCCAGCCGCGAATCGTGACCGACTGGCCGTCGTGCTTGCCGATTTCCGCGATCGTCGCTACGGGAGAAGACATGAGCTTAGTAATTGAGTGATTGCGAAATTTGGTAATTGAGTAATTGAATCAAGATTGCGAATGACAAATCTACAGACCGTTCGATTCTTATGCCGTTTCCAACTTATCGAATGTCGGTCCGATTTTATCTAACGGATTCACCTTGTCGTCGTGCTCAATTTCCAGCAGCAACGGTGGAGTGTTCGGCGCCGAACGCAACAACTCCATTGCTTCCTTCCAGTCGATCGAACCCTCGCCGGGCCACAGGTGCGAATCTTTAATCTTCTGATTGTCGTGAACGTGCGTTGACTGGACATGTGGTTTCACGATCTCGAACGCTTCCGGAACGCTGCTCATCATATGGGCATGTCCGAAGTCGAAGCAGATCCCAACGTCCTCGAAGTGTGCTGCGTTAATGAAATCGACCAACTTGTCGGGCGTCGACAACTCGTTGGGAATGTTTTCAAGCAAAATGCGCACCCCCAGCGGCTTCGCAAACGCGCGAAGGTGCTCGATGGAGGTTAGGGCCGCCTCGAACTTGCGGTCGTCGAACGACTCGTTCGGAGTTCCCAGGTGCTGCACCAGAAAGCGAAACGGAATTTGCTCAGCGATCTCCAGCGCGCGCTTGACCTCGTCCATGGCCTCAATGCGCCCGGCCCGGTCGGTCGATGCGACATTCACCGGCGGCGCGCCCGCCCGCCCAAATTCGTAATCCCCGAACATCGGGGAGTGAACGGAATTAAGCGGAACTCCGCTTGAGCGGAACCAATCGGCAATTTCGCGCACATGCTGCTTGCGGTTCGCATAATCGAGGTGTTGCCGCGCGGCAAAAATCTCGATCGCCTGCGCGCCGGCGCGAGCCAAACCGTCGAGCAATCCCGGATGCAAGCGCTCTTTGACGTAGACATGGGTGGAAACTGCTTTCAGCATGGTCGGTTCTCTCTTCAACGCTCAGGGCACCAACTCACGGGTTCCCTAAGTTGCCTCATTCCGAACTAGAACCCTACTGGCTTCCCGTTATTGCGGCCGTCGCTGGCGCCCAGGCGCTCCCCCGTTTTGGGGTCGATCTCGATACATTCGCCATCGCCCCAGAAGTGATCCATCTTAATCTTATGTCTCTTGTTTCGCAGGATCGCCAGCGTGTCGGGCGAGATGCGGTCTTCGGCCAAGATCTCGTCGGGCACCCACTGGTTGTGGAAGCGCGGCGCATTCACCGCTTCCTGGATGTCGAGCCCGAAGTCGATCACGCCAGTCACAATGTTCGCGACCGTCGTGATGATCGTTGGGCCGCCGGGCGATCCCACCACCAGGAATAGCTTTCCGTCTTTCAGCACGATGGTCGGAGTCATTGCGGAAAGAGGGCGCTTTCCCGGGCCAATCGCATTCGCCGGCCCTTGAATCAGGCCATAAGCGTTCGGGACTCCTTGCTTGGAAGCAAAATCGTCCATCTCATCGTTCAGCAGGAATCCCAAACCCCCGGCGGTTACGCGCGATCCGAGCGTGTCGTTTAAGGTCGTAGTCACGGCGACTGCATTGCCCGCCGGATCAATAACCGAGTAATGCGTCGTGTTCTGCGGTTCCTGAAGGGAACGAATGGAGTGTGGATGGGATGCGGCATAGCGCTCCAGTTCGTTGAACACGGCTGGACGATGGAGTTCTGTGCTGACGCTGGCATGTTCGGGACTGATCGATTCCCTCCATCCCGCCGCGTACTTCTTGTCGATCAACTGCGCGACGGGAATCTTTGCGAAATCCGGATCGCCTAGAAACTCTGCCCGGTCAAAAAAAGCGCGCCGAAAAGCCTCCACGCTGAGATGAATTGCCTCTGCGGAGCGGTTTCCAAATTTCTCGAGATCGTAGCCTTCCAGGATGTTCAGGATTTCCACCAGCGCCACTCCTCCGGAAGACGGCGGCGGCGCACTGATGACGTCGTAATCGCGATAGCTTCCCCGGATCGGCTCGCGCTCTTTTACTTCATACTGAGCCAGATCGTCAGCGGTGACGAGCCCTCCACCCTTCTGAATGCTGGCAGCCAGTTCCCGGGCCATCGCGCCGTGATAGAACTCGTCGGGATTCTTGGCGATGCGTTCCAGCGTGCGCGCCAGTTCGGGTTGGCGCAGAATCTCGCCCGCCTTGTAGTAATTTCCGTCGCGCTGAAAGATGCGCTTGGACGCGGCAAATTTCGCAAGGTCGTCGTCCCGCAGATCCTGCGCATCTTCCCAAGCCAGCGCGTAGCCATCGCGGGCCAGCTTGATGGCAGGCGCCATCACTTGCGCGAGCGGCAACTTTCCATAGGTCTTTTGCGCGTAGGCAAGGCCCGCCACAGAACCTGGAACGCCGATGGCCTTGTACCCCACCAGGCTCGCGTTCTCGATGACGTTTCCCTGCGAATCGAGATACATGTTCGCTGTGGCCGCTGCCGGCGCCTTCTCGCGATAGTCGATGAAGCGAATCGTCCCGTCGGCCATGCGGATCAGCATGAAGCCACCGCCACCGATGTTGCCGGCCTGAGGATGCACCACCGCCAGCGCGAAGCCGGTCGCAACCGCTGCGTCCACCGCATTGCCGCCAGCCTGCATCATGTCCGTTCCCGCCCGCGAGGCTAACTCGTGCACACTCGCCACCATGCCGTGCGCGGCATGAACTGGATGCATCGGCGCAGCTGGCGCCGCGGCCGCCAGCCAGACGACAACCAGCAATGAAATCAGCAGATTACGGTGGAGTCGCATGTGGTCAGACGTGATTGTGCGTGTCGGAAGCAGACCTTTGAGGCTAGACCAGCCGGTGGTGGGAGTCAAATCCGGCGAACCCGCTTACGAACGTACGGTCGAGCGCCACTGATCTTCTCCCGCAAGAGGGGCGGCGATGGCCGCACTCGGGTTCCGGAAGACATGCTCCGCGAGCACCATCGCACCCAGTACGCCCGCGCGTTTGCCGAGCTCTGGAGCGACAACGTACTCGTCGATGTCGTCGAGTACAGCCTTCGTCTGGATGTAACCGTTCAACAGCTCCACGAGCTCTCGCCGCATCATGGGAAACAATGCCGCATGTTGCATAACGCCACCGCCCAGAATGATCTTCTCGGGCGACAAGCTGCACACCCAGGTCGCGAGACCCAGCGCGAGATAGTGCGCCTCCAATTTCCAGACGGGATGATCGTCGGGCAACTCATGAGCAGGTTTTCCCCAGCGGCCTTCGAGCGCCGGACCCGAGGCGAGCCCTTCTAGACAATCTTTGTGGTACGGACATGTCCCGGGAAATGGATCGACCGTAAGGTCATGCGGGATGCGAATGTGCCCCATCTCGGGATGGAGCATCCCGTGGATCACCTCGCCGTTCACGATCGCACCCCCGCCGATGCCGGTTCCAACGGTCAAATAGATAAAGTTGGCGATGCCACGGCCGGCGCCCCAGCGCGCTTCCCCAGCCGCGGCAGCGTTCACGTCTGTGTCGAATCCGACAGGTACATCAAGAGCCCTCGCGACTTCTCCAGCCAAGTCGAATTGCTGCCAGCCTGGCTTGGGCGTCGACGTGATGTATCCAAATGTCGGTGACTCGGGTCGCATGTCCACAGGCCCAAATGACCCGATCCCTACCGCGCTGAGCTGCGGGCCAACCCGCTCCCGGAAAAAAGTCACTATCTCTTTCAGCGTCGCCTGCGGTGTTGATGTCCGGAAAATGGAGAGTTCCAGATCATCTGGACTTGTGCCGATCCCGCAAACGAATTTGGTACCTCCCGCTTCGATGCATCCAAAGATGCTCATGCCATCCTCGCGACCGCCAAGTCTGGCATAACTGCGGGTTTTCGGGAAGGGAGGGGAGCGGGAAAGGCCGGCGGGCCAGGGCGCTCCGAGCGGTTACCGGCGCTTATGCTTCTGGCGGCGTGACTTTGCAACCACCTTGGCGACTGCGCGTTTCCGCGCGGCGACTCGCTTCCGGGCGACTTGCTTCTTTGGTGCCTTCGCGGAGACCATCTCGTACGACTGCCGGATCAGTTCCTGCAACTCCGCGGCTCCGGCCGCGTCCAGGCGATCCAGCATCACCCACTTATAGCGTCCCACGTATGGCGCGGGCCGAATGCCTTCCCGCTCGATCAATTCTGCAAAAATGTCAGGCGTGCACTTGAAGCAGAGTCTCGGATTATCGAGCCCTAGAATCACAAAAATCTTGCCGCCGACTTTAAAACACAGGTCGTCGCCCCACTGTAAATTCTCCGTTGCGTTGGGGAAGGCAAGGCAGAACGCGCGAATAGAATCGACATCCATTTCGGTCGGCCAATTCTACTGAAAACCTCGGTTGTTGGTAGCAGAACCGCCGAAGGCTTGGGCCCTTCACAGGTGCTAGCGATCGACGGTTCGCAGATGGACCAGCTACGCCTCGTCCCAATATTTGATCAGCGTGGCCTTGCTGTAGGCGACTTCGAAGCCGACGCGCACGCAGTTCCGATAGGAAATCGTGCCGCCCTGCGTCACCACGACGGCCAATTCACATCCCGCTGCTGCCGCTTCACTCATTCGAGTGCGAAGCAGCGCCGTTTGAATGCCGCGCCCGCGGAAATCCGGCAGGGTACCCGCTCCGAACAATGCGAAGATGCGAGGTTCCGGAATCACGCGTCCAGCCGCCGCGGCCACTGGGATGCCATCTGGGTAAGCCAGGAATGTCAGCGCCTCCGGAAACCGGAATAGCGGCGCCAGCATCTCGGCGAACCCCTCGGGCGCATCCCCGTTTTCGAAGAAACATCGAGAGAGGATTTCGGAGAAGATCCCGGCTTCCTCCGGCTTGCTCCTCCGGATGCGAACGCCCGGCACCTCAGCTTCCGGTTCGTTCTTATCCAGAGTTCGGTACAACACGTTGTTCAGTTCGTGGATGCCATAGCGGCGTTCCTTGATCAGTTCCAGCAGGCTCGGATCCGTGAGTGGACACAGATCCACCTGTGCCGGTGCCCCGTGCGATCGATAAAACTCTTCGAGACGATCCAGATCTGCCGCCGTCACCGGACCGCCAAAGCCCAGTCCACACGCGTGCCCGATCGGCGAGTTGACGCCGACGAACATCATGTGGCCTCCGCAAATTGCCTCGAAGGCAGCACCAATTTCAGGACGAAGTAGCTGATACATCCGCGCACAATCCACTTGCGGAATCTCCTCGGCGGCCTCCAGCCGACGAGCGAATGCCTTGTCCACAAATTGCATGGAAGAAGTCCTTTCTGA
>Ga0210386_10000147_pt1 | contig 58584 bp, 53 predicted proteins | sample IncBWH32OmetaG_FD_160091 | JGI IMG/M metagenome (GOLD analysis project Ga0210386, IMG submission 160091) | Forest soil microbial communities from Barre Woods Harvard Forest LTER site, Petersham, Massachusetts, United States - Inc-BW-H-32-O ...
TCGCAGCTATTTTGTGCTGACTTGAGCGGAAACGTTGTGACTGCCGTGGGTGACATGCAATTTGTCCTGCCAAAAAATCTACCACGCTTCTCCCTACCCGCGGAGCGGGTTTAGTACAAATCGCCGAGGCACTCGCCGACAGATCGGCAAACCTTCAAGCTTCGGCTTGCATTGACTCAGCAGGATTGGAGCCAATGATGCCGACCGATTAATGCCATCGTTCACCGCGCTCCGTAACGTACCGCCGCCATACATAGCCCCACGGAATCAGCAGTACAAACACCACTACCATCAGCACCGCGGTGATGTCGGCTTGCACCGTTTCCGTAATCTGATGGGTCATCCAGAGCGGCAGAGCTGAGCAAGGCTACCTTGAACGCCACCCTGAAGCAGTTGAAAGCGTTCTTTTTCTGGCTGGCCGGGCAGCCAGGGTACAAGGCGCGCCTTCAGTATTCCGATGCGGACTACTTCAACCTGTCGGAGAAAGATGTGCGCATCGCCACGGCACAGCGCGAACGGAAAGCCCCGACGCTTGAGCAGATGAAGCATGTGATCGAGACCATGCCAGAAGGGGGCGAGATCGAGCGCCGCAACCGCGCGCTGGTGGCTTCCACGTTGCTGACCGGCGCACGGGACTCTGCCATCGCTTCCATGAAGCTAAAGCATGTGGACCCGAAAGAAGGACGCGTTTACCAGGATGCGCGTGAGGTGAAGACAAAATTCAGCAAGACCTTCACCACCTATTTCTTTCCCGTGGGCGAAGAGGTCCGGCAGATTGTGGCGGATTGGGTACGCTATCTGCGTGAGGAGATGCTGTGGGGTAATGACGATCCGCTGTTTCCGCCAACCCGCGTTGCGCTGGGGTCAGCTCGCCAGTTTGAAGCGGCTGGATTGGAACGGAGCCATTGGAGAACGGCCACGCCGATTCGGGCCATCTTCCGGGAAGCGTTTGAGCGGGCGGCGTTGCCGTACTTTCACCCGCACAGTTTGCGCAAGACGCTGGCCCGGCTGGGAGAGCAGGTCTGCCAAACGCCGGAAGAGTTCAAGGCGTGGAGTCAAAACCTAGGGCACGAGCAGGTGCTCACCACCTTCATGAGTTACGGCAAGGTGGCCACTGAACGGCAGGGCGAGCTTATCCATGGAATCGGTATGCCCAGGCCATCAACCCAGTCCGATGTGGAAGACTTCGCGGAAGCCGTAGCCAAAAGATTGCGAGATACCTACGCGGGTTTTTCAGCAGGGCAATAACGCGCTGGCACGATACAGCAGAGCCACGGAACGGCCGCACCCTGGCTGGAAAACGGGCGGGCTCAACCGGTCGATGCAACACTGGCTTGCAGTTTACTCGCCGGACTTTGGTTGGATGGTGCTGGACTCAACGTTACTTTCCGATGCAGAAGGTGGAGAAGATCCGGTTCAGGATGTCGTCGGCCGTTGTTTCTCCGGTCAGGCTGTCTAATTGTCGCAGTGATGCGTACAAATCGAGCAGCAGCATCTCATGTGGGATTTTCTCGCCCACTGCCTTCTTCGCTGCCGCCAACGACGCCAGTGCCGCGGTGACTGCTTCGTGATGGCGAAGGTTGGTCAGCATACCGCTTTCGCTTTCGGAAGCCGGATTGCGAACCATCTCCAGTAAGGCATCGCGCAACTCCGCAATGCCGTGGCCGGTCAGGGCAGACGTTACGACCGTGGACAAGGGCAATATCCCATCGGCCTCGACCGATAAATGTAATTCGCTCAGATCGCACTTGTTGCTGGCGATCAATGCGCGCCGGCCGGCGAGCGATTGAATCAGGTTCGCTTCATCCTCGCGCAGTGGAATCCCCGCTTCGAGCACGACAAGCACCAGGTCCGCGTCGGCCAGGGCCTCGCGCGATTTCCGGATGCCGATCGACTCGGCCTCGTCTTTCGCTTCGCGCAATCCGGCGGTGTCGACGAGTTCGAGCGGAATGCCCCCCAACGATACACGCTCCGTGACGAGGTCGCGCGTGGTGCCCGGCATAGCGGTTACGATGGCGCGCTCGCGCTCGACGAGCCGATTGAACAGCGAAGACTTGCCCACGTTCGGACGCCCGACGATCGCCAGCGTCAATCCTGAATGCACGATGCGACCATGCTCGAAGGAGCGAGCCAGATTCTCAAGCACTGCAGCAATTGTATCGATCCGAGTTACGATTTCTGTATCCGGAGTGACGTCGATATCATCCTCGGCAAAATCAATGCCTGCTTCGAGCAGCGCGATCAACTCGACCAGCGCCTGTTTAGGCGACTGGATGCGGCGCGACAACGCTCCGCCCATTTGCTCGGCAGCGACACGAGCCTGGTAAAGTGTTTGCGATTCGATCAGATCACGCACCGCTTCCGCCTGCGTGAGATCGATGCGTCCGGAAAGGAACGCCCGCTCGGTGAATTCGCCCGGGCGCGCCAGACGCGCTCCCCTCTGCAGCGCCAACCGTGTCAGCAATTCCAGAACCACCGGAGATCCATGCGCGGCAATCTCCACCAGGTCCTCGCCGGTATAGGAATTCGGTCTCGCGAAATACGTTACGACAGCCTCATCCAGCTTACTTTGCGTTTCCGGATCGAATATCTCGGCGAAGAGAGCGCGTGCATGGGCGAGAGGATTGCGCAGCGTGAGCAGGGCTTTTGCGATTTCAAGAGCGTGGGGGCCGGAGAGGCGTACGATGCCGATGCCTCCATGGCCCGGCGGAGTGGAGATGGCAACAATCGTCTCGTTGGCGACTGATTCCTGCTGGGCGATTTGTGGATGAGGCTGCACGGCGTTTCTATCGATTGCAGTGCGCATTTACGGATTCAACGACGGCCACCGCGGCCGGCGGCAAAAGGCCGTCTCGGGGGGGTGACGAACTTACTGGTGTCGTAACCCTTGGGGTGGGCCACCACAAAGCGATGCAACCCCTCGCCGGTCGAAGAAGTGGCGAGATCGTCATAGGCGCGGAAGGCCAGGTGCAGCATGCGGCGTTCGCGCGAGCTCATGGGCGCGAAGCTGAAGGGCTGACCTGTGTGCCGGACCTTTTCCGCGGCAGTCTCGGCGGCCAACTTCAACTCGCGGGCGCGAAGGGCCTTGAAGTTGTTAGCGTCGAAGGAGACCTTGTCGTGTTCTTCGTTTTCCAAACGAATAATCTTTGCCGCCACGTGCTCGAGGGCGCGCAACAATTCGCCGCCGCGCTGAGTCAGCAATCCCGCATCGGGTCCAGCTAATTCCACATAGATTTCGCGCGCTTCCAACTGGTCAGGATCGGCCGCACCTTGCCCCGCAGTAATCCTGTACTTGAGGCGGAGACCACCGACTGTAGTGAGGGTCTTGAGAAGTCCGGCTATGTGTTGCGCAGCGGCTGAATAATCCTCGATCGGCATCGTTACTTAGTATCTCATTCCGGGACTTATTCGTCAGCGGCGCAGACGGAAAGCGGAGTGGCGCCAGGAGTTATCCGTTCGAGCCCTATCTTCGAACGTTGATCACCTTGCCCGTGCGCTTCGCAGCCCGCTTGGCGGCGCGTTCGCGCATCTCGCGGCCCATCTTGCTGCGGTTGATTACCAGCTGCGTTGCCACGCCGATGAAATTGCCGCACGCCCAGTAGAGCGACAATCCCGACCCGTAGTTCCACATCATGAAACCGAAGATCGCTGGCATGGTAAACGCCATCATCTTTTGTTGCGCGGGATCCATGCCGGGTGAGGGCGTCAGATACTGGGTGAGGAACATGGAGATGACGACCGAGATGGGCAGAATGTGCCAGGGGTCGGGAGCCGAGAGATCCGGGAGCCAGAGCCAGTGTGCCTGGCGCAGTTCGATCACGTTACCCAGCATGCGGTAGAAGCCGAACAGCAGCGGCCACTGGACGAGCATAGGTAGGCAGCCGCCGAACATATTCACGCCTTCGCGCTTCTGCAGGTCCATGATCTCGCGCTGCATCTCCTGCTTGCGCGGATCGGTGGTCTTGTACTTCGCGTACTTGGCCTTGATGACCTCCATCTCCGGCTGGATGCGCTGCATCTTCAGGGACGACTTCATCATCTGGATGCGCGTAGGCAGCATGGCCACATTGAGGACGATGGTCAGCAGGAGAATCGACCAGCCCCAGTTGGACACGATGTGCTCATAGATGAAGCGAAGGATGAGAAAGAGGGGCTTGGCGATGATGCCCATCCAACCAAAGCTCACTACCTTCTCCAGGCTCTGACCGGTCACCGCATGCACCGACGCCAACACGTCGAGCGATTTAGGGCCGGCAAAAATGCGCACACTCAGCGGGCCACTTGTGTCGCCTATGGCCGCGCCGAGCACCGAGGCCTGATCGGTCTGGTTCGGATCAGGCTTCTTGAGATTGCGCGGCACACTGATCGTGTTGTGCAGGCTTAACAGGGTGGCGCTGGAGGGATCGTCCGGCAAAAAGATTGCAGCAAAGTAGAGGTCGCTCACGCCGGCCCAGTCGAACGGCCCGCGCAGCGTATCGCCGCCGACTACCTTCTTATAGGCAATCTGATCGTCTTTGCCGTTCTGCGACGTGTCGATCGTCCCGCCTGCGTACTGCGGCAATGTGTTCTGATCGCCGAAGCCCGATGGCCATGCCAGCAACACCGTCAGCGGCGCGCCATTCTGCGTGACCGAAACGTCAGCGTGAACCACATAGGTGGAATCGAAGCTGAAGGTTTTGTGGACGGTGAGTCCGCCCGAGGAATAATCGAAGCTCAATGTGTTCGGCGCCGTTACTGTTCCGGTTGCGGACGGCACATACAGGGCACTCGCCAGACGGTTGCGCAGATTCGCGTCATAGGCATACAGCGAGAGGGGGTATCCGAATTTGGCAGCTGCCGCCTGATTCACCAGGTCGAGTGGGTTGCCATCGTCGCCCTTATACTTCTTCAGTATCCACGACTTCACCTGCGCGCCGTGATTGCTGAAGGTGACGCGATAGAGCTCGTTCTCGACGATCGTCGTGCTCTCGTTTTCGGCAGCTACGGTGTTCGCTGACGGGGCCGGTTCGGAAGTCGAAGCAGGCATAGGGGGAGCTGCCGCCGGTTGCGACGAAGCCGGGCTCGAAGTTGTGGTGTGCTGCTGGACTGGAGGCGGCCCAGGCTCCTTCTTCTTGAAATACTGCAAGCCCAGAAACAGCACAAGAAAAACGCCGGTAAAGATCAGGATGGTGCGTGAGTCCTGACCGCTACCTTGTTGATTCGGATTCTTTATCTCTGCCAAAACTGCGTTCCTATCGGTCGTGTGTCGTGTGGAGTGCGGCTCTCTTCATGGTAACTGGCGCAGCGCACGAGAGTGGCGCGCATGAATCGCCTCCATCTGCGTGCATCGAGGGGTTGGCGCTTACCGGTTCGAAGCCGCCCCGATGAAAGGGATGGCAGCGCAAGATGCGGCGGAACGCTATCCATCCGCCCCGCGCGACGCCGTACTCGCTCACCGCAATCGCCGCATATTCCGAACACGTTGGCTGGAAGCGGCATGCGCCGGTGACTCCCGCCGCGGCATGGAGGAAGGGCGACAGTGTGTATTTATAGACGCCATGCGAGGCAGTGATGAGGCGATCGCGGAGAGTCACGGCCGCGCTCCTTCATCTTTTCCAGGGAGCTTTTTATCGATATGAGAAGTCACCGTGGAGAAGATACGCGCCACCTCGCGCTGAAGTTTTGCGAATTCCATATCGATGACAGATTTGCGAGGATGCAAGACAACGTCGACGGTCTGGGGCAGGCGGCTGAGATTGATGCGCACCGCCTCGCGCATGCGCCGCTTGATGCGGTTGCGATCGACGGCTTTGCCAAGGACGCGTCCAGCGGTGAGGCCCACGCGCGGACCCTCCGGTACGTTGTCCTGCGCTGTACGCAAGCGAAAGAAGTAGCTCATCGACGGCGAGAAGTGTTTGCGACTCTCCTTGTAAACACGCTGATAATCCGCATGCTTTCGCAAGCGGGCGCTGCGCAAATCGGGAGATGCTTCCGCCATAATGTCATCGTCGCGCAATGGATTCTCTTGCAAGCGAAGCCACATCCGAATGTCTGGAAGAGAAGCAACCGCATTCACCTGGGATACCTGCATCAGAAACCATGCAGGCCATGGCACAACAGTCCAGATCGCATGACTGCCGTTGCTCATAGAAAACAAACTCTTTCGCAGTGAATTTCGATCGAGATTCGCGGTTGGAAAGCTAGTCGCGGTGGCCGGCGCTCACTGAGACGCGATGGCGGCCCTTGGCGCGACGGCGCGACAGCACTGCTGCCCCACTCTTGGTCTTCATACGGGTGCGAAAGCCGTGAACTTTCGAGCGACGGCGGCGGTTCGGTTGAAACGTGCGCTTCGGCATGGAACTGCGCTCCTAAACTTTTCTTTAGAGAATGCTGACCGGCAGACACAGACACAAAATGCCACTTCCGGACAAAGTTCAAGTATATCTTATCCGCGTCGCAGCCGCAAAATTCCTGCCTGCGGACCACTTTTTCACAATCTCTGGTGCAACCCTATTACCTTCGCAAAAAATGACACAGAAACCACGTTCGCCCGGCATCCTAACTGTGCTAGTATCGGCAACGATTAGCAGAGAATTTCCTGACGCCTCGCGGGCGTCAGTCGATCGACCGAAGCATCGGAGGTGAGACCCATTCCGATGCACCTCCCGGCCAACGAGCAATGCTCCAGCGCTTCCCTTCCTCGGGCCAAGCGTAATTTGGGCATTTCTCTTTTGCCCTGATTCGACCTACCCGCGAGCGATCAAGCAAGGAACTGGAATGTCTTTTGTCACGACCCCCGCCGCTGTATTGAATCCGTGGGTGCGAATCCTCGGCGCTCTCGAAAAGAAGATCAATCGCCAGTCGTTCGATACCTGGCTCAAGCCCACTCGCTTCAGCCACGTAAAGGAGCGCATGCTCTTCGTGCGCATCCCGACTCCTGAATTTCTGCACATCGCAGAACGCTACACGGACCTCATCCAGGAGGCGATCGACGCGCTGCAACTGGAATTCGACGACGTAACTTTCGTTACGCCGGAAGAAGACCCGTCGCTCACGCGCGTACGCGAAGACGGCGGGTTTGCTCCCGTCTCCACGCATGCGCCCAATGCGCCGGCGAATAACCCGCGCAATCCCAACTCGCGCTACGCACCGCCCGCGCCGCCGCAACAGGCCCGCTTCGACTGGTCAGCCGCCGCGCAGCTCAATCCGCGCTACACGTTCGACGCCTTCGTGATCGGCTCTGGCAATCAGTTTGCACGCGCCGCAGCGGAGGCGGTCGCGGAACGCCCCTCGAAGGCTTACAATCCGCTCTTCCTCTACGGTGGAACAGGCATGGGCAAGACGCATCTGATGCAAGCCATCGGACACGAAGTGAAGCTGCGCCAGCCCACCTCGTCCATCTGCTACATCTCGGTCGAAAAATTCACCAACGACATGATCAACTCGCTGCGATACGACAAGATGACCAGCTTCCGCGATAAGTTCCGCACCGTCGATGTGCTGCTGGTGGACGATATTCAGTTTCTGTCGCAGAAGGAGCGGACGCAGGAAGAGTTCTTCCACACCTTCAACGCTCTGCACGAAAACATGAAGCAGATCGTCATCGCCTCCGACCGTCCGCCGAAGGAGCTGCCGGAGATCGAAGATCGCCTGCGGTCGCGCTTCGAGTGGGGCTTGATCGCCGACATTCAGCCGCCGGACCTCGAGACGAAAGTTGCGATCCTGCAGAAGAAAGCGGAAAGCGAGCACGTCCTCATCCCGACCGACGTCGCCCTCTTCATTGCCTCGAATGTCCGCACGAATGTGCGCGAGCTGGAGGGCGCGCTCACGCGTCTTTTCGCCTGGTCCAGCCTGAACGGTGTCGAGATCACGCTGCCTACAGCGCAGCAATGCCTCAAGCAATTCATCGATACGCAGGTGCGCAAGATCACCATCGAGGCCATCCAGCGGGCCGTAGCCGAGCAATTTGGCATGCGCGTGGCCGAGCTCAAGCAGAAGAACAACTCGCGCGCCGTGGTTGTACCGCGCCAGATCGCAATGTATCTCGCCAAGCAGATGACCGAGGCCTCGCTGCCCGAAATCGGGCGCCAGTTCGGGGGCAAGCACCACACCACGGTGATGCACTCGATCTCAAAGATCGACGAGCAGCGCCGCACGGACAAGAGCCTGAACAGCACGGTAAACAAGCTGCAGGAAACGCTGAACAGCTAGGACGACGGAGTAAACTACAGCTATGGCACGTGACGCCGCACAACTGTTCCATGAGGCTATGGAACTTCCCGAAGAAGCTCGCGCCGCGCTGGCAGACTCGTTGTTTAGACAGCCTTGAAGCAGAAATCGATCCCGATGCCGAGCCGCTATGGCGCGAGGAGCTTGAGCGGCGCTTAGCGGCGCTCAATGACGGTTCAATCCAGTTGCTGCCATGGGACGAAGTTCAGTGAGGTCTCGAATCCAAGGTATATTTTGTTGGAGACTGCACTGGCCCTTCGATTCCTAACGGACGAAGCGGCCAGGATACTTTTGCATCGCCTAGATACGCGCTCCGTCTCCCGAGGAATAAGCGGCGACTCCGCCATTCAGGTTCAGTTCGACTGAACCGTTTAGAGGGCGTATGCTTGCCAAATCTGAAAATCCCACCAGTTTTATAAATGTATATCTTCACCCTGCTGCGGCCGATGAGGCCGAGGCTGCACTCGAATGGTATGCAACCAGAAGTCCTCGCGCTGCAGAACGTTTCTGGAAGCGTTAGCCGAAACAATCGGAGATATCAGCCGCTCGCCGCAACGTTCCCAACTTTTCATGCTGGGACTCAGCGAGCTCTGTTGCGCGATTTCCTTTTTCATCGTTTTTCGGGAGGACCGGAACCAAATTGAAGTCATCGCGATCGCACACGCGAAACGTCGTCCAGGCTATTGGCGGAAGCGACGCAAAGAGTAGCTGGTTTCGGCAGGCTGCTCACAACCCCGGCAAGCCGGCTGCCTTGTAAATCTCCGACATCAACTCCATGTCGCGCAGACCCTCTTCGCCGTCGCTCTTCGGCGTCTTGTTCTCCCAGATGCAGTCCGCGAAGTAGTCTGCCTCGCGGACGAACTGGGCGGGATCGCGATCGGGGGAGGGTTCATCGATTGTCTGGCCGCCATGCAGCTGCGCGGTCAGATGCAATCCCTGATAGCCGAAAGCCGGCATCATCTGCAGAACGCCGTTCGACCCATGCACGCGATACATACCTTCCATATTTGCGCCGTAGGTTGTGTTGCAGCTGGCCACAATGCCGGAGGGAAATTTCATCGTCCATCCGACATTTTCTTCCACCTCGTCGAAGCGGCCGTCATGGTCTATAACGGAAGAGTTCGCTTTGATTTCTAGGGGCTCTTCGCCGGTCAGGTAGCGGCAGGCATTCAGCGAATAGACTCCTACGTCCATCAGCGGGCCGCCTCCGGCCAGCTTGCGATTCAGCCGCCACTCGCCCGCCCCGATGTTGAAGCCGTTCGCGCTCTCGATGGCCTGCACCCGGCCGAGCGCCCCGCTGCGGACGAGTTCTATTGCCTTGAGGTTAGTAGGCTCGTACTGGCAGCGATAGGCGATCATCAGCTTCTTGTTGGCCGCCTTGCAGGCTTCGATCATGGCCCGCGAATCCGCGACGCTGGTGGCCATCGGCTTCTCGCAGAGAACATGCTTACCCGCTTTGGCCGAGCGAATCGTGTATTCGGCATGCATGCTGTTGGGCAGCGCGACGTACACGGCATCGATCGCTTTGTTGTCGCGAATCGCGTCCATGTTCTCGTAGCTGTAGATGGCGCTCGCGGGCACTCCGTAGATTGCCGCCTGCTTCTCGGCTTTGTCGCGATATCCGCTCACCAGCGCGACGATCTTCCCTTTCTGCGACATCTTCACGGCTGGCATGAAGTGATCCATCGAGATGCGGCCCAGTGCGATGATGCACCACCCGATGCGGCGGTTCGGGGTCGACGTCCCAGGAGTGTGGCCGAAAGCAGCAGGAAGAAAGGGCGAGAAAGCAGCCATTCCTGCGAGGCGGTGAAAATCCCGGCGCGTGAAGTTCATCCTGATCCTTCATGATGGATTTGTTGCTGGCTCAAACAGTATGCGCCCGCTTATCCGCCCGAACAAGAGAAGACCGGCAGTCGATGGCGTCAACCCAGGATGTTCTCTTGCCGGTACTCCGCAGCATTTCTCGCGGATTTTCGACGAATTCACGATATTCTGTGCGGCAGTGATAGCACACCCACGGGCCCATTGGCTGATTGTTGCCCTGCTCTCTATGTCCGCGGTTCTTCCCGCGCACGCTTCCCCGCGCCATATCGACACGGGATTTCTCAATCGACGCGTGTCGGTGAATGGGGTGGTGTACAAGTACCAGGTTTATCTGCCAGAAAATTGGAACGAGCACGGAGTCTGGCCGGTGATTCTTTTTCTGCACGGTTCCGGCGAACGCGGCTCCGAAGGCATGGACGAGACGCAGATCGGCCTGCCGCAGGCGATCCGGCTGCATCCTGATCGCTGGCCCTTCATCGTCGTCATGCCTCAGGTTCCCTTCAGCCACCATCGCTGGACCGATCCCGACATGATGCAGATGGCCTTGGCCGCGCTCGATCAGGACACCAGGGAGCTCCACGGCGACCGCGACCGCACCTACCTGACTGGGCTCTCCCTGGGCGGTTACGGAGTCTACGAGCTGGCCCGCTACAACCCGCATCGCTTCGCGGCAATCGTTCCGGTCAGTGGAGGAGTCTTCTGGTCCTACAAGCCCGACCGCTGGCGCGAGAGCGCCACTCTGCCAGGCGAATATGCGCGCGCCATTGGGCGCACACCGGTCTGGATCTTTCATGGAGCCGACGACAATGTCGTCGTCGCCAAGCAGGCCGCCCTCATGTATGACGCCTTGAAGGCTGCAGGGGGCAACGTGCGATATTGGGAGTACGCCGGGTGGCGTCACAACGCCTGGGATAAAGCCTATGCCAATCCGGACCTGCCGCGCTGGCTGCTCGCCCACCGCCTAAGCAGCATTCCCAAAACAGTGGCCGCGGCCGAAGAGGTGCTGGTGCCTCTTCATCCCGTGCCTGCAAAGATCAATCCCGATATTTACGACCAGTATGTCGGCGACTACGAAGACGCGGGAACCATCCAGGCGACGATTTATCGGCAGGGCGACCGCCTCTTCACGAAGAATCGCGTCGGAGATACGATCGAGCTGCTGCCGGAGAACGCCACGACATTTTTCTATCCCACCGGCAGCCCGACGCGATTGACCTTCGAGAAAGACTCCGAAGGCGAGGTCAGGGGTATACGCTATTACGGCGACCGCCACGAGGAGTTCTGGGAGCGGAAGCGGTGAAAGAATCCGGTAGTTGCGCAGTTTCAACCCAGAACTGGGAACGAGATACGAATAGACCGTTTACTCGGAGATATGCCGCTGTTGCCGAGTCTAAGATTTTGTAAGAGTGGGGCTCTCAAGCTGGCAGGCCGACAGGTCTCGTCCGCGGCCTCGCATATTCGATTGGGAGTCGAGGTCAGGGCTGCTGCGGTCGATATAGGGTCCGCCAATTTGACTGGACTCGATAGCTGATTGCGCGGCCTATGAAGTTTGCCACTCGTTCAACCCGATGCATGGATGAGGTTCTGTCGCTGATATCGAGACCGTAAGCACTCAAGAGCGCGTCTGAAGCAACGGCCAGTTTTCGTGATCCTTCCAGGCCTTTATTCCGCCGTCGCTAATCCCATCATTACCTCCGGCAGCTGCGTCCGTTAAAAGCAGCCATCGTTCAGTGAGGGTTTGGGCGGCCTCACTGGCTGGATTGAGGTCGACGGCGGCTTCCAATTCCGCGAAGAGCGACTTCCACGAACGACTGCGTTCTTCGCGGACTTCGGCGGGTGTTTCATTTGTTAGTTTTGCTTTATCAAGCCACGCTTGTTCCGCATAGTACTTTCTCATGAAGTCCTCTTGAGGCTGCATATCAATAATCTCCAGTATTTTCTTGAGAGCAGATGCATCGGTTGCTTGGCCCGACCGCATTGCATTTGTGACTAATTCAATCGCCCGCATCGCGCTATCGATCAGCTTTCGTTTCTCTTCGAGGGCTTTGAGTTGAAAATCGAGAGACTCCAAGAGGGTGAGCGTTTTGCATGATGCCAGTAGGTATTTGATCTCGCTCAAGAAGATTCCGAGGAACTTGAGGGCCGCGATCTGTTCCAGGCGTTCAAGATCGTTCAAGGAATAGACGCGAGCTCCCGAACTGTTCCGCTTTGGTTTCAGCAAACCGATGCGGTCGTAATGATGCAACGTTCCGACCGTCACACCCGCGAATTCAGCGAACTCACCGATTTTGTAGCGTCCGGTCATCGCCTTTCAATATAGTCAGTCCTGACGCAGGGTCAGGGGCAGCCTTTCAATATAGTCGGTCCTGACGCAGGGTCAGGGGCAACACCGGCGTAGGCATCATTGCGTTCGACTTAGTGAAGACGCTCCTCGTTCCACTCGACCGTAAGGTCACCATTCCGACAACTGTCCTCTCGATTCTGAAAGACGGAACAGTCTCAGCCCGTGGGGACCCACTACCAAGAATCCGGAATGCTGGCGCGATCTGCTTCTGATCGGATAGACTCGGCGAACTCGCTCATCCCCAAGACCCGCTGATCCCAGGATTGGTGCGTCGCGCAGATCGCGGGCTACAGGAGTCGTCGCCAAGCAACGCCCGCACGCCGAGGTTTCAATCGGGCCGATGCCTACGTGGTCGACGACTGGCGTTGCAACGGGGATGGTGGTCCTCACTGTGTCCGAAGGCGGACAGCCCTGACCCTGAACCGGACACACCCAAAGCTGTAACCTTTGGAGAATTCGTTGCTGTTAAAGGCTTTGCACGTCCGTGAATTCGGCCCATCAAATGCTCTTGAAATAGTTGAGCTTTTTAAGGAACTGCCATGACACAGCCTTCGTATCGTTTATCAGAGGGTCATCCCATGCGCCGCTTCGGTCTCTTCGCAGCTGCCCTGCTCATCGTCGTAGTCGTCGGTTCTCTGCCCTGGAATGGCAGGGCGTCGAAAAGGTCCTTGGATTCCATGTGCGTCTGCCTCCCGTCCCGGGCAGGATTAATCTTGAAGTCCACTATGTCGGCGTTCACGAGGACGTCGGCACCGTCCAGGCCGGAATCTACCGGCACGGCAGCCGCCTCTTCGCCAAAGGTCGCGTCGCAGACCTAGTCAAGCTTGTCCCGACAACTGCCTTTGAAGAGTTCCGGCGGTGGAAGCGCTGACCACGATTGCGCCTGCTCGGAACCTTGCCTGGTAAAGCTCAGTTTCAACCACAGAGCAGACAGCTGTACCATTCGCTCGAACCCCGGGCCTGTCCGATCCCGAACACAAAGTCCTTAGCTGGACACTCAGCCGCGGTGAACATCCGGTGAATTGACGGATTCCAAAGCAGTTGCAACGCCTGGTAATTGGCACGTGACTTGCTTATTTGTTACTGAAGTTTTAAGGAAACTCCCATGACACAGCCTCCGTATCGTCCCTCAGAGGGTCATCCCATGCGTCGCTTCGCACTCTTCGCAGCCGTCCTGCTGGTCGTGGTCGGCATCGGCTCCCAGCCATGGAATGGCGGCTGGCGCGGCTTTTTGAACGGCTTTCATGCGCACGCTAAGCACTCCGAAGCTCTTGATGCCAAGGTGATAGGCAGCACTGACGGCTGGACCATCCACGACTGCACGGGAGCAGATAAAGACCACACCAACTGGGGCTGGGGCCATCAGGAGCATGCCTGCGAGGTCCGCTCCATCACCATTGCCAAGCCCGAAAAGCTCAGCGTCTCCAGCATGAATGGCGGCATTCACATCCTCGGAGAGGATCGTGAGGACGTCCAGATCGATGCCCGCATTGAGGGCTGGGCCAATACCGCCTCGGAGGCGGCTGGTATTCTCCGCGAAATTCAGATTGAAACCTCTGGCGGCGCCATCCACGACAAGGGGCCGAATTTTCACTGGGGACACCAGGGATACGGCATCAGCTATGTGATTCACGCCCCGCGGCAGCTCTCGGCCGAGCTCAAAACTATGAACGGCGGCATCGCCCTCGAGCATCTTGACGGCGACCTGAAGTTCGACACCACCAACGGCGGCGTCGACCTCACCGACCTCGCGGGCGACGTCCATGGCAGCACAGTGAACGGCGGACTGGATATCTCCCTCTCGGGCGACCGCTGGAACGGCAAGGGTCTCAACGCCGAGACCACCAACGGTGGCATCAGCCTCAACATACCTGAGCCGTACTCCGCGCATCTTGAAACCGGAACGGTCAACGGCGGCATCGAGGTCAACTTCCCCATCACGATTCAGGGCGACATCAAGCACCATCTGGCCACCGATATTGGCAGCGGTGGCCCTACGATCCACGCTGAAACCACCAACGGCGGCGTTATCCTGAGTCACGCGTCTTCGAACGGTGACCGTGCCGAGGGCAGCCACGGCGAGGCGATGTAAGCAGGCCGGTAGCTGAATCAGAGCGCGCTCGGCAGACACTCACGCGATTCGTATCTTCCTCTGCCCGGTTTGCGTCACCATTGGTTATGGTTATTCCCGACGGAGAGCAATCATCGGTCGACCCTCGCCGAGCATCGAGCCGGCACATAGGGCGCAATCACCGCAACGGCCAACAGCACAAGAGCGACTACAGCGAAGCTTCCTGCGTCGATGGTTTCGATGCCATATAACGTGCTGCGCATCAGATGTCCCAGCACGAAGACGCCCGTCAGTCCAATACCCACGCCAGCTAACGCCAGCTTCATACCGTCGGCCAGGATTAAAGGACGACGTCACGCTGCTGTGCGCCGAGCGCCATGCGCAGCCCGATCTCGTTGGCTTCCTCGGAAACGGAAAATGCTTATTCCTGGCCTGAGGCAGTTTGCATTGAGGACGCTCGACCGGAAGATTCCGCTCAAAATAAATCCCACGCGTGTGGACGATCTATCTATGACTACGCCGTCCAGCCCGCGATTTCCTCCGATCACGCCGCGCCTGTGCAACCTTCGGATAAGCCTTCAGCTGTTGAAAGCCGGTTCCGGCGCACCCTTGCCCTGACTGTCCCGGACCGCTCTTTCCACTTTGCGGTTATCGGTTTCCACATGCTTCTGAGAGCGTGGTGTGAAGAACGAGGAGAAGTGCTCCCATCTCGTGCGCCTTCCGCCACGTCTTCCTGCTTTTGCAATTTCCACGGACCACTTTTCTAAAACAGGAACGTGCCTCAAACCCGCTCCTCACGTGGTTTTCCCTCATCTTTCCACTTTTCCAGCGTGAACGGTTACTACTACTAGGTAAATACCTGCTATTAAGAGTTCTTCAGTAGTAGTACGCAGTAGTAGTACGCTAGCCGCTACTCGGCATTCGCCAGCGCCGGTCGGCGGGGCTCGATTCTCCCCAAAGGTTCATCTTTCCAAGATAAATCCCACTTTTCCAGAGCGCACAACATGGGCATTTGTTACTAGAATGAAGCCATCTGTATTCCCTGCTTCTGACTTCACGCCGGCGTGGTGTACAGTGGGCCAAATCGCATTTGGGGGTTAACATGGCAGGCGCAAACGTAAGTGCGGGTTTAGACATCGAGCAGGAAAAATCCGGCCGGAGCGCCGTCCTGGGTTCCGCCATGGAAATCAGCCTCAGCCGTCAAGATCTGTTGCGTGAACTGACCGCGACGCAGAGCGTCGTCGAGCGCAAGACTACCATCCCCATCCTTTCGAATTTCCTCATCGAGGCTGAGGGCGATAAAGTGGTCATCACCGCCACCGATCTCGATCAGAGCATCAAGACCTCGTGCCCGGCCAGGGTCAAAAAGCCCGGCTCCTGCACCATCCCGGCTCGCAAGCTATACGATTACATCAAGCTGCTTCCTGATGGCGACATCTCCATCAAGCTCATGGAGAACCACTGGATCCAGATCCGCTCAGGCCGCTCCAACACCAAGATGGTCGGCATGGCTCGCGCCAACTTCCCGCAAGTGCCTGAATTCCCGCAGACCAGCGTTACCAGCATCCCCGCTGGGTCGCTCAACAACTGCATCTCGAAGACCATCTTCGCCATCTCCAACGAAGAGTCGCGTTACACCCTGAACGGGGCGCTGCTCATACTTAAGGCAGAGTCGCTGGCTATGGTCGCCACCGACGGCCATCGTTTGGCCCACATCGAAAAGAGCGGTGAGACACTCTCGAACGTCAGCGGAGAGCGCAAGACGCTTATTCCCCGCAAGGCGCTGGCTGAGCTGCACTCGCTGCTCTCGAACACCGATGCCGAAACCATCGAGTTTGCTGACGACGACAACACCCTGTTCTTCCGCATCGGACACCGCGTGCTCACCAGCCGCAAGCTCACCGGCCAGTTCCCGAACTACGAGGCCGTCATGCCGCGCGACAACAACAAGTTCGTGGTGGTTCGCTGCGAAGACCTCATGGGTTCGATCCAGCGCGTCGCGCAGTTTGCTGATGAGCGCTCCGGCGCGGTTAAAGTTCGTCTCGAGCAGAATGAGCTGAAGATTTCCTCGTCCTCGACCGACTCTGGCGAATCCGAGGACACCATCGAAACCCCCTACAGCTTCGATCCCCTGGTCGTAGGTTTCAACTCGTCGTATCTAATCGACTTCCTCAAGGCGATTGGCAACACGGGCGAAGTCCGCCTGGAGTTCAAGGACGCGCAATCGGCTGGCCAGGTTCGTCCCGAAGATGCGGACGACGAATACAAGTACCGTTACATCATCATGCCCATGCGCATCTGACGACTACTCGTCGAGCGCTTGTGAAATGAAGCATACCTTGGCCATTTGGCCATTTTATGCTTTATTTCTGTCCAACTCTGGGGACCATCGGCTTGCTCAACACACCATCCAGGGCCTCGATTCCGGTTGCCACCACTGCCCGAATCATCTTCGTCACCGGCACAGGCGCTGAGTAACCTAAATAAGCGCGAAGCACTGTCCTCGTTTGCCGATCCGGTGCCGCGTGGCATCCGCGTAAGCGAGAGGTCTTTTATTTGTAAAGAGATGATTTTGTGAGGCGTTTTTCTCCCCACGGCGTTGTTCTCCAGTGAGGTCTCAGGGTATTCGTAATTAATAGAGAGGGCTTATTCCTTGTTCGGGTCGAATCAGAATTGAGAACGAGGAGGAACGCAGGTCTCAGAGAAGGATGGAGAGAGATGAAGACTGAGCAGAGATCAGAAGAGCTGTACGAGTCGGTAGACCTGTTTATCTCGGCGTGGCAAGCGTTTGCTGAGGAGTTTGAGGGAGCAGAGGTAGAGAAAAGAGAGAATCTATTCGTCACGTGGGCGGATACTGAGCTTCCGTTTTACAACATCATCTTTCTGACGGAAGCGGTAAACAATGCGTCAAGGTTTAGACTTCTGGCCGATGAGGCCGTTGCTGTGACGAGCAGAAAGAAGATGCCAGGGTTGCTGACTGTCTGTAACGACCTGCTGAGTGGCTCTGCGCGGGAAGAGGTGGGTGCAATCCTGGCCGAGAGAGGCTATACGATCCGCATATCGATGACGGGCATGTTGGCGGAGCCATTTCCGCTAAATTTCACGAGCCCGACGGGCTTGCGTATCGAAAGGTCGTATGACGGGACGGCGGTGACCGAGATGAATACCGTTGCGTACCACATGCCTGCAGAACTTGGCCGTTCTTCGGTGTTGACGCCGGGTTTTTGGCAAGACGTTTACACCTCTGTCGGATACGAGGACGACCGCGCGGTGTGCACGGCAACAACGATGGTGCTCGGTAACGTGTTGTATCTTGCCCTGGTGGCCACGGTCGAAGGTGCTCGCGGGAAAGGCTATGGCGAAGCAGTCGTGCGGCACTCGCTTCAATCGGCTCATGAGGCGACCGGGCTGACACGCACAATCCTGCATGCGACTGAAGACGGAAGGCCGGTGTATACCCGCCTGGGCTACCGCCCGGTCGGAGACTTTACCTGGTATATGCAGGATCATCAGTGAGCCGGTGATTGCCTGCCGCGCGGATCTGCAGTGTGGGATCAGTCTGTCGATTGCCATTTTGTCTCTGCGTTTCGCGCCTTTGAGCGTTACAACACCTGAGTGCTGCCATTTTGCGTTTTGTTTGCTTTTCGGCAATCCATCCATGCTTTAATCTCAATGCAGGTTCGAATTCTCCGGGTTGGCGCGAAGCGCGAATGCCCGGCGTGAATTACGGGCCGCCGATCCCCATTGAAAATCCTGCATGTGATTTCATCGTTGTCCCCCTCCGCAGGAGGACCCCCCGAAGCGCTGCGCCATCTGGCGAGGGCATACGGTGAAATCGGTGTCCACGTGGAAATCGTCTGTCAGGACGACCCTGGTGCGCCGTATCTGGGTAATTTCGCCATCCCGGTTCACGCGACGGGCGCGCGCGCCAATACCTACGCATTTTCCCGCGAGCTAATGGACTGGCTGCGGCAGAATGTGACCCGGTTCGACGGTGTTGTCATCAACGGTATATGGACCTATCACAGCCTGGCTGCGGCCATCGCTGCCCGTGGACGTGTGCCCTATGTGGTCTTCACGCACGGCATGCTCGATCCATGGTTCAAACGCCGGTACCCGCTCAAACACATCAAGAAATACTGCTACTGGCCAGCGCAATACTGGATTCTCCGTCAGGCGGAAACCGTCATGTTCACCAGCACGCTGGAGCGCGATCTTGCGCCGCAGAGCTTCTGGCCCAACCGCTGGAAGAGCTTTGTTGTCCCGTATGGAACCGGCGAGCCGCCGGCGGGCACCGGCGCGCAGTCCGAAGCCTTCTACGCCAAATTGCCGCTGCTGCGCGGCCGGCGCTATGTGCTCTTCCTCTCGCGCATCCACGAAAAGAAGGGATGCGACCTGCTCATCGAGGCCTTCGCCCGGGTCGCTCCGGCGCACCCCGATGTCGATCTCGTGATCGCCGGTCCGGACCAGGTGGGTCTGCAATCGAAACTGCAGCGCATGGCCGGAGATCTCGGCATCGAGCGGCGGCGCGTGCACTGGCCCGGCTTGCTTACCGGCGACCCCAAATGGGGAGCCCTGCGCGGCTGTGACGCCTTTATCCTCCCCTCGCACCAGGAAAACTTCGGCGTTGTGGTCGCCGAGGCCTTGGCCTGCGGTCGGCCTGTCCTCATCTCGAACCAGGTCAACATCTGGCCGGAGGTTGAGCAGGAAGGGGTCGGCCTGGTTGCTCCCGATACCCTTGCGGGCACCGAAGAGCTGCTTTCGCAGTGGCTCCTGCTCGGCGAGGCGGAGCGAAACAGTATGATCTCCCGCACCACCAAGGTCTTCCGCAAGCGCTACTCCATGCGCAGCGGCGCGGTTGCCATCAAGGGGCTCTTCGAAGAACTGACCCGCAAATAAAAGAGCCCGGAGTTGAGACTCCGGGCTCTTTACGAGGGCCAGAAATTTCGCCGTTATTTCTGGCCTGGTTACTTCTGTCCCGGATGCGGCTTCTCTCCGCTAGGCCGAGGCGCGCTCTCATGTTGCTGAGGAGCGGGCCGCTCCGCGGATTGCGAGGGCCGCGCTTCGGGTGCTGGTTTGGCTGCGGGCGCGGGCCGAGCCTCAGACTGAGACGGACGGGACTGGGGCTCGGGCCGGCTTTCCGGACGAGGCTGCGGTTGAGGTCTAGCCTGCTGCACTGGCGCAGGTCCGCTTTCCGGCTTTGGTTGCGGAGACGTGGCTGGGCGGCTAGCCTGGCGAGTCTCCGGTGCCGGTTTCACTGCAGGCGCCGGTTTCGGAGCTGGTCGCGTCTCGGCGGTGTGCTCGGCGGGAGCAGGTCGGGTTGCGGGCCGGCTTTCGTTTGCCGGACGAGCGGTTGAGGCAGGCCGGGTGGGAGTGGGCGGGGTTTCATGCGCCGGTCTTGCTTCCGAAGCCGGCTTTGCCGGAGTGGCTGGCTTTGTTGCCGGACGAGACTCAGCAGTCGGGCGTGTGGTTGTTGGCCTGGTTGCCGGCCGTGTCTCGTTGGCCGGGCGCGTCGTCGCAGGCTTTGACTCAGGCCGTGTCGCAGGTCGTGTCTCGTTGGCTGTCCGTGCGGTCGCGGGCTTGGACTCAGGCCGGTTTGCAGGTCGTGTCTCGTTGGCAGTGACTGGTCTTGCGCCGCTCGCCGGAACCGAGCGCTTGAAGTCGGCTGCCGATGTTACAGGGCGAGCTGTTGCTGCATACGCAGGCCTGCCATGGTTTTCAGAGGCGAAGTTCGCCCTGTCCTGGCGGGCGAATCGCTGTTGCTGCTGCTGAGCCGCCACAGCGCCATAGCGCCGTTGGTGCGCCGCTGCTTCCTGGGCCGCGGTAGGACGCATCTCGATGCCGCCCCGTCCCCCGTTGTAGCTCACCCGGTTCACGGTAGTGTTGCGGATGACCGTGCGGTCAACATAGGTGTTGTGGATCACGGTCGTGTTCACACGCACAACCGCGGTGTTGTAACTGAAGTAGCGGCCGCTCCAGCGTCCCCCGTAAAAGCCCACTCCGGTATAGCCAAAGCCGTAGTTCACGCCGCCATAGAAGCCTACCTGAGGTCCCCAGTAGCCCGCATTCCAGAGGTAGCCGCCATTACCCCAGCCCCAGTAGCCCGGGGTCCAGAGAAGGCCCACTGCGGGAGCCATTACCCACGTTCCGGGAACCCAATAATAGCCGCCGGCACCATCCCAGGCCCAGTAGCCCGGGGTCCACATGTAGTTGGCTCCCGGGCAAATTGGCTGCTCGTAGACCGGCAGTTCCGGGGGAGCCACGTTGATTGAAACTCCGACTGCCACCTGCGAAAAGGACGCGCAGGGCAGCATACAAAGCAACGCAATCAGGAAGAGATTGCGCGCCCGTAAACAGAGGATCCAGTGCTGAATCTGCATATATCCACCTTTGGCCGTCGGACTTTCTGCCTGCGAGCGAGTTGGCAAGCGCTGAGGAGCGACAGGCACATATTCGTTTTCGATCGGAACCCTCTGCCTGTGCGCCTGGGTTTCGTATCGAGGTCCATATTCGTTCGGCGAACGCCCGGACCTGAATACATCGGAGGAATGCGCTGGAATTCTGGTTGCCTTGTCCCGGCGATTTTGGCGGGGGGACGGCCTCAAGGGCTGCACGACCGAGCGGGTACCTTCCCCCTTCGTTTCTTTGTCAAGTGTTTTATTATAAATAAGTTAACGATGACAACAGCCGCTGCGGAGCCCGCAAGAACGTAAAGAGCACGCCGCGGCTCAGTATCGATGAAGCAAAAGCGGCGATGCCGAAGGCAGGTGCCTCCGGCTACAAACGTGCCACAGCCGGCGAGTAGAGGTTGCCGTCGTAAGCAAAAATGTCTTCCCAGACACCCGCATTTCGTCGATGATCGTCCGCAATGAACGACATTTTGTGCACCCTCGCATGCGCGTAACCCGCGACGACATCGTCAAAGCTGCAATAACAATCGGACTTATGAGGAACAAGCCTCCAGCCTATGGCAGGCTCTTGCCGCCACTCCTGAAGATCAGCCAGGCTTTCATGCTGCGCACGTTGCCTACTATCTCGGAGCCTTGATCGTCGCCGGAGCGATGGGCTGGTTCGTGACCATGGCCTTTGATCGTCTCTCCGGCGGAATGCTCAGTCTCATCGCTCTTGCCTATGCCGCTGTCGCCCTGCTGGCCGCCCGCTATTTCTGGAACCGAAGCGATCTGCGCATCCTGGGAGGCATCTGCGCCACCGTCGCCGTCTGCATGACACCGCTGGCGATCTTCGGTGTCGAGAAAGCGCTGAACCTGTGGCCTGCGGGAGTCTCCGGCGCCCGCGCAGACGTTAAAGACGAACAGCAGAGACAGAGCAGCCAGACTCCGTAAGGCGCTCAAGGGCGGATCCAGCACCATGTTTTGAGAAGTCAGTGTATCCCGGAGCCGCAAAGACAGAACCCAAAATCGGGTTTAAACGCATTTTTGATCATGGATTTCTCTTGATTCTGGCGATTCAAATATGATGCAATAATGATTCAGAAATGGAGAACGCCGCATGGTCGCCTCTTTAGCGCTTCCCAACGTTCCCGGATACCGGTCCGAATCCGCCGCCAACCTCTCGGACCCGATCACCCGCCGCCGTCTCAGCCCCGCCGCCGTCAAGGGCTTCCTCGGCATCATGGAAAAATGGGGCCTGCGTGACCCGGAAGCGCGCCAGCTTCTCGGCGGCATGTCGACCGGCTCGTTCTACGCGCTGAAGAAAGAGCCCAAAGGCCGTGTGCTCGACCAGGACACTCTTACCCGGATCTCCCTGCTCATCGGCATCTTCAAGGCTCTGAACATTCTCTACAACCCAAAGCTCGCCGACGCGTGGATGACGCTGCCCAACTCCAACCCCATCTTTCGCGGGATTACACCTGTGGCCTACATCGTCCAGCGCGGCCAACCCGGCATGCTCAGCGTGCGGCAGTTGCTCGATGCCCGCCGCGGAGGCCAGTAATTCAAACGGATGCCTCTCCCCCGGCCACGGCAGTCCGCATCCCGCTCAGGTTGATCGATCTTGGGGATACCCACCGTCTCATCCCCGCCCGCTACAGCGAAAGTGGCACCGTCCTTTCGCGACTTACTGAAGACTCGCACTCTCTTGATGATTTGCTCGAATTAGACGGCGCAACCAACGACCGGCTGCTGGGTGAAGAAGGTCTGCTGCCCGGCATTGGCGTGCACGAGCTGGTCTACGGAGTCGACTACGCGCACATCGTCAACGCGGCTTTCACCCACTCCGCGCCCGAAGGAGGCCGTTTCAACTCGAGCGATCGAGGCGCGTGGTACGCCGGCCTGGAGCGCGAAGTTTCGCTCGCTGAAGTCGCCTTCCACAAACAGCGCCAGCTTGAAGAAGTAAATTGGCAGGAAGAAGAGACGGCCACCTTCGACGATTACCTCGCCGACTTCACCATGCCGGCGCATGACCTTACCGCCGCCCGGCTGCAGTTTCGAAAATACCTTCGGCCCGAACCAATTCCCGAGTGCTATGCCGAACCCCAGAAGCTGGCTTCCGACCTGCTAACCCACCAGTCGAACGGCATCCTCTACTCCAGCGCCCGCCGCGCCGGCGGACGATGCCTGGTCTGTTTCCGTCCGGCGCTGGTCTACAACGTGCGACGCGGCAAGCGCCTGCAATTTACCCTGAGCCCCGGTGAAGTATTCAATGTGAGACAGGCAAGGGAAGTGCACATCCCGAAAGCGTAAATAACAGGCAGCTATTCACCCTTGTACTTCTGAAACAGCTCCGGAAACTCCTGCTTGAGCGCCGCGATCTTCGGCCGGTCGCACACGTAGATATAGGGATTGTTCGGATTCTTCAGAGCGTAATCCTGGTGGTAGTCTTCCGCCTTATAAAATGCCTTCAACGGAACCACCTGGGTCACAATCGGCTTTGGAAAGACGTGAGCCGCATCCAGCTGTGCAATGTAATCCGTTGCGATCTGCTTCTGCTCGTCATTGGCAAAGAAGATCGCCGACCGGTACGACGTGCCCACATCGTTGCCCTGCCGATTCAACTGAGTTGGATCGTGCGCAACGGCAAAGAAGATCCGCAGTAACTGCCCATAGGTGATCTTCGATGGGTCGTATACCACGCGCACGCTCTCCGCATGGCCGGTCGTCTCCGTCGTCACGTCATCATAGTGCGCCGTCGAGGCTGAACCGCCCGAATATCCCGCAGTCGTCTCGACCACGCCCCTGACACGCTCAAATACCGCCTGTGTTCCCCAGAAACATCCGCCGGCAAAGACCGCCGTCTCGCGCGAAGAAGTCACAGCAAGAGCAACATCGTTCTTCGCCGCCGGAATCGGCGCGTTGCTCGCCGCCTGGCAGCTCAGCATCGGCAGGCCAGCGGCCATCAGCACGACGGCGCGCGCAATTGTCTTGATCATGGAAATTCTCCCAACCTATTGGAGCACCCACGGCGCGAAAAGTTACTGTTTGACCGGCATAGGAATTGACGGAGCGAAAACTCGACAAGACCAGACGCTTAATGCTTGCGCGAAATCCGGTGGTACACGAGCCTGCGTGCCTCTACAAAACCCATGCGCAGATAAAGCTCGATCGCGCGGCGGTTTCCCGCGCCCACGTGCAGCCAGGAGACAAGCCCGTCGCGGCGATGATCGCGCACCACCTGCCACATCAGCGCGGCGGCATAGCCCTTGCCGCGATGGTCGGGATGGGTACACACGCCGCTCACTTCGGGATAGCCGTCGAGAATCATCCGCTCGCCGCTCATCGAAACCAGCTCTTCGCCCGCGAAGACGCCGTAGTAGCTGCCCATCTCACAGGTTTTCGCGCGAAAGAAGCCCGGAAATGCGAGGTCTGTCAGCGCGACCATCGCCGGCGCGTCCGCGCAGGAAAGCGGAACGATCCCGACTGCGGTGTCCGCTGGCGGCGTGACTTCCTCCGGCAACACCATCTGCAGGCACTCGATCGTCGCCTCAAAGACAAGCTTCGGACAATTGGGAAATTTCCCCTCGGCAATCCATGCCGATTCTCCCGGCACAAGCAGCGAGTGCAGCTCTTCAAACACGGTCACGCTTGGCTCGGCGACCGAGGCGAAAGGTGCAACATCTGCCGGATACCGGCACGCGTTTCCCGCCGAGATGGCGAAGTGGCGATGCCTGGTGTGCAGAGCATGCCATACGGGATCGGCAAAAAGGTGATCCGGCAGACCGGTCATTCTCAGCAGATGCTTTCGGTGTTCATCAGATTCCTAAAGCGTGAGAATCGGCCTATTTCGCTGCGTAGAAACTGTACTTCGCCGTATACGGCACCGGAAGCTCGCCGCTCGTACATGCCTCTTTGGGAGCAGCCCCGCCGCTCGTCTTCGTGCGCTGAATATAAGCAACCGCGGCGAAATTGCCATGTTGGCTGCCCGGCACAGCTCCTACGAGCAGCCAGGGGATCGATTTGCCGTCGGGCGCAGGCTGGCTCGCAATCATCTTGCCCTTCACTTCGCTGCCATCGCTCAGCCGCCACGTCGGCCCGGCAAAGTGTGTGCCGATCACCTGACCTTGTGCATCCAGTAGTTTGGCATCTGGAGCCTTCAATACCCAGTGCGCATCGGTGCAGGTGTAGACCTGCGCACCGTCTCCCTTCGCCTCCAGCAGCAGCTTCGCCCCTGTTGGGACCTCGATCGAGACGGGCGCAGGTTGAGCCAGCAACAGCGTGATCGAACTGAAAGCAGCGAGGAATGGAAGAAGAATTCGCATAACGGTGTGAGTCTAGCAAGAAATTATCAACACTTCATTCCACATAAAATATGAAGATGCCCTTGCGAACGGCGAAAAAATCCGCACCCGCCAAATCTTCCGTACCCGCACAGCCATATTTCACCCAGAAGACTCTGGACTTTATGCGCCAGCTCAAACGGAACAACCGGCGCGAGTGGTTCGAGGCGCGCCGCGAAATTTACGAGCGCGACCTCAAGCAGCCCATGCTTGCCCTCATCGAGAAGATCACGCAGGGTATGATGGACTACGCTCCTGCGCATGTTCGTCCGCCGCAAAAGTGCATGCTGCGCATCTATCGCGATACCCGTTTCTCCGCTGACAAGACACCCTACAAGACCAATCTCGCCGCCTGGTGGACGCGCAACGGCCTCGAGAAGACATCCGGCGGCGGCTACTACTTCCACCTCACCGCAACCGAGATCATCATTGCCGCCGGCGTCTACATGCCGCCTAAGGAACAGCTCCTCGCCATTCGCCGCCAGCTCCTCGCGCATCCCGCCGAATTCAAGCGTCTCATCGAATCGAAAAAGCTTCGCGCGAAGATGGTGCTGCACGACCCCGCTGCGCTCACACGGCCCCCCAAAGGCTTCCCCGCCGACCACCCCGCCATGGAATGGATCAAGTGGCGGCAATGGGGCGTAACCGCGACCCTGCCTGTCGACCTCGCGCTTCAGCCCACACTCGCCGCCAGCATCGGCGCATATTTCAAGCTGGCCCAGCCGCTGGTTGATTTCCTTAACGAGCCGTTACTGCGCAGCCTCGACAAGCGAAAAAAACCGCTCTTCGGTCTTTACTAGTCTCGTCCCTCGCGCCTATAGTCGCGCCATAGGCCATCGCTCGCACCCGCTCTGGACAAGGGTTTTGCGCGCTTCGGGCGGGTCCGCCGGCACCAAAATGGCAAGAAAACCAGAAAATACCCATAAAACCCGTGAAAAACCTGTGGAAACCCGGCTTTTACTGTTGACAAAGGCGTTGAAAAGCCGCAAGGTAAACGGCGGTGGGTTCTCTCGGACCCGCATAAACACAGGGCTTCCCGGCTGCGGCTGAGAAGCCGTGATGCGCAGACGAGGGGAACCGGCAGCAAACGAACGGTGGCAGCGCACCACGCGCAACCGGTCGAGTCAAGACGAAATCAGGAGGAAATACACATGGCAACAGCATTGACTAAAACAGCTCTCGTGCGGCTCTTGGCTGAGAAGCTCGAATTGACCAACAAGCAGTCCGCGGCGTTCCTTGACCTGCTGGCGGAGACCGCCATCAAGGAAACGAAGAAGAATGGCGTATTCGTCATCCCCGGCCTCGGCCGTCTGGTGAAGGCAGAACGCAAGGCACGCCTGGGCCGTAACCCCCAGACCGGCGAGCAGATCAAGATCAAGGCGAAGACCGTCGTGAAGTTCCGCGTGGCCAAGGCTGCGAAGGACGTCATCGCTCCGCCCAAGAAGTAATCGCCCGGTTGTGTACTATGGCAGCCGCCGCCCATACAACGATTTAGCGGCTAACTCTCATTAGGGAGAGGGAGACGGGTCTGAGGTCCGTCTCCCATTTCTTTGCGTGGTGATTCTAGGAGCTCTGCGGTCGGCTGATCGTCAGCGCTCGAACCACCAGCGTGACGCCAAAGCAGACAATTAGCGCCTGCGTGAGCAGCAGCGCGTTGTAACGCCACGCGAGCACGGCGAAGCACGTCGTTGTTCCCAGCACATACGTCTCCGTCGCCACTGCCTGCAACCACCGGGGTCTTGCCGGCGATGCAGGCACCCGAGCCACCATACTGGGAAACAGCCGCGGCACCCAAGTCTTGTAGGCCAGATAAGAGTCCCCCTGCCGGGCGGCGAGATGCGCTTCCTCGCCGAGAATCAGCCGCGACATCTGCGCAAAGCTGGCCAGCATGAAGAAGATTGCGCCGGTCGGCGGCATCAAAATCGCCACAGCCAGCGAAAACACAAGGCTGCCAAAGTACAGTGGATTTCGCACATGGCGATACGGCCCCGCCGCCACTACTGTCTGCTCGTACATCGCGCCCGAGGTCACAACTTCTGCGCCCAGATACGCCGTTCCCCACACGCGAAATGCCGCGCCCACGGCAGCCAGGAATATTGCCAGCGACGTCACCGCGACTGTCGCCGATTGCAGCGTCATCGCATGCGTGCTGGCCAGTCCGCCTGCGAGCTTAAGCCACGTTGTCGTTACTCGCGCCGCACCGCGGCCGTACCTTGCCCATGGAGCCCAGAAGCCGAGGACGTAAATCGCAAACCTGATCCATAGGCGATAGCGAAACTCGAACGGCGTTGCCTTCACTGCACTACAGAGCCTCCGCTTTTGTACACCACGCCCGCCTTCATGACGAAACTCACATGCTGCAGGACGCGAACATCCTTCAACGGATGCCCATCCACGGCAATTACGTCCGCCCATTTGCCCGCTTCGATCGAGCTAATTCTGTCGGACCACCCCATCAGGTCAGCTGCATTCGATGTGCCGGTCTGCAGCGCCGTCAGCGGAGTCATCCCAAACTGATTCACATACACATCCAGTTCGTGCGCATTCAATCCGTGCGGATACACCGCGGCATCGGTCCCCAGTGCAACCTTCACGCCCGCCGCAATCGCCTTCTTCGCCTTGGCCTTCTCAACCAGATTCTGCGCGGCGAGCGGCAGTCCCGCAATAAGTAACAGTGACAGTGACGTGAACAATTGGCGGCAAAACACTTGCATGAAGGCATCGCTGGACATGCACTGGGATGGATTGCGGCAAGTGTAGCAGGTCGCGCCGTTAGCTTGCCGGATGAGCCTCGAGAGCATGCCGCAACCGTCCATGTGCCGCCGTCAGCCGTCTCTCAGCCTCCTCGCGGCTCATGCCCAGCTTCTCCATGACAATCGCTGCCTTGACCGATCCCGCTCGCTCCAGCAGCGCAACCGCATCCTCATGGACCAGGTCCGTCACCATTGCAACAATGCGACTCGCCCGATCGCGCAGCTTTGTATTCGTCGGCTGTACATTCACCATCAGGTTTCCGAAGACGTATCCCAGCCGCACCATCGTCCCCGTCGAGAGCATATTCAGCACCAGCTTCGTCGCTGTGCCCGCCTTCATGCGTGTCGACCCGGTCACGACTTCCGGTCCCGTCGCGGGAGTAATCGCCAGCTCCGCCGCCTCCGCGAGCAGCGACTCGGCCACGCAGCTCAACCCAATCGTGAGCGCCCCAAGTTCGCGTGCATAACGAACGCCTCCGAGCACATACGGAGTGCGCCCACTCGCTGCAATGCCCACCAGCACGTCCTTGTCTGTGAAGCCGTGCTGCTCCAGATCGCGCCGCCCCTGTGCCTCGTCATCCTCCGCGCGCTCGACCGACCTCCGCAGCGCTGCATCGCCGCCCGCGATCAGCCCCTGCACCATCTCCGGAGGCGTGTTGTAAGTCGGCGGACACTCCGATGCATCGAGCACTCCCAGCCGCCCCGAAGTTCCCGCCCCCAGGTAGAACAGCCGCCCGCCCTGCTCCAGCCGCGCCGCAATCGCATCGATCGTCAGTGCGATCCGATGCAGTTCCTTCTCTACGGCGGCTACGGCCTCCCCATCGGCCCCATGCATCGCTCCGACCAGCTCGAGCGTGGACAGGCTATCCAGATTTTCTGTTGCAACGTTGCGCGCTTCGGTCGGGAGCTGGGAAAGATCGTTCATTTAAGAGTGAGTTGCTGTCTCTGATTTCGGAGCCTCAAAGTAATTCCCTGATGAAGAAGCGATGCGGAGACCTGTCTCGAGTCACCCCCCCAGCCTCTCCATCAAGGCGTCGAAGTCTTCGAGCTTTGAATACTCGATAATCACCCGACCACGGCCATTCCTATCCTCGATGCTTACTTTGAGCCCCAGCGCGCGTTGCAACAGGTCCCGGGCCTCCCGCACATTGGGATCGAGCGGTTCTTTCACCTTTTCTTCGCTCTGGTGCTTCTCCGGATGGAGAATCCCTTGCACGTAGCTCTCTGTCTGCCGTACCGACATCGAGAGAGCCACAACCTTCTGCGCTGCCTTCAACACTGTATCGGGATTCTCCAGCGCCAGCAGTGCCCGCGCATGCCCAAAACTCAACTCGCCGGCTTCGACTTTTGCCTGTACCTCGGCGGGCAGCCGCAATAGGCGTAGAAAATTAGCCACCGATGTCCGGTCCTTGCCCGTACGCTGGGCCATTTGTTCCTGTGTTAGCTTGAACTCGCGGCTCAGCCGGTCGAAGGCTCGGGCCTGCTCCATCGGGTTCAGATCTGTCCGCTGCAGGTTCTCGACGATGGTCATCTCCATCGCCTGCTCGTCCGACACCTGCCGCAAAATTGCCGGAATCGTCGCCTTACCCGCCTTTTTCGACGCCAGCCAGCGCCGCTCCCCGGCAATCAGCTGGAAGCGCCCATTGGCCAGTGCCCGCACCAGGACTGGCTGCACGACTCCGGTCGCCACGATTGAGGCAGCCAACTCACCGAGCTGTGCCTCATCAAAGCGCGTCCGCGTCTGGTAAGGATTCCGCTCAATCTCTCCCAGAGGAATCTCACGCGGCGTGCCGTCCCCCGCCGTTGGCGCGGTTTCCTCAACCCTCGGCTGCACACGCGGAAGCAAAGACTCCAGTCCCTTGCCCAACGCTTTCCGTTTCGGAAGATCTACGCCAATCATCGCCATCCGTACCTCTGCTTGAAATCGGATTTCTCGTTTTTACCCGTAAGGCCAGAAGCGCACCGTCGGTCTAGCGCGAGCCGAAGCCGCTGCCTTTCGTTCCTTGGCGCGCGGGCTTTCGACCGCATGCCGGCTCAACAACTCGTCTCCCAGATCGCGATAGCTCTCCGCCCCGCGCGACCGCGGATCGTAGAGTTGTACGGGCTTCCCATAGCTCGGAGCCTCTGCCAGCCGCACATTTCTCGGTATTGCCGTCTTGAACAGCTTTTCCTTGAAAAAGTCGCTGAGATTCTCCTTCACCTGCTGCGCCAGATTTGTCCGATCGTCGTACATCGTCAGCAGCACGCCTTCGATCTCCAGGCCCGGATTGAACGCGCCCCGCACCCGTTCCAACGTATGCATCAGCTCGCTGATGCCCTCCAGCGCAAAATACTCCGCCTGCATCGGCACTAGGAGCCGGTCCGCTGTAACCAGGGCATTGAGCGTCAGCAAATCGAGCGCCGGCGGGCAGTCCAGCACAATGTAGTCGTACTTCTCCCGTTCCGGCTCCAGCGCTTCACGGAGCCGAAACGCCCGCCGATCCTGTTGGATCAGTTCGACATTTGCCCCGATCAGGTTCTTGTTCGAAGGAACCAGCCACAGCGTCTCAATCTCCGTCGGTAGAATGGCTTCGGCCAAGGTGCTCTCGCCAACCAGTACGTCATAGGTTGATTTCCGCTCCTCATCTCGGGAAAATCCATATCCTCCCGTGGAGTTGGCCTGAGGATCGCAATCTATCAAAAGGGTTCTTAGGCCCTCCAAAGCCAATGCAGCCGTTAGGTTGATTGCGGTGGTCGTCTTTCCAACTCCACCCTTCTGATTGACGACTGCCAACACCCTGCCCATGGAGACCTAGACTATCGGGGAGGCCCCCTCGTGCGCAATCGAATACGCCTGTGCAGAACAGGACAGAATCTGTGGAAGACTTTTTCAAGGTGAAAGCAGGGGTAGACCTAAGTCTAAGCAGTCATTTGGGATGTGGGAAGTAGAGGATTACTAAAGGAATGTTGCAATTTCCGAGGTGTACGTGGAAATCTTTGTGTTTCACGTGGAACGCTAGCGGCGAATAGGGACGGCTCGATTTGCCTTCAGAAAGTTCCGGAACATTCGTTTCGCCCGATTCATTTCGCCCGATTCGTTTCGCTCGGATGTTTCACGTGGAACAATCTCACTGCTTTCTTCCAAGAAGCAGCATGCCTTCGTTCAACCCAGAAATCCCCACTCGCCGCTCCCACTCCACAACAGCGGGTTTCAGACGTCCTTCCGTTCCCACCGTCGCAAATATCACAAGCCAGCCCCCAGCCCTCACCCGATGGACAGCCTCCCGGGTGGCTTCCGCCATCTTATCCACCGCCCGTAGCGTCACCGCATCGAAAACCCTTTCCGACGGCATCTTCTCAATTCGCTGATCGAAGACTTCAGCATTCAGTCCCAGCGTCCTCACGATCTCCCGCAAAAATGCCGCCTTCTTCCCCTGCGATTCCCCCAAAGTCACCCGAATCTCCGGCCTCACAACGGCGATCGGCACCCCTGGCAATCCAGCCCCAGACCCGAAATCGAGCAGGGTATCCACCTCGGGAAGTACCTGCGCACACTGCACGCACTCAACCAGGTGCCGCCGGACGATCTCCGCAGGCTCACGCACTGCTGTCAAATTCAGCCTGGAATTCCACTTCAGCAGCAATGCAACATATGCTGCCAGCTGCGCTCCACCCTCCGGTGGCAGCGAAGACAACCCGGCCGCCGCAAGCGCCGCTTCAATCTCCACAGCCGTCACTCGGCAACTGACTCCCGAATCTCCCTGGGCTGCCACTCGCCTGCTGCCTCTACGAACGCGGCGAACAGCGCTTTAGACGCTGGGCTGGAATCAAGAGTTCGCTCCGGATGCCACTGCACCGCGATCACGAACTGCTCTCCCGTTCCCTCGACCGCCTCGATCACGCCGTCCTCGACGCTCCTCGCCACCACCGCCAACCCGTCCCCAGGCCGGTCCAGCGCCTGATGGTGGCTGCTGTTTACCATCAGTTCCACCTGGCCCGTGATCCCTGCAATCCGCGAACCCTTCGCAACTGAAACTCGATGCGCATCGTGCACCTCGCGCCCCGGCGCGTGATTGACCACCGTTTTCAGGTCCTGAATCAGCGTTCCGCCCCGCCACACATTCCACGACTGAAAGCCATAGCAGATCCCCAACAACGGCTTGTGCAGATTCGCTGCATCCTGCATCAGCAGTTCGTCCACAGCCTCGCGCGCCGGATCGGCCGGAGCGCACTCTGGTATCCGCGCATGTCCGTACTTTTCTGGATTCACGTCTGCGCCGCTCCCCGGCAACAACACGCCCTCGCACGACCTCGCCATCCGGGCCACTTCCGCCGGAGATGCCCCTAGAGGAATCTTTACCACTTGCCCACCCACGGCCTCGACTGCCTTCGCATATTGCTGCCAGGAACGATCGTTGTACGTCTTATCTTTGAAAGTTGGCTCCGGAATCGCGATTCGCGGTGTCTTCACTTGTCTTCCTCCATACCAGTCCGGGACGAGGCCATGGTAATCGCCTCCAACTCCAGTCTTGCCGGTTGCTCCAGATACGAGTGCCCATAATACAACCGACAGATCTCCTCGCTTACTCGCGCCGTCAACTCATCGATCTGTCTCATTCCATAGCCTTTAGTTTCAATCGGATCACCTATCACCAGCGTCACAGGCACGGGATGAAACTCCTTCGAATGGATCGGCAACAACTCATAGGTACCAATCAAGGCCATGGGGATGATGGCAACCCCGGCCCGAATCGCCATGAATGCCGGCCCGTTCATGAACTCCGCCGGATACCCCGTCTCTGATCGTCCGCCCTCCGGAAAAATGAACACCGGCATCCCCGCCCGCAGCGTCTTCACTGCACCGCCCAGGCTCGAAATCGAAGCTCGCGGATTTATCACATTTACCGGAACCTGACCAGACCGGCGCAGATGCCACCCGATAAACGGCAGCTTGAACAGGTCATGCCGCGCCACGATCCGAAACTGAAACGGCAATGCCCCAAAGATGACTGGCGTGTCGGTATAAGACAGGTGATTTGAGACATAAACCGCAACCCGCCCATCCAATTGCTCGTGCGCAATCCGCGTCAACTTTGCGCCGCTGATGCGAACCACCGTCCGACCCCACCGCTGTGCAATCGCGTGCTGCGCCTTGCCGTTCTTGTCCCACAGCGACGCAATCAGCGAAAGACTCCCAAAAAATCCCGTGGAGAGAAAGAACAAAGGAGCCCGGATACAAAAACTCACCGCCCGCTCGCTCCACGGCAACGGACTGGGTCGCGGCCCGAGCGTTCGCTTCTTCACGGCCGGCCCTCTACCAACATCGCCCGCGCCGCGCCCACGAGATAAACCGAACCTGTCACGACCACCAACCCGTCTGCCTTCCCATCCGTTGGAGTCGCCGCCCACGCCCGCTCCATCGCATCCCGGACGTTCTCCGCCGCCACAACCTTTACACCGGTCGCCACCGCCGCCGTCTCCATCTCGGCGAGCGACGCTTTCCGTGGCGAATCCACCTCAACGAGCACCACCGTCGCAAACATCGGAAACAGGATCTGCGCAATTTCCCCAACAGGCTTGTCTTTCAGGCAGCCAAAAACGGCCGTCATTGTCCCTGGCTCAGGATCGAGATGCGACAGCGCCGACCGCAGCGCCCAGGCGCCCGCCGGATTGTGCGCCACATCCAACAGCACGTCCGCTCTCCCGGGCTGCGCAAACCGCTCCAGCCTCCCCGGCCATTGCGTCCTGTGAATCCCATCCGCGATCTGCGCCGCCGATATATTGTAACTGTGGAAGTTACGTAATTCAATAGCCGCCGCAATTGCCAGCGCCGTGTTCCTCTGCTGATGCACACCTGTCAGCTGCGACTTCACGTCGATCCATTCGCCCAGCACCGTTAGAGAGTACTCATTCCCAACCGCCGCCTCTCGCCCCGGGACATAGACCGCCGCACTTACCCCGCGCACGCCCAACTCTTCCGCCGCCTCGCCGATTGCCTGATTTGCCTCGGGATGTTGCGGCAGCGCCACCAGAACGCCATTCCTGCGCAGAATGCCGGCCTTTTCACGGGTAATCTCCGCAATCGTCGAGCCCAGCCACTCCGTGTGATCGATCGAAATATCGGTAATCACCGATACAACAGGCTCGACAATGTTCGTCGCATCGAGCCTCCCGCCCATGCCCACTTCGAGCACCGCGATATCTATCTGCTTCTCTACGAACGCCAGAAACGCCAGAGCTGTCATCGCCTCAAAAAAGCTGGGATGCCCGCGCAGCGCGCCCTCGCTAACCAGCCGCCGCGCGCAGTCATCCACGCGAAAGTAGCACGCCGCAAAGTCGTCGTCGGAAATCTCCACGCCGCCAATCCGCACGCGCTCATTCACACGTGAAAGATGTGGCGACGTGTACAGCCCAGTGCGGTAGCCGGCGCTCGCCAGGATCGAAGCCAGCGTCGCCGAGGTCGATCCCTTGCCGTTTGTGCCCGCCACCAGCACAGAAGGAAAGACGCGCTCCGGATGCCCGAGCCCTTCGGCGAGCACCCGCATTTCATTCAGTTCGAATTTGCGTCTCGGCTGTCCGGGAGCCGTATACAGCTCTCCCGCAAGCGAAAACAGACCCTCGATGGCCGCCGCGTAAGACATACCCTGATTTTAGAGGAGGCAGCTCTTACTGCACTCGCATGAAATCCAGCGCCCGGCTCAGATAGCTCTTTAGTTCCTTGCGTCCGACGACCGCATCGAGAAACCCATGAGACAGCAGGAACTCCGACCGCTGAAAACCCTCCGGCAGCTTCTGCCGGATCGTCTGTTCGATCACCCGCGGTCCGGCAAAGCCGATCAGCGCGCCCGGTTCAGCCACGTTCAGATCGCCCAGCATGGCGAAGCTGGCCGTCACTCCGCCGGTTGTGGGATCGGTCAGGACAGAAATAAACGGAACCTTCGCCTCATCGAGCCTAGCTAGCGCCGTCGAAATCTTCGCCAGTTGCATGAGGCTTACAATGCCTTCCATCATGCGCGCCCCGCCCGACGCAGCCACAATAATCAGTGGCTGTCGCGTGTCATACGCGCGATCCACGGCCCGTGCAATGGTTTCGCCCACCACCGCGCCCATGCTCCCGCCGATAAAGCTGTACTCGATCACGCTCAGCACCACGCGATGCTCCCCCAGCAGCCCCAGCGCGTTCACAATGGCGTCGTTCAAACCTGTGTCCGCCTGAGCCTTGGAGAGCCGGCTCTTGTACGGCTTCAGATCGGTAAAATCCAGCGGGTCGGTCGATCTCAACTCCAGGTCCACCAACTCGTAGCCCGGTTCGAGCAGCATCTCCACACGCGCGCGCGCTCCTATCCGAAAGTGGTAGCCACACTTGGGACAGAGCATGAGATTCGCTTCGAGATCGGCGCGAAAGATCGTCGCCTCACAGGACCCGCACTTGATCCAGAGTCCTTCGGTGCGCACCGTCTTCGCCCCCGTATCCTCTATCTTGTTGTCTTCCCGCCGAAACCACGACATCCTACCCTCTCAATCAGTTTCTCTACCCGCCGACTCCTGGGTGCCCCATCCTTTCTCGCCTTTCGCGAAAGGGTGGGAACCGCGATCAGTCCTTCGCTAGCCGGACCTTAGCCGACCGGTTCACCCGGCTAACCGCTTTTTTAGCTGCCTGCTCCATCAGCCCCCCCTGTGGTACGGATGCCCAGCAAGGATTGTAAATGCACGGTAGACCTGTTCGCTCAGCACAACCCGAGCCAGCTCGTGCGCCAGCGTCATCGGGCCCAGAGACAAAAGCATCCCCGCCCGCACCCGCTCCTCGTCCGACCAGCCATCCGCTGGCCCGACTGCGAAGACCAGCCGCTGCTGCCCCTCATCGCGCTGCCGCCTCAACCACCGTGCCAGCTCTTCCGACGAGAACGCCTTCCCCTGCGCATCCAGCAGCACCAGCACCGATCCCATACGTGACCGCTGCTTCTCAACCGACTCGAAAAACGCCTCGCTCGTCTTGAAGACCACCGCGTCCGTCGGAGCATACGCCGCCATCCGGCTCACATACTCCGCGACCAGGGCATCGAAATGCTCACTCCGTGCCCGTCCCGCAATCGACGCAATCGTAACTTTCACTGAGCCAGTCTACGCAAACCAATCCACCCATGTCCCAACATCGCCGCTTCGAGTAACATCGGAGGTCAGCCCTGATCCGACGCAGTCGCGAAATGAGAGGTGAGCGTGCCAAGAGCCTCAAACACCGCCCGGCGAATCAAGCTCTCCTTCTCCATCGCCACAGAAGCCGACGCGCCCGAGCTGGCCGCGCTGCAAACTGCCGCTTCCGAAGACCTCACCCTTCGCTACGGCCCGGGAGTCTGGTCTTCGGCGATGACGGAACGAGGCGCGCTCGTCGCCATTCGCCACTCGCGCGTGCTCATTGCTCGCAGGGGCAAAAAGATCATCGGAACCCTGAACCTCCAGACCAAGAAGCCCTGGGCGATCGACGTCTCATACTTCACGCCGGTGAAGAGAGCGCTCTATCTCGTCGGCATGGCGGTCCTTCCCGCCATGCAGCGCCGCGGCATTGGCCGGACGCTTCTCAAAGAAGCGGCAAAGCAGGCCCGCGCCTGGCCTGCCGACGCCATCCGCCTCGACGCCTTTGATGCCGATGCCGGCGCCGGAGGCTTCTACGCCAAATGCGGCCTCCGCGAAACCGGCCGCATCATCTACCGCAACACACCCCACATCTACTTCGAGCTGGTCCTGTCTGAGCGCAGCAAAGTCGCGTAGAAGCACTGGCCTCAAGTCCTGGATAGAAGCCGTGAGTTTCAAATTCGCCGGTCTATCCAATTGAATACAAGAGATCATCCCGGGGATCAAAAACAGCTTCTCATAGGTCTCGGAACCCTCGATTACAAGAAATTGTAGAGAATCGTGACTCTATCGGGATGAATCGCCTCTCCCGTGCCTCATCCCAGTGACCACCTTCATCAGATCAAAACCCCTCCAGCGCTTTATTTATCAAGTTCTTGGAAAAGCGAAACCGCTGGGACACTTCCCCCGTCGAAGGTGAGGATGTATCCATTTGTCACGTCTTATGTACGCTTGGTCACAAGAATGTTATGATTCGTCACGTAAAAAGCCTTGTGGGCCCCACACCCAGGGTTGTTGCCACATTTGTGGCGCTCGTATTTCACTCGCTTTCCGAAGAAGTACCTGTTGCTCTACCCAGGCTCCAGAACATTCGTTCAACGCCTTCGGTCGAGAGACTATTGGTTCTGTTCAACAAATTCAGTGGAGGGGATGATGAAGTTCTTTAAACCTAACCTCTTAGCGGTGCTGCTGATGTCCATCCTTCTTGGTTGGCCGATTGCCGCGGATGCACAAAACATCTATGCCACGATCCACGGTACGGTCACAGACGCCAGCGGCGCTGTCATCCCGGGTGCCACGGTCACTGCACTGAATGCGAGCACCGGGATCAGTACAGCTGTAAAAACGGATAGCAAGGGTTATTACATCTTTCCGCAACTCCAGACCGGCGGCCCATACACGCTGACCATCGAATCGACGGGGTTCACAAAATTTCAGACGACCGGTATCACCTTGGCCGTGAACGACAATAATGCTATCGACGCAGCCCTGAAGACCGGTTCTTCTACCACCGTTATCCAGGTCCAGGCCACTGCTATCCAGGTAGAAACCTCTGACACCCAGCTGAAGACGGATCTCAACGCGACCACGATCGAGAGCCTGCCGCTGCTCGGACGTGACGTAGTTGAACTTCAGAAGACGGCGCCCGGTGTTGCTGAATCCTCCGACCGTTTCGGAACCTTCTCCACGAATGGCAACCAGACGCCGCAAAATGCCTATCTGCTCGATGGCACGGACATCAATGACGGCCCGCTGCAGCAGGCCGGCATCACGCCGAACCCGGACGCGCTTGGCGAATTCCAGGTCATCACCAGCACATTGAACCCGGAATACTATCGCAACTCCGGCGCCATCGTCAGCGAAAGCATTAAAAGCGGTTCCAACCAAATTCACGGCAGCGGCTTCGAGTTCTATCGCGATACCTTCCTGAATAACGGGAATTACTTCTCGCCCAGCCGCCCTCCGTTCCACCAGAATATATACGGAGGAACCCTGGGCGGCCCCATCCTCAAGGACAGGATCTTCGGATTTGTCGCTTATCAGGGTCTCCGCAGCGCCACCGCAACCACTACTTCTTCGGCGGTCTTTACTTCAGCGGAATTGGCTGGTGCATTCACCGGGATCACGGGAAATGTAAGCAGCACAAGCCCGAATGGCAACGTGGTGCCAATCAACCTTCCGGGTTGCCCCGCGGGTAGCTATTGGGCCACTTGCTTCCCCTCCGGCAATGCTCAGTTTCCTACCACCGCACTCAATAGCATCGCATTGAAGCTTGCGCAAAAGTACAATCTGCCTCAAACCACTACGATCGGCACGACGCCGTCCACCTTCTTCAATGCAGCCGACACGGCTGCCAACGATCAGGGAATCATTCGCATTGACGCCCGCGTCACGCCGAACGATGAGCTCTGGGCGTCCTCCATCTTCCAGTCCAATCCCGACACGTCGACCATTCCCTTCACGGGCGCCACCGTCCCAGGATTCGGAGAAATTGATGCGTCCCACATCAAGATATTCAACGCTTCCTACACGCACACCTTCAACACCACTACGATCAACGAACTCCGCGTAGGCTATTACCGCTTCAATTTCGCAGCGGTTTACCCGCAGCAGGTTCAGCCGCCTTCTTCCTTCGGCTTTAGCATTAACCCGCAGGATCCAGCGGCGGCCAGTCTGCCCACGATCACCGTTCTCAATGGACCGACCTTCGGTTTCAGCACCAACGGTCCTCAGCCTCGCAAGGATGAAAACTACGATTACAACGACAACTTCACCAAGATTCTCGGCAGCCACAGCCTGAAGTTTGGCGCGCACATTGAAAAGTTTGTCGTCAGCAATCCTTTCTACGGAAATAACAGTGGCTCATTCTCCTATAACGGCGCTGGGACCTACAGTTCCGGAAACTCCATTCTCGACTACTTCCTCGGCATTCCAGACAGCTACGCGCAGGGTTCCGGCGGCTTTATCGATGCCCACGCTTGGGAGCTTTATGGCTATGCTCAGGACAGCTGGAAAGCCACCGCCAGTCTCACCATAAATTACGGACTTGCCTGGGACTCGGAATCGCCAAATGCCAACTCGCAATTTGACGGTGTGGGCATAAGCTGCTATAGCCTCTCCACGGCTACCTCCAGCGTCTATCCTGGAGGCCCTCCGGGGCTTACTTATCCCGGTGATCCGGGCTGCAACAACCAGGGCGGCGCGACTACCAAATACAACCACTTTGCTCCACGCTTCGGCTTTGTTTGGTCGCCGGAGTCCGGACCATCTTTCCTCGTCGGCCAGGGCGGGCACCATGACTTTTCCGTCCGGGCTGGTTTTGGCATCTATTACAACCGCGACCAGGAAGAGGGTTCGCTCCAGAACTTGAGCTCACCCCCCTTCAGCAAGAATACCGGCGGCGCGACCGACAATGGCGGGTCACCCAGTTTCGCCAACCCTTTTGTCGATATCGCGGGCTTGAACCCCACAACTCCTAATCCATACCCGTTCACTCCGCCCGCGCCCCACACCCAGATCAACTGGCTGAACTTCGGGGGCCTGGATATCAACGCCTTTGACAAGAACTACACCACTCCGATCGTCTACAACTTCAATCTCAACTTACAGCGGGCGCTTCCCGGAGCCATGGTCCTGCAGGTCGGCTATGTAGGATCGATCGGGCATCATCTGATCTCGAATTACGATGCCGACCCGATTACTTCCGCCGGTCACGCCGCCTGCCTTGCCAACCCAACATGCGTGGCGAATCGGATCCAGATTCATCCCGAGTTCCCGCAATACACCGCGCTGGCTGGGCTGACCAATCCTGTGAATGCAAACGGAGAAGCTTACTACTGGGGCGTGGGCGCACAGTCCAGTACCGGCGCCTCCAACTACAACAGCCTTCAGGTGCAACTCCTCAAGAACCTCAGCCATGGCCTGAGCTTTCGCCTCGCCTACACCTATGCGCATAGCCTGGATAATTCCTCCGGCCTCGAGAGTTCCGGTTTCAATGGCCGCAACTACAACTTCGTTCCCGGTTTCAGCTATCTGAGCTATGGGGATTCCGATTATGACTTCCGGCACCGTTTGGCAGCCTCCTATATCTATGAGGTTCCCATCCTGGCATCCATGCGCAACAATGTGATTGCACGCGAAGCGCTTGGCGGCTGGAATATTGCCGGGATTACAGCGCTGCAGACCGGCTTCCCTGTCACGCTGATGGAAACCGGTGTCTGGAATTCGCTCTGGTGCGATGGCTACTATTACTATTCGTGCCCGGACTCGCCGAACACCTCGAGCTTCAATATCAAGAGCTTGAATCCGAGGAAGCTCCAGAGCTTCAGCGGCAGCCCGGCAAGCAACTATTGGTTCAGTCCGGATCCCTTCTCGGAAGAGCCGATCGGCACCTTCGGCAACACCAAGCGCAACTTCTTCCATGGCCCTGGCTTCAACTACACCAACATGAGCCTCTTCAAGAATCTGCCCCTGGGCAAGGGAGAAGTGCGCTATATCCAACTCAGGCTTGAAGCCTTTAATGTCTTCAACCATGCCAACTTCGCGCTTCCCAACGGCAACTTCAGTTCCGGCACCTTCGGGACCATCAGTTCCGTAGACCAACCCTCGAATAACAACGATCCCAGTGGTGACCCGCAGCCCGGTCGCGCGGTTCAACTCGGAGGTAAGTTCTTTTTCTAGCTCGTGTAGTCTGGAGCGTCTGGAAGCGCGCCACCGCTTCGAGATACATTCCACAGGCATCAGAAAAGGCTGCGTTGGCGTCCTCTTTGAGTGCTCTGCGGAATCCCGCCCCCCACGACAAACAATCCCGGCCAGTCATCCCGCCCGAAAGGCAGGAATGACTGGCTGATCGTATTCTCTTCGTGTCTGGCTTACGCCGCTGCCGTGCGCACGCGCTCGAGCGTTGGCTTCAGGAAAGTCTCGCGGTCCACCGCACCGCTCATGTTCTGCGCCGCGCCCAACTCCCTACCCCATCGGATCGATGAGTCTCCAGCTGGCTATTCCTCGGCGGGTTGGTCTCCACCAGACCCGCCTCCGCTTCACCAACCAAACACCACTCTGGCGGAGAACAGGCGAAATGAGGTATCAAAATGCATCCAACGGCGAACTGTCAAATCTCCGACTGTCTCAACTCCGGGGTTCACCTCAGTCCCTGTCAACCTCCGAGCCCGGATTTTCACTGCAACTCCCTCATTCCAGGCGCGGAATTCACCGAAATATTTGGCTGGCATTTTCCTCGACCAGCTATACTGGAAAGAGACAAGAGGCCGGCTGTCGTCGCAGCCGGGCCTTCTCTTGTTTGCGCGGAAATCAAACCGCCAGACCGTAAGTCCGTTGGAATCAATGGTGGTGAGGTTAACTCCTTCTTTTCAAGGATGACAGTTAACGCTCTTGTTATCTATTAGATGGCCGTAAGCCATTTAATATGAATGAACTACGGCCAAATCATTTGGTTAACTCAAACGAAATGAATGAGATAGCACGAAATACCGGGTTAGGAGGGGGTTACCCCCTAAATCGCGTTATCCGCAATCGCCAGCGCCTGATCCAGAGCCTCGACCCCAAAATCGATCTCCTCCTTCTCGACGATCAGCGGAGGAGCTACCACAAAGTGACTGATCCAGGCCTGTAGCGAGACGCCGCGCTTCAGCATATCCGCCGCGACCTGCTCGACCACCGCGACCTTGCCATCGACCTTGTCCTGCATCGTGTTGAAAGGCGTCTTCGCCGCCTGGTCCCGGACCAGTTCCAGCGCCCAGAACAGCCCCAGCCCGCGCACCTCGCCGATCGAGGGATGCTTCGGCTTGAGCGCGTGCAGTTTCTCGCCGAGATACTTGCCCATCTCCCGCGAGCGCGCCACCAGGTCCAACCGCTGCATCTCGTGGATCGCCGCCACCGCCGGCGCCAGCGTCATCGGATGCGCCTCGTACGTATGCCCGTGCGCGAAGAAGTGGTCCTCGAAGTACTCGGCGATCTTGGCCGTGGTCGCGCACAGCCCTAGCGGCACGTAAGCCGAGGTTATGCCCTTCGCCGTTACCAGGATGTCCGGCTTCACGCCCCAGTTGTCCATGGCGAACCACTCGCCCGTGCGGCCCCAGCCCGACATCACCTCATCGGCGATCAGCAGCACGCCGTGCCGTTCGCAGATCTCCCGCAGCTTCGGCATATACTCCTTCGGTGGAATCAGCACCCCGTTCGTCCCAACCACCGGCTCCACGATCACGGCCGCCACGTCGCTCTCGTTGGCGATCATGTGCTCCAGGTAATCGGCGCAAGCCACCCCGCATCCCGGGTACGCATGCTTGATCGGACACTTATAGCAGTTCACCTCGGGGGCGAAGACGAAGCCCTGGCCTTTGCCCCCTACGGACTCCAGCGGCCACCGCCGCGGATCTCCAGTCGCCGCGATGGAAGCCATCGTCGACCCGTGATAGGACCGGTACCGGGCGATGATCTTCGTCTTGCCCGTATACATGCGTGCGATCTTGAAGGCCGCCTCATTGGCCTCCGTGCCCGACGTGGTGAAGAAGAACTTGTTCAGCCCCTCCGGCAGAACCTCTAGCAGCAGCCGGCTCAACTCCACCCGGGTGTCGGTGGCATATCCCGGCATGATGTACGGTAGCTTACGCGCCTGCTCGGCGATGGCCTCGATCACCGCGGCATTCTTGTGCCCCAGGTTCGAACACATCAATTGCGACGAAAAATCGAAATACCGTTTGCCATTGGCATCTGTGAAGTAGCAGCCCTCCGCATCGACAATGTGCATGGGGTTCCAGGAGCGCTGATACTTCCACGTCCCATAGTTCAGCTTCTTCGTCCACCTGACCACTTCCTCCGTGGTCATCGCCGCCTCGGGAGAAACAACCGTTTCGCTCATCCGTAACCTGCCTTATTCCCATTACTCTACAGCGAGGCAGGCATCGCAGGCACGGCAAAGTGCCACGCTGTCCTCAGAACAGGAGCTTCAGCCCAAACTGAATCTGCCGCGAAGTCGCAGCCGTAGAAGTGATAACCCCAGCCGTCGGCGAAGGAGTCGTCCCTGCCGCCGAATACACCACCTCATTCGGAGTTCCGAAGTTGGTGTGGTTCAGCACATTGAAGAACTCTGCGCGGAACTGTAGATTCAGCCCCTCTGCAATCGCAGTGTTCTTCCGGAGTGAGGCGTCCAGAGTCGCAAATCCCGGCCCGACGAGTGAGTTGCGCGAAGCGTTGCCATAGGTGCCTGCTGCGGGCACCAGGAACGCCGCAGGATTGAAGTATTGGTTTGGGCCGCCTTGAATGACCTTGCCGTGGAAGTCCGGATTGACCGACGGCCGGATTGGATTGCGGCTATCCCCGTTATTTGTCGGATTGAATCCCAACTGAGGAGTGAACGGGAAGCCCGACTGCAGCGATGCGATCTCGCTGAAGCTCCATCCCTGAACCAGCGTCCGACTCAGACCGCTGTCGCTGCCCCGACCGAACGGAAGATCATACGTTCCGTTGATCACGGCCAGATTCCGCACATCCGTGCTCGCCGGACCCCAGTCCAGCTTCGGATCCAGTGGAAACATCACAAACGCCGGCGCATTCGCGCCTACGCTCGTATTCCACGCCGTCCCATCATCCAGACTCTTCGACCAGGTATAGACGCCGCGAAACTGCAATCCGCGCTGGAAACGGTGATTTACATCCACCGTCAGCCCGTTGTACAAACTCACACCCTCCGAAATCCACGTCGTCGTATTTGCCAGCTTTGGGTTCGCTAGCGGAGCACCCTTCGGGTAATAAATCGTCCCCGCTGGCAGCGTCGAGGGGCATGGTGAAGCTGGGCAAACCGTCGGCACCGGCTCGTTCACATCTTCCGAAAGCATTTGGTGATAGCCATGCGACCCCACGTAGCCAATCGTTAGCGAAGTATTCGGAGCAATCTGTTGCGCGATGCTTAGCGTCCACGAGAGCACCGTCGGCGTGTACGCATCCGGCTGTACGCCGCTCGGCGAAATCAGGCTCCCTGACGGCGGAGCCTCGCCCGGAACGATATTCAGGCTGCTCACCGGCACGTTCTTCAACGTGTTCGTCGTGTTGAACGGCGCCGTCTGGTCCAGCCGATAATCCAGGTTGTCCAGCAGCGCGCGATATACCCCGAACCCTGCATGAACAATTGTCGTACTGTGCCCAGTGGGATCCCACGCTATCCCCACACGCGGCTCCGGCAGAAACTTCGCGCGATTCTCGCTCAACGCCGAATGCCCTACCTGTGGATTCGTCTCAATCACGCCGTTGCTGTCGAAGAGGTAATTCGAAGCCCGATCCTGCGACTCATTCCAGCCATTCGTCGATTCAAAGCGGAAGCCGGCACGCAACTCCAGTGTCGGCTTGATGCGAATCGTATCTTGCACAAACCCTGCGCCCTCCAACGACCGCCAGCCCAGCTCTGTGGGCGAAGGAACCGACGTAAAGGTCGAGACAGTCCCTTGAAGAAAACTCGTCAGGCTGCCGAACGAAGCCTGCCCATACTGGTCCTGCGCCAGAGTGTCATTGGACTGGATCTGCTGCAGCCATCCACCTAGCTCAATTTGGTGATTCCCGCGGGTCCAGTAAACATGGTCGTCATACGTGTACAGATTGCGCGCGGTGGTCAGATTACTGCCCGCATTCGTGCCGGCGCCAGCAATCTGCGACGCGCCATTCAGCGCCGTGCCCCCACCAACTACTAGAGCCCCGATCGGCCGCCCTACAATCCATCCCGGAAGATCCACCGGAGTCGTTCCGGTGAAGTCATAGGCCGCGCGCGAAAATCCCACCCGCGCCGTGTTCAAAAGTGTCGGCGAAAAGACATGCTGCTCTTGCACGCTCACCACCTGTTCCCGCAGAGCTTCGACCACCGAACTCAGTGGATTGGCTGTGGGAGTATTCGCATCGCTGTCATCGATCGTGTAGACGCCGAAGAGCAGGTCTTTGTTCGAGATGTTGTAATCCAGCCGTGTGGTCCCAAAGTCCTCGCGAATGTGTTGCAACGGGCTGCTGAAAGCCTCCGCGATGCCACTGCCCAGCTCCGGGCCATTCTGCACGGGCCAAAGGGCCAGCAGGGGTTGCACCGCAGGGTTCACGCCTATATATGTCTCCTGACCGCTCGAATTTGGAAGGTATCCGAGCCGTGCCTGGTTGTCTGGAACCAGGGTCACATTGCTCAAATGCAGGTTCTGCCGGAAGCCCTCGTAATTGCCGAAGAGAAACAGCTTGTTTCCGACGAGCGGCCCGCCCAGCGCCCCGCCAAACTGGTTGCGCTGGAACTCCGGAATGTCCGCCTGATCGAAATAGTTGCGAGCATCGAAGGCGCTGTTGCGCAGGAACTCAAAGGCAGTCCCGTGCAATTTATTTGTGCCCGACGCAGTTACAATACTTACCTGCCCGCCGGTGCGCTTGCCATACTCCGCGCCATACGTGTCTGTGACCACGTTGAACTCGCGGACCGCATCCACGCCCAGCAACTGGCCGCTCGTTCCACCGGGGGTCACGTTGATCTCCGAAGCGCCCGTGTACTCAATCCCGTTCAGCAGAAAAAGATTGTCCTGCGGGCGATGCCCTGAGACCGCGAACATATTGCCAACCGCCGAATTCGACGTGCCGATTCCAGCCGAGCGCTCGGTCGAATAATTCACAATCGCGGGATTCAGCGTCATCAGCTCGTCATAACTGCGGCCATTCAACGGAAGCTCCTTAACCTGGCGCTCGTCCACCAGCCCAGACGTTTGCTGCGTCGATACCTGCACCGTTGCCGGGACCGCCGCCACTGTCACCTCCTGCTGAACCTGGCCTACCGCGAGCGATAGATCGATCTCCGCACTCTGCCCCACCACCAGGCGGATACCTGTCTTCGTCAACGTGCTGAAACCTTCTCTGGCAGCACAGACCGAGTAGGTGCCGATCGGCACCGAAGGAGCCGCATATCGGCCCCCGTCGTCGCTCGTCAAGACGCGCGCGGAACCCGTCTCCGTATTGCGAATCTCAACAGTGGCCCCGGCAATCGCCGCTCCGCTTCCATCGCGAACGGTACCCGAGATCGATCCCCCAACTACCTGGCTCCAGACGGTGCCGGAGAAACCAAAGCTCAACAGCACTAACCATGCAAGTACACGAGCCGAACGAGAAATAGAAATGAAGTACATGGCAACCTCCGAATAGGGACCGCAAGGAAATAAAAGGTTGAATTTGTGAAGTAGAAAGAGTTAGTACAAGCGCGCCCGGCTGGCGTGGACAGAGGGAGTGATCAACAACAGAAGCGGCGCGAGGAGCGCGCTATCGAGGGCCGGGATGAAGAAGTGAAAATCATCTGTGATTCATCGCTGATCTGGTGGGCAAAATAAAAAAGCCGGGCCAATTTGGCTCCGGCGCTGATGCTTCTGGAAGCTCTGCTGAATGCTCAGGAGAGATCACACGCCGGACACACGCACGCGTCGAAACAACAGGCGCAGACGATGTCGGCGGCAGGACTCATCGTGAATCCGACTATAATGCGCATGCCCCTGTGCGTCAAGAGTGTGATCGGTCTAGTTCGATGAGGGAGGGCAAACGGGCCCGTCAGGCAAACTCTCCCGAACCGCCCGTTGAACCTTCCGCAATTCCGCAATTTGGCCCTCCAAATCGCGGTAACATTCCTGTAACATAACGACTGGGACGGCGCAGACCAGAGCGAAAACTCCTGCGGCCGGAATTTTTCTCCAATGCAGAGGACCCGGGTAGAAGTGGAAGAAGAAGAAGTAGATAACGACTTCATCGCAGACCGCTTCATATCCGTTGACGGTGCTGCCGTACACCTGCTGGTTGCAGGCACGGGACAGCCGCTCCTGCTTCTCCACGGCCTGATTGGTTCCGGACAGAGCTGGCGGCAAAACATCAGCTTCCTGGCCCAGGACGCGAGTGTGTACGCTATCGATCTTTTCAACATGGGCAAATCCGAACGGGTTCCTGGGTTGGATGCCGGCCTCGAAGCAACTGCCGATCGCATCGCCGCTCTGATGGACGCCCTTGATCTCCCGAAAGCCGACATTGCCGCGCACTCGCATGGCGGTGCGGTTGCCATGATGCTGGCTGCTCGTCATCCGAACCGCGTGCGCAGACTCATTCTCTTCGCCCCGGCCAACCCGTTCTGTGAGTCTCGCCGTCTCGTGATCCGTTTCTTTCAGACCAGGGTTGGCACATGGCTGGCCCATCGCGTGCCGTTGCTTCCCCGGCACATCCACGCCAAGGCTCTTGGCCGGATGTATGGCGATCCGTCGCGAGTCGCCGAAGGAACCCTCGAGGTCTATACCGAAGGCCTGGAAATTCCTGGCACCATGGATCACATTGTCGAGATCCTTCGCGGATGGTTCGACGACATGCGGCTGCTCCGCTCTATGCTTGGCCGGCTTGCGGAAATTCCCACCCTGCTGATCTGGGGAGATCGGGATCGAGCTGTCAACCTGTCCTCGGCTATTGGCTTGCAGCGCACACTGGCACACTCAAGACTACTGGTGATCGAGGGCGCGGGCCATTTGCCCTTTGAAGAGATGCCCGAGATGTGTAACCACGCCATGCGGGATTGGTTGGTCGGCTCCCACACTCAAAGCAGCGGCACGTTGACAACCGAACCAGCCTGAGCCAAGCTGTCTATAGATGCAGTTCACAAACTCAGCTCTGTCTTGTTGTCGCCAGCGCGCCTGTTGTTGTGCGTGCCGCCAAGGCTGTGAGCTCTGTATCTGTTGATCTAGTCGCGAAGCAATCCCAGACGATCTAGTCCCTGAGCCTACTGCCACTTCCAAGGCACGTGGGCTCTTTCCTTTTTCAGCTTCAATCGGCAATGGCCGACCCATCGGTCAGGAAATCAACCGGAATGGCATCGACAACTTTGTCACAAATCGCGGAAACGGACATCGGACAGAAGCAAAATCCGCCGCCTCTCAGCCACCTCAAGCTGCTTGAGGCCGAGAGCATCCACATCTTCCGCGAAGTCGCGGCTGAATTCGAGAAGCCGGTCATGCTCTACTCGATCGGCAAGGATTCCTCCGTCATGCTGCGCCTCGCGCAGAAGGCCTTTTACCCCGGGCCAATCCCGTTCCCGCTGCTCCACATTGACACCGGCTACAAATTCCGCGAGATGCTCGAATTCCGCGACGCCTACACGCGCTCGCTCAGCCTCAACCTGCTCGTCTGGCGCAACGAAGCAGCCCTCACCGATGGCGCAAACCCGGTCAAGCTCGGAACCCAGCGCTGCTGCGGTTTGCTCAAGACTACGGCGCTGCTCGATGCGCTTCGCTATTACAGTTTTGATGCAGCCTTCGGCGGAGCCCGCCGCGACGAAGAAAAATCCCGCGCTAAGGAGCGTATCTTTTCTTTCCGCGACCGCGCTGGCCAGTGGGACCCGAAAGCCCAGCGCCCCGAACTCTGGAAGCTCTACAACAGCCGCACCGGACCCGGCGAAAGCATTCGCGTCTTTCCGCTCTCCAATTGGACTGAGCTCGACATCTGGCATTACATCCATCTTGAAAACATCCCCATCGTCCCGCTCTACTTCGCTAAAGAGCGTCGCATGCTGGTGCGCGGCGAAAGCCTCATCCCCATCGAGCAAAGCTTCGTGCGGGGATTACCAGAAGAAGAACAATGGGTTCGCTGCCGCCTCCGCTCGCTTGGCTGCAGCCCCTGCACCGGAGCTATCCGCTCAGATGCCGACACTCTGCCGAAGATCATCGCCGAACTCGTGTCCTTTCGGTCATCTGAGCGCGCCAACCGCATCATCGACCACGATCAGGAGGGCTCCATGGAGATCAAGAAGCGCGAGGGTTATTTCTAATGAGTCTTTTCGCCGGACAACTTGTGGAAGAACCGCCCGCGTTTTTTATCGAAGACTTTCTCGAAGCCGAACAGGCCAAGAATCTTCTCCGCTTCACGACCGCGGGTAGCGTCGACGACGGCAAGTCCACGCTTATCGGCCGTCTGCTCTACGATTCGCGCAATGTCTACGAAGATCACGTCCGCGCGGTTACCCGCAGCTACGGTACCGCTGCCGCTGCCATCGATTTCGCCCAGCTCACCGACGGCCTGCGTGCCGAACGCGAGCAGGGAATCACAATAGACGTCGCCTACCGCTACTTCTCGACCACGCGCCGCAAGTTCATCATCGCCGACACGCCCGGCCACGAGCAGTACACGCGCAACATGGCGACCGGCGCCTCCACCGCCGATCTCGCCATCATCCTCATCGACGCGCGCAAGGGAATCCTCACCCAATCGCGCCGCCACGCCTACATCGCCTCGCTGTTCGGCATCCCACGCGTCATAGCCGCCATCAACAAGATGGACCTCGTCGATTACTCTGAAGAAGTCTTCCTTCAGCTGAGCCGCGACTTCGCTCAGATGGCCGCCCGCGTAGGCCTGCGCAGCTTCGAGGCCATCCCCATCAGCGCGCTTGAAGGCGACAACGTCGTTCACGCCAGCCGCAACATGCCGTGGTACACCGGTCCCGCGCTGCTTGAATACCTCGAGAGTGTCCCTGCCGAGCGCGCGAACCCCAATCTATCTTTTCGTTTCCCCGTCCAGCGAGTCATCCGCCCCAACCAGAATTTTCGTGGATTCGCCGGACAGATCGCCGCCGGCACCATCCGCCGCGGGGACGCGGTTGTTGCGCTGCCCTCCGGCCACACCAGCCGCATTCACAGCATCGTCACCTTCGACGGCGAACTCGAGTCCGCCGCCGCTCCGCTCTCCGTCACCGTGACGCTTGAAGACGAGCGGGACATCAGCCGCGGAGACATGATCGCCGCGACGGACGCACCGCCTGAGGTTGCTAACCACTTCGAGGCCTCCGTCGTCTGGCTTTCCGCGCAGCCGCTCGAAACCGGTCGCAGCTATCTCCTCAAGCACACCAGCCAGACCGTTCCCGCGCGCGTCCGCTCCATTCGCCACAAAATCAAAATCGAAACACTCGATCCGCAAGCCGCTGTTGCGCTCGACCTCAACGCCATCGGCGTCATCGAAGTCGAAACCGACCGCCCCATCCTTGCCGATCTCTACAGCCAGAGCCGCACCACCGGCTGCTTCATCCTCATCGATCCTGCCAGCAACGCAACCATCGGCGCCGGCATGATCCGGCATATTCTCACTGCGACAGTTACAAATACATCCACACAATCCCCACGCATCGTCCTCGGCAACAGACAACAACTTGTCCCGCTTGAACAGCGCCTGTTTGATCTCGGCTATCCCGTCGTTCGCACTCGTGTGCAGGACCCGAATATCTGGTGCGCACTGCATCTCGCCGGAGTCATTGTTCTCGTGGAAACTACGGACGCAATTCTCCAGCGAGTCGCGGACGACTTCACGCCGTCACCACTCGAAGCAAACTCAGTCGAAGAGATTCTCGCCGCGCTCCATCTCAAAACTCATTCACTTGCGGAGCAATCATGAGCGTCACCCCGATCGCCGTAACGACGCTCGACGAGAAGATTGCCGCCGCAGCAGCGCTGGTGCGCGAGCAGCTGCAATCTCACGAAAACGACGCATGCGTCACCAGTAGCTTCCAGGCCGAAGATGTAGTTGTTCTGCACTTGATCAAGCAAGTAGCGCCCGACATCCCTGTGCTCTTCCTCGACACCGGCTATCATTTCCAGGCCACCTACGAATATCGCGACCGCATCTCCGCCGAGTGGCGTCTGAACCTGCACAACATCCTGCCCGCGCAAACTGTCACCGAGCAGGAGGCCGAATTCGGCATCCTCAACCAGACGGCGCCCGACCGTTGCTGCGGGCTGCGCAAGGTTGGACCGCTCTTCGCTGCCCTTGAGCCTTACAGAATCTGGTTTACAGGCCTCCGACGTCAGCAGGCCAAAACGCGCGCCAATCTCCAGGCTGTAGAGAACTTCACCCTGCCCACCGGCAAGCAGTTGCGTAAACTCAGCCCGCTCGCTGAATGGCACACGCGCGATGTCTGGCAATACGCTGGGCGCCACAACATTCCGCTGTTGCCGCTCTACGATCTCGGATACTCCAGCATCGGATGCAAGCCCTGCACCAGCCTGCCCGCGAGCGCCGATGACCCGCGCTCCGGCCGCTGGGGCGGACACAAGATCGAGTGCGGCATCCACATTCAACCCGCAGAGCTGGCTGGCAAAGCCGAGTAGGGGCATCCGATGGAACTGGCGCTGGGCTTTCTCATCGCGTTTGTCATCGCCATCACCGGCGTCGGAGCCGGAACGATTACAGCGCCCTTGTTGATCCTATTTCTGCATGTGCCTGTTGTGATCGGCGTAGGCACTGCGCTCGCCTACTCCGTTGTCGTCAAGGCCGTCGTCGTTCCTCTGCAAATGTTGCGGCGCCAAGTCGTCTATCGCGTCCTCGGAATCATGCTGCTCGGCGGTCTCCCCGGCGTCGTTCTCGGCTCGCTCCTCTTCCGGCACTTTGCGACCACCGGCAACAACGCCGTGCTCTACGCCGTCCTTGGCGTCATCATCATCACCACGTCGGGCTGGCATCTCTACCGGCACTTCCGGCCCTTCAAAATCACTACGGAGAAGCCCGCGCGATCTCGCACCATCGCCGCGCTCATGTTTCCCATCGGCGCAGAAGTCGGCTTTTCCTCATCCGGCGCAGGAGCCCTCGGCACGATCGTCCTGCTCGGTCTTTCCTCGCTCACCGCGGCGCAGGTGGTCGGCACCGATCTGGCCTTCGGGCTCTGCATCGCGCTCGCCGGCAGCAGCTTGCATATCGCCAGTGGCAATCTCGATTCAGCTCTGCTCACCCGTCTCATCCTTGGAGGCATCGCCGGAGGGCTCGCGGGCTCCCTTGTCGCCCCGCGCGTCCCCAATCGGCAACTTCGCCTCGCGCTCTCCATTTGTCTGTTCGCGCTGGGAGTGCAGTTTTGCTATCAGGCCGTTGTGAAGCAGAATGGATCACGTAATATTCCGGTACAGGCGACCACCATGCAACCATAGCCTTTGCCCAGCGGCAAACCGCGACCACATCAGAACGCACCCGAAAATAGTGTCTTAGGCACGAAGCGCAATCGCCTTGACGGCTAGTCCCGTTTATAGACCACGCCGTCCTTCATTACGAAGGAAACCCGTCCGGTAACGCTGATATCTTCCACCGGATTCCCGGGTACTGCGACCACATCGGCAAAATATCCCGGCTTCAGCTCGCCAATCTGACCTTCCCATCCCAGAAGCTTTGCGCCATTCAACAAGTCCGCTTGCAACACGGCAAGCGGTGTCATACCGAACTTCGCCATCAGAACCAGTTCGCGCGCCTGCGTTCCGTGCGGAAACGGCCCCACGTCCGAACCCACCGCGAACGGAATTCCCGCGGCCAGTTGCTTCTTGAACTCCGACGCATGATACTCGAGCATCGCGCGCTCGCGCTTCGCCGCCGCCGGAGACGACGCATGATCCGAGAAGTATTCGAAGATCGTGAACGTAGGTACCGCCGGAATTCCCTTCTCTCGCATGATCCGCATCGTCTCGTCACTCAACTGCGCCGCGTGATCGATCGAGGCCACCCCCGCCTGCGCTGCGTATGACGTGCCCGGCTCGCCCATGGCATGGACAGCCACCTTCTTACCCACGCGAGCAGCCTCGTCGACGCCAGCCTTCAATTGCGTCTCAGTGTATTGATACGGCGTCGAGAAAACTCCATTGCGTAACGAATCCGGTCCTGTCTCATACATCTTCACGAAATCCGAGCCTTCTTTGAACTGCTCGCGTATCGCCGCAACAATCTCATCCGAAGTATTCGCATACGTCGCGTTCGACAGCACATGCTGCGCCGGATTGAAGGAATTCGCATCCTCGTGCCCGCCCAGAATATCGATCGCATTCCCACTGATGCGCAGCCGTGGTCCCGGAATCAGCCCCTCGTTGATCGCATTCCGCACCGCCGTGTCTGCCGACCCCGCGCCCTCCGTGCCCATATCGCGCTCCGCAGTAAAACCGGCCATTAGGTCATCCTTTGCCGCAAGCGTGGCCAGAATTGTCCGCTGCGGAACCGACTGCTCGACGGTCTGCAAATCCTCCGCGCCCGGATGCAGAAACAGATGCACATGCGCATCGATCAAGCCCGGCATCAGGGTCGCATCGCCCAGGTCGATCACCTCCGCCCCGGCCGGATGCTCCACCGACGACCCCGCCGCAACAATTCGCTCTCCCTCCACCAGCACCTCGCCCGGTGACACGATTCTTCCCGATCCAATATCCAGCAGCCGCGCCGCATGCAGCACGATGGCGCGATGGACGCCGCTGGCCTGTTGGGCCGTAAGCTCCGATCCCGAGACCAATGCAGCCAGAACCACCCAGACAAAGACTCTCATGCCATTCATGATGAAACTCCCCACGAGGAAAACCTTAAGAACAAGAGCGATCTTAGCCGGACAGAAACTTCGATGCGAGGCAATTCAATCCGCTCGCGATGAGTCAATCCATTCGGGCGAGGCCGCTCGTACTTAACGTGGAGTGTAAAATCACGTCATACGAATGGTGAATTGCCAGCATGCGCGAAGGGAGTCTATAGATGTCCACCATTCCTTCCGGCTCGCGAGAATCTGAATCTCCGCCGTTGCCGCCGATACCTGGCGAGGCCGGAACAACGCAGCGCGCGATCGCTTGGTCAGGCTTCTTTTTTGCGCTTCTTCAAAGTATTTGCACCTTCTTTGCCGCTCTCGACGGTCTCCGCCTGGTCATTGCAATAGGCTCCTTCACTATATCCGCTGGGGTCGGCGCGGCCTTGGACCGGTTCCACGCGGACTGGATCAGGTTACCGATGATCGGGTTCGCACTGATCGGTTCATTACTGAATCTGGCGGTCCTTGCCCAGGTTCGCCGTCTTCGCCATCGCCCGGCATCGCGATGGCGTCAGGTATCTTTAAGCCGGCGCCAGATTCGAATGGAACGAGTTCAGCTTATTTTGTCCATCGCGACCTTGGTTCTTATTGGGATCGAAGAGTACCTGCACTTCCATTTGCGTCACCACTTTTAGTCGTCATGGCAATCCTCCAATTAGACCGTCGCGCTATTCATTAGTCTCAAATTCCGGCGCCCCACTTTCGACCGCGGTGTCGCCCTCCCTTGCCAACCTGATGAACAATCTCCCCGTGGAATTGCCCAGCGGAGCCGCGCTTGCGCAGACTCCGCAGCGCAGCGTCTAGCGCACGCTGAGAATTTTGTTCCGCGGCCATCGGCAAGGTTCCTGTGCGCATCCACATTAGAGCCAGGCGAACGTCATGCACTCTTGTAAGCGCAACCGTCGAATTCCCACTTTCCAGTTGTTCGTCGTATGGATTGTCATCATCCTGCTGATTGCGCCATCTCCGGCAGGTGCTTACTCAGTCCTTTCGCACGAGGAAGTCATCGACCTAGTCTGGCACGATCAGATCGTCCCGCTCCTGCTCGAGCGCTTCCGCAACACCACGCCTGACCAGCTGCGCGAGGCGCACAGTTACGCCTACGGGGGTTGCATCATTCAGGACATTGGCTACTACCCTCACGGCAGTCATCTGTTCAGCGATCTGCTGCACTATGTCCGCACGGGCGACTTCGTCCTCAGCCTGCTCCGAGAAGCGAGTGACGTCAACGAACTTGCCTTCGCCCTGGGTGCTCTCGCCCACTACACCGCCGACACCTATGGTCATCCCGCAGTCAATCTCGCTACCGGCGTTGAGTACCCCAAACTGCGCGACAAATTTGGCAACGTCGTCACTTACGACGACGACCCAACCGCGCACCTGCAGACCGAATTCGGCTTTGACGTCGTCGAGGTTGCGCAGAATCGCTACGCCCCGCAGCAATATCACGACTTCATCGGATTTAGCGTTTCCAAGTCGCTGCTCGAGCGCGCTTTCCGTGACACCTATGGGTTCGAGGTGAACCAGATCATGCCGGGCGAAGATCGGGCGATCAACACCTACCGCCACACCGTCTCCAGTCTCCTGCCGGAGGCTACCCGCGTAGCTGTCATCAACTACGAGAAGCAGATCAAACAGGATGACCCCAGCTACGATCGAAAAAAGTTCCTCTTTCGCATGGACAAAGCGACCTACAAGCGCAAGTATGGAAACGATTATCAGAAGCCCGGAGCAGGCGCGGAGATACTTGCGTTCTTCGTCCGCATTCTTCCGAAGATCGGCCCGCTCAAGGCTCTCAAGCTACAAATGCCCAGCGCTCAATCGCAACAGGAGTTCTTGAAAAGCATGAACACCGTTGTTGACCGCTACACAGCGTACCTGCGACAGTTGACTAAGGAGTCGGTAGCCCCCGTCACCCTCAATCTACCTGACCTCAATCTCGACACTGGCAATGCGACAGAGTCTGGCAAGTACCGACTCGCAGATTTCACCTATGCAAAATTGCTGGTCGAAATCCAGAAACATCCGGAGACGCCGATGCCAGCCCCGCTCCGCGCAAACCTGATCGATTTCTATCGGCCCGGTGCGAATAACTATGTGAGTGCGAAACCCAAAGAGTGGCTGCAGACGAAAAGCAATATGCTCGCAATCGAGAATGCCCGATTGATTGACCTGAAGGTTTCCGATCAGTCAACGAAGGATCAGCAGGCGCCCGTAGCCGCCATGCCGCGCTAAGCTACATTACAAGTGCGACGCGTTCCAGTTCCATCTGCATGCACTCGTAGGAGCACCGCGCTCCTTCAAGCCGGATCACGGCGGCGCGCGCCTGGTCTGCATTCACTCCGTAGCCGCGCCCCGCAAGAAACGTCGCCAGCACTTCAGCCGCTTGCCAGAGATCGATTCCCGACTGCATGAGTTGGTTGCGTAAACCCGCCAGGTCAGTGACTGCGAATTTCTCAACTCTGCTGTCTTGCGTCATCGTTTTCGCTCCTCGCTGCGGCCGGATCTTATGGCAGCTTGTTCCTCTTAGACACTGCATAAGCCCATTGTGTTGCTACTAAACCGCCGATTGTTCGAATATCAAGTCGCCAAATTTTTCTGACATCAAATCGACCGATTCCAGAAACAACTCAGGTCCCTAGCTTCTCCTTCTATAACTCTCTATGAGATGTACGCCGGGATATGTCATACGGTTTCCATCGGCTTGTAATTTCTTTTCACCAGAGCAGACTGTTACCACTTCTGTAGCAATCTCATCGCGGCCCTCATTGCGCCGGATGGATCTACCTCTTCTTCCACCAGTATCCGCATTAAGAACCAGTTTGTATTACAGCCCGCTCCACGAGCAGAATCGGAATTCCATCCACCACCGGATACCGGCGTCCACAACCTGCGCAGTTGACCGTGCTCTCCGCAAGCGTCAGCTTTGAGTGACACGCCGGGCACACAATTAGCTCCAGAGCCTCGCGAATTCGCTCCACTGTCTGCACGGCTACAGTGTATCTGGCAATGACCTTCAGCTATTCTCAGAGATCACATGCTGCGTATAGGCCTCACCGGTGGATTGGGAAGCGGAAAGACGACCGTGGCCGCCATCTTTCGCTCCCTCGGCGCGTACGTCATCGAAGCCGATGCGGTTGGCCGCGAACTCATGTCTCCGGGCCAGCCCGTCTACCGCGCCATCATCGAGCACTTCGGGCCCGAGGTCGTCCGCGCCGACGGAACCCTCGATCGCCATCGCCTCGCCGATCTTGCCTTCCGCCATAGTCGCCTGCTCGAGCTCAATCGCATCGTCCACCCCGCGGTCATCGCCGCACAGCAGGAGTGGGCTGAGCGCATCTTTGCGCAAGACCCCAACGCCATCACCATGGTCGAATCGGCTCTGATTTTCGAAGTCGATGCGCAGGGAAGCGCCCCCGGCTGGCGTCAGCGCTTCGACCGCATCGTTCTGGTCACCGCGCCGGACGAGCTCAAGATCGCCCGCTACATTGCCCGCATGTCGCGGAACGCGACGTCTGCGCGAGATCTCGAAGCAGATGCACGCTCCCGTCTGGCCGCGCAGATTCCCGACAGCCAGAAGGTCCCGCTTGCCAACTACATTGTTCACAACAACGGCTCGCTCGAAGACACCCGCCGACGGGTGGAGCGCATTTTTGCGGAACTCGCCGCTGCGGCGCGGGTCTGAACCTTCAGAATCGTTAAAATTAAGATAAGACCCGGGCTCCCGTGCATCCATAACGGGAGGCGCTGTCCGGCTTAGAAAGTTTCAGTCATGATATTTCGCAGATTCGTTCTTACTCTCCTCATCCTTGGCGGCTTCTGGTACATCGTCTCGCACTATAACGGCGGCGGACCCTACCGCGAGCGCACGCTCGACGGCAAAGGTTCGCCCCTCACGCTCACCGAGGCCCACGCCGCGCCCGAGTACGACTCCGAGGAGATGAACAACATCTCGGTCTACAAGAAGGCTCTGCCTTCGGTCGTCAACATCACCTCATCGACCCAGACCCTCAACTTCTTTTATGGCCTCGTTCCGTCCCAGGGGCAGGGCTCCGGCTTCATCCTCGATAAACAGGGACACATCCTCACCAACTATCACGTGGTCGCCGACGCCCAGCAGATCGAGGTCACCACCTCCGACAAGCGCCGCGTCCGGGCGCGGGTGATCGGGCGCGATCAAGGGCACGACCTGGCCCTGCTGCAGATCGACGCCCCCAATCTCGTCCCCGCCGTCCTCGCCGAATCCAAGAACCTCGTCGTCGGCCAGAAGGTCTACGCCATTGGCAATCCCTTCGGCCTGCAGGGAACGATGACCACCGGCATCATCAGCGCGATCCGCTCGATCCACAATCCGCAAGGGTCGCCGATCGAGAACGCTATCCAGACCGACGCAGCCATCAACCCGGGCAATTCCGGTGGCCCGCTGCTCAACTCGCGCGGAGAGGTCATCGGCATCAACTCGCTCATCGCCACCAATCCGAATGAGAACGTCGAGCAGAGCGCCGGCATCGGCTTTGCCATCCCCATCGACACGGCCAAGGCCGTTCTCGGGGACTTCCAGAAATACGGCCGCGTACGCCGGCCCTCGCTGGGCATCGTCTCGCTGCCCATCAGTCCTGACCTCGCCCAGCAGATGGGCCTCGCTGCCGACTACGGCGTCCTTATCCAGCGGACCATGCCGAACGGGGCTGCGGAGCGCGCCGGCCTGCGCGGCGGAAGCCAGACCGCCTACCTGGGCAACATGCAGATTTTCCTCGGCGGAGATCTCATCGTCGCCATCGACGATCAGGACGTGACCAGCACGCAGGACATCTCCGACGTCATGAACCGTCACCAGGTCGGAGACACGATCACCATCACTTTTTGCCGCGGCCGCCGCAAGATGACCGCTCGCGTGACGCTCGGCGAAGCTCGCGACCAGGCGGCCTAGTATCTCGTACAGATAGTTCTCTATATTAAATAGAAATTCTTGGACAAGGGAGGCGTGTCGCGCGTAGCTCTTCCTGTTCAACTTGACCCTGAGACTCGAAGACTCGAAGCGCTCTGAAGCAGTTGGTTCGTTTATCCTCGACACCGCAGTCGTTGGCCCTGCGCAGTCGCATCGTGCGGGCGGCCGCCGACGGGTCAAGCCATCAACAGATCGCCGCGGCATTGAAGATTCCGGCGATCACGGCTGGGAAGTGGCGCCGGTCCTTT
>Ga0210386_10000148_pt1 | contig 58561 bp, 43 predicted proteins | sample IncBWH32OmetaG_FD_160091 | JGI IMG/M metagenome (GOLD analysis project Ga0210386, IMG submission 160091) | Forest soil microbial communities from Barre Woods Harvard Forest LTER site, Petersham, Massachusetts, United States - Inc-BW-H-32-O ...
AGCCCGGATGGCCCAAACCATCACCCGACGCCTTATCGTGCGCCCACGCGTCTCTAATCGCATTTAAATGGCATCCGGCAGAGTTTAGTCGGGGACAATTTCAATCACTTACAAGCCTCATGCAATTATCAACAACTTAGCTCGGAGTGAATCATTTTGAGACGAGTCTTGAATCCCTACTTTACCGAAGAAAGCCGCTGATACTCGACCCCGCCTTCATCCGACATCAGAACCCAGAGCGTGTAGATGCCGAGCGCCGTTCCGAACGGGGGATGAAACAGCGCGATCACGCCCAGAACGATGGCCACGACCCGCGCCCACGGCTTCCGGTCCCGTAAGCCCAGGCCGACCAGAATGCCGCCCACGGCAATCAGCAGGATCGTGCCTCCCACGATCGTCAATAGCAGCGGACCAAGCGTGCGCGCAACGACGCTGTCCTGAATCACGAAATGGGCCACGCTGCTGGCAAAAAACAATCCGAGAGCCGGCAGCAGAAACAACACGCCCACGACGATCCAGAGGGTTCCCAGCGTCGACAGGTGATTCTCCAGGCGACTGCGGGTCAACGCGCTCACCGGATCGCCGATCACCTTGCCGCACTTGGGGCAGACGTTGTAGCCGGGTCGCAATTCACTGCCGCAGCCGTTGCAGAACATGAGGGCCCCTCCCAAACAAATGTTAGGTCTTAGGTATTAGGTTTCAGGAAGATCTCAGCACCTGACACCCGAGACCTAACACCGGATACCTGAATCGGGTCCTGACTGAATATACGAATTTCCGGGGCAAATTGTTCCAAACGATGCGCACGCCGACAATGCCGCGGCTGCCCGCCCGGAAATCATTGTTAGCTCTAGAGGTACATGGCCTTTCTGGCGTTGAGCGGAGTCGGAACTTAGCAGAGAATCAGGCAAGGCCCCTGAAGATCGTGCATTCGTGCGACGGAGAACAGGCGTGTTTCTGCGACGTGTTTTCATTCTTACCCTTTTGCTGTTAAGCGGGGCGACGCTGGCGCTGGCAAAAGACATAGCGCTGATCGCGAACAAGGGTGGTTCGGTGTCTGTGCTCACCATGCCCGAACTGGTGAAGCTCTGCAAAGCACAAACGAGCCGCTGGCCGGATGGAAAATCGGTCACGCTCATCGTCAGGGACCCGGCTTCGCCGGAGATGAAGATGGTGCTGGAAAAGATTTACTCCTCGACGCCGGAAGCCGTGAACGAACTGATCGTAACGGCAAATCACGGCCGCATGAACCATCCCGCGATTCTTGTTGTGAGTTCGGACGAAGAACTGGTCAAGAAAGTGGCCGGAACGCCTGGGGCAGTCGGCCTTGTAGACGTATACGCGATCAATAGCTCGGTCGATGTCATCAAGATCGCCGGCAAGCTACCTTTCGAGCCAGGATACCCATTGCACGGAAATTAGCCGCGTGAATTCCCCCGGTGCGCGGCGAGTAAGACCGGCCAGGTGAGAAACGGTCTTCCTATCAGCGATATGCAAAAGGAAGCGACGAACGACATGAGCGGAGCTGCCCCCCAACGCAAAAAGACCGCGTCTTATACGCGCCGCTACCCGCGCTTCCCGATGGATGTGCGCATGGACGTGCAGGTCTTCCGTGCGGGCAGCATCAGCTATCTGTGGGGCCGCTCCACTGAGCTTGGGCTCGATGGCATTGGCGCAACGTTGACCGGCGATCTGGAGCCCGGCGAAGTCGTTTCGATGGAATTTCCGCTGCCGCTCAGTCCGTACCCGGTAAAATTGCGGGCGATTGTGCGCTACCGGATCGGCTTACACTACGGATTCGAATTTCTGACGCCCACACCCGAACAGCGCGCCTCTCTCGACCGTGTCTGCCAGATGCTGGCCGCGGGCGCGTAGGAAATCTGCAGCCTCCGCCTGAAATCTAGGCCGTCTTGACCGAGATTGAAGTTCGCCGTCATCTCCTCCGTGCCGCCATCCTGGGAGTGTTGGTGACTGCCCTGCTCGTTGGATATCAACTCGTAGCGGATTCCTTACGCCTTCAGCCCTTGCATCCGGTTCTTTTCGTGTTTGTTGCCCTCATCTGTCCGCCATGTCTTCTCTCGATCCCATTCATCGATGTAGATCCAGGCACTGGTGCTTTCTATTTCATATGGTCGTTGATAGCTTGCTTCAACGCTGTGATTTATGCGCTGGTTAGCTTGACTGTAATGAGATTGCGGGAAAAATCGAAACAGTCACAATTGTGATGCTTAGCGCGATTTCGGAACCAGCCGGACTTCAAACAGACGCGGCCACAATTTCCCCGTCACGAACAAGCGTTTCCGCGCGGCATCGTAGGCGATGCCGTTGAGAACCGCACCGGGTTGCAACTGGTACATCGGGCTGAGCACACCACTCAGGTCAATCCATCCCACAACTTCCCCCGTCTGAGGCGAAATCCGCGCAATCCGATTGGTTTGCCAGATGTTAGCGAACACTTGCCCATCGACGAACTCCAGTTCATTCAGCTGATCGATCGGCTTGGGCCCATCGTGTATATGGATTCGGCGTTTCTCGCGCAGGGTCGCGGCGTCGAGAATACGAATGTCCGCGGTGCCGTCACTCATTTACACATCGGCGCCGTTTGAGGTTAGGCCCCAGCCTTCGCCGGGATAAGAAAATTGCCGAAGCCGGCGAAACGTGTTCAGGTCATAGACGAATCCGACCTGCGATTTCCACGTCAGCTCGAGAATCTGGTCGCGGACGATGGCGATGCCTTCACCAAAGTACTCATACGGCAGGTCAACCCGCTCGAGAACTTCGCCCGTCTCCAGACGCACTTTTCGCAGCGACGAGCGCCCCTGAAGCCCGGTCCCTTCATAAAGAAAGCCGCCGTGATAAACGAGGCCCTGCGTAAAGGCGTTTTCGTCGTGAGGATAAGCCTGAACCACTTCATAGCTGTAAGTTGGCGTTTGCCTGGAAGTTGATCGCGATACAGTTTGTGCAGAGAGCGATGCCGTGGAAAGGACCGCGAGGAAGGCCGCGCAAATTCGCAGGGACGTCGGGCGGTAGTTGTGCGAAAAACTTCGTGGTTCAGTTCTGAGCATTACGCGAAGACCATACACTGACGGGGTGTCGACGAGGAAGAGAAGGTGTCTGGTAAACCTATCGGCAGCTTACGGGCGTTAACCTCAGCGGCTAAAGCCGCGTCTTTACTGCGCCTGAGCGGCACGGCTGAAGCCGAGCCCTTCCCAAACCTGACCGGTTCTCAACGCAATCCCCGAAGGCGAATCTAGATTCCATCCTGCATTCTGGGATCGTGCAGAGCTGCGATCGTGCAAGTTCGGAGCGTTTCGAATGCTCGAAATTCCGGCAGATTCCCAATTACCTCCGTAACTTTTTGGTAATGGTGCGACCTTCTAAAATTTAAACGCGAATCGGGGTTTCTTGGGAGGGGGTCCCTGAAATGGGTGACGAAATCACCCAACCTGCTCAGTCCGCTGAACTTGTGCGCGCGAAGGTCCTGCAGGAGGCTTTGCGGCGGGGAACGCAGCCCGCCATGGTGACTCCGCAGATGACGCAGCGCCGACTGTGGACGCCTGCCTGGGACGAGCAAGAGCCGGCCATCCAACGAGCGTACCTGGAACAACTGGTGGAGTGCGCGCCGGAAGCGATCAGCATTCTCGACGTGCAGCACCGGATCACACGAATCAATTCAGAATTCACGCGGCTGTTCGGCTTCTCGCCGGACGAAGCGCTGGGAGAGCGTCCGTCGGAGCTGATCGTGCCGGCCGAGCGGACGGCGGAAACCGACTGGATCAAAGAATCAGTGATCCGCGGACAGAAGATCACGCTCGAGACTCGGCGGCAGCGCAAGGACGGTTCTCTGGTGGACGTCTCGGTGTCATGCGCGCCGGTCACGGTGGATGGGACGCACGTCGGGTACTACGTTCTTTACCGCGACATCGAGGAGAGCAAACAAGCGCAGACGCTCAGTTCGGCGCTGTACCGGATCGCCGAGCGGACGAGTTCGGCTGCGGATCTGCAAGGCTTTTACGCCTCGATCCACAACATTGTGGGCGAGTTGATGAATGCCCGGAACTTTTACATTGCTCTGTACGATCCGGCGACGCAGCTCTTGAGCTTCCCGCACTTTGTGGACGAAGTGGATGAGGCGCCCGTGCCGAAACCGTTGGGCCGCGGGCTAACCGAATATGTATTGCGCACGGGCGAGCCGTTGCTGGCATCTCCGGAAGTGTTCGAGACGCTCGTGGGTCGCGGCGACGTGGAGTTGATCGGCGCGCCTTCCCTGGACTGGATGGGCGTTCCCCTGCGCGCCGGCAACGAAACATTCGGCGTGCTGGTGGTGCAGAGCTACAGCGCTGACGTTCGGTTCGCGGAGCGCGATAAAGAGATCCTGACATTCGTTTCGCAGCAACTGGCCAGCGCGATCGATCACAAGCGCCACGAAGAAGCCCTGCGACGATCCGAAGCACGCTATCGGTCGCTGGTGCAGAGCGCGGTTTACGGAATCTACCGCTCCGATGCGCACGGCCGGTTTCTGGATGTGAATCCGGCGCTGATTGCAATGCTGGGCTACGACTCGCCCGAGCAGGTGATGCAACTGGATCCGGTGTGCGAAGTGTTTCTGAATCCCGAGGAGCACGAGCGGCTGACCAAGGAATTACAGCAGAAAGGGCGGCTCGACGGGCTCGAAGTGCGGTGGAAACGAAAAGATGGCGGCGCCATCACGGTCCGGTTGAGCGGACGCGGCACGAGTGGTCCCGAAGAAGTAGAGAATGTGCTGGAGATCATCGCCGAGGACGTGACGGAGCGGCGCGCCCTGGAAGATCAGTTTCGCCAGGCCCAAAAGATGGAAGCGGTTGGACGGCTGGCCGGCGGCGTGGCTCATGACTTCAACAATCTGCTGATGGTGATTAGCGGGTATACCGAAGTTCTGCTTGATGAGTTGAAATCCCAGGACGAACTGCAAAGCAAGGCCGAAGCGATTCAGCAGGCAGCCGACCGGGCCACCACGCTCACGCGGCAACTTCTCGCGTTCAGCCGCAAGCAACTGCTGGAACTCAAGGTGGTGGACGTTAACGCCATCGTGTCCGACATGGAGCGGCTGCTGCGCCCGCTGATCGGCGAGACGATCGAGCTCTCCACTCATCTGAAGCCCGACGTCGGTCATACACGCGCCGACGCCGGTCAACTCGAACAAGTGATCATGAATTTAGTGGTAAACGCCCGCGACGCAATGCCGACAGGCGGAAAGGTTCTGATCCAGACCGAGCGGCTGGAACTGGATGCGCGGCGGCGCGAGCATTCGCTGATTCCTCCCGGTCCATACATTCTGCTTTCTGTGTCGGACACGGGAGCCGGCATGGACAAGGAAACGCAGTCGCGAATTTTCGAGCCGTTCTTCACGACCAAGGAAAAAGGCAAGGGAACCGGACTGGGGCTCTCGACCGTGTACGGCATCGTGAAGCAAAGCGGCGGATTCATTTTTGCGCACAGCGAGATGGGCCAGGGCACGACCTTTCGCATCTATCTTCCGCGCGTGGAAGACGCCGCCGAGCATAGCGGTCCTGTCAAAAATCCAGCTGCGGCGGCGGGCGGATCGGAAACGGTGCTGCTCGTGGAAGACGAAGAGTCGGTGCGGCAACTCGTGCGCGATACGCTGGCCGCCAAAGGCTACAAGGTCATCGAAGCCCCGAACGGCGAAGCCGGACTGAAGGTGTCGGACGAACACACGGGGACGATTGAAGTGCTGATCACTGACGTGGTGATGCCGGGCATGGGTGGGCGGGAACTCGCGAAGCGGGTGTCAGCGGCGCGGCCGGATATCAAAGTCCTGTTCCTCTCCGGCTACACCGAGGACGCGATCATCCACGAAGGCGTGCTCGAACCGGGCACCGCATTTCTGCAAAAGCCCTTCACTCTACAAATGCTTTCACGCAAGGTTCGCGAAGTTCTGCGTGGCGAGATCTGACGCCCGAGAATCCTCATCGGGGACACCCAGGTTAGCGTCCAAAGAGCGGACGCGAACCTGGGCCACCCCAATTCGCGGGCCTGCCGAACTGGCTTTCGATTGGCATCCAAATCCTCGTTCCCTCTGGACAAACGAAAGCAAACGATATAAAAAGAAAGCCGAAGGGAAAGTGACGTTTTGCGCCAGTTTCCCCGGGGGAATCCTTGCTCAACGAAGAGCGCCGCAGAGCGATCCTCGAAATTCTGAACCGGGAGGGCCGCGTGCTGGTCCTCGACCTGGCAAAGCGTTTCGCGACATCGCAGGTCACCATCCGGAAAGATCTGGAAGACCTGCACGCTCACGGATTGATTCACCGCACGCATGGCGGTGCTTTGCCTGCTCGCGAAGGCGCCTTGGAAGATCCGACGCTGCGCGAGAAAGAGAAGCTGCACCGCAAGGAAAAACTGAGAATTGCGGAGGCTGCGGCACGACTGGTGCAGGAAGGGCAGGTGGTAATCCTTGATTCCGGGACCACCACCACGGCGATCGCGCGCGCTTTACGTCACTTTCAAAATCTTACGATTGTGACGAACGCGGTGAACATCGCGGCGGAGCTTTCGGGCACTGCGGTGGAAGTCATTCTGACCGGCGGCACGCTGCGGAAGAACTCATTCTCCCTAGTGGGGCCTATCGCCGAAGAAACCCTGCACCGCCTGAACGCCGATCTTTTGTTTCTGGGAGTGGATGGATTTGACGTGCAATACGGGTTGAGCACGCCGAACCTGCTGGAAGCGAAGGTGAACCGCGTAATGGTCGAGGTGGCCAAGCGCACTGTGGCTGCGTGCGATTCGAGCAAATTCGGAAGGCGAAGCCTGTCGTTGATCGCGCCGCCGCAAGCATTGCATGAAGTGATTACCGATCGCGGTGCGCCGAAGTCGGACGTCAAGATGCTGAAGAAAGCGGGGATCGAGGTGACACTTGTCTGACGCTGGGAGCACCCCTGCCAATGCGCAGTCGCCGAATGGGTCTTATACGCTGATCGAGATCCTGAGCCAGCCGCTGTGCTGGAAATCGATTTTCAGCGATTTCGAAAAGACCGGCGAGCTGAAGAACATCGCGAAGGAATTTTCCGATGTGCCCGAGTGGCTGTTCATCGGATGCGGCTCGAGTTATTACGTGGCGCAATCGGCAGCGGCCACAATGACAACGCTGACCGGCAGGCGGGCGCAAGCGATCCCCGCCTCGGAGCTGCTCTTGTTTCCCGAGTTGGCGCTGGGTGGAAGGGGAAAGTTCCTGCCCATCCTGATTTCGCGTTCAGGAAGGACATCGGAAGTCTTGCGGGCGGCGGAATTTTTTCGCGAAAAAGCGATCCCAACGCTCGGGGTTGGGTGCGCGACCGGACAGGCCCTAGAGAAATTGGTGACCCGCGCCATCATTCTTCCACCCGCGGATGAGCAGAGCACGGTGATGACGCGGTCGTTCAGTTCGATGCTAATGACGCTGCAGGCGCTGGCAGCGACGATCGCGGGCCGCACCGACTTTCTGCAGGCTCAGCGTACGGCTGTCCCCAAGACTGCGGAGGTCTTGCTCTCAACGCTTCCGCAGCAGGTCCACAGCTTTGTAGGCAAGCACAGGTTTGACGACTACGTGGCTCTTGGACAAGGCGGCGTTTACGGAATCGCCTGTGAGACTGCGCTCAAGCTCACGGAGATGTCGGTGTCGTACGGGCAGAGCTTCCACGCGCTGGAGTTCCGTCATGGGCCGAAGTCGATCGTGAGCGGACGGACGCTGATTGTCTGTTTGCTATCGGAGTCTGGGTACTCGGCCGAAGTTGAAGTTCTGGAAGAGGTGAAGCGTTTGGGCGGGACAACGCTCGTGGTCGCGAACCAGGCAGAGAGTCGCGCAAAAAAGTCGGCGGATCTGTTGATCGAGCTGAAGGCAGAGGTGCCGGAGGCAGCGAGGCTCCCGCTCTATGTCCTGTCTGGCCAGCTGATGGGACTCTACACCGGACTCGGCAAGGGACTGGATCCCGACAATCCGCGCAACCTCAGTCGCGTTGTCGTGCTTGAAGACGAGGATCCTCGGGAAGAACCCACGCATGCCGCAATTTGACGTCACGATTGCGGGCGAGCTGAATCTCGACCTGATTCTTTACGGACTCCCCGCGGAGTTGCCGGAGGAGCGGGAACTGCTTGCTCAGCGCATGATGCTGACGCTCGGGAGTTCCTCGGCGATCGTTGCCCACAACCTGGCTGCACTGGGTTGCCGCGTTGGGTTCGTGTCGAAGATTGGTGATGATCCTTTCGGCCAGATCGCGGTCGAGAGGCTGGCTGCGGGCGGCGTGGACGTCAGCAGGGTTCGCAGGGTTCCCGGAGAAACGAAGACCGGCCTGACGGTGATCCTGCAACGGGAGCAGCGGCGGAACATTCTCACCTATCCAGGAACCATCTTCGAGCTTGCTCCGGAGGATCTGGATTTCGATTACCTGGCGGACTCAGGGCACTTTCACCTGTCGTCGTATTATTTGCAGCGAGGAATGACTGCGCATGTCAGCGAACTGTTCGCGCGACTCAAGGCCGCGGAGCTCACCATCTCACTCGACACGAATGACGATCCCGACGACACGTGGCAGGGAGGGCTGCTGGATGTTTTGCGCTATGTGGATGTGTTCCTGCCAAACGCTCGAGAACTAAAGCGGATTGCGGGAACCAATGACCTGGATGCAGCGATGAACGCTATCACGCAGAAGGTGCCCGTGGTCGTGGTGAAGATGGGCGAGCGGGGCGCGATTGCGCAGCGCGGGGGCCAACGCATCGAGAGCCCGGCCGCGCGCGTGAACTTTGTGGATCCGGTGGGCGCAGGCGACAGCTTCGATGCGGGATTCCTTTCTCAATACGTGCGCGGAGCTGACCTGGAGACCTGCTTGCGCTGGGGCAATCTCGCGGGAGCATGGTCGACGACGCAGCCCGGCGGGACCGAAGCCTTCCGGGACAAAGACGCAACGATCTCTTTTCTGCGGGAACACGGGGCGCAGATTTGATCAAGTAAGGCGGCGCAATTGGCCAAACCATCCTTGTAGTTTTCCTATTGGCAAAGGCGCGAAGCCACATGACTCGTTGCGGATTGTCTGCACGCTCTTTCGACCACATGTAAAGAAACGTCAAAGGTGCAATTGGCGCGTGTCCGTTGGTAACCACTTTCGCTAGCAACCTTTTGATATTCTCAAACATATAAACAATTGAGGGTGGGCGTGCAACGCATGCGTCCGGGATGGCGACCGGAACGCAACTTTCGGCCAGAGCTTGGGTTAGAACCAGCTTACTTGGATTCAATCAGAGTGGAGGCGTTGCCGTGTCCAGTCGTTGCGCTACAGAACTGTCTTCCTGCAAGTTTTTACCTCAACAACATCCTCACAAGCTCCTGTTAGGTGTCACGCTCGCACTGCTGGGATTCGCGCTGGCCTGCGGATCGGGCGGCTCCAGTATCCCGATCACCGGAACTTTCGGGAACAGCAGCATGAAGGGCAACTATACCTTCCACTTGTATGGCGTCGATACCACGGGTTTTCAGTACGCGGAGGCCGGCGTATTCGTGGCCGACGGCAATGGCAACATCACGAGCGGGACCGACGACTTCAATCAACTGAACAGCAGCAGTCCTCTGGTTTCCAATGGCATGACTGGGACGTACAGCATCGGCAAGGACGGCAACGGACAGATCATCTTCACTCTGGCGAATGTTGCGCCCCCGAATAACACATTTAGTGTAGCCATCACGCTGGTCAGCACGTCGAAGATGTACATGACGGAGATCGACTCGTTTGCGAACGCGTATGGCGCAGCGACGTTGCAAGACACAACCGCGTTTACGGCGCCGCCCAGCGGGACATTCGCATTTCGCATTCACGACAAGGCCGCCTCTGGCTCGGCGGCGTTAGTCGGAGCGATGACTTCGAATGCCGGAACGATCAGCGGAACCCTGGATGAATTACGGACCGGCACGCTGAGCTCCGGGGTCACGGTCACATCCGGATCCTTTTCCGCTCCAGACACGACCGGGCGCGGCACGATGACGTTCACCGACACGCTGTCGATTACGAGCAGCTACGTTTATTACGTGATCGACGCAAACACGGTAGAAGTGATCCAGTCGGATCCTAACAACCTGGGACTTGGGCGGTTTGAGAAACAAACGGGTGGAGCGATCACGCTCTCGGGCAATTATGTTTTCGGAAGCCGGGGCGACACCAACGGTGCAATCCCCATACTGGCAGTGCATAGCGTGGGAGGATTCACGGCGGACGGCACTTCCGCCATCACCTCAGGCGCGTATGACTCGGTGCAGGATGGCAACCAGATCACGAATCAGCCCTTCACGGGAAGTTTCACTTCGACTCCGAATGGAAGATTTGCGGTGACGTTCAATCCGTCGGGGACAAGTCCGATCAACGAAGTTTTTTGGATGGTGAGTTCAACGCGGGCGTTCTTCCTGGTCGCTGACACGGCAAAGGTAGAGGATGGCACGATCGATGCGCAGCAAACGGCTTCGTTCGGAAATAGCAGCCTTTCAGGACAGTATGCCTACCTGAATGGCGGCTTCGATTTCACGCCCGAGCAGTTGACGCGCGTCGGCACGTTCATACCGAACGGCAACGGCAACCTCAATCTGAATGAGACTGTGAACGCCTTCACGACCACAACTGGCGCCATCCTGAACAACCCGGTGGTGCCGGGTACGTACACGGTGGCATCGAGCGGCCGCGCAACCGCGAGCCTGACTGGGGCGACCAACAACATCGACCTGGTCTTGTACATGGTTTCGCCGAGCCAGGCTTATGTTCTGCAGAATGACGCGGGAACGGAGATCTCTGGCGAAACCACCTTGCAGGTATCGCCGTAGTTTCTGGTTTTTAAAGAAAACGCCGGGCTGCATCGCAGCCCGGTTTTTTTGTTTGCGGATCCGCCGGAGATGTTTTTGATCCGCGTAATCCTCCAGGGAATTCTATTTCCTAATGGCTGACCTCTAACAGCAGGTGATCTTTGAAGGTGGCGGCCAGCTTGGGCGATTTGCCGATGCCTGCTTCCACCGTTCCGAGCGCTTTGCCATCCGCGTAGTCGGTGACATGGTAGGTGCCGGGTTTGAGTCCGCGGAGTTCGATTTCTCCCTTCCACTCACTGTTCTGTTCGGGCGTGAAGAAGGCGTAATACATCGCGCCGTCTTTTTCGATCGCGTAGCCCTCAGGAAAGTCGTAACCGTACGTGTATAGATCAAGGAAGTTGCCCTTCGAGAGCATCTTCTGGTTGTAGATCGAGGTCCATTTCTTCCAGACTTCGTCTTTGTGCTCTGTGAGGTTGACCTCTTTGAATTTTGGCCCTTCGATTTCGGGCCAGACAAACTTCGTCCCGACGACCCCGCCGGTTCCGATCGTGGAAGCAAAGTCCTCGCCATGCTCGCGCCAGTGATCCTTGCCGACACGATCCATGGTGGAGAGCTCGACGTGATCGCCGTAGACGGCCGATTCGGGACCGAGGAGCGCCTTGTACATCTTGATGCGACGGCGAACTTGCGTGGCGCCGACCGGATCGGCCGTAACGGCCTGGTCCATGTACGGCAGCCACGCAAGCGACGGGGGAGTGCCACACGGGCAGCTCTGCGTAACGCTGTTCGGTTTAATGGCGCGCGTCGTCTGGAAGATGATCTTGTAGACGTCGGCGACGGCGTTCACCGAGTCCTGCGGTGACTTGTGGTGGTGGGCCGGGTTGTAGCACTGCGGGACGGAATAGATGTTGTCGAGCTTGGACCCGTCGTAGCCCCAGTCGCGGATGAATTTCTCGGTCAGCTGCTTGTAATAAGCCTGCACTTCGGGAACAGCCGGACAAAGCGCTGCGAGATCGCGCGTCATACGCCCGTGCTTGCCTTCTTTGTCGAGAATCAGCCAGTCCGGATGTTCTTGCACGACCTTCGAGACGACGTATTTGTGCGACTCCCATTTTCCCTGGCCGTCTTCTGCGCCGAGTGGCAACCACCAGAGTTGCACGAGCAAGTTCTGCTTATGGAAGTCGTCGGCCATGGTTTTGATGGAGTCGCCGGGAAAGGTTTCGGAGCGCGGATTCCAATCGCCGTACGTGTCGAACCAGCGGTCGTCGAGCGTGGCCCACTTGATGTTCATCTCTTTCAGCTTGGGAATCGTGCCTTCCATCTGCGCGGGCGTGACGTTGAATTCGTATCCCCAGCCGCACCAGCTGATGTTGTAGGCCTCGGAGGAGGGCTTCGGGATGTTCCATCCTTCTTTCTGCAGGACGCTCGACCAGATGCGCAGCGGCTCATAGAAATCGCCGTGGTAGATGGCGACGAAACTGCGCGGCGTGGAGTACGACTCGCCGGGCTTCAAGGTGGCATGCGCCGGGATGTCGAGAGAGGTATCGACACGCTGATCGCTGTCGACCTTCACGGGCAGTGAGAGTGTAAGCGGAAGCGTTTCGACGTGACCGATCGCTTCGCCGACGCTTCTGGTCCAGAACGCGACGACCGGAACGCCGCCACCATAGCCGCCTTTCACCGCTTCGCCCATGGCGTTGGGTTGAGCGGATGTGCGAGTCAGCTTGAAGATGTCATCTTTGCCCCACTCGTAGCTTGATCCCTGGAAAGACCACATGTCGAACGGAGCAGCTTTGGGATCGGCTACGTTGGCGCTGAGACGATGTTGCTGATCGACCACACGATCAAGAGTCACGTCCGCCGTACCGGTGTTTTTGTAGTCGACGGTGGAAAGTAGAAGGTTCGGAAAATCGTCGTAGGCTTCGACAGTGAGGACCCGCTGAATTCCCCCTGGCGTGCTCCCGAGAACATGCGCGGGAATCTCGACGTGCTTGCCCCGGCCAAGCTTGCCGATGGATTCGAGAATCTTGGCCTGATCGAAGTCGAGAACGAAGTGGACGTCGGAGCCATTTTGCACGAAGTAGTCGCTTTCGTTCGGCGCGCCCAGCTTGGGATCGTCGAGTGTGAGGCGTTTGCCCTCACGCAAAAGAAAGGCCTGGACGTAACCGGACGGACCCACCTCGAAGGCAGACATGGGGGTCGTGAGAACGAGGGGCCCGCCGGACTTAACCTCTACTTGGATGTCCGAGGGACGCGTGGGCGGCTCCTTCGCCCGCGGTTTGGGCTGGGAGCGTGTGCAGTTCAGCGTGACGAGCGAAGTCAATGTGAGGAAGCAGAGTGCGGACATGCGGACGAATAGCTTATTCACTGGACCCCCTTGGCCGGAGAACCGGTCAAGTCTTGGTGAAAGAGGCTGAACAGGTGTTCGGCGTTTTTGTGATAGACCTTCTCGAGCACATCGTCGGGCAAGTCGAGGCCACTGATGGTGAACCGGCCTTGCCCTGGCGAGCCCCAATAGTCAAAGTATTCGTCGGCAGTTTCCAAAAAACGAAAATTGTTCCGGTACATCGCTTCGGTCACTTCGTTGTCGGTCCCGAACATCACGCGGTCTGGATATTTTAAAAATAGCTCGCGCGTGCGGCGCGGCTGGCGGCCGAGTTCCGCTTCGCGTGCGCCAAATTCCACCATCACGTTTGGATATTGATCGAGCATCGACTGCACCCAATCGAGATTCTCCGGCCAGCCCATGTGGAGCGAGACGAAATGCGTGTTGGGGTGCCTCGCAAACACGCGATTGCGAGCCTCGAGGAGAGACTTCAGGCTGGGAAAGTCCCGCCCGTAAAAACTCCAGTCAGGATGCTCGATGAGCTCTTCGTAGCGTTCGTTCGTCGCATTGATCGGCAAGAAGAAGGCCTCGGGGTCGCCGGTGTGAATGAATACGGGGATGCCGAGACGGCCGCATTCCTCCCACACGGGGTCAAGGCGCGGATCGTCGATGGCAATCAGCTTTTCATTTTTGTCACGCACGCCAAGGCCGAGATCTTTGAGGAACTTCAATCCGCGGGCGCCGCGCGCTACGGAGTCGCGAATGAGGGCAACCATCTCCTCGCCGAAATTCGGATCGTTGACCTTGCTGTAGTCGAGTTGCGTGAAAACTATGAAGCGGCCCGGATAGGGCTTCACCATTTCCTCGATCACCGCCTGCAGCTTGTTACCCCACATGCCGGTCAGAATGACAATCGTCTTCACGTTGGTTTTATCCATGACTTCGACGACGCGCTCGGGCGGCATGTGTTCGTCAATGCGCGCCGCATCGTTCACGTGATTGTGCACGTCGATGACGTAGAACTTCGCGCGATCGACGGGGTGCACCGGGACGTGCAGCATGGAGGCAGGTTTGAAATCTCTTAGGAGGAGGGTCTTCTTTTGCTCGGCGTCGGCCGCCGATTTGTAACCGATTTGCGGAGCCTGGCTCTGGGCAAGGCCAAAGGCCACAAGGAGTGAGAAAAAGAGCAGAGAGAACAGGAGTCCCGAGAAGATTCGTCTTGCTATCGAGGACGCGTACATGGAGTTGGTCACCACCTATTTTAGAGCGCGGGAACGGTGGAACCTGCATTTTCGCTGATTCGCGACCGACTTTCGATTGCTTTCTATTTTGATCGATTCCAAAGCTTCCCGTAGATCAGATGGCTCGGACGCCGCATCGTCAACTTCGCCTTTTCGATCCGTCGCAAATATCCAGCTATTCATAGGCATGCTATGGATTATTCATATTTTGAATCGCTGCCGTACCGCCCGTCGGCCGCCCGGTCTACCGCTGGATCATGCGTCGTCCCAGCCCAACTTCATTCTTGACATCGCTCCAGAACGAAAGTAAAAGTAAGTGTTCGTAATATACATCAAAAGCAGTGCTGTCATCCTGCGAGTCCACAAAATCTGGAATGGTCTGCCCAACGAGACCGTTGCGCTTTCTGAGCCTGCAGTGAAGGAGCCGCTTATGCCAACCGTGCGCACTCTCCGTCGTTTGTTCCTACCCATCCTCCTCACTTGCCTCAGTGGAGTGGCCTCTGCCCAAAAAGACACCGGCAGCATCGTGGGGACGGTGAAAGATCAGAGTGGCGCCGTGGTTGCCGGCGCCAAGGTGATCGTGACTGACCTGGAACGCGGGCAGAACTTCACCGCGACGACGAGCGATGCCGGAGAGTACGTCGCCGGGCCGTTGCACGTCGGCCGTTACTCGGTGACGGTTGAGAAGAGCGGTTTCAAAAAGGCAGTTTCGGAAGCGGTTGACCTCGACGTCCAGCAGCGCATCGCGGTGAACATCTCGCTGGAGATCGGCCGGCAAACGGAACAGGTCCTGGTGACCGGGACCGCGCCCTTGTTGGAAACCGAGACGTCGGAACTAGGGCAGGTCGTAGATCGCAAACGCGTCTCGAACCTTCCGTTAAACGGCCGGAACTTTGCACAACTGGCGCTGCTGAGCACCGGAACCGCACCCAGCGAACCCGGCGCCCGCGACGAGGGCGGGTATGGCTTCAGCGCGAACGGCGCACGCTCACTGCAGAACAATTTTCTTCTGGATGGAGTCGACAACAATTCCAATCTGCCCGATCTGTTGAATGAAACGAACTTTGTCATTCAACCTCCGGTCGAGTCTCTGCAGGAATTCAAGGTCCAGACCAATGCCTACAGCGCGGAGTTCGGGCGCGGCAATGGCGCGATCGTGAACGCGGTCATCAAATCGGGGACAAACCAGATCCACGGTTCGGCGTGGGAGTTTTTGCGGAACAATAAATTTGACGGGCGGAACTATTTCGATCCGGTCGGTCCTGTTCCGCAGTACCAGCAGAACCAGTTCGGGGCGACGTTCGGCGGGCCGATCGTGTTGCCGCATATCTATAACGGCATGAACCGGAGCTTCTTCTTCGTCGACTACGAGGGCTTTCGCGTTCGCGAGGCACAGACACAAGTCGCGTTTGTGCCGCCAACGGCGTGGCGTACCGGCGATTTTTCGAGCCTGATCGACTACACATCGCAGGTTTTCGACCCCAACACCGGCAACCCTATTCTCGACTGCCACAGTCAGCCGACCTATGCCGGCGAGATCTTCGATGCAAAATTAGCAGGGACGCTCAACGGCAACGCTTGTGGTCTTCCATTTCAATACGACAGCACCGGAAAACCTCTGAACATTATTCCTGCGACTCCGGTCGTGGCTGGTGGAGGAAGTCTCGATCCGCTCTCGTTACGACTGGCTGCACTGTACCCAACGGCTGGCCCCATAACGGCGAGCGGCAACAACTTCGTTGCGAACCCGGTTCGCAAGGAAACGCGCAATAACTTTGACGTGCGCGTCGACCAGAAGTTCAGTGACAAAGACAACACGTTCTTCCGGTTCAGTTTTGAACATCAACCCAGCTTCATTCCTGGCACGTTCGGCGGGTTGGCCGACGGCGGCGGCTTCTTCAGCGGCGATGAGGACTTTTCCTACCGTAGCTTTGCCACGAGCTGGACACACATTTTCAAGCCAGAAGTGATCAACGAATTCCGCCTGGGCTACAACCGCGTCAATGCGCAGCGGTTGGAACTGAACGCAAATACCAACGTATCGGGAGATCCGAGCATTAATTTCCCCGGCGTTCCTTTTGCGCCGGGAATCGGCGGGCTGCCGCAACTCACTTTCTCCGATGTAGCGCAACTCGGAAGCCCGACGTTCCTGCCGTCCAGGGAACTTCAGAATTCGTACACGCTTTCGGAAAACCTGACCTTGGTGAAGGGTCGACATACTTGGAAATTCGGCACTGAGATTCGCCGCGAAGAGTTCACGATTTTCCAACCCGCAGCGCCACGCGGAACACTCGACTTCAACAGTACACTCACCGACAATCCGGCAGCGATCGGCACCGGCGGCACCGGGTTCGCATCCTTCATGGCGGGAATGACGGATGGCGGCAGCATCAACAACCTGCACAACGTCGACTACTTCCGCAACACGTACGCCTTCTACGCGCAGGACGACTGGAAAGTAACGCCCTCCCTCATTTTGAATCTTGGCCTTCGCTACGAGTTGTTCGGCACCGTGTCGGACCGTTTCAACGACATCGGGAACTTCGATCTGAGCGATCCCACCAATCCAACCATCGTCGTTCCGAAAGGACAGACCGCGCAGCTTACGCCGTTCATCGCGCAGTACGTGAAGATCAGTGCAACCGGCAGCCGCGGGCTGATCAATTCGGATCTGAACAATTTCGCGCCGCGCCTCGGCATGGCGTGGCAGTTTATGCCGAAGACGGTGCTGCGCGCTGGATACGGAGTTTTTTACGGAGGCCAGGAGAACGGACCGTATTCGAATCCCAGTCCGGGATTCAACCCTCCATTTTTCGTGAACCAGTCCTTCATTGCGCCGTGCAGTGCTCCATCCGCAAACAGCAACCAGGATTGCCGGGTGACACTGATTCCACAGCTCTCTTTTGGCTTCCCGGCGAATTCATTGGTTGACCCCAACACGCCGATTTTCTTCTCGGTCGACAAGAATCTCCGCACCCCATACATGCAACAGTGGCATTTAGGGATCGAGCAGGAGTTGCCGGGCAACAGCGTGTTCGCGCTGACCTATGCCGGATCGAAAGGAACGAAGCTCTACACGTTCTTCAACGGCAACCAGGCAGAGCCGACCGCCGATCCTAATGCGGCGACGGCGCCTCGGCGACCAGTGTCTGCCAATCTGATCAATCCGCCGGATGGGATGACATGCTCGCTGGCGAATCCGCAGGACTGCTCACCCGTCTTTGACACCGGCATCGACTGGTTCCGGTCGACCGGTTCCTCCAACTACAACTCACTGCAGGCGCGGTTCGAGAAGCGCTTTTCCAAGGGCTTGCAGTTCCAGGCGTCTTACACGTGGGCGCATTCGCTCGATATCGCGTCGAACGCAAACCTTGGGCCCACGCAGAACAATAGCGACTTCCGCGACTTCCGCATTCCGCAACAGGAGTACGGCAACTCGGACTTTGACGTGCGCAATCGGCTGGTCATCAATTCGATTTACGAGTTGCCGATTGGGAAGGGCAAGCATTTTCTGGGTGACGCGCAAGGGTTCGTGAACCAGGTGGTCGGTGGGTGGCAGGTCGCGAACATCATTTCCATTTCCAGTGGCAACTGGTACACGGTGCTCGATGCCAACGGGAATTTTGCCAATGCTGATGGCGGAGCCGGAGGCGTCTCGCAGCGCCCGGACGTCGTCGGAGACTGGAACCGTCCCGGCCAGATCGCGGCGAATCCAAGCTGCGTCGGTCCGACGAAGATTCACACGCCGAGCGCGTGGTTCAATACTTGCGCGTTCGTCGATCCGGCGCTGGGTTCGTTTGGCGATGTGGGGCGCAACACCATCGAAGCTCCCGGCTACCGGACGTGGGATTTCTCAGCGTTCAAGTTCTTCAAGCCTTCGGAGCGCACCGAACTGGAATTCCGCGCGGAGTTTTTCAATCTGCTGAACCATACGAATTTCCTGTTCGCCAACAGTGGTCCACAGAACGGCAACAACGCCACGATCCTGGGCACGTCGCAGTTCGGCAGCCTGACGGCCGCGCGTCCGCCAAGGCAGATTCAGTTTGCATTGAAATTCAGCTTCTAGAGGCAAGTGTTTGGGTCTTAGATCTTGGGTTTAGGGATTCGGTCTTCGGTGTTGGTGACTGCGCTCAGAGGAGCGAGCAAGCATCGGCACACGGGACGGTAGAAACGCTAGCCGACCTGCCAAACGGTATCGAGGAGGGTGCCGTCGACCCACTTCACGACGGCAACAGGACGGTCACTGAGTTTGGGGCGAGCAGGCTTCCCCCCGCAAATTTGCTCGACCTCGCTCTTGATGTCCTGGATCGGGCGGATCGGGAGCTTCGAACCTTTTACCGCGTCGCGAAGGTCCGTGCGCAGCGGATTGATTGCAATTCCGCGTTCTGTAACCACCACGTCGATCATCTCGCCCGGGCCAGTCAGCGTCGTCACTTCATCGACAATCACGGGGATGCGATCGCGGAACGAAGGCAGCGCAAGGATGCTGCATCCCGAGAACAGGCAGTTCTGCCAGCCGCCGATGCCGTGTAGCAGTCGGCCGTCGGAGTGCGTCACGACGTTGGCATTGAAGTTGACGTCCACTTCGGTGGCGCCAAGCACGACGGCGTCGACCATCGATGCGAAATTTCCCTTGCCGTGGTAGTTGTAGGACGTAAACGGCGATGTCGCCACGTGGCGCGGGTCGGAGGCCATCGACTTTACGCCATCAAGATCGAATGTCTGGCCGTCAAGAATGTAGTCGGTCAGACCTTCTTGTAGCAACTCCACCAGATACTTCGTCGAGCCGCCGCGCACGAAGCGGGCCTTCACGCCGTCTTCTTTCATCATGCGGCGCAAGTAATCGACGAAGGCAAGCGCGATGCCCCCAGCGCCAGCCTGAAACGAGAAGCCATTTTTCATGATGCCGGCGTCGCGCAGGAAGCGGGCGACGAACTCGGCGATGCGCAGGCGGTCGGGCGAGCGTGTGATCATCGTGGTGCCGGAGACGATCTTCGCTGGATCGCCGATGGAGTCGACTTCTACGACGTAATCGACGTTGTTTCCCTGGATCTGCCACGGTACGCATGGGAAGGGCACGAGATTGTCGGTGACGACGATGACGTAGTCGGCGTACATCGAATCGGCGAGGGCGAAGCCGAGGGAACCGCAAGCGGACTTGCCGTGGGAGCCGTCGGAATTGCCGAAGGCGTCGGCAGTGGGCGCGGCGATGACCGCGATGTCGATGTGGACTTCGCCGTCCTGAATCGCCTGCCACCGGCCGCCGTGCGAGCGCAGCACACCCATGCCGCGCATCTTGCCCTGTGTGCAGTAGTCGCCGAGCGGACCGTTCATGGAGCCTTCGATGTGGTGGATGACGCCCTTCTCCATCAGACCGATCGCGTCTTTCTGCGAGGGGAACGAGGCGCTCGGGAACCAGAAGAGATCTTTCACGCCGATCTTCGCCGCGGCTTCGAGCATCATCATCGCGACCTTGTCGCCGTCTCGCAGATGATGATGGTTGGAAATCACCATGCCGTCGCGGAGACCACACTTGCGCAACGCAGTTTCGAGATTGGGAAGACGCTTGTCGCCGTTCTCCGGGTAGTCTTTGCTGGAGCGGATTGGCGGTGCCTGTTTGCGTCCGCGCGGCTGGAACTTGCCGACCCCCAGATAAGGAATCTGCGGCCGGTTGTTGACCATGACGGGGATGCGGCGCTGGGCCGCGTTATGGGCGAGTTCGACGCGCTCGGTCATGAGTGAGGCAAAACCCTCTTCACCACAGAGTCACAGAGGTACGGAGAAAAACGTTTGACCACTGAGGACATAGAGGAGCACAGGGAGAAAAGAGACTCCAAATATCTTTGACTACTCTGTCTTGACCTGCTCGTCATAGCTGCTTAGAGCCAAAATCTTCCTGCATCCTAACCAACGTCTTGCGGTATTTCTTGTTTCGTATCGGCATAAAGCCACGATGCCATGAAAAATGCCGCTGCAAAATAAAGACCGGTTAGCAATAGATTGGAGACCAGCGAAACCCGCGCAACAATCCACGGCTCCTGACCGATGTATGTTCGCCCCCGAAAGGCCTCCGTTAACATCGTGTTTAGGGCCGGCATGATCCCGGCAAAAAAAGCCTCGAATCCTCGGCCGACGAGATACCCAATCGCAATCGCACCGATGTACTGATTAAGGAGAATTGTCTTGATTTGAGGAATCACACTCGGACTCCGACTGAAGAGCATCTCTTTTTCATGCCAATCCCATCGCCTTTGCGCGGGCTACCAGTTTCAACGCGCGCTGGACCACGGGCGCATCGATCATCTTCGATCCCAGGCTCACGACGCCGATGCCGCGCTGCTGCGCTTCCTCGAATGCGTTGACGACCTTTTGCGCCTTTTCGATTTCGCCTGCAGTAGGCGCAAACGCTGCGTGAATCACGGGAATCTGCGCGGGATGAATGCAGCCCATGCCCTCAAACCCATACGCGCGCGAGGCCTCGCCCCAGCGCTTGAGGCCCTCCATGTCCGCGACATCGCTGTAGACCGAATCGATCGCCTGCACTCCCGCGGCTTTCGCGGCGTTTACGAGACGGCTGCGCGCGTACAGCGATTCGCGACCTTCGGGAGTTCGGGGAACGCCCATATCCGCCGTGTAGTCCTCCAGGCCGATGGTAAGTGCGACGACATTCTCGGTGGACGCCGCGATCGCGCCGGCGCTCTCGATGCCCTGACTGGATTCCAGAATCGGCATCAGCCAGATCGGCCGGTTGATCGAGTGCCTGATTTTCAGCTCGCTGATCATGCGATCCACCTGCGTGACCTGTCCCGGATGTTCGACCTTGGGAATCAGAATGAGATCCGGCGATTCCGGAATAATTTCCGCGAGATCTTCGAGGCCGAGTGGAAGTTGGTTGATCCGCACCATGCGCTCGCAGGCACTGAAATTCACAGCTCGTAACGCGTTGCGGACCAGGAGGCGAGCGGCATCTTTCTCCGCGTGATGAACCGAGTCTTCCAGGTCGAGAATGATCGCATCGGGACCATGCAATCCGGCGTTAATCGTGTACTTCGGTTCCGTGCCCGGGAGGTAGAGTCGCGAGCGACGCAACCGGTCTTTTGGCGAAGGCTCGGGCAAAGGGACTTTATCGGGAAGGGCTTTTTGATTGGCTCCTAGCCCGGCGCGGCGAACGACCGTCTCGATGCGGGCGGCGATCACATAAGGAAGTGCGCCTTCATCGTGGATCGAAACCTTGGCGTTCTTCACGCCAAGCGTTTCGAGGACGCTGCGAGCCTGCGCCATGATCGCTTCCCCATAATAAGGAGCGACGCGCGACTCAAGCCCGAGCTCGATCCCGCCGGAATCGCGCGGCTCGATCGCGACGTGCAGGTCGGAGCGGACATCTTTGCCCCAATGACCTGCTTCGGCGGCTCGGGATGTGTTTGAGTCAGCCATCAACGGAAGTCAACCGCACACGAATGTCATGAAGAAACATGGTAAGGCAATTGCGGGGCGCCACTGCGTGCCCAACGTGGTTCACTCACAATTTGGCCAGGATTGCGTCTGTCATCTGCACGGTTGACGCGGCGCCCTGGCTGATGGATTTTGCGCCGCCGGAAATGCGCATCATGTCGTAAGTGCGGACTTTGCCCTCTTTCACCACGGCCGCGACTGCGTTGCGGATCCGATCGGCTTTGTCGGTCTCGCCTACGTGTTCGACCATCATCGCGGCGGAAAGAATCATGGCGATCGGATTGACGATGGGCGGATTCAGCTCGGCGTATTTCGGGGCCGAGCCGTGGGTCGGCTCGAAGACAGCGACCGTGTCGCCGATGTTGCCGGAGGCAGCGAAGCCGAGACCACCGACCAATCCGGCGAAAGCGTCGGAGAGGATGTCGCCAAACAGGTTCGAGGCAACGATCACGTTGTAGTCCTCGGGGTTCTTGTTCAGCCACATCAGCTGCGCGTCGATGTTCGTGGACCAAAGCTGGATATCGGGGTAGTTCTTCTGAGTCTCCTTGGCCGTTTCTTCCATCATGCCGCTGGTTTCGCGGACGACATTCGGCTTTTCGCAGATGGTGACCGCCTTGAACTTCTTTTTCTTTGCGTATTCGAAGGCCGCCGTGATGATGCGGCGGGCCGCAGGCCGGGTGATGATGCGGACGCTCACGGCGATATCGGGACCGGGGACGTTGGCGAAGGCCTTGAATTTGGGATGCGAGTTTAGCGCGGTTCGTACGACCTCCGGAGGATTGGTCCACTCGATGCCCGCGTACATACCCTCGGTGTTCTGGCGGAAGACGGTCGTACTAATGTGCGGCTCGTCAAAGCCGCCGTCGGTGCGCTTGCGGATGTAGTTCAGCGGATTGCCGGTGAAGCCGGTGCACGGACGCATGCAGATATCGAGATTGAACTTCTGCCGCATAGTCACGATGGGCGAGTAGTAGACGTAGCCTTTATCGCGCAGTTTGGGATCGAGTTCGGCTTGCGCGGCCTTGTTCGGCTTCGAGGTGATCGCGCCGAAAAGGCCCAGCTTGTGTTTTGCGAGCAGATCGATGGTCCGGTCCGGCAGGGCGTTGCCCTCGCGGCACCAACAGTCCCAGCCGATATCGGCGTGAACATAGTCGGCATCGAAGCCGACGGCTTTAAGCACGCGCAGCGACTCCGGCAGAACCTGATTGCCGATGCCGTCGCCCGGCATCGTGACTACGGTGTATTTAGGCATGTATGAGCTCCTAGGAAAACCAGTCGGCACAAAAAACGAATTTAACTACCTCAAGAAGTAAAGTATGAGCAATAGCACGGCCGCCGCGCTGACCCTATAGGACACGTGTTTGCCTGTCTTCGGCGTCCAGACAATTAAGAGCCCAAATCGACAAAAGAATTACCACGAAGATGGTGTGCTCGATCCAAGCCATATTGGCTATGCCAACCCGAGCCGCTTCGCCACGAGATTCTCCACACCCTCGGCGATCACCAACGACTGCGGAACGCTGCCCAGCGCAGGAAACGGAAACTTCTCCCCGCGCCAGGTGATGACACTCGACGTAAAGTCGATGTCGATGGCATCGCCGGGAATGATAGTCTTCTCTTTGGCGGCAATCTGTGTAGCGAATTGCTCGCGCAGGCGTTTTACCAGGTCTGGAACTTCCACGCACAGGAAGCCATTGTTATAGGCGTTGCGCAGATAGGTCTGCGAGAAGCTGGCCGCGATCACCATCGGAATGCCCTTCGCCTTCAGGCAAGTCACGGCCTGCTCGCGGCTCGAGCCCGTACCGAAGTTAAAGCCTCCGACGATCACGTCACCGGCCTCGGTGCGGGCAGCAAACTGCGGGTCGTAATTTTCCATGACGACCTTGGCCATCATCTCTTTCGTCATGTCGTCGCGGTAGGTATAGTCCTTGCCATAAATTGCATCGGTGTTGACGTTGTCCTGCGGCATGAAGACGAGCCGTCCGCGAACGCGGTCGGGGAAGCCCTGGAGTATCTCGACTTTCTCCGCCCCCGTGCTGCCGTCAGTGGCGAGTTCGGTGTAGTGGCGCTCAGGATTGCGATCGCCGAACTGATGCGGGCCGCAAATGTATCCGGCGACAGCGGAGGCGGCGACCACTTCGGGGCTGGCGAGATAGCACTGAGCATCGCGCGATCCCATGCGACCTTTGAAGTTGCGGTTCGTCGCCGAGATGCCGACTTCGCCCTTTTCGAGCAGGCCAACACCAAGTCCGATGCAAGGGCCGCACCCGGCGGGAAGCGGGTGCGCACCGGCGTCGGTCAGCACCTGCCAGATACCACGTTTCTCGGCTTCGTCCTGCACCCACTTGCTGGCGGCGCTGAGATAGAACTTGACGCTCGGCGCGATCTTCTTCCCTTTTAGAACGTGGGCCGCCGCGTCGAGGTCTTCGAGGCGCGAGTTTACGCAGGAGATTAAATACGCCTTCTGGATCGCGACTTTCTTCCGCTCCATTTCGGCGAGCGATTGCATCACCTGCACGGTGTCGGGTCCGGAGACGTGCGGCGTGACCTGTGCTAAGTCGAGCGTAATTTTCGCCGCGTAGGTTGCGCCGGGATCGGGGCGAGGCGGATTCGTCGCCCATTTTTGGATGTCGGCTTCGCTGAAGCGCTCGACGCCCTGTGCTTTGAGGAGCTCGTGCACCCGGCGCAAATACGCGATGGTGACCTCGTCGACCGGAAACCAGCCGACGATCGGGCCCCACTCGGTGCTCATGTTCGAGATGGAGAAACGCGCGTCCATCGAGAGCGAAGCTACGCCGGGACCGCTGAACTCAATGGCGGCGTTGAGGACTTCGTCGTGGTTATACAGGCCGCAGAGCGTGATGATGATGTCTTTGCCGGTGGCGCCTTCAGGCAACTTGCCCTCCAGCGTGACCTCGATAGAGCGCGGGATCTGCCACCAAAATTCGCCGGTCGCCCAAACGGCGGCGGCATCTGTGCGAACGATTGGGGTTCCGATGGCGCCCAGTGCGCCATACATATTCGAATGCGAATCAGACGCAACCACGAACGAACCGGGCACCACGTACCCGCGCTCGACCATGATCTGGTGACCGATACCCGAGCCGGCTGGATAGAAATCGACGCCGTGTTCCTTCGCGAAGGCCTCGATCGAGCGATATTTCTTCTGGTTCGATTCGTCCTGGTTCTGAATGTCGTGATCGAGGGCGAAAACGAGTTGCTTTGGATCGTGAATCTTCTTGGCGCCGATGCCCTTGAACTTGCTAATGACCGCCGACGTGTTGTCGTGGGTCATGACGTGATGCGGACGGATCGAGAGGAAGTCTCCCGCGCGCAGCGGGCGCGACGGGCCTTCCGCCATGTGGGCTTGCGCGATTTTTTCAGTGATGGTTTGGGGCATGGCGCCTCCATGTGTTGCGACAGGCGAGGGCAGCTGTCCCTACGCGGTTTGCCGTCGCTTTCCCTTCTTCGTTGTGGCCTCTGATTTCGGTTTCACCTTGGTCGACGAACTCTTCACCGGCCGCACATCCGCTTTCATCAGCGCCATCAGCTTTGAGACGGAACTGACTTTCTCCAAGTTCCAGAGGGCGTCTTTGAGCTTTTTCTGAGCGCCCGATGTCAAAACGCCCTCCGCCAGTGCGGCGAACTTTTCTTCAATTTCCTGGTCGGTCAGCGCATTGCGCGGATCCCCCTTCGGATAGTCCAACTGCTCGCTGAAGCTGCGCCCATCGGTCGTCGTGATGGTCACCACCACGCGCTGCAGCGCGGGAAACACCTTTTCGATCTCCGGATCGGCGACGACCTCGACCTTCTTCAGCTGCGCTCGGATCGTCGGATCCATGATCTTCGCCATCTCGAACTGCGCAGGTGTCACCTGTCGGTCAACCAAGGCCGCGGCGATGACGTAAGGCAGCGAATGGTCCGCGGTCTCTTTCGTACGCGGATCGTATTTACTGGGATCCGAGAGGATGTCGGCCGCTCGCGCGAGCGAACGGATCTGAATCTTCTCTACCTGATCCGGACGCAGATCGTTTTTCTTCACCAGATCAAGCACTGCCGAGATCGGCGCGTGCGTTAGGGCCTCGGTCGGAAAGAATTTCATGCCGCATTGCGTGATGCGCCACGAGTCGCCGAGGCCATCGGTCAGGATGTTCAGCTTCCACTCGGGCCCAAAACAATGTGCCAAACCCTCTTTGCCATCGATCACGTGCTCCGGCCCCGTGTATCCCTTTTCCGCCAACAGTGCCGCGAACATCCCGCTTTGCGTCGCCATCGGATCGACGGTGTTCTTCATCATCGTCAATTTGCCGGCGGTCACCGCTCCCAGCGTGCAGTGGCGGCTTGCCGAGATGCCGACCGCGTGCTGAATCTGTTCCCACGAGAGTCCAAGCGCCCGGCCCGCAACGAAAGGCGAAACGAAGGCCGTCAACGTCGCGTGGTGCCAGCCACGCTCGCGAATTCCGGGGAAGGCCGTTTCGCAGAAGCGCATCTCGAATTCGTGGCCGAGAACGAAACCGACGATCAGCTCTCTGCCGCCACTTTTTGCGCGCTCGCAGCCGGCCATCGCCGCCGGAAAAATGTCCGAGGGATGCGAAGGATCCTGCTTCCAGTAAATGTCGTTGTAGTCCATGCAACGGATCATCAGCGCGTTTGCCAGCGACGCAGAAACCGCATCCACACGTTTGCCCGTACCGATGACCGTCGCCGGTCCACGGCCCGCGATCTCGTCAAGCACCGTAAGCGCGATCTTGACGTCGTGCTGCTGGTAGCCGCCCAGCGCGCAGCCCACCGAATCGAGTAGGAATCGCTTCGCCTGGTAGACGGCTTCTTCGGAGAGGTGTTTGTACTCGAGGGCTGCAGCCCAGCGGGCCATTTTCGCTGTGATGGTTTCCTTTGCGGTCGGGGCAACGGCTTCTCTGGCGGACAAGTGGCAGCTCCTAGCGGTGCTTGACTTTCACGTTCTTCGGATTCTTGAACGGCAGGTACGCCATGAAGTCGGCGTGGTGCACGATGTAGGCTTCGGTCGTGCGCTTCACCTGGTCGCCCTCGGCGGCGTGCGCGGCGATGATGTGGCACACGGCATCCGGCACCCCGCATTCCAGCGCCAACGCCACACCGGTAAAGGGATGGCGTAACGCCTCTCCGCGCTCACTCTGGCGCGCCTGGCCGTCGGGGCCGATCTCGTATTCCAGGAGCTTGCCCACATCGGCCAGGATCGCACCCGCGATCACTGTATCGACGTCCACCGGCAGGGCGCGTCCCATGAATTCCTTCATGGCTTCGGCACTCTTGCGTGCAATATGCACGACACACCGCTTGTGCTCCATGAACGTGATCGGGCAGTGTGGCACCAGCAACGTGAAAGGGATGTAGTTCAGATCGTCGGGCTTCAGAGGACTCCGTTCAAAGGCTTTCACCCAGGTCTGAGCCACCTGTTCGCGGAGCTTGGAGTCCTGAATCCATTGGATTTCAGGCCACAGCTTATCGACAGCGACACGCATGGCAGAGCACCCCCCAAGTTCAAAACGGATTAGCTTATCCCGGGGGGATGGAGGGCGTCGAGAGGCAGCCTCACAGGCGTCTGTGACCGAGGCACATCACGATCCAGCGCAAGCTCTCAGCCGCCGGACATTCTTTCAGCAAGCTTGGTGCGAGAATACATCCAATGGAACAAACTCCCGCTAGGTTGGACACGTGTTAACGGAAAGGTGCGAATCGTGAACTTGCGGCAACTGTGGCTTACGTTTTTGGCGACTTGCACATGCCTGTCTTTTCTGAGTACGAACGCCCCGGCGCAGGCCGCTTCGCAACCGCCCAGCCCTTCGAGCGTCGCCGTCGAGACCAATCCCCTGCCCAATGCCGCCCCGCGCCACCCCTATCGCTTCGAATTCCACGCGCGCAACGGAATTCCTCCCTTCACGTGGATCCTGTTCAAAGGCGAGGTACCCGTGGGCATGAAGTTCGGTGCTGACGGCGTCCTGACCGGCGCGGCCATTGCCGCGGGCGTCTTCCATTTCACTGTACAGGTCACTGACAGCAGCCGCCCGTCGCAAATCGCGAGTCGTGATGTTGAGTTGAAGGTCGTCCCTCCGTTGCTCCTGGAATGGAAGGACTACGCGAAAGTGTCCGACAACCGGATCGATGGGAAGGTGAAGGTCAGCAATGGCACCGAAGACGATTTTGACCTCACGTTCGTGGTGCTGGCAGTCGCGGAAGACGGCCGGGCAACGGCAATCGGCTATCAGCGCTTCTCACTAACGCATGGCACAACTTCGTTCGAGATTCCCTTTGGTGAGACACTGCCGCACGGCGCGTACGTGGTTCACGTCGACACCGTCGCCGAGGTCCCGGAAAAGGATCAGATCTATCGCGCCCGCCTGCAGACCAAGGAGCAGCTTCAGGTGACGGTCGGTCCCTAACGACTTTGGTCCGACGATAGGTTCCCATGCGTACAAGTCCTGCGGATATATTGATTTGCGTCTGGTATTCTAGGAGCCTTAGAAGAGTCCCGGAGTGCGTCCGCCGCCTCCAGCATCCTTTATACGTCACAATTTGAAGCGCACGAATGGAACTGCTCCTCAATTTGTTCTGGTTACTGCTGACGATCCCCGCCTTTTGGTTGTGGCGGGAAGGACGTCGGGCAAAGAACAACCGTGGGCAATCGTGTCGCTTCTTGATGATACTGGGATGCTTGCTGATTTTGCTTTTTCCGGTGATTTCGGCCAGCGACGATCTTCGAACCACGCGCCTGGAAGCCGAGGAGCCGGCCTCTCAAGATGCGTTTCGCGACTCCTTGGCGGGTAGATCCGGGCAGCCTGCGCAGGATTGGGCTCATGCTTTCACGCTTCCCGAAACGCAGATCATCGCCTCCGTCGGGCGCCCAGCGTGGCGCGCTCGGGTTATCGTACCGACGCAGAAGGCCGGCGCGGATGTTGTCCTCTCAGATGTAGGGCGGGCCCCGCCGGTACCCTCCCGCGGATAGTGCCGAGTGGCCGCTGGTCTGCGGCCCATCTCTCCAGGTCCCTAATGTGGCAGCGCGCGATCGGGAACACCCCAAGTGCGAACCCGGAGTTACGCGGCGGTGAAACGAACGATGGAGTGCATGATGCGAAAGCTTTGGTGGAGCAGCTTGTTCTTATTGCTGCTGCGGCCTGCGATTGAGGCCCAAAGCCAGCCTGCCCTCACCTGGGAGCAGGTGCGGTCTCGGTTTGAAACCAGCAATCCGGCGTTGCTGGCCGACCAACTGAATGTGGACGAGTCCAAAGCGCAGGAGATCACGGCTTTTCTTCGCCCGAATCCGAATTTCGACTTCACGGTGGACGGGACGCAAATTGCTCCTAGTCATGGGGTGTGGCGACCTTTCGCAGGCACGTTTGAATCGCCGGGCATCAACTATCTCCACGAACGGCGGCACAAGCGCGAACTGCGGCTCGACAGCGCGAAGAAAGGGACCCTGATCGCGGAATCGAATCATTCGGACCTGGAACGGACCCTGGTATTCAACCTGCGCAATGCGTTTGTTTCTACGCTTCAGGCCAAGGCGGTGGTCCAATTGGCCAAAGACGATCTGGCCTATTACGATCACGTGCTCGATGTAAGCCGCGACCGCTACAAGGCGGGAGACATCGCCCAGATCGACCTTGATCGCCTGGAATTGCAGCGGGTGCAGTACGAATCCGACCTGCAAACCGCCGAGGTCAATCTGCGCACGTCCAAAATCCAATTGCTCACCTTGCTCAACGACCGCAAACCCGTTGAACAATTCGACGTAACCGGTGCTTACGATTTCGTCGACCAGGTTCAGTCGCTTGACGACTTCCGGAAGATAGCTATCGACACCCGGCCCGATCTGCGCGCCGCGCTGCAATCCGTCGACAAGGCGCAGACCGATCACAAGCTCGCGGTCGCCAACGGCTCGACCGATCCTACGTTCGGGGCCTGGTACACGCACAACGCGTCTACCAACAATCCGGTCGCGATTAATACGCTGGGAGTGAGCATCAGTGTTCCCTTGCGCGTGTTTGACCGCAATCAGGGAGAAAAGCTGCGTACGGATCTCGACATCAAACGGACTCAACGGCTGCGGGATTCCGCGGAGGCCCAAGTCCTCAGCGATGTTGACAGCGGATATGCCACCCTCGACAGCACTTTGAAGCTGCTTCGCCCCTATAAGGCGAAGTATCTGCAACAGTCGGTAAGGGTGCGCGATACGGTGTACTTTTCTTATCAGCATGGCGGCGCTTCTCTGCTGGATTTCCTGGAAGCCGAAAGTGAGTATCGAAACGTGCAGTTGAGCTACGCAAACCTGGTGGGCTCGTACCTCACGGCGGCGGCCCAACTCAACATGGCGGTGGGGCGGGAGGTTATTCAGTGAAGATCATGCGTTCTCGATGGAATTGCCGCCCCGCGCTTGCGGCCTTGCTCCCATTGCTCTTGCTACTCGCATCCTGTTCTGGTGATCCGAAGGCCGCGCCGACGAAGCAAGAGATTTCGATTGATCCCAACGTTTTCGAAACCGATCATCCGGAGCTTTTCAAGACGACCAAGGTGACCACGCGTCAGATGCCGACTGTTCTGACCGCCAACGGAACCATCGCCCCGGATGTGAACCGTACCATTCACGTGACCTCGCTTGGCAGCGGCCGAGTTGTCGATCTGAAAGTCCGACTGGGCGATGCTGTGAAGAAAGGCCAGGTGCTGCTCGTCATCTCCAGCCCCGATCTCGCGGGAGCGTTTTCCGACTATCAGAAAGCGATCGCCGACGAGCGCCTCTCGAAGAAGGCTCTCGACCGTGCTCAACTTCTCTACGACAAGGGAGCCATCGCAGAAAAAGATCTGCAAGCCGCGCAGGACACCGAAGAGAAAGCGCTCGTCGATGTGCGCACCACCGAGCAGCACGTGCGCGTTCTCGGCGGAGATCCTGCCCATCCCAGCCCCCAGATTGAGTTGAGAGCTCCCGTCTCCGGCACCATCGTCGAACAAAATGTCGCCGGCTTCGAAGGGATCAAGAGCCTCGATAACAGCCCGAATCTCTTTACGATTGCCGATCTGTCCCAGGTGTGGGTGGTTTGTGATGTCTTCGAGAACGATTTGGGCGAAGTTCACATGGGCGACATCGCGCAGATCCGCATGAACGCATTTCCGGATCGGAACTACAAAGGTACAGTCGCCGATATCTCGCGCGTCCTCGACCCTAGCACCCGCACGGCCAAAGTGCGCATCGTACTCGCGAATCTCGACGGAGTGCTGAAGCCCGGAATGTTTGCGGTCGCCACGTTCCGTTCTCGCCGAGTTCGTCCCGCCCTGGTCGTGCCCGGAACCGCCCTGATGCGCCTCCACGACAAGGATTGGGTCTTTCGGCGTGAAGGTCAGAACCAGTTCCGGCGCATAGAGATCCGGGTCGCTGGAGCAACTCAGGATGGAATGCAGGAAGTGAGTTCGGGAGTGAAACCCGACGATGAACTCGTGCTCAACGCACTCGATTTCTCCACCGCTGTAGCGGAGAAGAAAGAGTGATCGGAGCGTTAATCGATTTTGCCCTGCGGAACCGGCTCCTGGTCCTCGGACTGTCGGTTGTTCTATTCATCTGGGGCATCATCTCATTTCACAATCTTCCCATTGAAGCGTATCCCGACGTCGCCGACACCTACGTACAAATCATCACGCAGTGGCCGGGGCATGCCGCCGAAGAGGTGGAACAGCAGATTACGGTTCCGCTCGAAGTCGCCCTGAATGGCGTCTCCCACATGACGCATCTGCGATCCGTTTCTCTCGCAGGCTTGTCGGTCATCACCATCATTTACGACGACAATACGACTACGTTCAACGCACGCCAGGAGGTTCTCGACCGGCTTCAGCAGCCCACTCTGCCCACCAATGTGAACCCTCAGCTCGGCCCTGACTACAGTCCCACTGGGCAGATCATGTTCTACACGCTGAAAAGCTCGAACCCGAAGTACGACGTCATGGAACTCAAGACGTTGAACGACTGGCTCGTGCGCAATCAGCTGAAATCGGTACCGAACGTCGTCGAAATCAACATTTTCGGCGGACCGACGCGTGAATATCAGGTGCAGATCGACCCCGGAAAGCTCGTATCGTACGGGCTCTCGCTGGCGCAGGTGGAGCAGGCGCTCGCGGCGAATAACACGAATGCGGGCGGTGGGTTCATCGAACGCGGTCAGCAGGCGTTGAATGTGCGGGCCGTCGGATTGATGTCGAGCACCGAGGATATCGGGGCGACTGTCATCAAGGTCATCAACGGAACGCCGGTGCGTGTGCGCGACATTGCGACGGTAGTACAGGCGCCGAAGGTGCGCCTGGGACAATTAGGTAAGTCCATTCGCAAGGAAGACGGAACGGTACTCGACGATGATGACGTCGTTGAAGGGATCGTGCTGCTGCGCAAAGGCGCCGAGGCCGACGCCACTCTCGATGCACTTCACGCCAAAATCGCGCAACTCAATAACGGAGTGCTGCCGCCAGGCGTCAAACTGGTGCCCCACCTGGATCGAAGCGATCTCGTCCACTACACCACGCACACCGTACTCCGCAATCTGACCGACGGCGTTCTGCTGGTCACGCTCATCCTTTTCCTCTTTCTCGGAAACGTGCGCAGCGCGCTGATCGTCACCATCACGATTCCCTTCTCGCTCTTGTTCGCGGCGATTCTGCTTGACCTGAATCACATTCCCGCGAACCTGCTCTCGCTGGGCGCGCTCGACTTCGGCATGGTCGTCGACGGCTCGGTGGTGATGGTCGAGAACATTCTCCGCCATATGGAGTTCGCCGGCCGCCGCACGTCGTTCCTGGAGACGATCGGGATCGCCGCGCATGAAGTGCAGAAGCCGGTCTTCTTCGCCCGCATCATCATCATCGTCGCGTATTTGCCGATCTTTACGCTGCAGCGCGTGGAAGGCCGCCTGTTTCGGCCAATGGCGTGGACAGTGGCTTTCGCCCTGATCGGAGCTCTGCTGTTCGCGCTCGTGATCGCTCCTGTACTTTGCAGCCTGCTCTTCAAGGGCACGATCAAGGAGTGGAAGAATCCCGCGCTGGAATTACTGAACCGCTATTACCGCAACACGCTGGACTGGTGTTTCACGCACCTGAAGTTCACGTTGCTGATGGGCGTGGCCGCCGTAGCGGTCATGCTCTTTCTAGGGTTCAGCGGAATCGTTGGCTCTGAATTTCTCCCTCATCTCGACGAGGGGGCGATCTGGGTCCGTGGAACCCTTGCGCCGAGCACCGGGCCCACTGCCGGCATCGATCTCGCTCGAAGAGCACGCCAGATTCTTGCCAGCTTTCCCGAAGCCAAGCAGGTCGTAAGCCAGGTTGGTCGCCCCGATGACGGCAGCGACGCCAGCGGCTTCTACAACACCGAATTCTTCGTCGACCTGTGGCCGCGCGAGCGCTGGCGCAGCCAGTTCCGCACCAAAGACGAACTGATCGCCGCCATGGACAAGGCTCTCAGCACGCTTCCGGGCGTCGACTGGAACTTCTCGCAGCCCATCTCCGACAATGTGGAAGAAGCCGTTAGCGGCGTGAAGGGCGAGTTGGCGGTCAAGCTGTTCGGAACGGACCTGAAAGAGCTCGAGCAAAAGGCAGATGATATCCAGAAGGTGATGGCCAAGATACCGGGCGTTGCCGACCTTGGAACGTTCCAGGTCCGTGGCCAGCCCAACGTAAATCTGGTTGTCGATCGCGCAGCTGCCGATCGCTTCGGAATCAACGTCGCGGACATTCAGGACGCGATCGAAACCGCGGTAGGCGGAAAAGTGGTCAGCCAGATTCTCATCGGCGAGCAGCGCTACGACCTGACCGTCCGCTACCAGGCACCCTTCCGCAAGACCATCGACGACATCGCCAACATCCGCATTCTCGCACCTTCGGGCGAGCGAGTCTCGCTGGGGCAATTGTCACAGATCAAATTGGAGGATGGCGCCTCCACCATCTACCGCGAAGGTAATTCGCGCTACATCGCCATTAAGTACAGCGTGCGCGGACGAGATCTCGGCAGCACCGTACGGCAGGCAATCGACGAAGTCCATCAGAACGTGAAATTGCCCGAAGGCTATCGCCTCGATTGGACGGGCGAGTACGAAAGCCAGCAGCGTGCCAACCGTCGATTGGCGGTCATCGTACCGGTCACGATCCTGCTGATGGCGTTCATTCTGTACTCGGCGTTTCAGTCCTGGAAATGGGTGGGATTGATTCTGGCAGTGGTTGGACTGTCGCCGCTCGGCGGCCTGATCAGTCTGCTGCTGACGGGCACGCATTTCAGCGTATCGTCTGGGCTGGGCTTCCTGGCACTGATCGGAGTTTCCGTCGAGATCGGCGTGATCATGGTCGAGTACATCAATCAGCTGCGTGTGCGCGGGCGGTCCGTTCAGGCCGCGGCCAAGGAAGGCGCGTCGCTTCGCTTGCGGCCGATCATGATGACGATGCTGGTGGCCACGTTGGGTCTGCTGCCTGCCGCCATGTCGCACGACATAGGATCCGACTCCCAGCGGCCGTTCGCCATCGTGATCGTGGGCGGACTGATCGTCGAACTCTTTATCAGCATCATCCTCCTGCCAGCACTCTACGTGTCCTGGGCTCGCCCCGACGACACACTTCCCGAGCCCGAAGCCACTTTCGTTGAAGAAGGTTAACGGCACTGGACGCGGGTCTTCTCCACGACCTTTGCGGCTAAGAGCTTTTCCAAACGAGGCTTCGATCAAAAAGGAAAAGAGACGCGGAACGCCGCGTCTCGACCGGGAGGAATGAAACGGTTACCGGATTTTTCACTGGGCCCTCTCGCTGAAAGCGAGAGATTTGGGGAGAGCCTAACTCGGGCAGACTGCACACCGGTGTCTGCACAAATTAAGAGTCCCGAGGTGATGTTGATCTCGTTCGTCTCGGCCAGTAGCTCGCGTTAGACCCTCACTCGACCTGCTCTCGTCGCTTCCTTGCGGGTTGCAACGCGCGATCTTCGCTCGGGCTCCGGGCTTACCGCCAACCGGATAAACCAGTTCAACGCCTCGGGACTCTATCTTGCCTTCGTGCGGTCGTTCCTGTTCTCCTCGACCAGCGCTTTGCTATAGACCCTTGCTGACCCTCTCTGGCCTCTTTCGAGTCCAGCGTGATCTCGCTCGAGCCCCGGACGCTGCACCAACCGGCAAAACTTAAGAACGTGCCGAAGAACGAGTATGGTTTTACGCTCTTTAAATTTTTCGTCAATCAAAACTAAACGTTTCTATCTATTGCAAAATCAATCGAGTGCAGCTGGTTCACAGCCCTGTGCCGAATTTTGGTGCAGTCCGCCCCGCCGAAACCTGCGAAATCCCCGCGGTTTGCGCGTGTTTTCCCAGGTTCATGAAAACGAAGATCGATTTTGCCGGCACACGCACGCAAATCTTTCAGTGTGGAAATCTGGTCACAATTGAGTAACGGCGCGGAATTTGTAAAGAAGCACAACACTCAATCGAAGATTGTTTACGAGTCTTCTCTGAGGACTTAGCAGTCGCGGCCATCGTTCGTCTCATCATCCTGCGTCTCTCCGTCGTCGAGTCGAATTTCACCCACGGTCACATTCCAGTTCCGCCCTCCGAAAATCGCCCCGGGACGATACAATTCGCATTCCTTTTCACGGAGGCATCGAGTGAGGAGACCCGCTCGCTGGCTTGAAGTGTCGGCATTGGCCCTGGCTTTGTTCGTCGAAACCGCCTGGTCCCAGACTCCAGAAGAACGGACCTCGCGCTATCTCGCCTCCATCCACAATAATCCCTCGCTGCTCCTTGCCTTTCTGCGGGAAATGCCCAAGGGGGGTGACCTGCACAATCACCTCGCTGGCGCGATCTACGCCGAGAATTGGATCGACTACGCCGCCGCCGATAATCTCTGTGTCGACCGCACCACCTCCAGCCTGCTGCCCCCGCCGTGCGACGTGTCCTGCGCCAAGTACACGAATAAGCCGGCCATCCGCTGCGCCTACGGTGACCACGTCATGTACAACCAGCTGATCGACGCATGGTCGATGCGCAATTTCAGCCGCTCCGAAGACTCGGGACACGACCATTTCTTCGCGACCTTCGACAAATTTGAACTCGCCTCGCTGAACAGTGTTGACGACCAGTTGGCCGAAGTTTCCGCCCGCGCCGCCGCCGATCACGTGACGTACCTAGAACTGATGCACACCGCCGACGAGATGCAGGTCGCCGAGCTCGGCGCGAAACTCGGTTGGGACGACGACTTCGTCAAGATGCGCGACCGCCTGCTTTCCGGCGGCCTCAAGGATGTGCTCGCCGCGACGCGCGCCAAGCTCGATCGCGACGAAGCCACGCGCCAGAAACTGCTCCACTGCGACATGTCGGACGCGGACCGGGGCTGCAAAGTGATGGTGCGCTATCTCTACCAGGTCCTGCGTGGGCTGCCGAAAGAAATGGTCTTCGCGCAGATGTTGCTCGGATTCGAACTCGCCCAGGCCGACCCGCGCTTTGTCGGCGTCAACCTCGTGATGCCGGAAGACTGGTACGTTCCCATGCACGACTTCGACCTCCACATGCGCATGATGGACTACCTCCATGGCGTTTATCCGAAAGTCCACATCACCCTGCATGCGGGCGAGTTGGCCATGGGACTGGTCCCTCCCGACGGCCTGGCCTTCCACATTCGTGAGTCGATCGAGAATGGTCACGCGGAACGCATCGGCCACGGCGTGTCGGTTATGGATGAGAAAGACGCCCTCGGTCTGCTGAAAGAGATGGCGCAGCGCAACGTTCTCGTCGAAATCTGTCTCACCAGCAACGACTTGATTCTGGGCGTCGAGGGTGCGAACCACCCTTTGCAAACCTACATCAGGTACGGTGTGCCGGTGGCTCTGGCAACCGATGACGAGGGCGTCTCCCGTTCCGACATGACGCACGAATACCTGCGAGCGGTGGAGGCCTACAATTTCCCTTACTCCCAGATGAAGCACATGGCACGGCTGAGCCTCGAACACAGTTTTCTCGCAGGTCCGAGCCTATGGCAGGACGCGGCGAGTTTCCGAAAAGTATCGGCCTGTTCCGCGGATACGGGTGCCGACAAACCGTTCGCTGCGTGCGCGAAGTTCCTCGCCGACAGCGACCACGCCCGCGCGCAATGGGAGTTGGAGAGGGAGTTTGTGGAGTTTGAGAAGAAGTTTTAACAAGCTATGAGCTTCCGGCTATGAGCTGCGAGCAAGAACTCCGAGCTTCGGGCCATGCGCCTGAGCTTTGTTCTTGGACCCCAGCTGAGGAAATCGAGCCTTATGCTTACACGGGATCATGGGCTGCCCCTAGCTCGAAGCTCATAGCTTGTTTCTTTTCGAGGATTTTTAATGTCAACCAACGATCTCTTTACTCGTGCCGATTCAGCGGCACAGTTCTTGCTGTCGCAAACCAAGCTCCGACCGAGGATAGGCCTCGTGCTCGGCTCTGGACTCGGCGCATTCGCCGACCAGATGTCCGACGCCGCCCGCATTCCCTATTCACAAATCTCCGGCTTCCCTCGTTCCACCGCGATCGGGCACGCCGGACAGATGGTTATCGGCAATGCAGGTGGCATTCCTACTGCTGTCATGCAGGGGCGCGTGCATCTCTACGAGGGCTACTCCGCGCAGGAAGTTGCATTCCCGATGCGCGTATTTGGCCGCATGGGAATTCGCGCCGCGATCATCACCAATGCAGCCGGTGGCATCAATCTGAAATATCAGCAGGGTGCGCTGGTGGTGATCTCCGATCACATCAACCTGCAGGGGACCAGCCCGCTGGTGGGGGCAAATGACGACGGCTTTGGCCTTCGCTTTCCCGACATGACTCGAGCCTATTCCAGACAATACGCGGAGATCGCACGCGAGGAAGCCGGCAAGCTTGGTATCAAATTGGAGGACGGTGTCTATGCCGCGCTTCTCGGCCCGAGCTACGAAACCCCTGCGGAGATCCGCTACCTGCGCGTGATCGGGGCGGACCTCGTCGGCATGTCCACGGCAGCGGAGGTGATTGCTGCGCGCCACATGGGGATCGAGGTGCTGGCGATCTCGTGCGTGACCAATATGGCCGCCGGAATTCTCGACCAGATTCTTACACACCAGGAAGTCATGGAGACTGGCGAAAAAGTTCGCGGCCAGTTCGAAGCCCTGCTTCACGCCGTTCTGCCAAGGATCGCAGCCTCGCTTAAAGAATAGAAATACTCCGCATGACCTAGAAGCATCGACGAACCACGGGTCCCGTAGGAACAGCCACCGGGGTCCCCGACACGCCCTGATTTTGGCGCATTAGGGTGGAGGCGCCTTCGGCTGTCCGGCGGAGCACAGCTGCGCGGCGCGCAAAATAAGAAGACTGCTTTACTTGGCGCGTTCTACCGTAAACTTCACTGGCGGTTTGATTCCATAAGTTGCCGCAAAGCTCCCCTGGTTCACCGCCAGCGCGAAGTGCCCGCGTGAATCGATGTAAAGCAATGGCTTGTTCAGCGGCACATCACTGAACGTCTTGACGAACGGCAAGTCGAACTTCGTGTCGCCGATCGTGATGGGCACGCTCTGCCCACGCTGGTAGCCAAGCTTCAGGAAATCTTCCGCATCCACGTTCGTCACGAGGTTGCCAAATGGTCCGTCCGTGGCGATCACCTCGCCGTGCAGGCCCTGCTCGTCAATCTTCGAGGCTTGCAGATCAAGCTTCACCAGCGCATTCACGTCCACCGCAGGCCCGGCCTGCGTCCAGTCGTCACCGCGCGCGATGTGCGCGCCTGCGGGCGAGAAAATATCCCGACCATGAAATGTCGATGACAGCGCCTTCCCGATCATCCAACTCGTATTTGTGATCTCGCGCGCGGCCTCAAGTCCGTCCCGCTGCCCCACCAGAGTGATCAAGCCATTATCGGGAAGAACGAAGTACTGCCCACGCTTCGACTTGATGATCACCGCCTTTCGCGTGCTCCCAACTCCGGGATCGATCACAACCGTGAACACCGTCCCCGCCGGAAAATACGGAGTGGCCCCGTATAAATACCGCGCCCCCTCGAGAATCGAGAACGGCGTCACCTGGTGCGACAGGTCCACGATCCGCGCCGTCGGCATGACCGAATACATGACGCCGCGACAGATCGCGACCGAATCATCGACCACGCCGAAATCTGTCATGAAGACGATCGTCGGCGGGTAGCTCGCGTTTTGCTGAGCGTGGACGAAAGACGGTGCAACCAACACGAGCAGCGCAAGAATGACAATGACCCGATGGAATCGCGGCGATCTCCGCATCCAGGCTTCCTCCTTGCTATGAGCCGCTTCCCACGAGGCGGATGCGGACTTGGCAACCGCGCGAACTCCGGGTCAGCGATTGTGTTTTGGTAAGTGCGTCATTCTACCGAAGGAGCAGAGGAACGCAAACGCCATGTTCCCGCCCGCACATGTGCGCACCGGCTAAGGCGCATCCCGACTGCATAGAACGCCGCTGACCGCTATAATCCTCGTGCCGTTATCCTTATTCCCAGGAGGCCCTCATGGCCGGTACCATCCCTGATAAGTACGCCGACCTCTTCCAAAAACGCGCATTCGCGAATCTGGGAACCTTGATGCCCGACGGCCAACCGCAGGTCACCCCCGTGTGGGTCGACTACGATGGCGAATACGTCATCTTCAATTCGGCGAAAGGCCGGCAGAAAGACCGCAATGTACGCCGCGATCCCCGCGTGTCGCTGGCCGTCAGCGATCCTGAAAATCCCTATCGCTACCTGGAAATCCGCGGCCGCGTCGAGGAGATCACCGAGCAAGGTGCCGCCGAGCACATCGACAAGATGGCGAAGAAATACCTCGGCGTCGATAAGTATCCCTACGCCCAACCGGGCGAAGTGCGCGTCATGTACAAGGTGAGGCCCGAGCACACCACCACGATGGGTTAGTCGGGAGACGGTCATCCACTCGTACAATCTCTGCCTGCTCGGCTTCGGCAACGTCAACCGGACGCTCGTGCGTTTGCTTGTCGATCGCGAGCAGGAACTTCGCACCCGCGGCATTGCGTGGCGGATTACCGGCATCGCCTCGCGACGCCTAGGATGGATTGCCGACCCCAACGGCCTCGATCCGAAACTTCTTTGCAACGAGGTCCCGCCAGCCCCCGATAATTTTCCGAGTGCATCGCGAGGCTGTGGCAACGTTCAGGAGTGGCTGCGCCTTGCCAACGCAGACGTCCTCTTCGAAGCCACGTCCCTGAACGTCGAAAACGGACAGCCCGCCGTCGACCACATCCGTGCGGCTCTCGCGCAGGGAACTCACGCTATCACCGCCAACAAGGGCCCAATTGTTCACGCCTACGAAGAGTTGCGCGACTTGGCTGCAGCGACACATAAGCGATTCCTCTTCGAATCCACCGTAATGGACGGCATCCCCATCTTCTCCACCTTTCGCGAAAATCTTCCCACGATCCACGTGAAGGGTTTTCGCGGCATTCTCAACTCCACAACCAACGCGATTCTGGGCGAAATGGAACGGGGTCTCAGTTTCGAAGCAGCGCTCGCCAAAGCCCGTGATCTCGGCGTCGCCGAAACCGATGCAACCCACGATCTCGAAGGATGGGACGCCGCCGTAAAAGTAGCCGCGGTCGTGATCGTGGTTATGGGAGAAAAGATCAAGCTGAGCGACGTCCAGCGCGTAGGTATTACCGGCCTCACTTGCGAACAGGTTCGCGCCGCGCTTGCTGCGGGAACACCGTACAAGCTTGTCTGCCGCGCGCGGCGCACGCCAAGCGGAGTTGAGGCCAAAGTCGCACCCGAGTGCGTTCCTCTATCAGACCCTCTGGCCTGGGTCGCAGGCACGTCCTCGATCGTGTATTTTGAAACAGACATCTTCCCGGGACTCTGCATCACTGAGGACAATCCTGGACTGTATGCAACCGCTTACGGAATGCTGGCGGATTTTGTGAAGGCGGTTGAGACTTCGCCGGTGAAGTGATAGCCGTCAGCCCGACGTTGTGAGGTATCCGGGCTTTTGCATTGAAGACATTTTTCTAACAAGGGACCTTATGCCGACCACGCAAGACGAACTCACAACCGCACTCGACCTCAATTGGATCCGCGCTCAGTTCCCTTCCTTCGCTGAGAAGGTCAACGGCCACCCAGCCGCCTATCTCGACGGCCCCGGCGGAACCCAGGTTCCTCAGCGCGTCATCGACGCCATTAGCGACTATCTGAAACACTCCAGCGCCAACACCAATGGCGCGTATGCCACGAGTTTTCGCACCAATGAAGTCATCACAAGCGCACGTTCCGCGATGGCGGATTTTTTCGGCTGCGACCCCGATGAGACCGTCTTCGGGTTCAACATGACCTCGCTAACCTACGCCATGAGCCGCGCGATTGGGCGCGATCTTGGCCCAGGCGACGAGATCGTCCTGACTCTCCTCGATCACGACGCGAATTTCTCTCCGTGGAAGGCGCTCGAAGAACGCGGGGTTACCGTGCGGCAGGTTGCCTTCCGGGAAACCGATTGCACCCTCGATATGGACGATTTCGCGCGTAAGGTCACTAGCCGCACCAAGGTGGTTGCGATGGGATACGCGTCGAACGCCGTTGGAACGATAAACGACGTAAAGGAAGTCGTTCGCCTCGCCCACTCTGTCGGCGCGCTCGCCTACATTGACGCCGTTCATTACGCGCCGCATGGGCCCATCGACGTTCGCGCTCTCGATTGCGACTTTCTTGTCTGCTCGAGCTATAAGTTCTTCGGACCGCACATGGGCGTTCTCTACGGGAAACGCGAACATCTCAAGCGCCTGCACCCTTACAAAGTCCGCGCCAATACGAACGAAAGCCCCAACCGATGGGAGTGGGGCACGCTGAATCACGAGTGTATCGCCGGCATTACTGCTTGCGTCGATTACGTCGCCGACATTGGACGTCGCGTGCGCCCCAACGTGAGTACTCGTCGCGAAGCCATCCTCGCCGCCTACAACGAAATCGTCCCCTATGAGCGCGCCCTTTGCGAACGGCTCATCGCGGGACTCAAAACATTTCCCGGCTCAAAAATCTACGGCATCACTGACCCGAAACATTTCGACCACCGTTGCCCAACCATCGCCGTCCGCATCGACGGCCACACTCCGCTCGAACTCGCCACCAAACTTGGCGAACGCGGCTTCTTCACCTGGGACGGGAATTACTATGCGCTCAATCTCACGGAGCTACTCGACGTCGAGAACGACGGCGGCTTTCTGCGCGTCGGTTTGTTTCATTACAACACGGTCGAAGAAGTTGACCGATTGCTCGCGACGTTGAAGGAGATCGTCTCGGCCGGATAGACGGAACGGTTTCAACGACTCAAGTTGATGCCCCGCCCGAGTACGAAAACGAAGAGCAGGCACACAGGCACAGCCGTCAGAATCCAGCGATAGCTTCGCGAGATCGGTTCTGCGGATCCAGAAACGACAATCGACCTGGGAATGTAGTAGCGAAACCAAAGCATTCCACTATGCGCTCCGGCCGATGCGGGGAGCGCCGACAACCACACCAACTGGATGCCAATCGGATTGAAGAGCCCCGAAATGCCAATCCCCGCGATCGCTGTAAGGTAAGGCAGCAGCGTGAGGCGAAGCAGCCGAGGATTCTTAACGGAAACTCCCAGATATTTTGCAAAGCCGAGTCCGGCGACCAACACAGCGCCGTAATATGTGGCAACCCCTACTACAAACAGCAACGTCCGCCACATCCACTGAGGATGCATTCCGGCGATTACCTGGGCCCAATCTCCAAAATTCGTCACGCCAGAAAAGAAGAAATACCCGGTGCCGTCGAAGAGATTGAACAGGCAGGCGATGAGCAGGAAGTATCGAATCTCGATCGATGCCTCGCGAACCCTCGTAAGGGCAAACCACAAAATCGCACCCGCGGCGAGGTTCACCAGCGTGCCCCCAGCCTGCACCAGACGGGAATCAAACGTACTGGACCACGCCACCGTGCTCAGATTGCCCGACTGCGCGCCGCTCAGCATGGCGATCAACGCATGACCTACGCCCTCGTGCAAAACATCGGCCAGCACCGCCGCCAAAAGACCGATCGCGCAGACGGTGAGCGCGTCGTCCGTTTTAATGGGATCGTCGATCACGAAGTTGTGTCTTCGACCGGATCATCATGGCCGGAACACTTCCACAGCTCCGGCCTTCGCCATTAGCAACACGCTGGCCATGCCGACGAACAGTCCGTGCTCGACGATTCCAGGCAGATCGCAAAGCTTCGCATTCAGCGCAGGCGGATCGTCGATCTTTCCGAAATGACAATCCAGAATGTGATGCCCCTCATCGGTCAGGTACGGCTTGCCCGCCGCGTCCAGCCGCCGCACCACCCGCGCGCCAAGGTCCGTAATTCTCTTGGCCACTAACGGCTCCGCGAATCCGATCACTTCTACGGGCAACGGGAATTTCCCCAGCGCTGCCACCTGCTTCGACGAGTCCGTAACCACGACCATCTTCTTCGACGCTGAGGCAACGATCTTCTCCCGCAACATCGCGCCTCCTCCGCCCTTGATCAGGTTGAGTCTCGGATCGAACTCATCCGCGCCGTCGATCGTCACATCGATTTGCTGGTACTCTTCAAACGTCGCGAGCGGGATTCCCAGCTCGGCCGCGAGATCCCGCGACGCGATCGACGTCGGGATGCCACGAATCTTCAGGCCCTCGCGCACCCGCTCCGCAAGCAGGCGGATGGCAATCGTTGCAGTCGAGCCGGACCCCAGTCCCACGATTTGCCCATCGTGGACGTACTGCAAACTCGCCCTGGCAGCCTCTGCCTTCTCCTGATCATTGGCCATCAATGCCATCCTAATTCGATGTAGATGAGATATCCGCCCAGCGCCAGCCCGAACAGCGCGATGACCACGGCGACCAGATCGATCACAAACCCCGCCGGCTCGAAGGCCTCCCGCTCCAACTGATCGCGCGTATGCCGGTACCGGAACAATCCCGCAATCGTCAATACGACCCCCGCGAGAATCGAGATCATGCCAAACCAGACCGAGAGTCCGGTCGTCTTGACCTCGCGCCCTTGCAGCATGCCGAACTGCCGAATGGCGATCGCGAAGCGTCCGATCGCGAAGCCGAAGACCACGATGGCCACACCCGTGCGCACCCACGCCAGAAATGTGCGCTCGTTCGCCAGGTGATCGCGGGCTCGATTGGGATTCTCGGGCATCGGCAGGCGGAGGTGCCGGACGATTATTCCACAGCTTTCTGCAACAGCGCTCCCGCCCCGGCAAGATTCTTCACCAGATCCGGGGGGATTCCGTGGCGTTGCTGCAGATATTCGGGGCTGTTGTAGGTGACCCAGACTTTTCCCTGGTCGTCTTCGGCGACCAGCGCTTTCAACGGCAGGTCAATTGCCACTGACGGAGCCGCTACCATCACCGGTGTCCCGCCTTTCGGGCTGCCGAACAGCAACACCTGCGTCGGGTGCATCTCGAGTCCCACCTTGGCGGCTTCGCCGCTATGATCAATGCGCGCAAAGATCGTCATTCCCTTCGCCCGAAGAACCTCCTCCAACCGCTGTATTGTTTCCGGAACCGATCGCGGACTCGCAATCCGCACCAGCCCATTGCCGCTCTCAGACATCTCCTTCCTCCCGTCGGCACGTCCTCACGGGCACGTGTACGATGTCAGCATCTTTCCCAGGATCTCCTTCAAAATCTTCCCGGCCACGGTCGCGGTCAATTCCGAAACATCGCGGCTCGGGTTGTACTCCACGATATCGGCCCCCACGATGGTCGCCGTGATGGAATGCAGATGATCTAGCACCTCGCGCACCGACATGCCCCCGGGCTCCCTATGCGACACTCCTGGCGCGAATGCCGGATCCAGCACATCCATATCGAACGACACATACACCGGACACCAAGTCTTCACCTCTTCGAGCGCACGCTCGTGCCCTATCTCATAAATCTCAACTCCGAAGCGCGCAGCCTGCTTCTTCTGATGCGGATTCAGCGTCCGAATTCCCACCTGGATCAGCCGCTTCGTGAGCTTCTCTTCCATGATCCGCGCAAACGGCGACGCATGCGAATGGCGATTACCCTGAAACTCATCGTAAAGATCTGGATGCGCGTCGAAATGAATCAGCGTCAGGTCTTTGAACATCCTGCCGAATGCCTTCAGGATCGGATACGTGATCGAGTGGTCGCCTCCCAGGCACACCGCCCGCTGCCGTTTCTCCAGCAGCGCGTCAACCGCCTGTTCGATCGCCGGAAACGGATCCCCATCTGCAAAACGCAGATCGCCCGCGTCTTTGTAGGCACCCTCTGCGCCGACATCGACTCCCAGTTCCGTCCACATGTTCGACGCATCGCAAACCAGCGCGTCGCGGATCAATGGCGGAGCCGCTGCTGCTCCCCGTTTGTACGACGAATTCGCATCAAAGGGAATGCCCAGCAGCGTGGGCGCTCCCCAAGGCAACTTCCTTGGTGGACTCGACATGGGCACACCTCAAGCGTTTTTACCTTACACCTTTTTCAGGATTGTCGGCTTTGAGGCCCGCTGCAGACGGGGTCACGAGCATCTTGTCGAAAAGAGTCGCACCCCGAACTGACGCCTGCCGATACGAAAAGCCCGGCCAGGGAACCCAGCCGGGCAATTGTTCTGACGCACACGAGTTCTGCCTGAAAATGGAGAGCTTGGACGATCTCGAAAACCGTCCTTTACTTCCCTGGCAGATAACTCAACTCCGGATGGAACTGAACAATGTCGCTCGTTTCCTTCTGCACTGCACCGTCGAGGCGGCTCACGATCGAATCCGCTTCCTCTTGGCCGAAAGCGTCTTTCAGCATGTCGCGGAAAGGCTTTACCTCGGGCTTCTCCTCGAAGTCCGCCCAGTTGCTATGCGGCAGTACCAGGACGAAAGTATCCACCGGTCCCCCGCTCCAAAGTTCGTACCAGTAATAGTTCAGCGGCCATTTGGTCTTCGTGCCCGCCTCGAAAATGCGCCCAATCGCGGACTGGAAGTCGGAGCTCTTCCCCTGGCGTATGTAGAAGGTGATGATCTCCGAAAACTTCGACGGCATTTTGTCGGCCGTCGGATTGCTCACCTTAGGCATGTATTCGTAGTAGCGGGCGATGATGGACTCAACCGCGGCACCCACTACCTTTTGGAATTCCGCCAGGTCGGCCTCGTCGGAAATGGCTGGCTTGTCGAAATCCGCCCAATGCTGACCCAGGCGGCCAACAATGTACGTTCCCGTGTCCTCTCCGGTCAGCGTCTCCCATACATAAAGAGGCTGTGGATCGTTCTGCTGCTTGTGCCAGGCCGCTTTCTGTTTCCGTCCTGCTTCGTACTGCGGCACCATCCCGTTTTTCGGTTTTTGAAACTCGAGCGCCGCAATGCTTCCCGGTTTCTCTTGGGCCCCCAAAAAAACAACTGAAAGCAACACCACGCCCAAAACTGACAGCAGGTTCTTGCTGTTCATTGTGTGCTCCTTTTTGGTGGTAAGTCGTTTGCGATCTTTCAAATCTTCACGGGTCCCTAAAACGGGGGGAACAATACACCTAGACATTGTCGCCGTGAACAAAAATGTTTTTTAGCGAGTTTCAATCCACCAAGGAACAGGGCGGTTCCTTAATCACGGCACCGGGGCGGCCGCGTTCTCCTATAAACGAATGAGGCGTCACCCGGCTCGTGCCGAATGACGCCTCTCCGCTTCCTTCAACCTCTCTCTTCGTTCTCTACTTGTCGAAGTTGAACAGGTCCATCAGGTCACCGATGGCGGGCCCGTTCAACGGAACGTACGGATTGCTCCTCGACGCAACCGGGTTTGGATAATTGTCGCGGCTGCGATTCGTGAGCGGCTTCAGTCCCCAGTTCGCTTCGATGAACTTGACGACCGAAACGTGATCCGCGTAGGTGTGCGAGATGTGGCCAGCCCTGGTCCAGGGCGAAACCACGATCGTAGGAATTCGCGTGCCGTCTCCGAAGAAGTCCAGCGGCTGGATGTATCCAGAATCATAGTAGCCGCCGCCTTCGTCGAAGGTCACCACGATTGCCGTGTTGGCCCACAACTTCTGATTCCCCCTCACGCCGTCCACGATCTTCTTCACGAAGCCTTCGAACAGAATCAGCTTCGACGACGCCGGGTGTCCGTCGAGATATCCATCCGGCTTCACATACGAAACCGCCGGCAGGTTCCCGCTCTGAATCCCTGCATACAGGTCGGTCGTGTCCAGGTTGTGGGCACGGCCCGACGAACTCGTCATGATCGAAGTCGAATATTGGAAGGGGTTGCAGATGTTGCAGTAGGTGTTATCCGGCGTAACGTAGTTGTTGTCCGGATTAGCCAAATATGCGTTCCACTGGTCGCCATAGTACGCCCACGAGATACCCTTTTCGCTCATAGCATCGCCGATGCTGCGCACAGGCGAACCCGGGATCGTGAAAACAGTCTCGCCAGGGTCGGCGAATGCAGCCGCGGAAGTAGCGCTGCTGCCGTCGCCAAAGTAGCCGGGGTTGTAGTTATTGAGAATATAGTAGTGGCCGCGATCGCAGTTCGGCTTCACCTTGATTGCCCTGAGATAGCCCACGACGGCGCTCACGCCGGCCGCGTCGCTATCGGAGCAGTTGCTGTAACTGCCGCCACCGGATGAGGGGCTGCCATAGGACCCGTTGCCGTATCCGTCTTCCGTGTACCAGTTGTTCGTTCCCGGCGCAGGATTCGGATTCTCGATCTCATCCACCACCCCAGCATTCGGACTGCCCGCCGCCAGTAATTCGTTATGCGGTGGCTTTGCCGGCTTCCCGTTTGAATCCGAATACCAGATATCATCCGCGAACCCCAGCATGATGTGATTCGCGCCCGTGCCGCCCATCACGGCCTGGTGATAATTGTCGCTCATCGCATAGTGATCGGCCAAATACTTCAGGTACGGAGCATCGCCCTGCAGCATGTTGTAGAAGCTCATCGACGTCGAGCCTTCCTTTGTGCTCGTGTCGTTGAAGTTCGCTGGCTGCGAATTTCCATTCGATCCCGCGCCGATGGTGGTCTCGACCCAGGGGAACAGATCAGCTTTGCAACCGTTCTTCGCGCTGCAATCGAACTGTTGCCACATCTGGTAGAAGCGGTGAACTGGGCTGTTGTCGTAAACGTCGTAGGGGTGCGTCGACGACGTCAACTGGTAGGGTCCGCTGGGCAGGCTGGCCGCATTCGGGATGCGCGTGTCCACGGCGCCGTGACTTAGGCCGCTGGGGAGACTACCCGTCGTCAGGTAAATGTAATAGTCATCGGGTAATCCATTCTCGATAGCCTTCGCGCTGTTCACATCTGGAAACGGCGCAGGACCTCCACCCGCCAGCGCAGGAGGTAGAACGTCGTATGGAGTGTTGCCCGACGGGCTCAGGCGATACTTGTCGGGGGTACTGTCCGTGGCAAACGATTGGCTGGCCTGAGAAAAATTCGTGCCCGGGGTCCCATCTTCCTTCACGATACCCTTCGAGAGCAGGTTACTCACGCTCTCACCCTGTCTCGGTTTGTACGTCGCGAATACGTGATCGAACGTGCGGTTCTCGCCGATAATCACGATCAGATGTTGAATGGGAGTTCTGGTTTGCCGGTGTTCTTCCGCGGCCACGAAAGCCGGCGCAACTAATTGCGCTACCAGGGTGGCCACGCTCGCTACCGCGGCGCCGCGCCACTTCCAGGGAACAAGTTGCCGAGATTGCATGTTGGTGCCCTCCTCCAAAGGCGAGGAGAGACTATCGTCCACTTGTTTCGGTTCTGTAAAGGCACAGTTACAGCCAGATGAATTTTCCCTGTGGAAAACTTCAGCGTTCAATCTTAGCATCGTGACCCGACGCATTCTAAGGCGTTCCCCTGAGGCCTCGGACACCTTTTGGGAGAGGCAGGAGCGTGAACAGTGAACGACCGGTTTAGAGAACCTCGGAAAGCCTTCGAATGCCCTCCCGGATTTCTGACTCCTTGAGTCGGGAGTAGCCAAGCAACAGTCCAGGGCGTCGCGGCTTGTTCGCATAATAGGGCGCGAGGCCGTATATCAGAATTCCACGTGCTAGTGCCCTAGCAACCACTTGCTTCTCGGACACTCGCTCTCGTGGCCACACCACCACATGCGCTCCCGCGCCGTCCCCGCTGACTTCGACTCGATCCTGCATGAATTTTTGAATCGAGTCGAGGAGGACGTCGCGCCGGCTCGCGTTCCTTCGTCTCACGCGGCGCAGGTTTCTCTCATAGAGTCCACTAGCGATAAATTCCGCGAGAGCCTCTTGTTCGAGAGTTGGCGTGTGACGGTCGCACAGCCATTTTGCGGCTGCAAGTGTATCCACTAGCGGCTTGGGACAAATCAAATAACCGATTCGCAGCGCCGAGAACACGGTGCGCGAAAACGTGCCGATATAAATCACTCGCCCTTGCCGGTCGAGCCCCTGCAGAGATTCGAGCGGTTGCCTGTGATAGTAGAACTCGCCGTCGTAGTCATCTTCGACGACCAGGGCACCTGCACGCTTCGCCCACTCGAGCAGCGCAAATCGCCGCCCAACTGACAGAATCGCTCCCGTTGGAAATTGATGGGAGGGAGTTATGAACGCCAACCGCGCTTTCGGCGGCAGTCCCGCCGGGTCGAGACCGTCCGCATCGACGGGAACCGCAATCGAATGCGCGCCGGCAACGCGAAGTACTTCCCGCGTGCCCTGGTAGCTCGGATCTTCCACCGCAACGCAATCGCCCGGTTCGATAAATACACGCGCGATCAGATCGAGCGCCTGCTGCGAGCCGCTCACCACGATCACCTGCTCCGGATCGCATACCACCGAGCGCGACCTTCGCAAATGGGTACAGATCGCCTCTCGAAGCGGAAGGCAGCCGCTCGCCGACGCGTAGTCCAGTTGCGAAACGCGCGTTTTCCGTGCGCACCGAAGAAGGATGCGGCGCCACGCCTGAAACGGAAACGTCTCAACATCGCTGATGCCGAACGCGAAGTCGTACGGCTTGGGTCGGGGCGCCTGCGACGGCAAATGAATTTTGCGCGATGCCGCTGCAGCAGCGTTCCCAAAACGTGAAAGCCGAACTTGCGGCGATCGCCGCTCCGCCTGTCGCCGGACCTCGACCGCTTTCGAAACATAGGTTCCTGATCCGGCACGGCCGGTAGCGAAACCCTCCGCTAACAGCTGCTCGTAAGCCATGAGGGCGACCGTCCGAGACACACCTACTTGTTCGGCAATTGCCCGGGTGGACGGTAATTTCTGCCCCGGACGGAACCCCCCGTCGAGAATGGCTTTGCGCAATCCTCGATACACCTGCCGGAAGAGCGGTTCACCCCGTTTGGAAAGTGGTATCAGCAATGGCATAGAAAGTGGTTCTTTCAAGGTACCACAGCGTATTGCACACTTTAGGAGAGGAGGAGACTATGCAACTACGCGGAGCGTGGATCACCGGAGTCCTGCTGGGGGCACTTCTTGGAGTCGTGCCAGTCGCCGTATCGCAGACGGCGACAGACACCCCAAAGACGCTACGGGATGGCCAGCACGACTGGGACACAATGTTCGGCACCTGGAAGATGCACCTCCGCCGACGCTTGCGTCCGCTGACCGGCTCCAACGAGTGGGTGGACCTTGAATCGCACGACTTTACGCGGAAAGTTTTGGATGGGCGCGCCAACCTCGACGAACTGGAAGCCGACGGCCCTTCCGGGCATATCGAGGGACTGACCCTGCGCCTCTACAACCCGCACAGTCATCAGTGGAGCATTTACTGGGCGAACAGCAAATCTCCGAGCGTGGACGTCCCGATGATCGGCGGCTTCCAAAACGGCCGCGGCGAGTTCTATGACCAGGAAATGTTCAAGGATCGTTCCATCTACGTGCGCTTCCTGTGGACGAATGTAAGCGAGAATTCAGGCGACTTCGAACAGTCCTTTTCCGATGATGGCGGCAAGACTTGGGAATCGAATTGGGTTACGACCATGGAGCGCGAGAAACCCGGCCAGGCAAATGTCGCGCCGAATCCCGACAATCACGATGGCCAGCACGACTTTGATTGGGAGTTCGGCAAATGGAAAGTGCACGTGAAGCGGCTCGCTCATCCTCTGAGCGGATCTCAGCAATGGCAGCAGTACGACGGAACGTTGGACGTGAGCAAGATCTGGAACGGCCGCGCGAATATCGTCGAGTTCAAGGCCGCGAACGCTACCGGTCACTTTGAGGGACTTAGCCTGCGCCTGTTCGATCCCAAAACGCACCGGTGGAGCGTCTCGTGGGCCAATGCCGACGACGGCACACTTGACCGAGTCCCCATGGTCGGAGGTTTCGAAAACGGCCGCGGGGAATTTTTCAGCTTCCAGCAAAATGCCGACCGATGGGTCATGGTGCGCTTGACCCTCTCAGGCATCACGACCGGCACCGTGCACGGCGAGCAGGCTTTCTCCACCGACGGCGGCAAGACCTGGGAAACGAACTTTATTGAAGATTTTACGCGCGAGTAGAGAAATAGCACTCCCGGCCAACAGCCTGGTCGCACGGACCTCCTACTCTCAGATTGCGTCAAACGCGTCGGCGACTTGCTCCCACGATCTCCGCTGATATGAGACGTCGCTGGTGTCGACTCTGGCATGTCGCGACAATAAACAATAAGCACCGCCTGCCGGCAGTTTCGTCCCCGTTTGATAGCAGGCATATCCTCTGAACCGCGGTAATACGCCACCGCGTTTCAGCTACACTATTCCCCTCCGCATGACCGCCGAAGCCACCTTCTATCGCGACCTCGCGTACGTCTTCGGCGCGGCTGTCGTGGGTGGTGCGATCGCGCGCGTCCTGCGCCAGCCTCTCATCCTAGGCTACGTGCTGGGCGGGATCATCGTCGGCCCCTTCACTCCCGGCATCAGCGTTACCGACGTCCACGAGTTCGAACTGCTCGCCGAAGTCGGCGTGATCCTCCTGATGTATTCCATCGGGCTCGAGTTCTCCTTCCGCGATCTGTTGCGCGTAAAGTGGGTTGCAATGATCGGCGCCCCGCTCGGCATCGTGCTCTCGATCGGACTCGGCCTGGGAGTTGGCGCCCTTCTCGGCTGGACCTGGCAGGAAGGCGTCGCCATCGGCGCGATCATCTCTGTCGCGAGCACGATGGTTCTTTCGCGCTTCCTCACCGAGCGTGGCCAGCTCAAAACTCGCCAAGGTCAGGTGATGATCGGCATCACGCTCGTCGAAGACCTTGCCGTCGTGATCCTCACCATCCTTCTTCCCTCGCTCAGCGACATCACCTCCGATCGCCTTCTCTCGCTCGGCATCGCGCTTGGCAAGGCCATCCTCATTCTCATCCCGATCACGTTCGTTGCGTACAAGCTTGTTCCCCCGCTCATGCAGCGCGTGCAGAAGGCCGCGAATCCCGAATACTTCGTGCTGGTCGCGCTTGCTCTTGGCTTTCTCACTGCCGCGCTCACGCAGGCCGTCGGCCTCTCGCTCGCTCTCGGCGCGTTTCTCGCCGGCCTTCTGGTCAGCGAATCCGAAGCCGCGCACGAGACCATGGATCGCCTGCTTCCGCTCCGCGACGCTTTCGTCGCACTCTTCTTCGTGACCATGGGAATTCTCGTCAATCCGCGGATTCTGATTTCGCGTCCGTCGCTCATGTTCGTGATCGTCGCGATGGTCGTGATCGGCAAGTTCGTGATCTGGTGGCTGGTCGTCAAGCTATTTCGCTATCCGAATACCACCGCATTCATGGTTGGCATCGGCCTCACCCAGATCGGCGAGTTCTCCTACGTCCTGGTGCGCGTCGCGCGCGATGTTCACCTCGTCGGCGACGATACCTACAACGCCACCCTCGCCGCCTCGGTCGTTACGATCCTTATTAATGGTCTACTCCTGCGTTTCATGCCTGTCCGCTTTGTCACTGATTCCGCAGCTACTTAACGCATTACCTTGGTGTGACCGCCGCCCCGGGCGCGGCTCCTGAATCTCCCCGAGACGAGGTCGCATCCGTTATCCTAGTAGCGACTTTATGGCCTCTCGAAATCCTAAAAACTCAACTTCATCCACCTCCACCACTCTCATGGAGGCTCCCAACTCCGAGCGCGAGCGCGTCTTCGACGTCTTCCGCCGCTGGGGATACCTCGAAGCCGACCTCGATCCGCTCGGCTTTCTCCGCCCGCAACCAATTCCTGATCTGCACATCGAAGGCGAGTTCGCCCACGAGGCGCGCAACTTTTATTGCGGCACAATCGGCGTGGAGTTCATGCACATCACCGACGGCGAGCGCCGCCGCTGGATCCAGGAACGCATGGAAACCGAACCCGGTCCTGTCGACCAGCAGCGCATCCTCGACTTCCTTGTCCGCGCCGACATCTTCGAGCAGGTGATGCAGTCGCGCTATCTGGGAACCAAGCGCTTCTCCCTCGAAGGCAACACCGCGTTGCTGCCCCTCGTCGACGAAATTCTCGACGGCGCCGCACAGCGTGGCGCGATCAACCTCGTCATGGGTATGAGCCATCGCGGACGCCTCAATGTCCTGCTGCACGTCGCGCGCCGCTCGCCCGAAGAGATTTTCGCCTCGTTCGAAGATGTCGATCCGCGCAGCGTTCTCGGTTCCGGCGACGTGAAGTATCACTTGGGCGCGACCGGCGAATACATCACGCGCAGCGGTGCCAAGGTGAACATTCACCTGGTTTCGAATCCAAGCCACCTCGAAGCCGTCGATCCCGTCACTATCGGCCGCACCCGCGCCAAACAGGATCGTTTTGGGGAAGGTGGCAGCGACAAATATCTGCCTCTGCTGGTTCACGGCGATGCCGCCTTCGCGGGACAAGGCATCTTCGCCGAAACCATGAACTTCGCCGACCTGCCCGGCTACACCGTCGGCGGCACCATCCACATCATCGTCAACAATCTCGTCGGATTCACCACGGGAAGCCACGAAGAGCATTCCGAGCGCTTCTCCGCCGACCTCGCGCGCCGCCAATCGATACCGATCTTCCACGTCAACGCCGAAGACGTCGACGCCGTCGTCCGCGTCGGCCGCATCGCGCTGGATTACCGCTACACCTACGGCACCGACGTCGTCATCGACATGATTGGCTACCGCCGCCACGGGCACAGCGAAGTCGACGATCCTACCGTCACCCAACCGCTGCTCTACAAGGCCATCAAAGAACATCCGCCGCTGTGGGAGATTTACGCAGAAGACATGGGCGCCGACGCCGAGGCTGAAGCTAAGGTCGCCGAAATCAAAGCCGAATATGAAACTGGACAGAAAAACGCCGGCTCGATCACCAAGAAGCCGACCATGCGCGACCTTCCCAGCTATTGGAACGATTACTACGGTGGACGCTACAAGCCCGAGTACGAGCGCGAAACAGGACTCTCCACCGAAGAACTCGCCGAACTGACCGAAAAGCTCACCACGTACCCGGCGGGATTCCACATTCATCCGAAAGTAAAGAAGCTGCTCGAGCAGCGCGCCGAAATGGGGGGCGGGAAGAGAGACGTCGACTACGGTATGGCGGAAGCTCTGGCCTTCGCCAGTCTTGTGAAAGCCGGCATTCCGATCCGGATGAGCGGACAGGATTCACGCCGCGGCACCTTCAACCAACGCCACTCGGTTCTGCTCGACATCGAGAACGAGCAGGAATACGTACCGCTGCAACACATCGCGGCCGATCAAGCCCGCTGCGAGATTTACAACTCAACTCTCTCCGAGGCCGGCGTCATGGGATTCGAGTACGGCTACAGCCGCGACTACCCCGAAGCCCTCGTACTCTGGGAGGCCCAGTTCGGAGACTTCGCCAACGTCGCGCAAGCTGTCATCGACCAGTTCGTTTGCGCAGGCGAAGACAAATGGGGACTGCTCTCCGGCCTCGTCCTTCTTCTGCCCCACGGATACGAAGGCCAGGGACCCGAACATTCCAGCGCGCGCATCGAACGCTTTTACAAACTGCCGCTCCCCACAATTTCCAGATATGCCAGCCCTCAAACGCAGCGCAGCATTTCCACCTGCTGCGTCGCCAGGGCTTGCGACACTGGCGCAAGCCGCTGGTCGTCTTCACGCCGAAGAGCATGCTGCGCCATCCCGACGCGTGCTCGCCGATTGAAGACTTCACCCACAAGAGCTTTTTGCCGGTCGTGCCCGATAGCGGATCGATCGACGCGAAGCGCATCCTCGTCTGTTCCGGCAAGATCGGACACGAACTGCGCGTCGAGCGCCAGCGCCGCAAAGACACCAGCACAGCCATCATCTTCCTTGACCAGATGTATCCCTTCCCCGAGGCCGAACTGAAAGCGGCGATCGATCAGCACCCGAACGCACGCGAAGTTGTCTGGGTGCAGGAAGAGCCCGCCAACATGGGCCCGCTCTTCTACACCATGCCGCGCCTGCGTCACATCGCGGGTGAGCGCGCCGTGCTTTCGGTGAAGCGCTCGGCCAGCCCGAGCCCGTCGACGGGATCTGCCGGAGCTCACGAAGTCGAGCAGAAGACGCTGATGGCGCTGGCGTTTACGAACGAGAAAGAATAGGTTGGCAATCAAGCGGTATAGGCTGTTGCCGATTGTGTAGTGTACAAGCCAAGATGTCCATGATCTGATTGCAATGGGGAGCTCGTGCGGTGCCAACCTCGCAAACAAGAAAATTTACGATTGAGATCGATACCAAGCTCTATGACGAAATGGTTTCGGTTGCTGAGCGGAACGGGCAGACAAAGCGGCACGTTCTTGAGCAGGCGCTCGCCTTCTACCTGCACAATATGGTGCCCCCTCAACACGGAGTCCGCCCTGAGGTGATGGCTGCCTTTGATCAGTGCGTGGTTCGCAACCGAGACCTGTTACAGCGCCTCGCCACGTAAAATGTCGAAACATCTCACGTTGGCCAAAGTATGCCGGGGGCAGTTTGTCTTCGAAGAAATGTTCTGCGTTTCCCACATCAAACCGCTTCGCTAGATTAAGATGCTGCCCGCAAAAGAATCCGTCTTTCGCTTCGACACGTTCGAACTCAACGTCCGCACGGGCGAGTTGCGCAAGCAAGGCGTAAAGCTTCGCCTCCAGGGCCAACCTCTGCTCGTGCTGGCCGCGCTTATCAAGCGCGCCGGCGATCTTGTGACGCGGGACGAACTCCGCGCCGAACTCTGGTCCGATGACACCTTCGTCGATTTCGACCATAGCTTGCACAACGCCATCGCCCGCATCCGCGAGGTTTTGGGTGACTCCGCCGACGCTCCGCGCTTCATCGAAACCTTACCCCGCCGCGGATATAGATTTCTCGGGAAAGTCGACCGAATCTCGAACGTGACTCAATCGCCGACTGAGCGCTCCCCAGACGCTGAAGCTCGAAGAATCCAGGCGATCGCCGTCTTGCCGCTCGAAAATCTCTCTGCTGATGCAGAACAGGACTACTTCGCCGACGGCATGACCGAAACACTGATCACCAGCCTCGCTAAAATCGGGGCCTTGCGGGTGATTTCGCGCACATCCGCCATGCAATACAAAGGACTGCGGAAATCGCTGCCCGTGATCGCTCGCGAACTCAACGTCGACGCCGTCATCGAAGGCTCGGTGCTTCGTGACGGACAGCGCGTCCGGATCACGACCCAACTCATCCACGCCGCCACCGACCAGCACCTCTGGGCCGAAAGTTACGAGCGCGATTTTCGCGACATCCTTTCGCTGCAAAGTGAAATCGCTCGCCGGGTCGCGAGCGAGATCAAGGTCATCGTGACGCCGGAAGAAAAAGCGCGCCTCGGCCAGGCACGTCCGATCTATCCGTTCGCGCACGAAGCGTACCTCAAGGGCCGCTTCTACTGGAGCAAACGTTCCGCCGAGAGCTCAAAGAAAGCACTCGCGCACTTTCAACAGGCACTCGACCTCGATCCTACGTACGCGCAGGGGTACGCGGGCCTCGCCGATTCCTACGTTATTCTTGGCTACTACAATGCTCTCGCGCCCATGGAGGCCTACCCGAAAGCTAAGGCCGCGGCGATGAAGGCTCTGGAACTCGACCATTCCCTGGCTGAGCCGCACGCGACCATGGGCGTCATCAAACGTGATTTCGAATGGGATTGGTCCGGGGCAGAACAGGAATTTGTGCAGGCCGTGGCTCTCAATCCTGGATACGCCGAGGCTCACCACTGGCACGGCACCTTGCACGGCATGCTTGGACGCCATGCCGAAGCGCTCGCCACGAAAACTCATGCCCTCTCCTTGGATCCACTCTCCGTCGTCATCCGCACCGACCTGGCGCGCCTACTCTACTTCGCCCGTGACTACGACCGCTCCATCGCACAGTACGGCGCAACACTCGAGATGGATCCCAACTTCAGTTCTGCCCATCTGTGGCTCGGTCAAGTCTACGAACAGAAAGGCATGTTCGACCTCGCCATCGCCGAGTTCCAGACAGGCGTCCAACTGACAGCAGGAAGCGCATTTTCCCTCGCCAAACTCGCACATGGCTTCGCCGTGGCCGGATCGCCCGACCGATGCGAAAGCCTTCTTCGCCAATTGCTAGAATTCCCCAGCGAGAAATACGTCTCGCCCTACGACGTCGCAATGATCCACGTCGGATTGGGCGACCATGACGAAGCCTTCTCCTCGCTCAACCGTGCCTTCGAAGAGCGTTCCCTCTGGCTCGGCTACATGAACGTCGAACCGCAACTCGATCCCGTGCGTTCCGACCCGCGATTTCAGCACTTGCTCCGCCGCGTCGGCTTGGTTTCTTGAGTCTGCGTCCAGGCCCCTTCTTTGCGCGCTAACCTCGACTCAGCATCGGCCGCCACATTTGACATCCCCGAGCGAAAGAGTACGCTGGCACCGCACTGCAGAGGAAAAACATGCCGTCCACATTACCGGCTCTCGTTTTTCTGTTCACCCTCGTTTCACTCCGTGCTTTCACCCAGATGCAACCGAACCCCACTTTCCCGCCGATCCCCATCGACGCGAACGAAAATCAAGTCCATAAAGCCGTAGATCTGGTCCGTGCCGGCCCCAAACTCGTTCCAAAAACCTGGCCGAATGGCGCGCGCGTTGCCGTCTGCCTCTCCTTCGATGTCGATAACGAATTGCTCTGGCGCCGCAAACCCGAACCCGTTCCCCTCTCGCAAGGAGAATACGGTGCCACCACCGCCCTGCCGCGCATTCTCGATCTACTCGACCGTCACTCCGTCCCCGCGTCGTTTTACATCCCCGCGATGAGTGCCGCGCTGCACCCGCAGATGATTCAACAGATCCTCGAACGCAAGCGCCACGAAATCGGAGTCCATGGCTGGATGCACGAAAACCTGGCCTCTGTCGAAGACGCTGCAAAGGAACAGCAACTGCTCACCCAGTCGATCGACTATCTCACCAAAGCGACAGGCAAGCGTCCCGTCGGCTTCCGCGCACCCGCCTGGGAATTCAGCCTCCACACCCTCGACCAGATCCGCCACGCCGGATTCCTCTACGACAGCAGCTTCATGGCCATGGATGATCCTTACGAGTTGGTTTCTAACGGCCAGAAGACCGGGATGATCGAACTCCCAATCGACTGGATCGCCGACGACTATCCGTACTACGAACCCGATTCCAGCGGCTCCCTTCCCGACCCCCAACTCGTGTTCGACATTTACAAAGGAGAGTTTGACGGCGCCTACCAAGACCACTCGCTGTTCATCCTCACGATGCATCCCCACATCACCGGGCGCCGCTCGCGCATTCAGGCGCTCGATCGCTTGATCGCTTACATGAAATCCAAACCCGGCGTCTGGTTCGCAACCCTTGAACAGGTCGCGGAGTACGTGAAGGTGCAACAAAACAACA